>Ga0209278_1000519_pt1 | contig 28970 bp, 24 predicted proteins | sample JI81BgreenDNA_FD_187504 | JGI IMG/M metagenome (GOLD analysis project Ga0209278, IMG submission 187504) | Wastewater effluent complex algal communities from Wisconsin, to seasonally profile nutrient transformation and Carbon sequestration -... | ecosystem: Engineered > WWTP > Effluent > Algae...
AACACGTTCTATCGCATTTGGAATTATACGCAGAATAATCGAAAACTTAAAAAAGAAAGTATATGTTTAGTAAATTCATACATAGACCAGTATTTGCAATAGTAATTTCGATTATGATTGTATTTATGGGTTTGTTGGCTATCAAAAAACTGCCAACTTCTCAATTTCCTGATATTGCGCCAACAACCGTTAATATTTTCATTGCTTATCCTGGTTCAAGTGCTGATGTATTGGTAAAATCAACGTTGATTACACTTGAAAATGCCATCAACGGTGTTCAAGATATGCGATATATGGCTACCGATGCTACCAGTGCTGGAGAAGCTACTTTGAGAATTATTTTCGAACCTGGAACTGATCCTAACCAAGCGGTAATTAGAGTTAAAACCAGAGTGGATCAAGTGATGCCGCTGTTGCCTGAACTGGTACAAAAGGAAGGAATCGTAATTACACCTATTCAACCGAGTATGTTGATGTATGTCAACTTATATTCTAAAGGAAAAAGCATGGACGAAAAATTCCTTTATAATTACGCTAATGTAAAAATGCTTCCGGAGATTAACCGAATTAAAGGTGTAGCAAGGTCACAAATATTAGGAAGTAGAACTTATGCTATGCGTATTTGGTTAAATCCAGATAGAATGAGAGCTTACAACATTTCTACTGATGAAGTGATGAAAGCACTCGGCGAGCAAAGTATCGTTGGTCGTCCTGGACGAATTGGACAAAGTTCGGGTATTCAAGCGCAGTCATTAGAATATGTTTTGACCTATAAAGGACGATTTAGTGAACCCGAAGAGTATGAGAATATAATTATTCGTGCCAATGCTAATGGCGAAAGCGTTCGTTTAAAAGATATTGGTAGGGCAGAACTTGGTAGCGAATTTTTTGATATTTATTCGAATTTAGATGGTCATCCGTCTGCGTCAATTGTTTTGAAACAAAATTATGGAAGTAATGCCAATGATGTAATTAAAGAAGTAAAAGCAAAATTGGAAGAAATGAAGCAAACATTTCCTCCGGGATTGGATTATAAAATCAGTTATGATGTTTCTAAATTCCTTGATGCTTCTATAGAGCAAGTTATCGATACGTTACGCGATGCTTTTATACTTGTAGCATTGGTAGTATTTATTTTCCTTGGCGATTGGCGTTCCACTTTGATTCCGATTCTTGCTGTACCAGTTTCGTTAATTGGAGCTTTTTTCGTCATACAGTTTTTTGGAATTACCATCAATTTAGTGACGCTTTTTGCTTTAGTATTGGCTATTGGAATTGTGGTAGATGATGCGATAGTCGTCGTCGAGGCAGTACATGCCAAGTTTGAAGAATATCCCAATATCACGCCTTATCAAGCAGTTAAAAAAGTATTAGGAGAAATTAGCGGTGCCGTAATTGCTATTACAGCTGTCATGGTTTCGGTGTTTATTCCGATTTCGTTTATGTCTGGTCCAGTGGGAACATTCTATCGTCAATTTTCTATTACCATGGCGAGTTCAATCGTTATTTCAGCATTAATTGCACTTACACTTACGCCTGTATTGTGCGCGATGTTGTTGAAAAATCATCATGGACATGAAAAGAAAAAGAATCTGCTTACCAAAGCACTTGACCGTTTTAATAGCGGATTTGATAAGTTAACAGGTAAATATGTAACGGTACTAAAATCAATAGTTAGTAGAAGACTAGTCACCTTTGGTATATTGTTGGCATTTTGTGTAGGAACATTTTTTATGAATAAATCGTTACCTTCTGGGTTTATTCCTAGTGAAGATCAAGGAACGATTTATGCCATAATCCAAACGCCACCAGGTTCAACTTTGGAAACAACCAATCAAGTTTCGCAGAAACTATTGAAAATTTGTGAACATGTTGATGGTGTAGAATCGGTTTCGTCACTTGCAGGTTATGAAATTATGACCGAAGGTCGTGGTTCAAACGCAGGTACTTGTTTAATCAACCTTAAAGATTGGTCAGAACGACATCATGGTGTAACCGAAATTATGGAAGAATTGGAAGAAAAAACAAAAGGTCTTGGGGCAAAAATCGAGTTTTTTGAACCGCCGGCAATTCCTGGTTTTGGTTCTTCAGGAGGTTTTTCGATGCGTTTGTTAGACAAGAATACAACTGTAAACTACAAAGATTTTGATAAGATAAATAAGGATTTTATGAATGCCTTAGGAAAACGCAAAGAACTTACTGGTTTGTTTTCCTTCTTTGCGGCAGATTATCCTCAATATGAATTGGTTATCGATAATCAGTTGGCGATGCAAAAAGGAGTTTCGATAGGAAAAGCCATGGATAATCTTGATATCTTGATAGGTAGTACTTATGAGCAAGGCTTTATTAGATTTGAACGTTTTTTCAAAGTTTATGTTCAATCTGATCCTAAATTCCGACGACTTCCGTCAGATGTTCTCAATTTGTACATTAAAAATGATCATGGAGAAATGGTACCGTATTCAGCATTTATGAAATTGGTGAAGACACAAGGTCCAAATGAAATTACCCGTTATAATATGTACAATTCGGCAGCCATTCAAGGACTTCCGGCTAAAGGCTATACTACTGCAGATGCCATACAAGCCATTCGTGAAGTAGCCAGAGTTTCTTTGCCAAAAGGATATGACATCGCTTGGGAAGGACTTTCTTATGATGAAGCCAATAAAGGAAATGAATCTATTTACATCTTTTTGATTGTGCTTGCCTTTGTGTATTTTGTTTTAGCAGCACAGTATGAAAGTTTCATTATTCCGTTTGCTGTTGTGTTGTCATTACCGGTTGGTGTTTTTGGTTCGTTCTTTTTGCTTAAAATAATGGGATTGCAAAATGACATTTATGCACAAATCGGACTGATAATGTTGGTTGGTTTATTGGGTAAAAATGCAGTATTGATTGTGGAATTTGCCGTACTCAAGCGACACGAAGGTATGTCGATATTGGAAGCTGCTATTGAAGGAGCGAAAGTACGTTTCCGACCTATTCTTATGACTTCTTTTGCTTTTATTGCCGGATTAATTCCGTTGATGATTGCAACTGGTGCTGGCGCAATTGGCAATAGAACATTGGGTTCTGCTGCGCTTGGCGGTATGTTGTTCGGAACTGTTTTTGGAGTAATTATTGTACCTGGATTGTATTTTATTTTTGGGTCACTTGCCGATGGAAGAAAATTAATTAAAGGTGAAGAAGATAGCTCGCTTTCAGAAGAATTTGCACATAGCATGGTTAATTTTACTAATACAGAAGAAGATGAATAATACGTTTAAAAAGATAGTAGCGATTTGTATCGTAATCGCATTTGCAGGTTGTAAAACTCCTTCTGTAATTCAAAGGTCTGAAAGCAAAGAAGTTCCGGACTCTTTTGTTTCAAATGGAGCAGGACAAGATACCATCAATTCGGCAAAAATAAAATGGAAAGATTATTTTAAAGACCCAAAACTTGTAGCACTTATTGAAATGGCACTTGCTAATAATCAGGAGTTGAACATAACAATGCAAGAAATTGAAATAAGCCGAAATGAAATTAGAGCCAGAAAAGGAGAATATCTTCCTTTTGTAGGTTTGAAAGGTTCGGCAGGTGTTGATAAAGTTTCTCGTTTTACTAATATTGGTGCGATGGAGGCGAATACTGAAATTAAACCGGGAAAGGAAATGCCGGAACCGCTTCAGGACTATTCTTTAGGTGCTTATGCTACTTGGGAACTTGATATTTGGAACAAACTTCATAATGCTAAAAAAGCAGCTGTAAGTAGATATCTTTCCAGTGTTGAAGGCAAAAATTTTATGACTACTAATTTGATTGCGGAAATAGCCGGTTCTTATTATGAATTAATGGCATTGGATAATCAATTGGCAATAGTAGAGCAGAATAGTAGTATTCAGGAAAATGCTTTTAAAATTGTTAAGTTGCAAAAGGAATCTGCAAGAGCAAATGAATTAGCTGTTAAACGATTTGAAGCGCAGTTATTGAATACCCAAAGTCTTCAATATTCCATTCGCCAAAAGATTACCGAAACAGAGAATAAAATCAATTTTCTTGTGGGACGGTTTCCTCAGTCAGTGGATAGAAGTACAACCGCTTTTGTTGAGTTAACGCCAAATGATATTCATACTGGTATTCCGTCGCAATTACTAGAAAATCGTCCTGATGTTAAGCAAGCTGAATTCGAGTTGGCTGCGGCAAAACTTGACGTAAAGTCTGCAAAAGCTAGATTTTACCCTTCCTTAGGAATTTCGGCAGGTGTTGGTTATCGTGCTTTTAATCCGAGTTATGTTTTTAAACCAGAATCGCTACTATATTCTTTAGCGGGAGATTTAACAGCTCCACTGATTAATAGAAATGCGATTAAAGCAGCGTACTATAATGCTAATGCAAAACAATTACAGGCAGTGTATAATTACGAACGTACTATTTTGAATGCTTATATAGAAGTTGCCAATCAAGTGGCAAAAATTGACAATATGCAAAAGAATTTTGCCTTGAAATCAAAGCAAGTTGAGGCATTGAATCAATCGGTAATTATTTCTAATGATTTATTTATCTCCACAAGAGCAGATTATATGGAAGTATTAATGACACAGCGTGATGCACTTGAGTCTAAATTTGATTTGATAGAAAGTAAAATGGCTCAAATGAATGCCATGGTAACTATTTATCGTGCTTTAGGCGGTGGATGGAATTGATTTTTTTGTTTTGTTTTTTGTTAAAATGGCTGTCGTTTTGAGACAGCCATTTTTTTATTAAATATATTCTAAAGTTCTTTCTAATGCCATGCCACGTGAGCCTTTTATTAGAATGGTTTTATTTTTCCAATTAGTATTTTTTAATGAATTTGAGAACATTTCAAAACTTTCATAAAAGTAGAAATTTGCGTTTTCAGATTTATTTTTGAAAAAATCTTTTCCGATGAAGTAGCATTCAAAAGAGCTATTTTTTGCTAAAAAGTCAATGATATATTTATGTTCAGCAAGACTTTCTTCTCCCAATTCATACATATCACCTAGAATAGCAATTTTATTTTTGTTTTCTAATTGTATAAAATTTTCTAAAGCTACTTTCATACTACTTGGATTTGCATTATAGGCATCCAAAATGATTTCGTTAGAATTTTTAGTAATCAGCTGTGAACGATTGTTTTCGGGGATATAACTTTCAATCGCTTCTTTTATATCATTTTCAGAAACACCAAAATAATTTCCAATGGTTATCGCCGCATTAATGTTGTTCGCATTGTATAAACCAATTAAGTGTGATTTGATTTCAGTATGTAAGGTTTTAATTTTGACAAAAGGATTTGCACTAATTTCATTGATAAAAACATTTGCGGAAGCGTTCTTTTGACTAAAAGTGATTCGATTGAAATCCGTTGTTTTATCATTTTGAATAGCATCATCTAAATTTACAAAAACGGTTTTGTTGTTTGCTTTCAAATAGTTGTACATTTCACTTTTGCCTTTGATTACTCCTTCAACGCCACCAAAACCTTCCAGATGCGCTTTTCCGAAATTGGTAATATAGCCATAATCAGGTTTGGCTATTTCGCATAGAAATTCGATTTCTTTTTGATGATTGGCACCCATTTCTACAATCCCAATTTCGGTTTCTTTAGAAAATGAAAGCAATGTTAGAGGAACGCCAATATGATTGTTGAGGTTTCCTTTGGTAGCTTTGGTATTGAATTTTTTAGCCAATACAACGTGAATTAATTCTTTGGTTGTGGTTTTTCCATTACTTCCAGTTAAAGCTACTATTGGAATTTTTAGAAATTCTCTATGATAGGTTGCTAATTGTTGTAAAGCAGTTAAGCTGTTTTCTACAAGAATGGTTTTATCGTTTGTAGCATAAGTTGGATTGTCAACAATTACATATTTAGCTCCTTTTGCAAAAGCTTCTTCAGCAAAGGTATTGGCATCAAAGTTTTCTCCTTTTAATGCTACAAACATGCTGTTGTTCTCAATTTTTCGAGTATCGGTTGAGATGGAGTTGCATTCTAAAAATAAACGGTGAATTTCGGCTATAGTCATATTGTGTCAAGTGTAAAAACAATAAAAGCCCTAAAATTAGGGCTTTTATATAATAGTGTGAAACAAATATTATCTTTTATTTCTAGCTGATTTTTTCTTGTCAGCTTTTGGACCAACTCTTGACATTGCACATCTGAAACCAATGTAGTCAGTAGCAATATCTTGAGGGAAATATCTTCTTTGAGCTGGATCTAACCAATATGCTCTATCTCTCCATGAACCACCTTTGTAAACTCTTACATCATCATTTACAAGAGTTGTTCTTTTGTTAGATTTGTCATATTTTCTAACCATTGAACCTAAACTATCTACAGAAACATTGTGTTTTGGAGAATCGTACATTCTTTGGTTGTCGTTTAATTTTCCTTTTTCGTCTCCTTCTTCAGAACTTCCAAATTTGAAATAACGACTAGATTGTTTGTCACCATCTCTATAGTTTCTGTTGTCAGATTTGTCAAAGTTTTGTCTTAAATACGTTTCGTTTTCATCAACTGGCACTTGAGCAATTTCTCCAGGGAAGTTTCTTGCTACGATTTTACCGTTAGATAAAGTATCGAATTTTTGGTTTTCAGCAGTAACTAATTCTACTTTTCCGTCTTCACCAATTTTGTTTTTCATGTAAACGTTTCCTCTATAGTAGTTGAAATCGTTTGCCTCATCATCAACAATTGGTCTGTAAACGTCAGCAACCCATTCGGCAACGTTACCTGCCATATCATATAAACCAAAATCGTTTGGTGGATATGATTTTACTTTGTTAGTGATATCAGCACCATCGTCAGACCAACCTGCAATTCCACCGTAATCACCTTTTCCTTGTTTAAAGTTAGCCAATTGATCACCTCTAACTTGTCTTTTTCCTGAACGCGTGTAGCTTCCAGACCAAGGATATTTCTTTTGACCTTTATATATGTTGTATTCTCTTTGACCTACATCAGCAGCAGCAGCATATTCCCATTCTGCTTCAGTTGGTAGTCTATAGTCAGGTAAAATTAAACCTGAACTTCTTGTTGCATATACGTTTTTAGGATCGTTTCCACCCGTTGGTTGTGCATTTGCTCCACCATCAGTTCCACTTGAACTTTTCTTAGCAGCACCTCTGCCTTTTCCTCTTTGTAATACAATTTCAGAATCACCGCCAACAGCTTGATTAGGAACAGCTAAATAAGTTTGAGTACTAAACACTTTTCCAGCTTCTGCATTGGTTACTTTAGCATCTTTTTTCAAATATCTTTGTTCTTCAAGAATTTTTTCGTTTACACGATCGGTTCTCCATCTTGAAAATTCAGTTGCTTGTATCCAGTTAACCCCAACTACTGGGTATTCACCATAAGCAGGATGTCTTAAATAGTTTTCGGTCATTGTTTCATTGTAACCTAAACGATTTCTCCATACTAATGTATCTGGCGATGCACCTTCATAGATGTTTTTGTAGTTTTCTTGGTCTGGAGGATAAACTCTTTTTAACCAATCAAGATATTCCATGTACATCATGTTGGTAACTTCTGTTTCATCCATGTAGAACGATTGAACGTGTTGTTGATTTGGAGTGTTGTTCCAATCATGCATTACATCGTCTTGTACTTTACCCATGGTAAATGTTCCACCTTCTACTAAAACAAGTCCTGGACCAGTTGCTTGTTTTTTAAATTTTGAGGCATACTGAAAACCACCTTTTTTGTCGTTGATTTTCCATCCTGTTGCTTTTGAACCTCCTTTTGAGTCCGATTTTTTGCTACAAGATGCAATACTGATTGTTAATACTAACAATAGTAGTAGTCTAGTATTCATAACTTTACTTGTTTTCATACTTTAGTAGGTAACTAATTTGTGGCGCAATTTAAGAATTAACCTTTAATTTGCAACATCTTTTTTAAATTAATACTAAATTCGCTCATAAATATTCTTGAGCTTTTTATTAAAACGCAAAATTATATTTTTTATTGTGTTATCCTAAAAAAAAATCACACAATAAATTTACTTAAATTACGTTTTCTTAATTGTTATGAAAAAAAATATATTGTCATTGCTTTTTGTTTTGGTGTTTTTTTTGAGTTATTCTCAAGAAAATGGCACTGTTTCATTGACTTGGAAGCCTAAGTCGGTCTATGCTATTGGAGATAATTCCTATTTAATTCCACAGTTTAATTCGGAGAATTTTCAATTTAATGTAGTTGATAATAGTTTAGTTTATTTTAAAACCATTTCTACAACGTCATTTTATGATGAAAAAAATGCAATTCAAATCTCAAATGTTATATATGAAACTATTTTAGAAAATGAACTCGGAGATTTGTCAAAAAAGAATTTACCTACAACTTTAAAATATACTACACAATCTTATAAGGCAAGAGATGCTTTTTACCTTCAATTTTTTGTATCACCCATTATTAATGATAATGGTGTTTATAAAAAGGTTGTTTCTTTTTCCTATCGAATTAATCAAACTACTAACCGAGCTGCTTTTTCTCCACAATCTAACTTTAGTATTGAAAACTCTGTTTTAGCATCTGGTAACTGGTATCGTTTTTATGTAAAAAAATCGGGTGTTTATCGTCTAACAAGAGGTTTTCTTCAAAGCTTAGGTTTGAATACAAATGTTGATCCAAGACGCATAAAAATATATGGAAACGGTGGACGAATGGTTCCTTTACAAAATTCAGAATATTATCCGAATGATTTAGCTGAAAATGCGATACAGTTTGTTGGAGAAAATGATGGTGTTTTTGACAATCAAGATTACATATTATTTTATGCTGAAGGAGTTGATAATTGGAGTCAAGAAAATTTTACCAATTTAAATTTATATGAAGACAAGTCGTATTACTATGTAACTGTTGGTGGCGATTTAGGGAAAAGAATACCTGAAATGTCACAACCTACTGCAAATCCAACTACAACCATTACTACTTTTGACGATTATCAGTTTCACGAAGTGGATAATACTAATGTTTTGGAATTGGGAAGAATTTGGTTTGGCGAATCGTTTTCGATTACTGATGAAAGAACGTTTGATTTTGTATTTCCTAATTTAGTTACCACAGTTCCAGTAGATTTTAATATGCACTTTGTAACGCAATCTACTGTTGCAACAGTTTTTTCAGCTGAAGCTAATGGTCAGGCAGTGGGAAGTCAGTCTTTCTCTGCACTAAATCCTGATAGTAGTATTAAAGCTATCAATGCAAGTATCAAAAATGCAATTCCTTTAAGTTCGGATAATATTGAGATTAAGATAAAATATGATAATAATGGTGTTCCAAATTCGAAAGCCTATTTGAATTATATACGAGTAAAAGCCAAACGAAATTTAACTGGTTATAACAAACAATTTCGTTTTCAATCTTCCGAAGCCGAAACTAATATTGGTGTTGGTGAGTATCAAATTTCCAATGCTGCATCTATCAATCAAGTTTGGGATATTACCGATATATATAATGTACAAAAAATCGAAAATACTTCGGGTAGTGGATTTGCTTTTAGAGCTAATCTTGGTGAAGTTAAAAAATATATCGCTGTTGATGGTAACGATTTCTATTCGCCATTAAAAGATTCGAAGTCGAAAGTAGAAAACCAAAATTTGAAGGGAACTGTTTTTAGGAACAGTCAAGGTCAGTTTCAAGATATCGACTATCTTATTATTACGCCAAAAAATTTAGCTACTCAAGCCGAAAAGTTAGCCAATTTTCATCGAAATTATTCGCAGATGAATGTAAAAGCAATAACTCTTGAAGCTATTTATCAAGAGTTTTCATCGGGAAAGCAAGATGTTGGAGCCATTAGAAATTTTGTTAAATATGTTTACCATAATGCTTCCTCTTCAGATAAAAGAGTGAAATATTTAAATCTTTTTGGAGATGCCTCTTTTGATTTTAAAGATAGAATTCAACGAAATACCAATATTGTTCCTATTTATCAAGCAGCAAATAGTTTTACCGATGGAGAATTTTCATTTGCTTCCGATGATTTTTTTGGGTTAATGGATGACGACGAAGGTAGAATAGATTATTATACTGAAAATGGTAGTTGGATTAATTCAATTAAAGGTTTGGATATTGCTGTGGGGAGAATGATTGCAAGTTCGGCTCAACAAGCTGATGAATTGGTTAATAAAGTCATAGAGTATCATGATATTAAATCGTATGGTAATTGGCGAAATAATTATGTGGCTATATCAGATGACTCTGATAAAATATCAGATGCAACTCTTCAGTTTAGACAAAATGCACTGGCAGATGCAATAGCAATTCAAAAACCATTTATCAATGTCAAAAAAATATTGATGGACTCTTATGTTCAAGAGGCATCAGCTGGAGGAAAACGTTATCCAAAAGCTCGTCAAGAAATTTTTGGAGCATTTGAAAAAGGTGCATTGGTATTTAATTATTTAGGACATGGAGGTGAAGATGGACTTTCGGGAGAAAGAATTTGGGAAAAATCAGATGGTCAAAATTTGAGTAACCAATATAAGTATCCTTTGTTTATTACCATTACATGTGACTTTTCACGATTTGATAATCCAACACGACCAACAGCTGGTGAATATACTTATTGGAATCCAAAAGGTGGTGCAATATCAATGATTACAACGGTGCGATCCATTTTTCAAGGTCCAGCCGAAATTTTTAATAACAAGTTGGCTGAATATGTTTTTTCATATAATGGAACTAATCAAAATTCAATTGCTGAAAACTTGCGATTGGCTAAGAATTTTAATCCTAATTCATCAACTAATATTGTATTTTATTTAGGTGATCCAGCAATAAAGCTTGCTATGGCAGAGCCAAAAGTTGTTTTGACTAAAGTAAATGATATTGCTATTACAGATGCTATTCCTGATTTTCAATCATTGGCGCCAATGAAAATTACTGGTGAAGTTCAAGATGATAATGGAAGTTTGTTGACTACATATAATGGAGAGATTGCAATTAACATATTTGACAAACAGATAACTCGCTCAACATTAAATAATGATTTTTTAAGTCCTCCAATTAATTTTAATATACTTGGAGAAACTATTTTTAGAGGAAATGCATCTGTTGTTAATGGTAAATTTGAGATTAATTTTGTGGTTCCACGAGATATAAGGATTCCTGTAGATAATGGAAAAATAAGTTTTTATGCCAAAAGAAATCAAATACGATTAGATAAGACGGGATACAATACGGATATAAAAATTGGAGGTGTAAATTTGAATGCAGTTGCAGATAATACAGGTCCAACTGTTAGATTATATATGAACGACGAAACTTTTGTAAATGGTGGAATTACAAATTCATCACCATTTTTATTGGCTCTTTTGCAGGATGAAAATGGAATAAATACAGCAAGTGGAATTGGTCATGATATTGTTGGGATTTTGGATGGAGACGAAACCAATCCTTATATAATGAATGATTATTATGAAACCGAATTAGATGATCATACAAGAGGTAGAGTTTATTTTCCTTATCGAAATCTTGCGCCAGGGTTGCATACCATAACTTTCAAAGCTTGGGATGTTTACAATAATCCAATTACTGCCGAAATACAGTTTGTTGTGGTAGGCGATGACTCTGTGACCTTAAAAAATGTACTCAATTATCCAAATCCATTTGTTAATTATACTGAGTTTTGGTTTTCACACAATCGACCATTTGAACCGTTAGAAGTTCAAATTCAAGTGATGACTATTACTGGAAAAATTGTCTGGACGAAGAATCAAACTGTAATCAATGAAGGATTTTTGTCGAGAGATATTGTTTGGGATGGGAAAGATGATTTTGGAGACAGAATAGGTAAAGGAGTTTATGTTTACAAGCTGACAGTAAAATCCACTTTGTCGAATAAACGTGCAGAAAAAATAGAAAAACTTGTAATCCTATAGGAAAATCATATATTTGTTAACTTTTTATAAATTGAAAATGAAAAAAATTGCTGTTTTATTACTACTAACCACAATACAATTAGTTAAAGCCCAAGAAGACAGTCGTGTTATTACTACAGGTGTTCCATTTCTTTTGATAGCTGCGGATGCTCGTGCTGCAGGTATGGGTGATCAAGGAGTTACAACATCTCCGGATACTTATTCTCAACAATGGAATCCAGCAAAATATGCATTTGCATTAGATAAACAAGGTTTTTCGATTAGTTATACACCATATTTAACTGAACTTGTAAATGATATTTCTCTAGGGCAAGTAACTTATTATAATCGTATTAATGAAAGAAGTGCATTTGCTGGAAGTTTAAGATATTTTGGATTAGGTGAAATTGAATTACGTCAAAACGCTGATGATGTAGCTCAGGTAGTAAAACCATTTGAATTAGCTTTAGATGGTTCTTATGCGTTAAAGTTGAGTGAGCGATTTTCAATGTCAGTAGCAGGAAGATATATCCGTTCTCAATTAAGAATTCCTACAGAAGGTTCAGGTGGAGATGCAAAACCAGCTAGTACATTTGCATTTGATATTGCAGGTTATTATCAATCGGAAGAAGATGCTTATGGTGATTTCAACGGAAGATGGCGTGCAGGATTTAATTTCCAAAACTTAGGACCAAAAATCAATTATGATGCTGGTCAATCAGACGATGGAAGTGCTAACTTTTTGCCGGCCAATATGAGAGTTGGTGGTGGATTTGATTTTATCTTTGATGATTACAATAAAGTATCGTTAAATCTTGAAGTGACAAAATTGTTAGTGCCAACGCCTCAAAGTGCTGATTTAAATGGTGATGGAATTATTTCTGGTCAAGATGAAATCGATTTGAGAAACCAAAACATTGATGATTATAACCGAGTAAACTGGGTATCAGGTATTTTTAAATCCTTTGGTGATGCGCCAGGTGGATTTAGCGAAGAGTTAAAAGAGTTAACCTATTCGGCCGGAGCAGAATATTTATATCAAGACTCATTTGCTATGCGATTAGGATATTTTCACGAAAGTCCATTAAAAGGTGCAAGGCAATTTTTCTCACTCGGAGCAGGATTTAAGTATAACACTGTTAAAATAGATGTTTCTTATTTGTTCTCAGCATCAAAAGTGAAAAACCCATTAGAAAACACACTTCGTTTCTCATTGACGTTTAATTTCGGTGATCAATACGAAGAATATTAATAAAAAATAAAGTAAAATAATTATCCAAATTTCTCTTTTGAAATTTGGATTTTTTTTCCCCTATGCATAATGAAAGAAATAAACATCAACACCTCGTTTACAGTGTATCAATCGGTTGCGGAACTTTCTCAAGATGTGCAATCCTTGATGGAAAAAGCAATTGAAATTAGAAAAAAAGCTTACGCGCCATATTCTAAATTTAGAGTTGGGGCAGCACTTTTGCTCGATAACGGAAAAGTAGTTTTGGGTTCTAATCAAGAAAATGCAGCTTATCCATCGGGACTTTGTGCAGAACGAGTAGCTATTTTTCAATCGGGAGCAATTTATCCTGAGGCAAAAATTATAAAAATGGCAATTTCGGCAGCTTCGGATACCAATAAAACCACTACGCCAATTCCGCCTTGTGGAGCATGTCGCCAGTCTATTTCGGAATATGAGTTTAAACAAGAATACCCAATAGAAATTTATTTTATGGGAGAAAGTGGTGAAGTTTATTTATCGAAATCGATTTCGAATTTATTGCCGCTTACTTTTGATAAAAACTTCTTGTAAAAAGGTAAAAATTACAGTTTTAAATTTTACTTCTTACTCGGAATGTTTTACTTTTGCATTCCGACGTTTTCGGGACGCAAATTTGTGTGAGTAAACTATTTGCTTTTATTACTAGTAAAAACATTAAAAAAGCGCTTTAGCGAATAATCAGATGAGAGAAATTACAAAAGATGTTTATTTAAAATGGTATGAAGACATGCTATTTTGGAGAAAGTTTGAAGACAAACTTGCAGCACTTTATATTCAACAAAAAGTTAGAGGATTTCTACACTTATACAATGGGCAAGAAGCTGTTTTAGCTGGAGCTTTACATGTTATGAATCTAGGCGGAAAAGACAAAATGATTACTGCCTATCGTAACCACGTTCAGCCAATTGGAATGGGTGTTGATCCAAAGAAAGTAATGGCAGAACTTCTAGGAAAAGTAACAGGAACATCCAAAGGAATGGGTGGATCGATGCATATTTTTTCAAAAGAACACGGATTTTATGGTGGTCATGGTATCGTTGGAGCTCAAATTCCAGTTGGTGCAGGTATGGCTTTTGCTGATAAATATTTTAACACTGGCGGTGTAACTTTAACCTATTTTGGTGATGGTGCAGCACGTCAAGGTTCACTTCACGAAGCGTTCAATATGGCAATGTTGTGGAAACTTCCCGTAGTATTTATTTGTGAAAACAATGGATATGCCATGGGAACTTCGGTAGAAAGAACCGCAAATCATACTGATATTTGGAAACTAGGTTTAGGGTACGAAATGCCTTGCGGACCAGTTGACGGAATGAATCCAGTAAAAGTTGCTGAAGCTATGCACGAAGCAATGGAAAGAGCGCGTCGTGGTGAAGGTCCAACTTTCTTAGAAATGAAAACTTATCGTTATAGAGGTCATTCGATGTCGGATGCACAATTGTATCGTTCAAAAGAAGAAGTTGATGAGTATAGAAAAATAGATCCAATTACTCAGGTTTTGGATGTTATCAAAGAAAAAAACTATGCTACTGATGCAGAAATTGAAGTAATTGACGAAAGAGTAAAAGATTTAGTAGAAGAATGTGCCACATTTGCCGAAGAATCTCCTTTCCCAGAAGCACAACAATTATATGATGTAGTGTACGAACAAGAAAATTATCCTTTCATTCCTCATAGATTATAATTATGGCAACAAAAATAACAATGCCGCGTTTAAGCGACACCATGACGGAAGGAACGGTTGCCACTTGGTTAAAAAAAGTAGGTGATAAAGTTTCTGAAGGCGATATTTTAGCAGAAATCGAAACCGATAAAGCAACTATGGAATTTGAATCATTCAATTCTGGTACTTTATTATATATAGGAATAAACGAAGGCGAAACAGCTGCGGTAGATTCACTTCTTGCTATCATTGGTAAAGAAGGAGAAGATATTTCTGGGTTAATCTCAGGAACAGCTACAGATACAAAATCTGAAACCACTTCGCCAGTTGTAGAAGAAAAAGTAGAAGCACAAACTTCATCAGACAACAGTCAACCAACAGCTTTGCCAAAAGGAGTTGTAGTTGTTACCATGCCGCGTTTAAGTGATACCATGACCGAAGGAACAGTTGCCACTTGGTTGAAAAAAGTAGGCGACAAAGTTTCCGAAGGCGATATTTTAGCAGAAATCGAAACCGATAAAGCTACAATGGAGTTTGAATCATTCAATGCCGGAACACTTTTATTCATCGGAATTAACGAAGGACAATCGGCACCAGTAGATAGCGTTTTGGCTATTATTGGTCCAGCAGGAACAGATATTACAGGAGTTGCTGAAAACTTTAAAAAAGGTGGAGCGACAACAACTGCACCAGCAACAACTTCATCAGAAACACAATCTGTCACGCCGAGCGCAGTCGAGGTGCAACAAACTGAAAATGGCGGAAGAATTTTCGCTTCACCATTAGCTAAACAAATAGCAAAAGATAAAGGTATTAATCTTGCTCAAGTAAAAGGTTCAGGTGAAAATGGACGTATTACAAAAAGTGATGTGGAGAATTTCACACCATCAGCTGCAGCGCCAAGTCAAGTTGCTCAACCTGAAACTCAAAATTCGCAACCTGTAACTGTGGTAAAACCATTCGTTCCAGCAGGAGAAACTTTTTCAGAAGAAATCAAAAATTCGCAAATGCGTAAAACCATTGCGAAGCGTTTATCAGAATCAATTTTCACAGCACCACATTTCTATTTAACGATAGAAGTTACTATGGATGAAGCTATGAAATCTAGAGCAGTGATTAATTCGGTTCCTGATACTAAAGTTTCTTTCAACGATATGGTAATCAAAGCCTGTGCAATGGCGTTGAAAAAACATCCAAAAGTAAATTCGCAGTGGAAAGAAGATGCAATTACTATCAATCATCATGTAAATGTTGGTGTGGCAGTTGCAGTTGAAGACGGATTGGTTGTTCCAGTTTTACGTTTTACAGACCAAATGAGTTTATCTCAAATTGGAGGAAATGTAAAAGATTTAGCTGGAAAAGCGAAAAACAAAAAATTACAACCAGCCGAAATGGAAGGAAGTACTTTTACGGTTTCTAACTTAGGAATGTTCGGAATTCAGTCGTTCACTTCGATTATCAATCAGCCAAACTCTGCGATTTTATCAGTTGGAGCCATTGAAGAAAAACCAGTAGTTAAAAATGGTCAAATTGTTGTTGGAAACACAATGATGCTAACCTTAGCTTGCGATCACAGAACCGTTGATGGCGCAACTGGAGCACAATTTTTACAAACACTAAGACAGTATTTGGAAAATCCAGTGACGATGTTAGCGTAAATAAAATTATAAATAATTCATAAAAATCCTATTCTTTTGAATAGGATTTTTTGTATATTGGAATGAATTAAAAAATAGTACAATTTCTAAATTAATAAACCTATGGGAATTTTTTCTGCCTTGTTGGGTAATGCAGGATCTGTAAATCAAGAAGATTTAATCAAACAATATGGACAACTTTTAATTGATGGCGAAACTGTAGAATTGGGTTTTAAGTTGATCAGAGATACGTTTATCTTCACCTCAAAACGATTAATTTTAATTGAAAAACAAGCAATTACAGGTTCAAAAGTAGAATACAAATCTATTGCTTACAAAAGTATTTCACGATTTAGTATTGAAACAGCAGGAACATTTGAACTGGATGCCGAATTGAAAATTTGGGTTTCTAGCGAATTAAATCCTAGTGTTGTAAAACAGTTTAATCGTTCGGTTAATGTATACGATGTGCAGAAGGTTTTGGCGTATCATATTCTTTAGATTGGATAAATTTCCCCACTACTATGATCTTTCTTCGCACCCGTAACGCTACTTAAAACATTGATTTCTTTTCTAAGTTTTAAAATGCCAAGTAAGGCAAAAATCAGTGCTTCTTTGTATTCTAAAGTTTTGGCATCGGGAACAATCAAGTTCATTTCGGGTAAATAATTTTGCATTGATTCTAGTAGAAAATCATTGTAAGCTCCGCCGCCGGTAATCAGCATTTTTCCGCTTCTATCGGGCAAAGCAAATGCCGCTTGTTTGGCAATATGTTTTGTGAAAGTGTGCATTTTGTCTTCAATGCTACTATCGTAGCTTTCCATCAACGGAAGTACAATCGTTTTTACGAATTCAAAACCTAATGACTTTGGAAATGGTTTTTGATAATACGACAACGCATCTAATTCTTCCATCAAGTTGAGGTCGGTTTCGCCGCTTCGGGCAATGTTGCCTTTATCATCAAAAGCAAAATCTAATTTATTGGCATAAAAATTCAAAACGGTATTGACAGGCGAAATATCAAAAGCAATTCGTTTACCATTTTGTTCAAATGAAATATTGGAAAATCCACCCAGATTTAAACAATAATCATAATCAGAAAATAAAATTCTGTCGCCAATTGGAACCAACGGCGCGCCTTGTCCACCAAGTTTTACATCTTGAACTCTGAAATCGCAAACAACCGTTACGCCAATGATTTCAGCAATTTCGGGAAGATTGCCAATTTGAAGTGTGAAACCATTTTGTGGTTGATGCAAAATAGTATGACCGTGACTACAAACGGCATCGAGATTAGTCAATTGATATTTTTTGATGAAAGATTTAATCGTATTTCCTAGGAGAAAAGTATACTCTTTATTGAGTTGTGTTAATTCTTTTGTAGAAAAATCAACAGCATTTTTTAATTTGTTTAACCATTCATTATCATAAGGAATAGTTTCAGTTTCAATGATTTCATACGTCCATTTTTTGTTTTTTATACTAAAATGGATATGTGCAACATCTATACCATCAAGCGATGTGCCCGACATAATTCCTAATACGTTGTAGCTTTCTTTAAACATGTTCTAAATTTACGAAATCGTTTGAAATTTCAACTTTAATATTCTATTTTTGCCCTTCAAAAGTAAAGAAACAACCATCAAAATCAACAAAATATATGGATTTTAATTTAACCGAAGAACAACAAATGATTCAACAAGCTGCTAAAGATTTTGCTCAAGCGGAATTGTTGCCAGGTGTAATCGAAAGAGACGAACATTCTAAATTTCCAACAGAACAAGTTAAAATGATGGGTGAACTTGGGTTTTTAGGAATGATGGTTGATCCAAAATATGGTGGCGCAGGTTTAGATAGCGTTTCTTATGTTTTGGCAATGACTGAAATTGCAAAAGTTGATGCTTCGGCTGCCGTAATTATGTCGGTAAACAACTCTTTGGTTTGCGCTGGAATGGAAAAATATTGTTCTGAAGAACAAAAAATGAAATATTTAGTTCCGCTAGCCAAAGGTGAAGTGATTGGTGCTTTTTGTTTGTCTGAACCAGAGGCAGGAAGTGATGCAACTTCGCAAAAAACAACTGCTATCGACAAAGGTGATTACTATTTGTTAAACGGAACAAAAAACTGGATAACTAATGGTTCAACAGCTTCAACTTATTTAGTAATTGCTCAAACCGATGTGGAAAAAGGACATAAAGGAATCAATGCATTTATAGTAGAAAGAGGTTGGGCAGGTTTTGAAATTGGTCCAAAAGAAAAGAAAATGGGAATTCGTGGAAGTGATACGCATTCGTTGATGTTTACTGATGTGAAAGTTCCAAAAGAAAATAGAATTGGAGCCGATGGTTTCGGTTTTGCCTTTGCCATGAATGTATTGAATGGTGGAAGAATTGGAATTGCTTCTCAAGCATTAGGAATTGCAACTGGCGCGTATGAATTGGCTTTGAAATATTCGAAAGAAAGAAAAGCATTTGGTAAAGAAATTTTCAATCACCAAGCCATAGCATTCAAATTAGCCGATATGTTTGTAAAAGTTACTGCGGCAAAATTATTAGTAATGAAAGCTGCTGCTGAGAAAGATGAAGGAAAAGATATTGCACATTCTGGTGCAATGGCAAAATTATATGCTTCAGAAATTGCGTTGGAAGTGGCAAACGAAGCCGTTCAAATTCACGGTGGAAACGGTTACGTAGCCGAATATCATGTAGAACGAATGATGCGTGATTCTAAAATTACTCAAATCTATGAAGGAACATCTGAAATTCAACGCATTGTAATTTCTAGAGGATTAGTGTAATAAATATAAAGTATTATAAAATAAAACCCTTTCAAAGTTCGTTTTTTTGAAAGGGTTTTTTCTTCGAAATAATAAAAATGAAGTTCTTAATTTGGTTCTATTTTTTCATAACGAACTATATCACATAATCCATCATCGAAACAAGAAAGTTTTAATACATTTTCTGATAAAAAGTATATTTTTGAACTTTTAGGTTCAGTACTTAGACCAATTTGATTCGGGTTATAAGTTAAAGTTAATTTGTTTGCATTAGTAACAGTAAACATTCCAGTATATTCAAGGTTGTCAATAATTTGTTTGAAAGTTTTGTTTTCATAAAATGTAATAAAACCACCATTTTCATAAGCAGTATACAAAGGCATATCATTTTCGTCAACAACATCGAATGAATATATTCCTTTAAATTGCCAAGTTCCAAATAATTCTGCTGGAACTGTAATTTCTTCGTTAGTAGAGCTATTTGAACAGCTAAACAAAGTAGCAACAGTGAAAAGCGTAAAAAATATTTTTTTCATTTTATTAAGTTATTTAATTATTCTGCAATGATTACTTTTTGAGAAAATCTTAATTAGATTTTTTTTTGTAAATTGAAGATATAATTATTTACAGAAATCATAATTACCAAAATTAATCTTTTTGTTTTACTTTTTTAAAAGCTGTGTTGATTTTATCAAAACTAAAAACTTTAATTTTTTTTATTGTGACTAAAGGTTTGCTTACAAAAAACTTGTCTAGACAAATTAAAAGCGACTCTAAAATCAATTATATTTACGAAGGAACTTCAGAAATTCAACGCATTGTGATTTCGAGAGGATTGGCTTTATAAAAAAATAAATTACTCACATTCGAAACCCTTTCTATTTTTAATGGAAAGGGTTTTATTTTTTTTATACTTTTACTAGAGATTTTATTTTTATGTACGACGAATTAAAATATTGGTATTTGCGTGACCATAAATTGTTTTGGACATTGAGCATGTCGCAAATCAAACAGTTGTGTATTATCACGGGTTTTAAAAAAGCTAACAAAGGCGATATTATTTATTTTTCATCGTCAGATTTGCCACGAATTTATTTGCTAAAAAAAGGAAATATCAAAATAGTTTCAGTGGATGAAGAAGGCAACGAAACCATAAAAGAAATTCTTCAAAAAGGTGATTTATTTGGCGAATTGTCCTTAGAAAATGATGGCGACGTCAATGAATATGCTAAGGTTTTAACCGATGAAGTTTCTATTTGTAGTTTTTTATTATCTGATTTTGAAGATTTGTTAGTTCGAAATCCATCACTAGCGTTGTCTTACACCAAGTTTGTTGGACTGAAAATGAAACGTTTTAAGAACAATTATTCCAATTTGGTTTCCAAAGACGCAAGAACCAGATTGATTTCATTTATAAAAGATTGGGCAGAACGCGAAGGAATTCAGGAAGGAAAAAAATATACGATTAGTAATTATTTAACCCAAACCGATATTGCTCAAATCATTTGCACTTCTCGACAGACAGCCACTTTATTGTTAAATGAATTGGAAGAAAAAAATCTTATTTACTACAATAGAAAAGAAATTATTATTGAAGATATTAGCAAATTATAATAACTTACTACGTTTGTAAACTACCCGACAATTCTTTTTAGTGCATTGAAGTAAATTTGAATACTAATTTAATTCAATCATTATGAAAAGAGTATTCTTATTTTTATTTTTATTTTTTGTTTCTACTACATTATTTGCACAAACAAATTTGCCTTCCTCAGCCAACGACATTTCGCCATTGTTAATAGGTGAAGATGTTCCAAGTTTAAGTTTGAAAGACACTAACGGAAAATCAGTTAATTTTTCAGATGTCATAACATCTAAAAAAACGATTTTAGTTTTTTATCGTGGCGGTTGGTGTCCTTATTGTAATACTCATTTGAGTGCTTTGGCTGAAACTGAGTCGCAATTAATAGCGCAAGGTTATCAGATTATTGCCATCAGTCCAGACTCGCCAAAAAGTTTGATGGAAACACAAACAAAAGAAAAGCTCAATTACACTTTATTATCTGATAGTAATGGAGAATTTGCTAAAGCGTTTGGTATCGCTTTTCAAGCTCCAGAAAATTATGGTAAATATTTGAAAAAAAGTTCAGAGAATTTAAACACCGAATTGTATATTCCTGTTCCGAGTTTGTTTATTTTAAATCAATCTGGTACAATCATATTTGAATATATTTCTCCGGATTATAAACACCGTATCTCAACTGATTTATTACTTTCGGTTGTTAAATCACTTTAAAATAAAACTATGAAAAAAATTTGTATCATACTTTTATTAGTCATTAGTAGTAATTTTAGTTTCGCACAAGGTTGTAGTGATGCGGGAATTTGTTCTATTGGTAAAGCGTTCCAGCTTGAAGATGAAAATTTTAAAAACAGTTTTGAGATTAATGCAACATCTGGTCAAGGTGATGGCGATGTATCAATATTTACTCCGAGTCTAACTTATGCAAGGAAGTTTAATGAAAAATTCTCACTTAGTACAAGAGTAACCTACAATACTGCTGATGGCGATTTAGGTTCTAATAGTCAATTAGGCGATGCTTATTTAATTGGAAATTACAAATTCAAGGAAAACAATAATAAACAATGGAGTATTTTAGCAGGTTGGAAAATTCCTTTAACGAATGCTAATGCAAAGGATGATAACGTTTCACTACCAATGGATTATCAAGCCAGTTTGGGAACGTTTGATTTGTTTCTTGGCACTAATCTGAATTATAAAGCTTGGGATTTCAATCTAGCTTTTCAAATTCCGGTAATTAATAATAACAAAAACTCCTATTTTGATGAACTTTCTGTTTCTGATGATTTTCCAAGTACTAATTTATTTGAAAGAAAATCGGATGCGCTTTTCAGAACTATTTATACCTTAAAAACAGCCAATAACAAGTTTTCATTCAAGCCTAATGTTTTATTCATTTATCATTTGGGCGAAGATACTTTTGAAAATCAGTTAGGTAATAGAGAAAAAATTAATGGTTCCGACGGATTAACCATCAACGGAAACTTGATTGGTATTTATAACATCAATTCAAAAAACAGCATTGAACTTTCAGTAGCAACTCCTTTTGTTGTTAGAGATGTTCGTCCAGATGGATTGACTAGAAGCTTTGTTTTAGGATTGAATTATCGATTTTTATTTTAATTCAAGTCAAATGTAAACTAGCAGACAAAGTGACTTTGGAAGCCAGTTTATCTTTGTACTATAAAATTTTAACAAATTAGTATCATGAAAAACATTTTTTTATTGACTATTGCTTTTCTTTCAATGGCAACATTTGGTCAAGATTCTGCTAAAAGAATTAGCAATTATAATTTAGAAAAAAAAGTAGCCATTCAAGGTTATGATCCTGTTGCTTATTTTGTTCAGAAGAAAGCAATTAAAGGAAAATCAACTTTGGCATCAACTTATGATGGTGTTGTTTATTATTTTTCAAGTCAAGCCAATAAAGATACGTTTGCTAAAAATCCATCAAGTTATGAACCGCAATATGGTGGTTGGTGTGCTTTTGCCATGGGTGATTATGGTGAAAAAGTAGAAATCAATCCAGAAACTTTCAAAATTATTGATGGAAAATTGTATCTGTTTTACAATGCATTTTTTAATAATACACTCAAAAGTTGGAACAAAGACGAAACCAATTTGAAGAAAAAAGCAGATAGTAATTGGAAAAAATTAAATAACTAAACCAATGAAAAATACCTTATTTATTTGGATTATTAAACTTGTTGCTATTATAATTTTACTGCAAACATTATATTTCAAATTCACCGCTGCACCCGAAAGTGTCTATATTTTTTCTACATTAGGAATAGAACCTTTTGGCAGAATTGGCTCGGGAATTGTAGAATTAATTGCCTCCGTTTTAATTTTAATTCCACGAACAACTTTGCTTGGTGCAGTTTTAGGATTCGCAACGATGTTGGGTGCTATTTTTTCACATATATTTGTGCTTGGAATTGAGATTCAAAACGATGGAGGAACATTATTTATCTTAGCAGTAATTACACTTTTGTGTTGTTTGATTTTAATTTTTAATCAAAAAGATAAAATTTCGAATTTGTTACGACTAGAATTCTAAAACCAGTGCATTCTTTAAATCGTAAATAACACTACTAAACCATTTATTTCCATATGTTGATTGCCTCTATAAACAAAACATTAAACGAACTTTTAGATTTATTGTTGCAAATTTCAGATACTGATTATTCCTGTCCTTGTCATCAATTAAGCAATGCTACCATTGGAGAACATACGAGACATATAATTGAAATGTTTCAATGTCTTGAAAATCAATATGAATACGGAATAGTGAATTACGATATTCGAAAAAGAGATTATCTTATTCAAACCAATACGGATTTTGCTCAAAAATGCATTTTTCAAATTCTAAATCAAATTGAAAAACCAAACAAGTCGCTTCAATTGCAACAAATCATTGATGGTGAAGAATTATTAATCGATACCAACTATAATCGCGAATTGTTGTATAATTTAGAGCATTGTATTCATCATCAAGCGTTGATAAAAGTGGCGATTATCCAATCTGAAACGATTAAAATTGATGAAAATTTTGGTGTTGCACGTTCTACAATCGAATACAGAAAACAATGTGCACAGTAAGTTTTGTTTCTTCCAATGGCAAAACAATCATTACGTCCAATCGTGATGAAAAGGTACTCAGGCCATCAGCCATTGAGCCCAAAAATTATCAAATTAATACTAAGAATGTTTTTTTTCCAAAAGATCCAAAAGCTGGCGGAACTTGGTTTGCAGTAGATGAAAATTCCAATGTTCTAGTATTACTCAATGGTGCCGAAGAAAAACATATTCTCAAAGAAAAATACAACCGAAGTAGAGGTTTAATTGTGCTCGAATTGATAGGTGAAACTTCGCCTTTAGAAATGTGGCAAACTATTGATTTAGAAAACGTTGAGCCATTTACATTAGTGCTTTTTGAAGACCAAAAGTTATACCAATTGCGCTGGAATGAAATCGAAAAAACTACTGTAGCATTAGATGTCACTAAAAATCATATTTGGTCATCATCAACTTTGTATCCAGCAGCAATTAGAGAAAAAAGAGCCAATTGGTTCAATAATTTCCTGGACACGAAGCCAGAAGTAAACGAAGCTGAACTATTTAATTTTCATCGCTATACCGAAGAAGAAAATACAGAAAATGGTTTAGTTATCAATCGGAATGATGCGCTTAAAACACTTAGTATAACGCAAGTAGTAGTTGAAAAGAATAAAGTTCAAATGGTGCATTATGATTTGATGAAAAATGATTCGTTTAACCATGCTTTTATCATTATTTAATGAAGTTGTTTTTACACAAATTGTTCCATTGGGAATATTGGCCTTTTCAAATTGTTTACATTCCGATTTATTTTCTTTGGGCATTTTATGCGATTAAAGCACGAACGATTTTCTTTTTCAATGCCAGTAATCCAACCATGAAAAACGGCGGATTTATTATGGATAGTAAAAAAGAAATTTATGATTTAATTCCGCAGAAATTTTATCCCAAAACCGATCTTATTAAAGAGAATTTACCTTTTGAAGAAGTCGAAAATATACTAAAAAAAGCGGCAATCAATTTTCCTTTTATAACAAAACCTGATATTGGTTTGCGTGGTTCGGCAGTGAAAAAAATCGAGAATATTGAAGACTTAAAAAGTTATCATACTAAAGCAAATTTTGATTATTTGCTCCAAGAATTAATTCCTTTTTCAAATGAAGTTGGTATTTTCTATGTTCGTTTTCCAAATGAATTGCACGGAAAAATTACAGGAATTGTTGCCAAAGAATTTTTAATAGTTGAAGGCGATGGGAATGCAACTATTTTAGATTTAACTCTAAAAAATCCTAGATATGAACTGCAATTAAACGCATTGATGAAAGAATATGGTTGGGGTTTAAATGAAGTTTTACCAAAAGGTGAGAAGCGAAATTTGGTTCCTTATGGCAATCATGCTCGCGGTGCTAAATTTTTGGATTACAGTCATTTGATTTCTGAAAAATTGACTAAAGTTATTGATGAAATGTGTTTGCAAATGAATGAATTCTACTTTGGACGCATGGATTTAATGTACAATTCTTGGGATGAACTTGAAGAAGGCAAAAATTTTTTGCTTGTAGAAGTTAACGGTGCAGCAAGCGAGCCAACCCACATTTATGATCCAAAGCATTCCATCTTCTTTGCATGGAAAGAATTAGCTCGACACATTTCGTATATGTACAAAATTAGTGTTCAAAATCACCAACGTGGTTTTCCTTATCTTACTCATAAAGAAGGAATGAAACAATATCGTTTGCATTTAGAGCAAAGTAAAAAAATAGTTAATTTTTAATGCAAAATATCAAAAACATATTAATTGGATTTTTAGTCAGTTTTATTGGTTCAATTCCATTGGGCTATTTGAACGTTGTTGGATATGATGTTTTTAAAAAATTTGGTTTAAATGAAACTGTATTCTATTTGTTAGGAGTAATTTCGATTGAGTTTTTTGTGATTTATTTCACTTTGTTATTTGCCAATCAATTAATCGCGAATAAAAAGCTATTGAAATTCATCGAAGGATTTTCAGTTTTTTTTATGTTTGTTTTGGCATTTATTTTTTATACAAGCGCTTCTTCAGAAACGACAAATCCATCTGTTTTAGAACGATATGTACAGTATTCTCCGTTTGTAGCGGGATTGATTTTGAGTAGTTTAAATTTTATTCAAGTTCCGTTTTGGACCAGTTGGAACTTGTATTTATTGAATGGAAATTATATCGAAATTTCTAAAAGCAGAAAATATTTTTACGTTTTTGGAACGGTTTTAGGGACATTTTCCGGAATGTTAGTTTTGATTTTTTCACTTAATTACCTAACCTTAGAATTTGAGTTCTTCAAATTATTTCTCTTCCAATTTATCATTCCTCTAGTTTTTGTTGCATTGGGAATTTTTCAAGCAGTTAGTTTTTGTAAAAAGTATCAATTATTTAAAAAGAATAATTAACATTTAAATTTAATCCTGAACTTTCGGGAACAAATCGACAAACACCGCCAACACAGATTAATCCGCCGCGTTGTCGGCCATAACTTAGTTGAAATCGCATAGCATTTTTGGTATAACTTGCCCCAATAGTATAGTAGTTTATTCTCTCGTTCTTGTCTGTATTTCCATAATTGTATAAGTTATTCAAGAATACTGACCAATTGGTATTGAAGTTATATTCTACCAAACCAGCTGCCCAATTTTTAAAACCAGCATCAGCCCATTGATGTTGAAGTTCTACCTTAATGGTTTTACTTCCAGAGAAATTATATTGATTATCAAAAACAATAGTATTTGCATTGATTTCACCAACAGTTTCTTCTACAAATTTAGCGTTGTAAAACTGTTTTTGATAAGTGAAAATTGACGTCCACTTTTTAGTGATGTTTTTGCGAATTTCAATACTATAATCCGAATAAAATTTATCTCCAAAACCAATAAAATCGGCTTCATACTTTCTGGCAAACGAATCAAATTTTCCCTGTAATCCATGCCAAATCGAATAATTTAAACTCACATTCAAACCACGTTTTCCACCAATAAACGAGTCTTTTTTGAAATTGTAGAAAAAATCAAATTGTCCTCCAATTTCTCCCGCTTTATTGGCATCTGGCTCAAACCTTAAATGAGGTTGTGCTTGGTATACATAAATGTTAGTTAAACTATAATCAAATTGTTTTGTAATGGATGGAATATAATTTAATAGTCCTTCATTGAAACCATTTCGGGTTAATGTTCTTTCGGAATAAAAGCCAAAATTTTCCATCCTACGCAAATTAGCATTAAATCCAATTCCTTTTTTAGAATAGCCTAAGTTTACAAGTAGCGCATCGCCATCAAAAGAAAAATCGGGTTTTACTTCTCCAAATTCTACCAAAGCATCTTCGGATTTAAAAACATACTCAAAATCAACAGTAAAACCTTTCCTTTTAAAGTAGAACCTATTGGAAAACAAATAAACTGAAGTCGGAACATTAGTTGCTTTTTCCTCTTTATTTACATAGCTCACACCATAGCCGTAAGTACTCAATTTGGTTTTGAAAATTGAGGACAATTTCAAGTCCGCATTAGCCCCAAAAATGGTGCTTTCACTAAAATCTGACGCAAATCCATTTCGCTGTTTTCCATAAAGTGTAGTGATTTCAATGGCTTTAATGGGTTTCAAAGTTATTTTTCCGCCAAAAAGAGAATTTGCAATGCCAAGTGGTTTGTCTTCCCAGGTTCGAAGCGCTAAACCATTCCCGAATTTTTCATAAAAATGTCCAACAGTAATATCGATTAAGTTTTTTTTATCAGTATAATTTAGATAATATGTGCCAAGATTCGTGCCTTCAAATCGCGGTGAGTAATTAAGTAATGCTCTTGGTTCATAGCTTTCTACTTGAAGTCCAGCAGTAAAATTATCTTTTCTGTAATCTAATTTTAAGTAACTATTCGCTCTTATTCTTGCATCAGCTTCAAGTGGTTCAAGTTCAATTTTAGCATCATCAACATACCAAGAACCATAAGTTTCAAAACTTCCTGAGAATTGCCCAAAACTATAGGTTAAAGAAAAAAAGCAGTATATAATAAAGATAGTCTTTTTCATTTATTCTACTTTTTTGGATAATACTTCTTCAATTTTACTTTCATCTCCTTTTACAAAACCATTTTTAGTATAAATAATTTCTCCATTTTTTACCATGATTAAATGCGGAATGGTGTTGATGTTTAAATTGCGTTTAAAATCTTGATTGGTATCCAATAGAATAGTGTAAGGCCAATTTTTGCCATTGGTCAATGGAGCAACTTTTCTAACGGTTCTATCATCATCAATTGATATCGCATAAAAATCAAACTCATATTTTGATTTCCAGTCTTCATATACTTCGCTAATGGATGATAATTCGTTTAAACAAGGAATGCACCATGTAGCCCAAAATGTAATGATTTTGATTTTATCTTCTTTAGCAGTAAATATCGAACTGGAAACAGTTTCTCCATCAAGATTTTCTAAATCAATGATTGGGATTTTTTGCGAAAATGCAGTAGTTGTAACCAGCAAAAGAAGGAGTTGTAGCTTTTTCATTTTTTTTTATTTCAAATGTATTTTTAAAATTTTTTATCAAATGTAAATTAGCTGACATTTGATTAAAAATGATAGCAATACTTTTACATTGCTTTGAAAATGATTAATTTAAAAAAATTGCTATGAAAGAAAAATTGAATTTAATTTTGGTAGTATCACTACTTTTTGTGATTGTTGGTTGCACCAAAACAGAGGACGAAGTTGATGAACAAGTTGTTTCGAATATTGTTTTATCTATAAACAAAGTCAATATAAATGTCGGCGAAACGCTTGCATTTAATGTAACATCAAATTTTGGCTCAAATTTGAGTTCAGAAAGTAATCTTTTGGTCAACAACCAACCTGTTTCTGGAAATAGTTTTACGTTTTCTCAAGTTGGGAGTTATACCGTTTATGCCATCTATAATTCCTTTATCAGCAACGTTATTACCATTACTGTTTCTGACGAACCTTTAAATTCCGAACTCAAATTTGTAAATAGGGTTTTGGTAGAAGAATACTCCGGAACTTGGTGTGGCAATTGTCCAAGAATTTTATATGGAACGGAATTGTTAAAACAGCAAACGGATAAAGCCATTA
>Ga0209278_1000520_pt1 | contig 28941 bp, 16 predicted proteins | sample JI81BgreenDNA_FD_187504 | JGI IMG/M metagenome (GOLD analysis project Ga0209278, IMG submission 187504) | Wastewater effluent complex algal communities from Wisconsin, to seasonally profile nutrient transformation and Carbon sequestration -... | ecosystem: Engineered > WWTP > Effluent > Algae...
TAATTTGAATGTGAGTAGGTTAGCTGCTGGGGTGTACTTAATCAAAGTACAAGACGGTGAGCAAACGGCTACGAAACGGTTGGTGGTGGAGTAGATTTCAGTAAGCAGTAAACAGTCAATAGTTAGCAGTGAAAATTGCTAGCTGTTTACTGGTAACTGAAAAATGTTTGATTAACAATAAAGCCTAAGAGAAACTCTTAGGCTTTGTTGTGTAAATATAAGTAAAACTATATATTTGTAAGAGCCACTAACAACTTTAAGGTATGTCCTATCTACATTTTTTCCAACAAGCCCAACAAGCAGCCACACAATTAGTGATGCTTACAGATGCTACTATCCAAGAAATACTAAACCATTTGGCAGCCTCTTTACGTGCTAATATCCCATTTATTTTAGCAGAAAATAGTAAAGATTTAGAAAGAATGGCTAAGGATAATCCTAAATATGACAGACTTTTACTCAACGAAACAAGGTTATTAGCTATAGCTCAAGATTTGGAAAAAGTGGCAACTTTACCTTCTCCTTTGCAAACAGTTTTACAAGAAAGGCACTTGCCTAATGGCTTGTATCTCAAAAAAGTAAGTGTGCCTTTGGGTGTAGTAGGTATTATTTATGAGGCTCGTCCCAATGTTACTTTTGATGTCTTTGCTTTGTGCTTAAAGGCGGGCAATGTATGTGTGTTAAAAGGTGGAAGTGATGCCGAATTTTCTAACAAAGCTATTGTTAGTTTGATAAAACAAAGCCTACAAGCCTATAAAATCACACCAGATGCCCTACAACTCTTGCCTGTTGAACGTGAGGCTACGGAAGCCCTACTCAATGCGGTGGGTTATGTAGATGTATTGATACCAAGAGGCAGCCAACAACTTATAGATTATGTACGCCAAAATGCAAAAATTCCTGTGATAGAAACGGGGGCAGGTATCGTACACACCTACATAGATGCAAGTGCGGACATAACAAAAGCAACTCAAGTGATTCTCAATGCTAAAACAAGGCGTGTGAGTGTGTGTAATGCCTTAGATTGTATGATTGTTCATGAAAATTTATTGTCTGCATTACCACAATTAGTAACTCCTTTGGCAGAGCATCATGTAAAAATATTTGCAGATGATAAAAGTTTTAATATTTTGCAAAAAAAATATCCTGAAAATTATTTAGAGAAAGCACAAATAGCACATTTTGGAACGGAGTTTTTAGACTATAAATTAGCTATCAAAACAGTGCAAAATGTAGAAGAAGCCCTACAACATATAACTCAATACAGTTCTAAGCACAGCGAGGCTATTATGGCAGAAGATACGGCTATTTGCCAACTGTTTACGCAGAGGGTTGATGCTGCGGTGGTCTATGTGAACACCTCTACGGCTTTTACAGATGGGGGACAGTTTGGTATGGGGGCAGAAATAGGCATCAGTACACAAAAATTACACGCCAGAGGTCCTATGGCATTGCCCGAATTGACCAGCTACAAATGGATAGTAGTAGGCAATGGACAGGTAAGAACATAATACACTTGTTAAACTTTCTAAAGTTATTAGTAAGGTTGAATAAAAAAGTCTATCTTAGTTGTTGAAGGAAATATGAGGTCATTAAGTTCTGTAGCATAGACTTTAGTCTGTGCATTAAAGTCTGTGATGTAAAATCTGAATAGCCTCTAATGGAACTCGTAAAATTAGAAGAAAATAACCTTGCTATGAATATATACAACCAACTAATTGCCAATTTACAGGCTTACAAACGGAAATATTACAAAAATTTATTGCTCAAAGGTGTTTTGCTAACAACGGCTTTGGTGCTGTCTGCATTTACGGCTGTCAATTTGTTGGAGTATTTCGGCAATTTTGATACAACCTTGCGGGCTGCATTGTTTTATGGTTTTTTGGCTACAGCTTTGCTGTCTTTGGTGGTGTGGGTGGCAAACCCAACCCTCAAATTATTGCAACTGAACAAGCCTTTGAGCAATGAAGAGGCTGCTTTGCAGTTGGGCAAATATTTTCCTGAAATTCAAGATAAGTTATTGAATGTCTTGCAGTTAGCTAATGAAAATAATCAACAATCTGCTTTGTTGATGGCAAGCATTCAACAAAAATCGCAGAAATTGACTTTGGTGAATTTCTTGGAGGCTGTTAAATATGAGGACAACCGCCGTTATTTGGCGTACCTCGTGCCACCTGTGGCGTTGGTGGGTGTGATTTTGTTGTTTGTACCTAATTTTTTTGCAGAAACTACCCCTCGTCTTATTCGTTACAACGAAAAATTTGTACCCAAAGCACCTTTTAATTTTAACATCAAAAACACTGATTTACAGGTATTTAGAAACGAAGATTTTGAATTTGTTACTGAATTGTCGGGTGAGGCTCTGCCCAAAGAGGTATTTATGGTCTTGGACAATGGGCGTAAATTGAAAATGGACGCACAAGACGCAGCCAATTTTACTTTTTTGTTTAAAAATGTGCAAAAAGAACAAAGTTTTTATATAGAAGCTGCTGGTTTTCAGTCTGTTCCTTATACATTGAAAGTAGTGGACAGACCCAATTTGGCGAATTTTTCGGCTCAATTAAATTACCCTGCTTACATTCAGAAAGCCAATGAAAAATTGGAAAATACGGGCAATTTAATGGTGCCAGAGGGTACGTCTATTACGTGGTTGTTCAAGGCTCAACAAACAGATGGCGTAACGGTGCAGTTGGGCGAGGAGGTTTTGACAGCCCAAAAAGCCGACCAAAATTTGTATGAATTAACCAAAAAAGTATTGCAAACTACTACGTACAAAGTACAACTCAAAAATCAATTTAGTACCAACAAAGAGCCGATAGAATACCAACTTACGGTTATTCCAGACGAATATCCTTCTATATCTTTAAAACAATATGAAGATACTACTTTATATAATTATTTGTTGGTAGGTGGAAATATTGGTGATGATTACGGTATTCGCAAATTAGAGTTAGGTTATCGTATTTTAACACCTAATACAACTGATAATCAAGCTGTTGATTATAAATACTTGGCTATTCCGTTCAATACAAGTTTGATTAACCAAAGTTATTATCATCAATTAAATTTGGCGGATTTTAATTTGTCTAATGGGCAAAAATTAGAATATTTTGTGCAAGTGTGGGATAATGACGGCATCAAAGGCTCAAAATCAAGCCGTACAGGGGTGTTTGAATTTAAAATTCCTGATAAAAATACGATTAAAAAAGACATGGCTCAATCTGCCAAAAATACAGAAAGTCAGATTGAAAAGACGTTGGACAAAGCTAAAGATTTGGAAAAATCTATGAAAGACGTAGAGGACAGACTGAAATCTAAACGCAGTTTGTCTTGGCAGGATAAAAAGGCAATGGAGGAGATGTTGAACAAACAAAAAGAGTTGGAGCAAGCCGTACAAGAAATGCAACGCCAAAACCAACAGCTACAACAGAAACAAGACCGTTTCAACCAACAAAACCAAGAAATTACGGAAAAAACTAAGCAGTTGCAGGAGCTAATGGACAAATTGTTAGACCCTGAAACCAAAAAGTTAATGGACGAAATGCAAAAACTCTTGCAACAAGAAAATAACCAACAAAATATGCAAGAGAAAATGGACGAAATGGAGAAGAAGAATTACAATCTGAAGAAGGAATTAGACCGTACTTTAGAGTTGTTCAAAAAATTGCAGTTGGAAATGAAAATGAAAGAGTCGATGGCGGAACTGAAACAGTTGGCAGAAAAACAAGAGGAATTGGCGAAGGAAACGGAAAAACAAGCCGACCAAAAACCTAATGACAACACTGCCGATAAAAACGACAAAACAGACACCAAAGACAAAGATAATAAAGACAAGGGCGACAGGTCAGATAAAAACGATAAAACAGATAAATCCGACAAGGCAGACAAAACGGACAAGGGCGAAAAAACAGACCAAAAGGACAACAACGACAAAGCCAATGCCGAAAAACAGCCTCAAGACCCCAAAAATCAGCAGCCTAACAGTGAGAAAAACGACAAGGCACAAGAAAATTTGGAGAAAAAACAAGAAGAACTGAATAAAGAGTTTCAGGACTTGAAAAAGCAGTTTGAGGAAATGGAAAAGTTGAATGAGGAAATGAAAAATTCGCCTCAAAAAGAAGAAATGTCTGAAAAGTTGGACGAAATGAAGCCTGACCAAAAAGACGTGGAGCAAGAACAGCAGAAAAGTTCTGAACAGTTACAAAAGAAACAGAACAAGGATGCGTCTAAATCACAAAAAAGTGCTGCGGAAAAAATGAAGAAAATGACGCAACAGATGGAGGAAATGCAGCAAAACAGCGAAATGGAACAAGCTCAAGAAGACTATGACGATTTGCGTCAGATTTTGGAAAACTTATTGAAATTGTCGTTTTCGCAGGAAGATTTGATGAAACAGTACCGCCAAATTTCGCAGGCAGACCCTCGTTTTATTGGTTTGGGGCAGCAGCAGTTGAAACTGAAAGATGATGCCAAAATTATAGAAGACAGTTTGATGGCGTTGGCGAAAAGAGTGTTTCAAATTAAGTCTTTTGTAACAAGAGAGGTTACGAATATGAATGACTACATGAACCAAAGTTTGGACGAAATCAAGAAACGAAATATAGGCGTAGCCGTTGGTAAACAGCAATTTGCGATGACGGCAATGAACAATTTGGCGTTGATGTTGAGTGATGTGTTGGACAATATGCAAGAAAATTTGAGTAAGGGCATGGGTGGGCAACAAATGAAACAAAAGAAAAAGCCTAAGCCAAATTTGTCGCAAATGCAGCAAGGTTTGAACCAAAAAATGCAAGAGTTGATGAAGTCGGGTAAGTCGGGTAAGCAACTTTCGGAGGAATTGGCGAAAATGGCAGCCGAACAGGAGCAAATCCGCAGGGCTTTGCAACAACAAATGGGCAAAGGAAGTATGGGTAGCCAAAAAGGTAGTGATAAAAACGGACAAACCCCTAACCAACAAGGACAGGAGGGACAACAAGGCGAAAACGGCACGAAAGGCGACAAAGGGAATATCAGCAAGATGCTGGAGCAAATGGAAAAAACTGAAGAAGATTTGGTAAATAAACGGCTTACAGAACAGTTGATACAACGCCAAAAAGAAATTTTGACCCGTTTGCTGGAGTCTGAAAAAGCCCAACGAGAAAGGGACGAAGACCCTAATCGTGAAGCAAAAACTGCCTCTGAAAAACAACGAACCGTACCGCCTGCTTTTGAGGAGTATTTGAAAATGAAAGAAAAGCAAATTGAATTACTCAAAACTATTCCGCCTTCTTTCAATCCGTACTACAAACAAAAAGTGAATGAGTATTTTAAGAAATTGGGGTAAAATGATGAACCAATAAAATATAAACTTTCCAATTTTTAAAAATTGGAAAGTTTTTTTATGTAGAAAAGTATCGGGTTTATTGAGTACCTCTATTTTAGTTGTTTATAGAAAATAAATTCGTGTTTGGGCAGTAGTTCGGGGTGGAAAATCTTCACCAAATCTTTTAAAACCCAATCTGGGCGTATCATGCCTAATTCTGTGTAGGCGTTGCCCCCTTGGGCAGAAGTTTTTTGGACGGCATTGAAAACTTGCTGTTTTTGCACTGCCTCAAAATTATGAAATCTTTTGTCTAAGGCTAACAAATCTTGCAAAGTTGTATAACTCCCTACATTTAACCAAAATGTAGCTTTATGGGCTTTATCTATGACTTGTTCTATGCTTAACGGCATTGTACCTGTGCCGTTTTGGTCTGCCCATACAAAATTTGCTCCTGCGTCTTTCCAATAGTGGGCGGGGAAGCTGTTATTGGCGGGCATGTACCACACATTACCATAGGGAATATTGCTAAAAACAGTAGGTTGGGAGCTTACAACTTGTGCCTTGGCTTTCAAGTCATTGTAGTTTTGGGCTACTTCTGCAAATAATTGATTGGCTGCTTCTGGTTGGTCTATGAGTAGTCCTATGAGTTTTATCCATTCTGCTCTTGCCAATGGCGTGTTTTCTTCATATTCCTTAATCAATAAAGGCGTAAGCCCTACTGCCTTCATTTTTTCTATCAAAGATTGTTGGTACAAGGTTACTACAGTAGGCGACAATTTAATAAGGCTTTCCATATTGACTTCACCATTTGCCGTACCTATTTCTTCGGTCAAACCCTTAGAGATTTGAGCTAAAAGGCTGTCATTCGTAGTATATTGGCTGCCTGCTATGCCTTTTACTTTGGCGGTACTCCCTAATGCTGTGAATAATGCTGCATGAGGGGTAGCTAAACAAGCCACCTCTTTAATTGGTACTTGTATTTTTACACAGTTATTTTCTCGTACAGAGGTAGCTAAATTTTTAACTAAGGCATATTGCAAAATAGGGTTTGTTGTATCATTTTTATTAAAAATACTTACTAAAGTATAATCTTTAAATTGTTTTACATTAAATAGTTCTGCATAGCTAATTTGCACAGTAGGGTTTTTCGGGCTGTTTTGGTTTTGTTCGGGGGCAGATTGGCACGCCTGATTCAAAAACACAAGCAAGAAACACCAAATAAACAGTTGGTAAATTGGAAATCGTAGTTGCAACATATAGATTTTAAGTTTTTTTGTTGCAATATGCTACTTTGTTACAAATTTGTGCCAAAGGATTGAGAAAACAATAAGCATTCAATAAAAGAAAAACAAATAAACCTCTTACAAAAAACTCTCTGCCAACACCACTTCAGGTTTAGCAATTTGGATAGGTGGTGGATTTTTGAGCCTAAAATTGTCTAAATAAATACGAGATTGCACACCATACCGATTGGCTATGTCCAAAATAGCTTGTAGTTTTTCTGTCAAAGAAAGTTGTTTACTTTCCATGATTTTACTGATTTTCGTTCCCAACATAGCATACACACCTTCTTCTATCAATGCCTTTAGCTTTCGCAAAATTTCTCTTTGTGCAGGTGTAACGCCTTTAGCCTGTGCAAATTGTTGTAGCCAACTTGCTACTTTGTTGTCTTTGGGGGCGAGGCGTGAACTATTGGCGGTTTGCTGCGTGTCGTTGGTGCTGTTGTCCACAAAGGCACTTTCCATGAGTTTGAGGTGGTCGTGGTACGCACTGCCCACTTGGTAATAGGCTGGTTCTGTGGCTGCTGCCTTAAAATAGCTTACTGCCTCCGCAAAAGTGAGTTCTCTCAAAGGTTGTGCGGGGGTTTTTAGGAAAAAAGCCTCTCTGTATTCGTTTCGCAAGTAAGACAAGGTAGTACCTTCTGGCAAACCCACAGGGCTAATCCGCCCAACTCTTGACCGTACCGCAATTTCTTGGATACGTGCAAAATCTTCGGGCTGTTCTTGGGCAAATTTTCGCAAAAAACTCAAATATTCTAACCGCAAATCTGTTTCATCATCTTCCGTATTGGCACGGGTTTGCAAAGTGTTTTCTTCTAGTTCTTCCAAAGTCGAATAGACTTTCGATTGTTCAGAAAAAGAACTGTGGAAACTTTGTAGTTTGGCTAAGGCTATTTCGTTCAGGTTAATTTTTGCGTTAGACTGTGGCACAGGCTTGAAGTTGAAAACCAAAATTTCGGGGGCTTTGCTACCAATTCTATTTACACGCCCTATGCGTTGCATCAACTTAACGGTGTTCCAAGGAATATCGTAATTCAAAATTGTATTGCTGCGGTGCAAGTTAATGCCCTCTGCCAATACGTCTGTGGTTATCAGTAAATCATAGTCGTTGGCTGCGTGTTGGCTGCTTATGTTGGCATCAAAGTTTTCCCGAATGGTCTTGTAAATGTCTTCATTTTTTATATTCTCAGAGGTCTTGGCTAATATTTTTTTAGTTTTAGAAGTCATGGCTAATACTTTACCAAACCCTGCTTCTTTGAGTTTTTGCAAGAGGTACAAACAAGTGTCTGCGGACTCTGTAAACACCACTAACTTTTTCTCTACATTTCCTTTGCCCAATAGTTGTGTAGGCAATACCTCACAAAAAGCCTCAAATTTGGGGTCATACGTAATGTTTTCCCACTTTTGACAAAGAACATCTAACAAAAGTTGGTCTTTTTTCAAGCCCGCCAACCATTTTTCATCAAAATCTTGTGGTTTGTAAATAGCTATTTCCTCGCTGTCTTCTTGGGAACTGTTTTGATAAGCTGCAATTTTTTTGCGTAAAACATCAAGGCTATCTTGTAGGGCTTTGCCTGTCAAAAGTTGTCCGTCTTTGTCCTCAAAAAAAAGTTCTATCGGAAATTTCTTTTTGGTAAAAAACACTTCGCCAATACTTTCAAACATTTGGATTAGGTAGCTGTTTTGTTTGCGTAAACGGTTGAGGCTCTTTTTAAACGCAAAAAAGCTACTTTCTAACCTTTTGACTAATCTATTTTGCATCAAGCCCGACAGCGAATCAGAAATATCCTCGACACTTTGGTTTCTTTTGGCGTACTTTTTTTGGTTATTCACATCTAAAAAATACTGAATACCTCTGTAACGGTAATAACCCAGCGTATTGCCCACAGGCACGCCGTTGTCGTCTTTGCGGTCTGCCACCAAATAATCTACCGTTTCTTTGAACAACTCGGCTAATTCGTCATTGAAAGAATATGTTAGCGAAGTAGGTGTTTCAGGAACTTTCGGAAAAACAATGCCTTGTTGTACCAAATCTTTTTGGTACAATTCATTGTTTTCCAAATCTTTGCGGGTACGGCGTATAACCAAAGGACGCAACACTTTTTCTTTGATGTCGATAAAAATCTCTCTCAATTCGCCTATCAATTCCGCAGGTAGCTTTTGTTCGGGGTGCAGTCTGGCAAATTCCTTCATCTTTGCCCTTACCTTCTGAAAGGCTTTGATTTTGGGCGAAAAGAAACTTTGTAAATTCGGTACGCCTTCTATGGTAGATTGTCGGGCTTCTTGGAACAAATAAATCTGATTGGCAATGTCTTCGGGTTTGTTGTTCAGTGGTGTAGCCGATAAAAGCATCACCTTTTTGTCTATAGCCTTGTTGAGATGCACAAAAGGCGTTTTACAAATCAACTGCAATAGCTCGTAGGTTTGTGTGTTATGGCTACGAAACTTGTGCGACTCGTCCACTATCACCATACCAAATTCTTCGGGATTAGGGCATTGCAAATTATCTCTATCTGTGATTTTGTGCAAACTACCATTCTTAATAAGTGTAACGTAAGGCGTGAGTTGAAAATCTTTGAGAGTTTTTTCCCATGCCATACGCACCGCAGGCGGGTGTACGACCAATATTTTGGTTTGCAATGGGCTTTGCAACACAAATTTTTTGATGATGGCACAAGCCACAATGGTTTTGCCCAAACCAACCACATCTGCCAAAATAAACCCGTTGTACTGTTCCAATTTCCGCATACCCTCTGCTATGGCATCGGCTTGGTATTGCAATTTTGTATAGTTTTTGGGCAAAACCTGAAAAATCTGCTCGTCCAAATGGATACTTTGCCCAAAATATTCTATCAAAAATTTGATGTAAAGTTCATAAGGTGTAATGTTGGGTTGGGGTTTGACAAAACTTTTATCAAAAACCTCCCGAACCGCCGCAGGTAAAATGGGTGTGCCTTCTTGCCACAATCTTTCGAATTCGTCTGTAGCAAATTTTACGTCTGCATAGTCTTTCAAAATGACATTGAACTCGTAATTATGGTTGGCGTATTCGCCCAAACCGTTTTGGGTAAGGTTAGACGAACCCATAATGACCTCGCCTGTGTTGTGTGCATTGTAGTTATCGGGTCTGAAAATGTAAAACTTGGCGTGTAGTTTTTTAGACGGGTGAGCCTTGATTTCTATTTTTCCTGTGATGACCTCCGCCAAAAACTGCAACATACTTTCCTCTATGGCTCGGCTGTGGTCGGAATGTTGAATATCGTGCAAAATATTGGCTAAAACTTCTGCTTTTACCTCGTCTGTTTGCCCTACGTACAACAGCCCTTTGGCGTGGTATTTTTGCAATAATTTATCTGCTTCTATACCTACCAAAATTTTAATTTTTGACAAGGCTTTGAGTTCTTCTTTGATAAGATGATAGCCAGAGGCATAAAAATAGCCCACCAAAACATCAAAGTATTTGAAATCTTTGCGGTGTTCAAAAACCCCTTTGAATTTGTCTAAAAGGCTATTTCCTTCGGTATTGGTAAAAAACTTGGTATTGCTCATGAATTTACGCCTATTTTGCCCTGAAAAATAGTGCAAAACAAGCCAAAAAGCAAATCTGTAGCTACGGACTTCAGTCCGTAGTAAATAACTACGGACTGAAGTCCGTAGCTACAGGCTAAAACACTATTTTTCACAAAAAAGTAATTATCTTGCCACAAAAAAAATTATACAATATGACTCCCCTACAACTCCAGCAACTTTTCTCGAATAGCTATAATAGAACTGAATGGTTACAATTTTTGGTATGGTTACTACAAAATAATTTACTGTTACAGACAGAGTTTTATAAAAAGCCTCAAGCTATTGCATTGACAAAACAAGAAGAAAACTTGTTTACGAGTTTGGTGCGGTTGGGCGAAACGACCACTGCCGAAGGACGTAAAATAGTGCTATATGAGGCGATGATGCAGCCCCAACGACAAGTAGAACGGAACAGAGTAGAGATAAACCGACTACTACAAAAAAATATGTTGGCAGATACCGCAGAAGGGGCGTTGGCGGTATTTGCGTATGCAGCCCCACCCCAACGGGGAGGGGAAGGGAGTGGGGCATCTTGGCGTTTTTCCTTCGTGAGCCACTACATAGAGTTTGACCTCGAAAAAAATACGGAAACGCAGCACCAAACAGCCCTGAAACGGTTTACGTTTTTGTTTGGTAAACCGCATGGCTACCGCACCGCCATAGAGAGGTTTTCTATATTGGCAAAGTCGCAGAAAAACTTGGCAGATTTTTTTGCTGCTTTTGCGGTAGAGCCTTTGTCCAGAGAGTTTTATAACCAGCTATTTAGGTGGTACGAAAATGCCCTACTGCAAACGACTTTTAACGACCAAGACGAACAGAAAAAAACTACGCACCTTATCAAAATCATTACCCGATTGATTTTTATTTGGTTTTTAAAAGAAAAAAAATTGGTACAAGAACAACTGTTTGATGAAAAAAAATTGGTAGAAAACTGTTTGTATGACCTTGCACCCAACAGCAATTCGTTTTATACTGCCGTTTTGGAAAAACTGTTTTTTGAGGTGCTAAACAAGCCTATTCAAGAAAGATTTGCAGCCAAAAACTACCAAGCACAAAACGAAATTTATACCAAAAACCCCGAATTTTTGCAGACACTACTCAACCAAACGCCGTTTGTGAATGGCGGTTTGTTTGACAGCCACGACAGCGAAGTGAGCCAACCTACACACTTGCCAAAGGTGTTGAAAGTGCCTAACCAACTGTTTTTTGAGGAAAAAGAAAACGCCAAAGGCTTGATTAATTTGTTGCATACGTACCAATTTACGGCAGAAGAAAACACGCCTTTGGAAACGGAGGTGGCTCTTGACCCTGAATTGTTGGGCAAAATTTTTGAAAACCTATTGGCTTCTGTCGACCAAAATACCGCACAAATGGCACGCAAAGCCACAGGGTCGTTTTATACGCCCCGCGAAATTGTGGATTATATGGTGGTAGAAAGTTTGTTGGCGTACCTAAACAGCCATTTGGACAAAGCCCAACTGACAAGGCTGGAGAACCTGAAAAATTTGGAACAAAAAGACGAGGCTACTAAAAAAGTATTGTTGGTGGCATTGGACAAACTCAAAATACTCGACCCTGCGTGTGGTTCGGGGGCTTTTCCGATGGGCATTTTGCACCAATTACAAGACGTTTTGAGGCAAATAGACAAAGACAATAAGCATTGGAAAGAAAGTTTGATTAGTGCTTTTCCTGCTTATCTACAGGCGGAAATGCGGAAGAAACTACAAGGCGAAAACCTCGACTATGTGCGAAAGTTGGGCATTATTTCTAAGTCTATTTATGGCGTGGACATACAGCCGATAGCTATTCAGATAACCAAACTACGCTGTTTTTTGTCTTTGGTCATAGACCAAAACACCAACGAAAACCCCCAAGACAATTTTGGAATTAAGCCCTTGCCCAATTTGGAGTTTAAGTTTGTGGGGGCGAATACGCTGATAGGTTTGGGGCTGCGGGAGTTTTATGACACAGAGGGCAGGTTGTTTGCCGAAAAATTTGAACAAAAAATAACTGATTTACAGACGATTACAGAAAAGTATTTTCAGACAGACCAAAACGGCAACAGCAAAGCCACGCTACAAAGGGAGTTTGACAAACTGCAACGTGAACTACTACAAATTGTGGGAGATTTGACCAAGCAAAGCCCCAAAGCTGCCGAAATAGCCCAAAAACTGCTGCAATGGCAACCCTTTGAGGACACCGCCACTACGCCGTTTTTTGATAGCTATTATATGTTTGGGGTGAAAGAGGGGTTTGATATTGTGTTGGGGAATCCGCCGTATGTGCAGCTACAAAAGATGAAGGCACAACAAGCCGATTTTGAAAAGCAAGGCTATAAGACTTATTCTAAATCAAGTGATTTGTATTGTTTGTTTTATGAAAAGGGCGTACAACTATTGAGAGAAAAAGGGATTTTGGCATATATCACATCTAACTCATGGATGCGGACACAATACGGAGAACTACTGCGTATTTTCTTTGTGGAACATACCAACCCATTGCTATTGCTCAATTTTGAAAAATCGCAAGTATTTGAAAGTGCTATAGTAGAAAGTAATATTTTGATTACTCAAAGGATAATACTTGCCAATAATCCTAAAAATATACAACTAAAAGCTGTTAGCATTACAGAAGAAGCCCAAAATGTAGCTTTGCCTATTTACGTTGCCGAAAAACATATTGTTCTTACAGAGCTTGACAGCAAAGGCTGGATTATTGGAAATAATGAAACAGCTTTGTTGAAAAAGAAAATTGAAAATAATACTACTTTGTTAGGCAACTTAAATCTCACAATAGATTATGGAATAAAAACAGGTTTTAGTGAGGCTTTTTTTATTGACCAAAAAACAAAAGATTTATTAGTAGGTCAAAACCCTAAAAATGCAGAAATAATTAAGCCGTTTTTACGTGGTAGAGATTTATTAAAATATACTTACAATTGGGCAAATTTATATATGATTACAACTTTACCAAGTTTAAAATTAACAATTGAAAACTACCCTGAAATTCAAAATCATTTCCTTGATTTTGGAAGGGCAAGATTAGAACAAGATGGTAAAGGGAGAAAAAAAACAAGTAATAAATGGTTTGAAACGCAAGACCAAGTTGCATATTGGAAAAATTTTTCTAAACCCAAAATCATTTGGATTGTACTTTCAGACAAAGGTAAATTTGCGTATGACGACAAAGGTTATTATACCAATGATAGTTGTTTTATTATGACAGGTGAGAATTTGAAATATTTATTAGCTATTCTTAATTCCAAAGTAGCTGAATGGTATTTTCATCAAATTTCTACAAGTTCTGGCATGGGAACTAATATGTGGAAGAAATACAAAGTAGAACAACTACCCATCAAAAACATACCTACAGACGCACAACAGCCTTTTGAGATTTTGGTAGATTATGTTTTGTGGTTAAAGGCAAATGCAAGTCCACAAGTTTTTAGAGTTATAGAACATAATGCAAGTCTTGCTCACAAGTTTGAAGCCTTATTGGATATGATGGTGTTTGAATTATATTTTTCGGAGGAAATGAAAGCAGCCAATACAGATATTTTACAGTTTGTTACCACAGCTAATTTTCCGCCTTTGTCTGATGACCAAACTAATGAAGAAAAAGCAACACAAATAGGGAAAGTTTGGACTTGGCTGTCTGAATACGAAAATGTTATTCGCAATCGTATGATTTTGGCAACTATGCACAACAAAACATTACAACTTATTAACGGCAACTAACCACCTTTTTTCAAAATATGGCAAAAATACAGACTATTCATATCAACGATTTTAAATTTTTTGGCAACAGTGAGCCTATCCAGATTGAAGGTAAGCACGTTTTGCTTTATGGCGAAAATGGTAGTGGCAAAAGTTCTATTTATTGGGCTTTATACACCTTGTTAGAAAGTGCGAATAAGACTGACACCGACATCAAAACCTATTTTACCAAAGGTGGCACTAAGAGTTTGGTGAATTTGTATGCCCCAGACAACAGCCGTTCTTTTGTAAAAATAACTTTGGACAATGGAACAGACTATCAAATTTCAGACACAAATACAAGCATTAACATTAACTCAGATGCAAAAAATAGTAGTAATGCTTCTGATTTTATTACCTACAGGTTTTTGTTCAATTTGCATAATTTCAGACAAGGCGAGGACATTAATTTGTTTCCTCTGTTCTTGAAGGATATAATGAAATACGTTGCTGTTAGTGGAAAAAGTGAGGAGAGTTTGGAAGCACAATATTTGGCACTAACAAAAATGCGAAAACAAGGTACATATCAGGCACGCAAAACAACTTTTGCCACACAATTTGATGTTTTCTTGACAAATATTAACCTCAAAGCCAATGCTCTTTTGCAAGAATTGGGTTATGACCTTACGTTTAGTTTGAAACACAATCTTTCTACTTTCGACGATTACAAAAACAGTACGCCCCAATTATCTTTTGAGTTGATAGACTATTACGGTCAGTCGGGTAGTCAAATTCTTAAACCGCAGTCTTTTCTGAACGAAGCCAAATGGAGTGCTATTGCCTTGTCTATTCGTTTGGCAGTGTTGGAATTGCGTCTGCAAACCGCCGACCTCAAAATTTTGGTGCTTGATGACTTAATGTTAAGTTTGGATATGAGTAATCGGGAGAAAGTCCTACAGTTGATTTTTGGGAAATACCTGAATAGGTATCAGGTGTTTATTTTTACGCATGATAGGGTGTTGTTTGAGCATACCAAAAATCATATTGAAGATACTTTTGGAGAAACCCCAAATGAATGGGGACAATATTTTAAAATATTTGAGATGTATGTTAATGATTTGAATGTATCACAAGAGAAGCCAAAAATACTTCCCTACCAAACATCAATTCAAAAAGCATGGAAATATTATCATGAAAAAGACTACACAGTTTGTGGTAATAGTTTAAGAATAGCTTTGGAGGAGTTTTTTATCAAATTTATACCTAAAAAATACCGTAAGATAGAAGATGATAAAAATACACTGAATTACCTTTTGGTGTGTGCAAGAGAATATTTTGGTATAATAGGTTTTGATAAATCGGCTTTAGATGTTTTAGACCGTTATAAAAAAAGGTCTTTAAATCCTGCCTCACACTATAATCCTAACACCAACTACTTTAAAAGTGAATTACGAGAAACTTTGGAGATTTATGATAAATTACAAAAACTGAAAAACGAAATAATTATCAATAAAGATAGTTATTTACAGTTTTCTATTAAAACTACTTGTGGTAAGGAGTATCTATACGAAGTAGAAATAGCTGATGATATTAGATTATATCATAATGGTACTTCCAATTCAGTGAGTTTTTTCTTACCCAATGATACCTACCAATATACAGTAAAAAAATGTACTTTTTTTGACAATGGTACAACAAGTATTTTACCAACGAGTAATAACAAAATAAATAACAAAACACTTTTGGCATTATATAACGAAACTAAAAATTTTGTTATTCGCAAATATGGTGTTAGTGTGATTGAAGAAACAGATATGTATGAAGTATTTACAGATTTACAAGGTAAGAGCCTGAATAGGTTGAAAAAGTATTAACAGTGTGAAATGAATTGCTTGTTACGATTACAAACAACTTTTTTCGTATAAAATAGCTGCCTTTTAAGTAAAAATCTCCACGCATCACCAGCCTTTGTGATGCGTTTTTGTGGGGTAGGGTAGGGGGCATACTAGAAACAATAGCCCCCAAGCATAGATTTTAGGCGTTTTTGTTGCAAAAGTGTAGATTTTACGTTTACTTAATTTGGAATTATTCTTATTGTAATTAACGTGAACTCGTATAGTATTCAACTTACCTAAATTATTTATGTATCAACCCTTACCAAATTACTATGTCGACAGATAACATCTTTCTATTTTTCAAAACCAAGTTTCCCTTTAAAACAGATGGATTGTTAGATTTTATTGCGTCTTTTCAGCCCAAAACATACCCCAAAGGTAGTATCATCTTGCAAGCCAATGATGTAGAAACTAACTTACGTTTTTTAGATGAAGGCATCATCAGAGAGTTTTATGCCTATAAAGACAAAGAACGTAATTTAACATTTTATACAACGCCTGATTTTGTTACAGATTTTAATGCCTTGGCACAAAGAGTTCCTACTAAAAAGTACCAAGAATGTTTAACCGATACAACCTTACGTATCTTGCCCAAAGAGAAATTTGAGTTTTTTTTACAGCATTATCCTTGTGGGAAGATTTTTATTGAAACCATTTTTAAGCAACTCATGGCTCAAAAAGAGCAAGAGGAATTTAAAAACTACTGTCTTTCGCCAGACGAACTTTATTTGGATTTATTGGCAACAAAACCCGACTGGCTGCAACAAATACCACAATACCATGTAGCTTCTTATTTAGGAATTACCCCCGAAACCCTTAGTCGCATACGTAAACGTATCACTTCTTGACGCAAATCAATGACTTTTTGTAGAGCTGTACCGACCTTTGCAACATTCCACTAAAATTTTGTTGCATTATGAAAGTACATCAAATAAGAAATGCTACCATGCTCATAGAGGCGGGTAATCAGGCTATACTGATAGACCCCATGTTAGGGGCAAAAGGCTCATCTGCACCACCGTTTACGTTGTTTAGGTTCAAGCCCCGCCGAAATCCTATCGTACATCTGCCCACTAATGCCACACAATTAGTCGCAAAAACAACGCATTGCCTTATCACGCACCTGCACCCCGACCATTTGGACAAAGCAGGTGAGGACTTTTTACGATTAAGGAATATTCCAATTACTTGTAGTATAAAAGATGCAAAAGCACTCAAATCCAGAGGCTTGAATGTAGTACAAAGCATTGATTATTGGCGTACAACAGACTTTTTGGGCGGAAAAATTACGGGGATTCCTGCGGTGCATGGTTATGGTTTTGTGGCTGTACCTATGGGCTATGTCATGGGCTACCACATTGTTTTGCCCAACGAAAAGACGATTTATATTAGCTCCGACACCATTTATACGCTAGACGTACACAAGGTATTGACAGAGTGGAAGCCAGATTTGGCGGTGTTGGCGGCTGGCTCTGCACAATTAGATATTTTCCAGCCTTTATTGATGAACATGGAGGATATATTGAAGTTTATGCAAAATGCTCCCCATAAAGTTTTGGCAAATCACTTGGAGGCTGTTAATCATTGCCCCACTACCCGAACAGCATTACGGCAAGCAGTAACGCAGCATCATCTTACTACAAAGGTGCTGATTCCAGAAGATGGGGAGAGTATAGTTTTGTAGGGCTGTGTGAGTTAATTCAAACAGTCTTTATGTTTATTTTAGAAAAGCCTTTGTGTTTTGGTATAAAGGCTTTTTTATATGTTAAAAATATTTGTAAAAATTGAATTATTTTTTTGAACTCTATTTTAGTATTTTTTATATTTGATAGGCTGATATGCAAGGTGCGTGTATTAGAGAGTTGTCAACTATTATGGAGGAAACTACTAATGTTTAAAAAAATCTGTATAAAAAGTAAAGAACTTAATAATCAAAAGATAGATATAGCTTTTTTACTTGATACAATGCTATTCTATGGAAATGTGGTTGTATTAGTTCACAAAGAAGAACTAGTTACTCTTCTGAAATTTTTAGGTGAAGTTTTTTTAATAGAACTTATCAATTCAGGCAGGCTTGACATTAGAATAAGAGAAAATATGCTTGGCTCTATGACATTTCCAGATAACAAGTATAATATTGACTTGTTCTCAAATGAAAATGAAGACTATTCAACAATAATTTATGAAGCACATAGAGAATTCGTTAGGAATAGTATTAAGAACTTAAAGTTTGCAGACGAATTTTCAAAAATTACAGAAGCATTTCGCTATACACCAGATATTACAGAGCAAATTAAGGCGGACTTTCAAAATATTGGTCTTTTAACAAAGACATTACCTCTTTACATTCAAGAAATAGTTCCAAATTTTGAAATACCTGAACATTTACAGATTGAGATTATCAAAGATAGTTCTTTGGGGCAGTTTGATGCCTATTCCTTGAAATCAAATATTGATATTGAGAAGTTTAATAAAGCAAGCAAAGATTTAAATGGAGAAAAACATCATGATTTTGATTATAGTGGTTTTTTATTGGCTCTATCTGAATCGAAAGGAGATATTTTCATATCATCTCATTTTGGGAGTGAACTTGTGACTACAAGACTTTACTCTGATTTTATAAATCAACAATTTCAAGACATAATTCAAAGAAGATTAAATAGCCAAGAAAGTATTGATTTATTTGAAGAGTATATTTTGAGTGACTGCCATACGATAGGTGATGCTTTTATTAAGGGGGTTGTTTCGCAAAGAGATTTATTAAAACTTTTTGATAAGGCAGATAAATTTAGAGATTGGCTATCGAAAGTTCCAGACGACAAAAATTTGATTGGTGAATATCACAAAGCTGTTATACAAGAAACCTTTGCAGACAAATTGCCTACAAAAACGACAAGATTTATAATTTTTGAAGGTATTGGAATTGCATTGGATGTTATGGGAGCAGGTGGTGTAGGGACTGCATTAGCAGCAGGGCTTTCTGCATTTGACCATTTTTGCCTTGACAAACTAATAGAAGGTTGGAAACCTAATCACTTTATTGATAATAATTTACGACCATTGACAAAGAAAAAAAACAACTGATAATATTGTCTTAATAAAAGCAGTAGAAATGTATTAACTTAATTTTTAATGAAAAACTAGGTAAAGTTTTCTATTTTGGCTTTTATATTGACTTTTTCAATCTTTACCAAGTCTTTTCAGTTTTAAAATAAAAAAACGACAGTAAACAAGCCGAAAATTAGTAAATTACATACAAACCTAAAAGAATTTTCTAATGGCAAGGTATATCAATCCCTATAAGTACAGCCGAGTTAGCAGGACTAAGTGCTGAACAAAGAGCTATTTATGAAGAAAATTTAATTCAATATTGGGGAATGAAAAGTGCTTTGGATACAGCAGTGGAGGAAAAACAAATTGAAATTGCAAAAAACGCAATTTTAGAAGGTGCAAACAATACTTTTATTGCTAAAATAACAGGATTAACTGTTGAGCAAGTAGAGCAACTGCGTACAGAAACAAAGAAAAACAGGAACTGACATAGTGTTTATATTTACAAAAAAATGAGCTGATACACAATTTTAGCCTTTACACCTTAACCATACCCGCAAACATAGCTCTAAAATATTTGTTAAAAAAACATCAAATATTGATGAATTTCTAAAACTTTGCCTATATTCATCACATTTTTTGTAAAACAACACTATCGAGTACTACTATGCAATGATTTTTTGAATCCATTTCTGCTTCCTGCACACTACCAAACTAACTCACCATTAAAGCCAAACTTCTCTATCAGGTGGCTCAAAGCCACCTAATAGAGAAAGTAAATTAAAGTAAATATCATAGAAACAGTTTTTACACCTCCACCTTCCTCACTTCCCCCAACACCGTCCCACCATTTTGGATAGCCTCCAAGACCTCAAAAATACGGTCAGACCAACCGCCTATCAAGAAAACATCTTTTTGTGGCATAGCCAAAGGCTGTTTTCCGTAACCCGCCAAGTCGAACAAGTATAATTGGGCATCAGGGGCTATTTGGGCTTTGTAGTTTGCCCACAAAGTCGCCAAACTTTCTTGTGTGCCGTTGCTGTTCCATAATTGGCAGTCTGTAAAAAACATCACTTTGTCGGCTTTGTAACGGCAGGCTATCAAGTCCTTTAACACCAAATAAGCATTGGTAGAATAACCCACTCTGCCGTCCATTTTGTAAATGCTGTCCACATTTGCCAATACGTTGTCGTTAGGCAAGTTGATAACCTCCCATGTGTTGCCAAAAATCCCCGTAATTACATTACTGCAACGGTTTTGTAACAACATCGCCAAAACCAAACCCACATCATAGTTTAATATTCTGCTTTTTTGTGAAATAGGCTGACGCATAGAACCCGACACATCACAAGCCAAAACTACTTTGGTTTTGTCGTCAAAGCCTTGTATGTTACTCACACTCAATAAAATAGCTTTGTCCAATGCCTTCAAGAGGTGTGTCGTGTAACCCGACATCACACTTTGCAACTCTCTGTACGCAGCAAAGAACCTAAACGGAAACTGTTTGGCTTTTTGTACTTGCTGCGGATTAGTCAAAGTGTCTATGACCTTATCTATGTACTTTTTGCTTACTTCCGCCTCCAAAATATTACGCAAGTTTCGCAACAACGCCATGTAACCCACTTTGTTACTGTCTATCAACTCCTCCCATTTGGCAGTGAAGGCAGCTTTTTTGTCGGCAGGTGTCGCAAAAGTCTGTTGCCCCAAAGCCGACAATTCCACCTCCCAAGTATAAGGCACTTGCAATTCATCTTTGACAATACGGTCAAAAATGCCTTGTTGAGCCTCGTCTTTTGCCTTTGGGTGAACCAAAAACAAGGCATCACGCAATTTAACAGCCCCATCTCGGTTGTACTTCGCAAATTGGTACTCATCGAAACGGTTGAAGGCATCTTGCAAGCCTTTTTGCAACTGTTTAGACAATTTGCCTAATTGCTTCGTCCCTTGACGTTGGTTAGCCTGTGCATAGCACGCCAACAACTCTGTGATTTCGTCTGCACGTTGCACAATTTGGTTTACAGTACGGCTCACCAAGTCGTCTCCATTGTGGATTTTTGCCAATTCTACCGCCAACACCAACGGAATAGAACGTAAATACATTTTTTGGCGGGCATACACCGCTAATTGAGCCACAAATTGAGGTTTATTTTTTGCCACTAACTCCACAATGCGTTGTAATCTCGCATCTGTTGGCTCATAAAATTGGTCGGACAAGGCAGTCGTAACCACCGCCACATACAAATCCATCGCTGCGTCTAATTTGTAGGCTTTTTCACCTTCGTAATTTACTGTTGTGTTTGTTGTTTTTGTGTTGAATTTCATGGTTTTAAAGTAGTTTTAGTTGTGAAAGCCCCCTAACCCCCGAAGGGGGATTTTTTTACCTCACCCCCTGCCCTTCCAACTCAGCTGCCTCTCCAAATGGATAGGGAAGTAGAGTATTCTCCAAATTCCCCCTTCGGGGGGTAGGGGGCTAAAAATTTTGGGGTAACAAACGAAAAAAGTATTTTTTCTTACATTGCTCTACCGATTAAGCTACTTTCCTCTTTCGGAAAGGTAGGACTCGAACCTACAACCTATGTATCCTTAGCGAAGTAACTTTTTTCAACGACACCCAAAAAAGATTTTACTGTAGCTACGGGTTTTAATCCGTAGTTTCCTATTGTTTAATGATAGTACAAAGTAATTTATATAGTACGCAATCTACTTACGTGGTTTGATTTATTTTGAAAATATTTTTGGGGTAACAAACGAAAAGAGCTTTTTTCATGCTCTACCAACTGAGCTACATCTCCGTATGACCTCACTATCTCCTCTCTCTATTTGAAGAGGGGTTAGGAGGGATAAATTTTAGTGGAGATGGTGGGACTCGAACCCACGACCCTGTCGTTTTCAGCGAAGTATCTCTATTCTACGACACCCAAAAATATTTTCAAATAACTTTTACACTGTAGAACGGACTTTAGTCCGTTTAATCATTTATTACACATAAACGAACTAAAGTCCGTTCTACAGTAAAACAGGCAACAAGCACAAAGGGACATAGATTAAAAGTCGAAGTAACCCTTTGTTACGGCACTGTTTTATTTCTCCATAGGGTAGGGTTTGCAAACCCTACCCTATGGAGAAATATGTAGTAGTTTTGCTTTGATGTTACAAAATTGAAAAGGTGCTACGCAGTGGAAGTGCGTAATGAAAATTATTTCTAAGAAAATTTAGCTTTGATACTACAAACAAACTTTATTGTTTAATATGTATGACAAATCTTACTTTTAACCATGATAAAAATATTCTCTTATATACCAGAGTTAGATTGTTTTGTTGTAACACCAGCCTATCAGCAAGTAGCTGATTATCTTGGGCTTACTGAGTGGCACGAAGCCGTTTGGATAGGTCGTTTCTTTATGTTAGACAATGATTATGGTGAGCATTGGTTTGACAATTGGGAGTTACGAGAAGCATTAACAGAACAAGCCCAAAATTTAGGTTTGAATACACATAATCTTCTAATTATTGACCCTAACCGTTTTCAAAATGGACTTGAAATATCTTCACACTCAGCAACAGAACGAAAGCAATTTTGGACAGATGTTTTGAAGTCTTTACAACTTAGTTATGATACTTTATTTGCAGAAGCACGAAAATTAAATGATGAACGGAAGGAAACAAATGAGGAAGACTACATACCTGATTTAGAAATACGAATTGATAAAATCAGAAGTCAAATACAAAACAGGCAACAAGCACAAAGGGACATAGATTAAAAGTCGAAGTAACCCTTTGTTACGGCACTGTTTTATTTCTCCATAGGATAGGTTTGCAAACCCTACGCTGGAGAAATACGCAGTAGTTTTGCTTTGATGTTACAAAATTGAAAAGGTACTACGTAATAGAAGTGCGTAATAGAAATTATTTTTGAGTTAGGTTATATTTTTTACAAACACCCTTTAAATAAAAAAGCACAGCCTAAAAGCTATGCTACAATGTAAAAAAAGAGGTAACAGGCGAAAAGTGTAGCTTTCCAACAAAAGCATAAAACTCCGTTTACGTTTTGTTGGCGTTGTTTTCCCCGATTAAACTACTTTCCTACTTCAGTTGCCCAAAGTTGCAGAAAGGTAGGAGTCGAACCTACATCTCCTCGTTATATCAATGCGAAGTATCACTTTTCTACGACACTCTTTTTTGAGAATATTTTATTGTAGCATAGGCTTTAGCCTGTGAGTAGTTGATTATCAAGAACTTCGATTCATACAGCCTAAAGGCTATGCTACAACTTATATAAAACAGGCTACAGGCGAAAAGAGGATTTGTCTTGTGCATTAACCACTCTGCCATTAGTGAGTTGCCCCCACTAAATAGGATTCGAACCTACGTATGAAAGTTACCGAAGTAGCTCTTTTCTACGGCACTGTTTTATATTTTTGATATTGCAAAGTTGTATGTGTACTACGCAATGTATGTACGCAATAAAATTTATATTCAAAAAATTTTGAGGTAACAAGCAGAAAAGCCCCTATCATACGCAATGAGGAGTCGAACCTCTTGTGATTTTGCAATCACACACCGATAGGTTAAATGGCGAAGTAAGCCTTTCTTACGACACTCAAAATGTTTTTATGTCTTAATGTAACTTTTCCTACGGCACTATCTTTACTTTGTTGCTACAAATTACGACAAGCAATACGCAATGTATGTGCGTAGGATTAAAAAAAATCACTTTAGTAGAAAATAAATATTTTTAGCCCTACCTTTGTAAAATAGAATAAGTAGGGAGATTTATGGCAGATTTAATTACAGATATCGACGTTCTCGAACATACCCACACACACGAAGCCTCTTGTGAGGTGAAAACAACCCCCAATAATTTACAAGTAGGGCAACGCAAACTTTATATAGAAAGCTACGGCTGTCAGATGAATTTCTCTGATTCCGAAATTGTGGCTTCTATCATGAACATCAACGGTTTTGGCACTACGTCTTCGCCAGAAGATGCCGACCTGATTTTCTTGAATACTTGTGCCATTCGGGACAAAGCCGAACAGACTGTAAGAAACAGATTGGTACACCTCAACGCCATGAAAAAGAAAAAACCTACACTCATGATTGGGGTGTTGGGTTGTATGGCAGAAAGGTTGAAAACCAAGCTCTTAGAAGAAGAAAAAGTAGTGGATTTGGTCGTGGGACCAGATGCTTACAGAGATTTACCACGCTTAGTGAGTGAAGTGGACAATGGCGACAGAGCCGTAAATGTAATTTTGTCGAGGGAAGAAACGTATGCAGACATTACGCCTGTGCGTCTAAACTCTAACGGCATTACGGCGTTTATTTCTATCATGCGGGGCTGCGACAATATGTGTTCTTTCTGTGTTGTGCCGTTTACCAGAGGCAGAGAACGCAGCAGAGACCCACAGTCTATAGTGCAAGAAGCCAAAGATTTGTTTGCACAAGGTTACAAAGAAGTTACGCTGTTGGGACAAAACGTAGATTCGTATAAATGGGGCGGAACAGAAGACAAAAAAGAAACTGAAAAAGCCGAAAAAGAAGGCAAAGAAGTTATCAATTTTGCCAATTTATTGGAAATGGTGGCGTTGGTAAGCCCAGAATTGCGGGTAAGATTCTCTACTTCGCACCCCAAAGACATTACAGACGAGGTACTTTACACAATGGCAAAATATGAAAATATTTGTAAATATATTCATTTACCTGTGCAAAGTGGCAATACAAGGGTATTAGAGTTAATGAACCGTACTTATACAAGAGAGTGGTACATTAACCGTATAGATGCTATTCGCCGTATTTTGGGCGAAGATTGTGGTATTTCTTCGGATATGATTACGGGTTTTTGTACCGAAACCGAAGAAGAACACAAAGATACTTTGACTTTGATGGAGTATGTAAAATATGATTTTTCTTATATGTTTTTCTACTCTGAAAGACCGGGTACGTTGGCAGCTCGTAAATTTGCAGACGATATTCCTGATGATGTGAAGAAACGCAGATTGAACGAAGTCATTGCTTTACAAACACAACATTCGGCAGAAAGAAACCGCAGAGATGTAGGCAAAGTACACAAAGTATTAGTAGAAGGTGCATCGAAACGCAGTGATGAATTTTTGCAAGGACGCAACTCTGCCAATAAAGTAGTGGTGTTCCCACGCAAAAACTACCAAAAAGGTCAGTATGTAAATGTATTGGTGAAAGAGGCTACAGCAGCTACGTTGATAGGCGAAATTGTTGATTAATACTACATTTATCCGACACCTCGCAGGTGTCGGATAAATTGATTCTATCAAATATGCTTTTCTGCATGGTAAGAAGACCTCACTAAAGCACCAGATTCTACGTACTGAATACCTCTTTTTAGCCCTTCTTCTTTGTAAAATGCAAATTTATCGGGGTGAATATACTCTACTACCTCCAAGTGCATTTTAGTAGGTTGTAAATACTGCCCCAAAGTCAATACATCTAAACCATTGGCTACCAAGTCGTCCATTGCCTCAAATACCTCGTCATCTGTTTCGCCTAAGCCTAACATGATGCCTGTTTTGGTACGTTTGCCGTATTCTTTGATGCGTTGGATTTGCTCCAAACTTCTTTCGTATTTGGCTTGTGGTCTTACTCTGCGGTACAATCGTTTAACCGTTTCCATGTTATGCGAAACTACTTCTTGCCCTGCGGAAATCATACGGTACAGTGCTTCCCAGTTGCCTTTTACATCAGGAATTAAGGTTTCGATAGTTGTTTGTGGGTTCAGTTCTTTTACCAAAGCTACGGTTTGATACCATATTTCTGCCCCTCTGTCTTTGAGTTCATCTCTATTTACAGACGTAATGACGGCGTGTTTTACGCCCATCAGTTGTATGGCTTCTGCTACGCGGCGAGGTTCGTCTGTGTCGTATTCGTTGGGTTTGCCTGTGGCTACCGCACAAAACGTACAACTGCGTGTGCAGACATTGCCCAAAATCATAAAAGTAGCTGTACCTGCTCCCCAACATTCGCCCATGTTTGGGCAGTTGCCACTTTCGCAAATGGTGTGTAGTTTGTGGTTATCTACAATCTCTCTTACTTTTGCATATTCTTTGCCCACAGGTAGCTTTACCCGCAACCAGTCTGGTTTGCGAGGTCTTACTGTGGTATTGGCTGGCGTTTCAGGTGTTAATACGGGTAAGTCTATCATGGCGTATCGTGTTTATTTCTTTAACACCAAATATACTTTTTTGTCTATAATTTTCCAAATTTTATTTGCAGGATTACGAAATTTAAAAAATTTGCTTAGTTGCTTATACAGATGTTTTGAATTTATATATATTTGTTTTTGCGAATATATATAAAAACTGTAGTGTCAGCTAAAGCCCACACATGACTCTAATAAAGTTAAAACGTTGCTTAGTCTGTAATATTTATTTCTCCCTCCAAAGTTTCAAATTCGGGTTTATCATCTGTACCATTGCGAACTATAATAGCTTTTGGCAACAGACTGTATTTTCCATTTTTATACAAGATTTTGGCGGTCTGAATAGCAAAAACCAAGTATTTATCCCCTTCTTGTTTAATGATACTTTCCTTTTTATGGCTAATCCCTGCCTCTGTTTGTAACTTTGCCAAATATTCGGCTAATTGGGTAGTGGTTATTTCGGAAGAAAAATCAAAATTAGAGGTAGGTGCTATACTCAATTTCTTACTTGCCAATACAGCTAAAATGATGTAAACCTGTCCTTTTTGTAGCCTCTCCACTTGTGAAGTTTTGGGTGTGGTGGCTTGCAAATAATCTTCTACTTTTGTCCAATCAACTACGGTGGAAACATTATCCTCATACGAAAATAGAACAGTATTACTATTAGATAACTTCACACTTGCCTCATTATCTTGCAAAAAACTTGCGACAAAACTACTTTTGACTTCTAAAACATCTTTTCCACCAAGTTGTTGGGGCAAAGTTACTTTTTGTATCTTGGGATATGCCACTTGTCCTTGTGTGGGAGTAAACACATCTTGCAGACTTGCATTGACAAGGTTACCCTCTGTGGGACGAAGAAAATCAAAAAGATTACCCTCTTTTTTCCATATCAAATCTAATGGCTTTACGCCTGTGCGTGGCACAAGGAGTGTATAATCTGCTTGTTGGATAAGGTTGCGAATTTTCATTGGATTAGATAGTTGATTTTTGACCATTAGTAAATAATACAAAATCTGCTTTTTTTGCCCCTTTCATCACTGCCTCTGTACGCCCCGATTTAAAAGCATTTTCTACATTCAAATTATCTTGAGCTAATTTGAAGTAAAAACCTGTGCTAAAAGCTATGGCATGGGTGTTTTGTATAGCTTTGGTTGTACCTACAACAAAAGGTACATACTTGGCAATAGTTTGTGCTTGTTCCTCTGAATAGCAAGCATTTAACACTACCACATCAATAGGCAACTTATCACTTTGGAAATACTCAAATAATACGTCTATTGCATCAGTTGATAAAATTTCATATCCGTTTTTATCGTCATTTTGCAAGATAATGCCATTAGTTTTCTCATCAAGTCCTAACTCTTGTAATTCTGCGGTTACTTTTTCGCCATGCCCAGCAAAATGCAAAACCGTAGGTTTAAGTATTTCTGTTTGCTCTTTGAACTCATTGCTATTAACAGCTTCTTTGATAATAGGGGCAAATTTATCGTGGTAATCTTGCAATTTGCTGATAATTTTGCTGTGTTCCTCTTTCAAATTTAATTTGACTGTCCCCGCAGGGTTGGCAGTAAGCATTAAGATAGTTTTTTTAGTTGGTACAGATTCTTCTTGTGAAGGCTGCAATGGCGTAGGAGCTTTAGTTTGCCTCAGTGTTTTATCCACAAATTTTGCAAAATCTTCTAATTGTTGATTAAACTTCCAATTTGTATCACCTGAAATAAATTGCATACGCAATTCTGATAGTTTTCCTTGAAGACTTTGTGGAACAACTTTGTCCATTTCCTCAAAATAACCTGCATAATTAGCATGTTGGAGATATTGCAATACTTTTTCGTAATTTGTCATAGTTTCTTGATTTGTATTCTCAAAAATAGAATCTAAACCCAACAAACCAAATTTTTCTGCTTCACTTTCTACCCTACCTGCTTTACTTTTGAGTTTGCCCTCCTCAGCTATTTCTGCTAATTCTTCCTTGATTTTCTTAATCATAAAATCATTCGTTCCTATAATCGTAATTTTTTGTTGCTCTTTGTCATAAAAAGCCTCAACCAATGCTTCACCTTGTGTGGTTTTGAGCAAAAGCCCTTTTTGCCACAACAGCGAAACAGTCGAGAAACGGCTTGCTCTTATGATAAACCGTTGGATAAATACTTTAGGTAAAAAACGGTACTCTATTGCGGTTTTGCTTAAATGGGCTGCATTTTTTTGCTCCCAATACTGCACATCTTTTGGTTTTTCGGAAGACAAACAAGAAGGAACTATAAAAGTACGGTTTTCTATCTTCCATTTGTCTGACACCTTTGAGGTGTCAGACAAATAGGTACTTTCAAAAGCCAACTCTGCACTTAACATAAAATCTATGAACAATGCTCTTTCTTGGTCTGTATGCGTTGCCCAAATTTCGCATAATAATTCATAATCCAATTTGCCTTTTTCGTAGTGCAGGACTTCAAAATATTCACTTTCTCGGTTCAAAACCTTGTAAATAGCCTGAATAGCCCAGTCTTGGTTCAAAATAATTTGGTTGTTAAAATAACCTTGTCGATAATACAGCACGCCTGTATCATGCAAATAACTCACAAGAGTAGGGGCAGATTTTTCACAGTCGTATTTTGCACACAAGGCGGTAAACTCCGCTAAGGTCATAGTCTTGTGCGTGTTTTGGGTTTGTAGGGTGCGGATTTCCTCCCGTACAGCCACCCAATTTGTGGGCAAGGGCGGAGTCTGAAACGTGGCGTGTGTCTGAAAAGTATTTTTCATTGCCCTTTCCAATACCTTAAAACCTTCGCCTGTTTTGGCACTTATTGATAAAAAGTCTATTATTGGGTATTCGGCTTTGTATTTTTCTACTCTACCCGATAATTTTTAGCTATTTAAAAGATAAAAGCCCACTTTTGGAGTTGCACCACCAAAAATAAGGCTCTTATGACTGTTTCCAATCGCCAACAAATTGCAAAACTTTTTTCAATTTGCC
>Ga0209278_1000523_pt1 | contig 28713 bp, 21 predicted proteins | sample JI81BgreenDNA_FD_187504 | JGI IMG/M metagenome (GOLD analysis project Ga0209278, IMG submission 187504) | Wastewater effluent complex algal communities from Wisconsin, to seasonally profile nutrient transformation and Carbon sequestration -... | ecosystem: Engineered > WWTP > Effluent > Algae...
CGCTCTCCGCATCGATCAGTGCGCGCACTTGCTGGTAGAACGCTTCGCGTGCTTCCGCCTGCGGACCAATGGTCGCGCGTGGCCAGTTCGAGTGGCTGGCGATCACCAGCTTCCGCTCGGGATCAATGAAGATTCCCTGGCCGAAGATTCCCCGAGCCGCGACGGAGCCGTCGTCGTAGGTCCACCATTGGAACCCGTAGCCGCGACCCGGCTCGCCGATCCCGATCTGCCCGCGGATCGCCTCGTGGAACCAGCCGGGCGGAACGATCTGCTCGCCATCCACGTTGCCGTCGCCGAGAACGAACAAGCCGAAGCGCGCGAAATCGCGCGTCGCCGCCTGGATGCAGCAGCCGGCGATCTCGTGACCGCTCTTGCCGAGCAGCCAGGTGGCTGGCGCTTCCATTCCCGCGGGATGCCAGAGCTTCTCCTGCAGGTACTCGGACAAGGACTTCCCGGTCGCGGACGACACCAACACACCGATCAGATTCGTCTCGCCGGTGTTGTAGTTCCACACCGTACCGGGCGGATGCGCCCGCGGGAGCTTTCGCAGGTAGCTGACCGTGGCATCCATGCCTTCATCAGGCCTGGCGTTGTTGAACTGGGCCACATCGGAATGGGGATCTTCGTAGTCCTCGTTCCAGCGCACGCCGGAACTCATGGTCAGCAACTGACGGATGCTGACATCGTCGTACGCCGAGCCTCGGAGGTCGGGAATGTAGCGACTGACCCGATCGTCGAGGCTGGCGATATGGCCGTCCTGAATCGCGGCGCCAACGAGCGTGGACGTGAAGGACTTCGCCACCGAGAAGCTGGTCCAACGTCCGTTGGCGTCGAAATCGAGCCCATATCGCTCGAAACGGACCTTGCCGTCGTGGAGGATGACGAGCCCGGCGGTGCGCTGGTCCGCCATGTAGGCGTCGATGCCGGGAATCGTGAGCGGCGCACCGGCCGGCAGCGACAGCGGGGTCGGCGATGCACTGATCTGCGAGGCCCGCACAAGCAAGGGAATGCGATCCATCGCCCGGAATGCGACGTCGCGTTGGCCCATCTCCCAGCTCAGGACGTCGGTGTCCGTGGGGAGCGCGAGGAGGAGAGCGCGCGTCTCTTTGTCCAGCGTGGAAAACAGAAGGACGCCGCCGAGGGTCAGCAGACCGCCGAAGGCCAGAGCGAGGGTTCGGATGCGCATCGGTGGTCGACGAAGGAAGCGGCCTCGGCCATGGTCGCCGGGAGCATACCCAGCTTCTTCCGACGGCGTGACGCGTCTACGTCATTGCTCGCCGGGGGAGCGCTGCCGGTGGTTCGAAAACCCTGGCGCGCCTGGAGCTGAGCGCTGGGCGCACAGCCGCAGCTACGCCCGCTTCGGCGCCCGCGTCACCAGCACCACGCTCGCGAGAATGACGCCCATCGCCAGCCACGTATCGGCGTCGAAGCGCTCGTGCAGCACCACGGTGCCCAGCAGCACCGCGATCGCCGGATTCACGTAGGCGTACGAGGTGGCCAGCGCCGGGCGCACGTGGTGCAGCAACCAGACGTAGGCGGTGAAGCCGACGATCGATCCGAACAGCGCGAGGTAGACGAGGGCCAGGGTCGAGTCCAGCGGCGGCACGCCGGCGAAGCGCTCGCCCAGCACCAGCGAGGCGATGGCCATCAGCCCGCCACCGCAGAGCATCTGCCCGGCGGCGCTCATGAACGGCGTGGGCAGGTCCTGGTCGCGGCTCCACACCGAGCCCCAGGCCCAGGACAACGGCGCGACGATCAGGCAGACCATGCCGAGCCACGAGCCGCGCAGCTCGCTGCCGAAGTTCAGGAGCGCGACGCCGCCGAGGCCCATGACGATGCCCGTCCACTCCAGCGCACCGAGCTTGCGCCCACGCAGGGTGGAGAACACGGCGACGAAGAGCGGCATCGAGGCCACCGCAATCGCCGCGAGGCCGCTGCTCACTTCGGTCTGCGCCAGGTTCACCAACCCGTTGGCGAACAGCACCATGAAGACGCCCATCGCGGCGAGGTTGCGCCACTGCGCGCGGGTGGGCGGCGCCACGCCGCGCCAGCGCAGCACCGCGTAGAAGAGCGCGCCGGCGGCGAGCATGCGGATGGCGCCCATGGCGAAGGGCGGGTAGCCCTGCACGCCGATGGCGATGGCGAGGTAGGTCGAACCCCAGACGAGGTAGACCGCCGCGAGGGCGGCGGCAACAGCGAGGCGCGACGGTGCGGCGGCGCTCAAGCGCGCCGCCACGAGGACGCGCGCGGGATCAATCCGCCCAGAGCGTGGCCTGGCGCGTCTCCGGCAGCACCTGCGTCGCGAGGCGCTGGTTGCCGGCGAGCAGGCCGAGCGCGTCGGCCAGCACATGGGCCGACTCGCGCAGCAGCGGATCGATGTGGTTCTCGGCGGCCTTCTCGTCGGCCACCTGCTCGGCCACGTCACGCTCGTCGGCCTGCAGGCCATCGTCAGCGCGGTTCGGCAGGCTGTCGTCGAGGCCCAAGCGCTTGCGCTCGGCGGCGCGGGCCAAGCGCTTGGCCTCGGCCTCCTCGCGCTCGGCGCGACGGGTCGCCTCGTTCAAAGAGATCGTGCCTTCCTCGCGCTCCTTGCGGAACTCGGCCACGTCCTCGCGCCACCAGCCGAACTCGACGTCCTTGGCGATGCGCGCCTCGTGGCGCTGCGCCAGCGGCAGCAGCATCGGCGCGAAGTTGCCGTAGGTGCGGTGCGTCGCCGGCTGGATGCGGCTGGCCGGCAGCGCGTTGTCGTAGCTGCTCTCGCCGAACTCGCTGGCATCGAGCGTGACCGGGAACGCGAGGTCCGGCACGACGCCATTGAACTGCGTGGTGCCGCCGTCGATGCGGAAGAACTGGGCGACGGTGAGCTTCAACTGGCCGAATCGCGGCTCGCGGGTGTTCTGGAAGCGGTCGAGGTCGATCAGGTTCTGCACCGTGCCCTTGCCGAAGGTGGTCTCGCCGATGATCAGGCCGCGGCCGTAGTCTTGGATGGCGGCGGCGAAGATCTCGGAGGCCGAGGCGGAGCTGCGGTCGACCAGCACGGCCAGCGGACCGTCCCAGGCCACGCCGGCGGCGTCGTCGCTCTCGATGCTGATGCGGCCGCCCGCTTCGCGGACCTGCACCACCGGCCCGGTGTCGACGAACAGCCCGGTGAGCTCGACGGCTTCGGTCAGCGAGCCGCCGCCGTTGCCGCGCAGGTCGACGACCACGCCGTCGACCTTCTCGGCCTTCAGCTCGGCCAGCAGCTTGGCGACGTCGGTGGTGGCCGAACGCGCGTCGGCATCACCGCGGCGCTTGGCTTCGAAATCGGCATAGAAGGTGGGCAGGCGGATCACGCCGATGCGCTTGCCGTCGGCTTCGATCAGCTGGCGGCGCGCGGCCTGTTCTTCCAGCTTCACGCGGTCGCGGACGATCTCGACGATGCGGTGCGCGCCGTCGATGCCATTGGCGGCCGGAATGGTGTCGAGGCGCACCGTGGTTCCCTTGGCGCCACGCACCAACTGCACGACGTCGTCGATGCGCCAGCCCATCACGTCGACCATGGGGCCGTTGCCCTGCGCCACGGCGACGATGCGGTCGCCAACGCTGAGCTGCCCGGTCTTCGCGGCCGGGCCACCCGGCACGAGCGTGCGCACGACCACGTAGTCGTCCTGCGACTGCAGCACCGCGCCGATGCCCTCGAGCGAGAGACGCATCGACATGTTGAAGTTCTCGGCGCTGCGCGGGCTCATGTAGCCCGTGTGCGGGTCGATCGACTCCGTGTACGCGTTCATGAAGGTCTCGAACGCGTCCTCGGGCTTCAGCTGGTTCACCCGCGTGGCCATCTGCGCGTAGCGGCGGTCGAGCGTGCGGCGGATCTCCTCCGGCGCGCGGCCGGCCAGCTTCAGGCGCAGCCAGTCGTTCTTGACGTACTTCTCCCACAGCGCGTCGAGTTCGGCGCTGCTGGTGGCCCAGGACGCCTCCTCGCGCTCGTAGCGCCACACCTCGTCGGTGCTGAAGTCGAAATCGCCCTTCAGGCGCTCGCGGGCGAAGGCCACGCGCTCGGACACGCGGAGCATGTAGCGGGTGTAGAGGTCGAAGGCCGGCTGCAGGCTCTGGCCCTTGATGGCGTCGTCGAAGCGGCGCTCGTTCTTCTGGAAGGCGTCGATGTCCGACTGCATGAAGAACAGCTTCTGGCCGTCGAGGCTCTCGAGGTAGCGCGTGAAGATCGCGCTGCTGAGCGTGTCGTCGAGCGGCTTCGGCGCGTAGGCATAGCGGCTGTCGGAGAGCACGCCGTACACCATGCGGGCGGCACCCTGCTGGTCGACGGTGGGGCGGAAGGCCGGAGTGGCCGTGGCGGCCGAAGCCGGGGCCGCGGCGGCGCTGCCGGTGGCGACCTGCGGCGACAGGGCCGCGCCGGCGAGGGCCAGCGGCAGGGCGAGGGCGAGTACGAGGGGCAGCGGCTTCAGCATGGGGTGTGGTCCGTCCGTTCGATGCAGCATGCCGCGATTGGGCGGCCGGTCAATGTGCCGGACGTCGCATCAGGCGATGACGCCGGCCTCGGCCGCCGAACGGTCGGCGTGGTAGGACGAGCGCACCATCGGCCCGGAAGCGACGTGGCTGAAGCCCAGACCGTAACCGAAGGCCTCGAGTTCCTTGAATTCCTCGGGCGTCCAGTAGCGCATCACCGGGTGGTGGTGCGCCGTGGGCTGGAGGTACTGGCCGATGGTGATCATGTCGACGTCGTGGGCGCGGAGGTGCTCGAGGCACTCCTTCACCTGGTCCATGGTCTCGCCGAGGCCGAGCATGATGCCGCTCTTGGTCGGCACCGACGGGTGCTGGGCCTTGAAGCGCTGCAGCAGTTGCAGCGACCAGTCGTAGTCGGCGCCCGGGCGCACGTTCGGGTACAGCGGCCGCACCGTCTCGAGGTTGTGGTTGAAGACGTCCGGCGGGTTCGTGGCGAGGATCTCGAGGGCGCGGTCCATGCGGCCCTTGCCGCGGAAATCGGGCGTGAGGATCTCGATCTTCAGTTCCGGCGACAGGGCGCGGGCCTCGCGGATGCAGTCGGCGAAATGCTGGGCGCCACCGTCGCGCAGGTCGTCGCGATCCACCGAGGTGATGACCACGTACTTCAGGCGCATGTCCGCGATCGTCTGCGCGAGCTTCATCGGCTCCGAGGCGTCCGGCGGCTTCGGCCGGCCGTGGGCGACGTCGCAGAAGCTGCAGCGCCGCGTGCAGACCTCGCCGAGGATCATGAAGGTCGCGGTGCCGTGGCTGAAGCACTCGTGGATGTTCGGGCAGCTCGCTTCCTCGCAGACGGTGACGAGCGCGTTCTCGCGCAGCTTCGACTTCAGCTGCTGCACGGCGTTGCCGGCCGGGATGCGCACGCGGATCCAGCTCGGCTTGCGCAGCTTGGGCGCTTCGTCGAACTGGACCGGGCTCTTGCCGATCTTGTCGCCGCCGAGCTGCTTCTTGCCCGCTTCGAGCGCGTCTGGCGTCAGCACGGTGAGCGGGATGGTCTTGGTCGGCGTGGACATGGTTCGGGTCGCGTCGTCAGGGCTGGGCGGGCGCCGCGCCGAAGTCCGGCGGGTCGTCGCGCCACTCGGCGGCAAGGCCGAGCTGTCGGCAGAGATGGGGCACCAGCACGTCGGCCACAAGGCGCAGCTCGGCGGGGCCACCGCAGTCTAGCAGCGTGGTCACCGGCTGCCCGGCGTAACCACAGGGGTTGATGCGCTGGAAGGGCTCGAGGTCCATCGCGATGTTGAAGGCGAGGCCGTGGAAGCTGCATCCACGCCGCACGCGCAGGCCCAGGGCGGCGATCTTGGCCCCATCGGCGGTGTAGACGCCCGGGGCGCCGTCCTTGCGGAAGGCGGCGATGCCGTAGGTGGCGCAGGTGTCGATGAGGGCCTGTTCGATGCGTTCGACCAGCGCCTTCACGCCGATGCCAAGCCGCCGCAGGTCGACCAGCGGATAGGCCACCAGCTGGCCGGGGCCGTGGTAGGTCACCTGGCCACCGCGGTCGACGGGAATCACCGGGATGTCGCCCGGCGCCAGCACGTGCTCCGGCTTGCCCGCCTGGCCGAGCGTGAAAACCGGCTCGTGCTCGACCAGCCAGAGCTCGTCGACAGTCTCCGCGCCGCGCTGGTCGGTCAGCGCCTGCATGGCGCGCCACACCGGCGCATAGGCCTGCCGGCCCAGCCAGCGGACGCGCACCGGCCTCAGAGCGTCCACTTCACTTCGGGCAGGGCGCGCAGGGTCTCGTGCGCTTTCTCGTAGTCGGCGCGGGTCGCGGCGTCGAAGGCATAGGTGACGGACACCCAGTTGCCCTTGGCCGACGGCCGGCTGCGGTGGCGCCCGCGGTGCACGACGAGGCCCGCAGCTTCGAGCGCGTCGGCCATCTTCGCGTCGAGGCCGGCACCCGCCGCGCCCATCGCGCTGATCTCGAAGGTGCCCGGGAACTGCAGCCCGTGCTCGGGGTTGTCGGAGGTGATCGACATGCGCGCTCCGGCCGATTACTCGGCGTTCCACCACATCAGGAATTCATCGTACATGCTGCCGAAGAAGCCGGCCTCGGCGACCGGCTTCAGCGCCACCAGCGGCGCCGAGGCCACTTCCTTGCCATCGAGCATGACGCGCACGGTGCCGATGGCCTGGCCCTGCGTAATCGGCGCGACGATCTGCTTCGGCACGTCGATCTGCGGCTTGAGGTCGCCGTAGCGGCCGCGCGGCAGGGTGACCAGCACCGGCGTGGTCACGCCGAGTTCGACGGTCTCCGCCTCGCCCTTGAACAGCGGCTGGGTCGCCAGCGCGGCGCTGCCGCCAAAGAGCGCGTGGGTTTCGTAGAAGCGGAAGCCCCAGTTCAGCAGCGCGAGGTTGTCGCCCTCACGGATGCGGAAGGCGTCGGCGCGCGAGTCGGTTTCGATGCCCATGACCACCGAGATCAGGCGCATGTCGCCGCGCTTGGCCGAGGCCGCGAGGTTGTAGCCGGCGTTGTTGGTGTGGCCGGTCTTGATGCCGTCGACGCTCGGGTCCTTCCACAGCAGACCGTTGCGGTTGTGCTGGGTGATGCCGTTCCAGGTGAATTCCTTCAGCGAATGCAGTGCGTACGCCTCCGGGAAGTCGCGGATCATCGCGCGGGCCAGCAGGGCCATGTCGCGCGCGGTCACCACCTGGCCTTCGGCATCGAGGCCGTGGGCGTTGACGAAGCGGCTGTTGGTCATGCCGATCTTCGCGGCATAGCTGTTCATCAGGTCGGCGAAGGCCTCCTGCGTGCCCGCCACGTGCTCGGCCATCGCGATCGAGGCGTCATTGCCGCTCTGCACGACCATGCCCGTGAGCACGGCGTCGAGCGGCGCGCGGGTGTTCACGTCGAAGCCCGAGTAGCTGCCCGCGGTGCCGGCGCCGCCTTCGCGCCAGGCGCGCTCGGAGATCAGCACCTGGTCGTCCTTCTTGATGCGGCCCGCGGCCAGTTCCGAGGCCACCACGTAGGCGGTCATCACCTTGGTCATCGAGGCCGGCGCGCGCGGGGTGTCGATGTTCTGGCCGGCCAGCACCTGGCCGCTGGTGGCATCCATGAGGATCCACGCCGCACCCTGCGAGGCCGGCGCCGGCGGGATCGCCACCGGGGCGGCCGCGGGGACCGGCGCGCTCGGCTGGGGCACCGGCTGCGGCGCGGGCGTCTGGGCGACGGCGAACGTGGCGGCAAGGAGCAGGGGAAGCGCGATCAGGGACGGGCGACGCATGGGACGACGGGACTCCGGGACGTGGGGCGCGCGGCGACCGCGCGTGGAAAGGGTGGAAGGGTACGGCGCGGCGGCTGAATCGGGGGCCGGAGTGCGGCGCAGGAACGTGGGTTTCAAGGCTCCGCGCCGAACAGCCGAGGCGTGGCCAGGCCGCTGTCGAGGATGCGGGCCGCCAGGGCCTGCGCGGCCTCCACGGCCTGCGCCGGGAAGCGAACGCGCCAGACGCTGCGGTCGCCAACGATGGCGTGGTCGAGTTCGGCCCCGTCGAGACCCGCGTCGGCGAGACGCTGCACCAGGCGCTCGGCATTCATGCGGTCGCCGAAGCTGCCGACCTGGACCACTTGCGGGCCGGCACCCATCGGGGCAGGCACCGGCGGACGCTCGGCCGGCGGGGGCACGGGGCCGCGCCAGCGATTGGCCGGTACCGGGGCATCGGCGCGCGGCGGCGGCGAAGCGGGCCGTGCCGGCGTGGGCGGCACCGCATCGGCCAGCAGGGTGTCGTCCGGGCCCATCAGCGCGCGCACTTCCACGCGGGCGGTGCCGGCCTGCTTCATGTCGAGGCGGGTGGCCGCGGCGTAGGAGAGATCGATGATGCGGCCGGCGTGGAAGGGGCCGCGATCGTTGACGCGCACGACCACGCTGCGACCGTTGTCGAGGTTGGTGACGCGCACGTAGCTCGGCAGCGGCAGCGTCTTGTGCGCGGCGGTGAACGCGCACATGTCGTAGCGCTCGCGGCTGGAGGTGTGGCGGCCGTGGAACTTGTAGCCGTACCAGCTGGCGATGCCGCGCTCCTCGTAGCCTTCCGCCGAATCCATCACGCGGTAGGTGCGGCCCAGCACGCTGTAGGTTTCGCGGTTGCCGTAGCGCGACTTCGGCTCGCGACGCGGTACCGGCTCGGGGATGTTGGACACATCGATGGCCACTGGGGGCGCGCTGTCGGCCACGCCGGGCGCATACAGGCCGCCGGCGGTGTACAGCGATTCGTCGTGCTCGCGCGGCGGCACGCAGTTCGGTGCCGGCGGCAGGGCGTCGACACTCGCGGCACCGCCATCGGGGAGCGGCCGTACGCGGCTGCCGGCCTCACCGGCGTAGGGATCCGGCCGCGGCTTCGGCGCACTGCCGCAGGCCGCCAGCAGCAGCGAGGCAATGACGAGGCCGGCGACGCGCGTCCTCACGGCGCGGCGTCGCCCGCGATGATTTCGTCGGCCAACTGGTGCACGGCCAGGGCGTACATCGGCGAGCGGTTGTAGCGGGTGATCACGTAGAAGTTGCGGAAGCCGAGCCAGTGCTCGGTGCCTTCCGCGCCCTCCAGCGTCACCAGCGTGGCCGGCGCGTCATGGCCCTGCGCCTCGGCCGGGCGGAAGCCCTTGTCACCGAGTTCGGCCAAGCCGTAGCGCGGCTCGAGGTCCGGCGGCACGAAGGCCGCGCCCTCGTTCGCCGTAGCGCGCGCAACGACCGGATGGCCCTTCTCCCAGCCGTGGGCGACGAAATAGTTGGCGATCGAGGCGAACACGTCCGGCAGCGAACCGAAGAGATCGCGCTTGCCGTCGCCGTCGCCGTCCTTCGCGTAGGCGCGGTAGCTGGACGGCATGAACTGCCCCCAGCCCATCGCGCCGGCGTAGCTGCCCTTCTGCGCCGGGATGTCGATGCCCTCCTCTCGCGCCAGCAGCAGCGACTGCGCCAGCTCGTCGCGGAAGAACGCGCCACGCATCGCTTCGCGCTCCGGATTGCCGAGCTCCGGGTAGTGGAAGCCCAGCGTGTACAGCGCATCCAGCACCTCGAAGCTGCCGGTGATGCGGCCGTAGGCGGTTTCGACGCCGATGATCGCGACGATGTACTGCTTCGGCACGCCGGTCTCGTCCTCCACCTTTTGCAGCGCGTCGCGATGCTCGGCGAGGAAGCGGCGGCCTCCGGCGACGCGCGCGTCGGTGATGAAGATCGGCCGGTAGTCCTTCCACGGCTTCACGCGCTCGGCGGGCCGCGACATGGCATCGACGATGCTCTGCTGGTACGTGGCCTTGGCCAGCCAGCTTTCGATCTCCGCCTCGGTGAGCCCGTACTTGGCACCGGCTTCGGCGATGAAAGCCGCCTTGGCTGCGGGGTCGGTCTCGGCGGCCGAAGCCGGGAGGGCGAGGGCCGCGAGCAGCGCGGCGGAAAGCAGGGCGAAACGCATCGGGATCAGGCCGGGACATCCGCGCGAGGAAGGTCGCGCTGTGTCGCGGAATTTACCATGCGGGCACATGGGGGCTGTGCGAGGAGAGCTCGCGACCGGTGCGCTGAGCGGGCCCGTGTGCGGCTGGCCCGCCCCGTCACCTTCTAGGCGAGATTTCCGGCGGTCGGCTCAAAGGGGGCTCCTGCCCCTTGAGCCGATCGCGCATCCCTGCGCGACCCCTTCGGGGCTTGCGCCTCAACAGCGCGCCGGGGCTCCTGATTCGCCGCACGCGGGCCACTCCGCGAAAGGTCGCGAGTTCCCCGCAAGTTTGAAGGCTTGCGACACCTCAGCCATCTCGCGAGGTGCTTGTACGTGCCAGGGGTCGCGAAGTGGGTTGTGGAGCGCCGCGCCAGCGCCACGGCCGGCATGCGAGGCGGATAAGGAGCCCCGACGCGGTGCCTAGGCGATAGCCCGGAGGGCGGCGCATGGATGCGCCGCCGCTCGAGGTACACGGACGTACCCTTCGAGCGGGCCGCCGGGCAGACCATCGGGAAGGTGACGGGGCGGGCCAGCCTCGCATGCCGGCCTTGGCGCTCAACGCCTGCGCCTTGCCCGGTCGCCTTAGCCGCCCCAGGTGCGGCGATGCGCGCCGGCCGCCATCACCATCCCGAAACCGGCCAGCAGGGACACCGCCGAGGTGCCGCCGTAGCTCAGCAGGGGCATCGGCACGCCGACCACGGGCAGGAAGCCAGCGACCATGCCCGCGTTCACGATCACGTAGACCGAGAACGTGAGTGCCAACGCGCCGGCCAGCAGGCGGCCGTAGGTGTCGCGCGCCTGCGAGGCCAGCCACAGCGAGCGGGCGACGACGACGAAGTACAGCGCCAACAGCACCAGCACGCCGAACCAGCCGAACTCCTCCGAATACACCGAAAACACGAAGTCGGTCGTGTGCTCGGGCAGGAAATCGAGGTGGGCCTGGGTGCCCTGCCCCCAGCCCTTGCCGGTCGCGCCGCCGGAGCCGATGGCGATCTTCGACTGGATGATGTTCCAGCCCGTGCCGAGCGGGTCGGACTCGGGATCGAGGAAGGTGAGGATGCGGTCGCGCTGGTAGGGCATCAGGAACTGCCAGCCCACCGGCAGCGCGGCAAGCCCCAGGCCCGCGAACAGGCCGATGCGCCACCAGGCGATGCCGGCGAGGAAGACCGCGAACACGCCGGAGGCGCCCACCAGCAGGCCGGTGCCGAAGTCGGGCTGCAGGATGGTGAGACCCACCGGCAGGCCGATGATCGCCGCGGTGATGCCCAGCGTGCGCCACCGTGGCGGCAGCACGGCCTGGTGCAGGAACCAGGCGACCATCATGGGCACGCTGAGCTTCAGCAGCTCGCCGGGCTGCAGGTAGAAGACCTTGAGGTCGATCCACAGGTTCGCGCTGCGCCCGGTGCCAACGGCGAACACCAGCCCCAGCAGCACGAGGCTGGCCAGGTAGGCCAGCGGGGTCCATTGCCGCAGGGTCGAGGGGGCGACGCGCGACAGCATCAGCAGGGCGCCCAGGCCGATGGCGAAGCGCGCGGCCTGCTTCAGCACCGCATCGGCATCGCCGCCGGCACTGGCCTGCACGACGAGGCTGAGGCCCATGATCGCCCCAAGCCCGAGCAGCAGCGGCACGTCGACCTTGTCGAGCCAGCGCCAGGCGAACGCGCTGAGGGCGCGGACGAGCACGTTCATCCGCGCGGCTCCTCGGCGGCCGGCGCCGGTGCCGGGATCACTTCGGCCGAGGCCGAGGCCGAGGCCGAGGCCGAGGGCGGGGGCGCCGGCGCCACCGGCGGCGGGCCGATCCACGCGTCGAAAATTCGCCGGGCCACCGGCGCCGCCGCCAGCGAGCCCGAGCCGCCGTGCTCGACGACCAGCGCCAGCGCGATGGTCGGCGCTTCGGCCGGGGCATAGCCAACGAACAAGGCCTGGTGACGCAGGTGGTAGGGCAACTTGTTGGGATCGAGCCGCTCGGTGCCCTGTCGACTCACCCGCTGGGCGGTGCCGGTCTTGCCCGCCATCAGGTAATGCGCGCCAGCGGCGGCACGAGCGCCCGAACCGGTCGGCCCGTGCATGGTCGCGACGAGGCCCTCGCGCACGGCGGCGAGGTGTGCCGGATCGTCGACTACCGGCAGCGGCGCCGGCTGCGGCTCGGGCAGGCGAGGGGCGCCGAAACCGGCCTGCGTCGCCCGGACGAGGTGTGGGCGGCGCAGCTGCCCATCGCCGGCCAGCATCGCCGTCCCCTGCGCCAGTTGCAGCGGCGTCACCACCCAGTAGCCCTGCCCGATGCCGGCGATCACGGTTTCGCCCGGAAACCACGGCTGCTTGAAGCGGCGCTGCTTCCACGCGCGGCTCGGCAGCACGCCCGCGGCTTCGCCGGTCAGGTCGATGCCGGTCGGCTTGCCGAAGCCCATGCGGTCGAAATCGGCGCTGATGCGATCGATGCCCAGCTTCATCGCCAGGTCGAAGTAGTAGGTGTTCACCGACTGCGCCAGCGATTCGCGCAAGTTGATCGTGCCGTGGCCGCCCGGACGCCAGTCGCGGTACTCGCGCGCCTGGCCCGGCAACCGGTAGGCGCCACTGGAGAACACGGTGGTCTCGGGGGTGATCAGGCCTTCGTCCAGGCCAGCCAGCGCCATGAAGGGCTTCAGCGTCGAGCCGGGCGGGAAACCGCCCAGCACGTTGCGGTTGAACAGCGGCCGGGCCACGTCCTCGTTGAGTCGACGGTAGTCGTTGAAGGAGATGCCGCCGACGAACAGGTTGGGGTCGTAGCTCGGCAGGCTGACCATGGCGAGGATCTCGCCGGTCTTCGGATCGATCGCGATCGCCGCGCCGTGCTTGCCCTCGAAGGCCTCGACCATGGCCCTCTGCAGGGCGATGTCGATGCTGAGGTGCAGGTCGGCGCCGGGCTTCGCGTCGTGCCGGCGGAGCACGCGCAGCGGACGGTTCTCGACATTGGTCTCGACCTCCTGGTAGCCGACGTCGCCGCGCAGGCGGGCTTCGTAGTAGCGCTCGAGCCCGGTCTTGCCGATGTGCGGCAGCGCCGCGAAGCGCGACTCGCCGCGGGCCTCGAGGGCGTCGACGTCGTCCTGGTCGATGCGCCCGACGTAGCCGACGATGTGCGCCGTGAGCTCGCCGAAGGGGTAGCGGCGCGTCAGGTAGGGCACCACTTCGACGCCGGGGAAGCGGTGGCGGTCCACCGCCAGCCGCGCGATCTCCTCTTCCGACAAGCGGAGCTTGAGGGGGATCGGCTTGAAGCGCCGGGAGCCCTTGCGGGCGTTGTCGAAGCGGCGCAACTCATCCTCGGACAGCGCCACGCGCTCGCGCAACGCGGCCAACAGCTGGGGCATGTCCTCGACCCGCTCCGGCACGATGTCGAGCCGGTAGGCCGGGGCGTTGTCGGCCAGCAGCACGCCGTTGCGGTCGTAGACCAGGCCGCGCGCCGGCACGATGGGGTCGAGCCGGATGCGGTTCTCCTCCGAACGCGTGGCGTACTCCTCGTGCTGCTGGATCTGCAGCCGGCCGTAGCCCAGCGCCAAGGCAACGAGGGCCGAGGCGACACCGAGGGCGGCCAGCAGCGCGCGTCGCCGGAACTGCTCGCCTTCCGCCGCGGCGTTGCGGACGGGACGGGCGCGACGGCGCTTCATCGACCGCCGACCCGCTCTCGATGCCGCAGCCGCAGGGCATCCAGCAGCAGGAAGCCCCAAGGCCAAACCGCCAACCCGACCAGCGGCGCCAGCGTCGCCCCCCAGCCCGGCAGGCCGGCGCCGGCGATCAGCCGGATCGAGGCCATGAGGGCGAAATCGTTGACCAGCAGGAGACCCACGGCGGCCGACTGCTGCCAGAGCGGAAAGAAGCGCAGCTGGGCGCGGAAGCGCTGCACCAGGAACACCAGCACCGCCATGCGCAGGGCCTGCTCGCCGAGCAAGGTGCCCGACACCACGTCAGCCAGCAGGCCGACGACCCAGGCCAGGGCCATCCCGCCACGGCCCGGCGATTCAAGCGCCCAGTACACCAGCGCCAGCGCCAGAAGGTGGGGACGCAGGCTGTCGAAGGGCGTCGGCAGCGGCAGCACCAGGAACAGCAGGCCGAAGCCAAGGCTGCCGAGTCGCAGCCAGACGGGCGTTTCGCGATTCATCCGCGGGTCTCCGGGACCGGCGCGGGGCCAGCGGACGGCGCAGAGGGCGCCTCTGGCTCGTCCGGCTCCGGATCGCGGTAGCCGGGCGGGATCGGCGGGCCGACCTCGATGTCGATCTCGCCGCGCATCACCAGCAGCACCTCGAGGCCGCGGTCGAGCTGGGCCGCCGGCGCCACGTCGGCCACCAGGAACAGGCGGGTGTCGTCCGGCCCGACGGCACGCACGGTGCCCACCGCGAAACCTGCGGGAAAGCGGCCGCCGATGCCCGAGGTGACCAGCAGGTCGCCCTCGCGGATGTCTGCGGACTGCGGAATGTTCGGAACGCTCAGGCTGTCGCTTCGACCGGTGCCCACGGCGACGAGGCGCAGCCCGGTGCGCACCACCTGCACCGGCACCGAATGGCTGGCGTCGGTGAGCAGCAGCGCCGTCGCCCCGTGTTCGGAGACCTGCACCACCTGGCCGAGCATGCCGCCGGCGTCGATCACCGCCTGCCCGACCTCGACGCCCTCGGCGCTGCCGCGGTCGAGCCGTACGCGCTGCCGCCACGGGTCGAGGTCGACATCGATGATGCCGGCCATCTGCACGGCGAGGCGGAAATCGCCCTTGCCGCCCAGCAGCGCGCGCAGGCGCTGGTTCTCGCGAGCCACCGCTTCGAGCCGAGCCAGCTGCGCGTCGCGCAACTGCAGTTCGCGGCGCAGGGTGACGGTTTCGTCCGCCAGAACCTGCTGACGGCTCAGGGACGTGTCGGCCCAACGCCACAGGGCCGCCGGCAGGGCGGCCAGACGCCAGACCGGCTCGACCGCCGTCGAGAGCGCGGCGCGGACTTTCGGCGACAGGTCGCCGCGGTGGTCGGCGACCATCAGCACGGCGGACAGGGTGATGCAGGCCAGCAGCGGCAGCGTGCCGGCGGCCGCTTCCGAAAGTTTCGGCGCTGGCGTGCCGGCGTGGATCACGGGTGCGGGGCGAGGGCCTGGGGGCCGGGGCTCACTCCGGCGAGAAGAACTCGTTGCCGGTCATGTCGACCAGCTCGAGCGCGCGGCCACCACCGCGGGCGACGCAGGTCAGCGGGTCGTCGGCCACGTGCACCGAGAGGCCGGTCTCCTCGGAGAGCAGCTTGTCGAGGTCCTTCAGCAGCGCACCGCCGCCGGTGAGCACGATGCCGCGCTCGGCGACGTCGGCGCAGAGCTCCGGCGGGGTCTGCTCCAGCGCCTGCTTCACCGCGGTGACGATGCCCGACAGCGGCTCGTGCAGCGCTTCCAGCACCTCGGCCGAGGTGATGGTGATGTTGCGCGGCACGCCCTCGGCGAGGTTGCGGCCGGAGACCTCCATCGAGCGGGCCTCCTTCTGCGGGTAGGCGCAGCCGATCTCCAGCTTGATGCGCTCGGCCGTGGCCTCGCCGATCAGCGTGCCGTGGTTGCGGCGGACGTAGTTGATGATGCCCTCGTCGAAACGGTCGCCGCCGATGCGCACGGACTGCGCGTAGACGATGCCGTTGAGCGAGATCACCGCCACCTCGGTCGTGCCGCCGCCGACGTCGATGACCATCGAACCCGCCGCCTCGCCGACCGGAATGCCCGCGCCGATCGCGGCGGCCATGGGTTCTTCGATCAGGAAGACGTCGCGGGCGCCGGCCTCGAGGGCCGATTCCTTGATGGCGCGCCGCTCGACCTGGGTCGAGCCGCAGGGCACGCAGATCAGCACGCGCGGGCTCGGGCGCAGCAGGCGGCTGGTGTGCACCTTCTTGATGAAATGCTTGAGCATCTCCTCGGTGTACGTGAAGTCGGCGATCACGCCGTCCTTCATCGGCCGGATGGTCATGATGTTGCCCGGCGTGCGGCCCAGCATGCGCTTGGCCTCGGCGCCGACCGCGGCCACCGACTTGGCCGAACCCACGCCCCGGTCCTGGCGGACGGCGACGACGGACGGCTCGTTGAGGACGATGCCCTGCCCGCGGACGTAGATCAGGGTGTTGGCCGTGCCGAGGTCGATCGACAGGTCGTTGGAGAACAGACCGCGGAGCTTCTTGAACATCGGGGATTCGGCCGGAAAGTCGCTGGAAACAAGCGTGCAAGGGTAGCAACCGCGCCCCCTGCCCCACAAGGAAAAAGGCCGTTAATGCGGGTATCCTTCGCGGCCCGCCCGGCCCCAGCCGGGCACCGCGCGCGCCCGCCCTCCCGGCGGGGCGGGCCTTCGACCGACCCGAGGAACTTCCTGATGAGCGTTGCCCTGATCTGCGGCTCGCTGGCCTACGACACCATCATGGTGTTCCAGGACCAGTTCAAGAACCACATCCTGCCGGACAAGGTGCACATCCTGAACGTGTCCTTCCTGGTGCCGCGGATGCGCCGCGAATTCGGCGGCTGCGCCGGCAACATCGCCTACAACCTGCACCTGCTGGGCGGCAAGCCGCTGCCGATGGCCACCGTGGGCGCCGACTTCGGCCCCTACCGGGCGCATTTCACCGACCTGGGCATCCCCCTCACCCATGTGAAGGAGATCGCCGACCTCTACACGGCGCAGGCCTTCATCACCACCGACCTCGACGACAACCAGATCACCGCCTTCCACCCGGGCGCCATGATGCGGTCCTACGAGAACCACGTCCGCGACGTGCCCGGTGTCGGTTTCGGCATCGTCGGCCCGGACGGCTACGAGGCCATGCTGCAGAACTGCCGGGAATTCGCCGAGTGCGGCATCCCGTTCATCTTCGACCCCGGCCAGGCCATGCCGCTCTACAACGGCGAGGAGCTTCGGCAGATGATCGACCAGGCCACCTACGTGACGGTCAACGACTACGAGTCCAGCCTGCTGCAGGAGCGCACCGGCTGGTCGGCGGAGGACATCGCCCGCAAGGTGAAGGCCTACTTCATCACCCGCGGCCCGAAGGGCTCCGAGGTGCACACCCCCGAGGGCATGATCCACATCCCCTCGGCCACGGCCATGCGGGTCGTCGACCCGACCGGCTGCGGCGACGCCTATCGGGCCGGCCTGATCTTCGGCTTCATGAACAACCTCGACCTCGCCACCACCGGTCGCATCGCCAGCCTGATGGGCGCCCTGAAGATCGAGCATCTCGGCCCGCAGAACCAGCGCTTCGACTACGCCGAGTTCGCCGAGCAGTTCCGCCAGCAGTTCGGCTACGCGCTCTGAGCCCGGAGGCCGGACGATGAGCACCGACAACGTCTACCGCCACTTCTACCGCACGGCCCGGCTGGGCGCGACCGAGCTGAGCGACGGCGGCGGTCCGTTCGGATTCGACATCACGACGGCGCTCGAGTTCGACCTGCTGATCGAGCGCTACCAGTGCGATGCGGTCATCGAGACCGGCTGCAACATGGGCGACACCACGGAGTACCTGGCACGCACGTACCCGGGCCTCACCATCGTCACCTGCGACGTCGTCGAGCGCTACGTCGAGACCACGCACCGCCGGGTGGGCTTCATGCCGCACACCATCGTCGAGCTGGCCGACTCCCCCGACCTGGTCGCCCGGTACAAGGACCAGTTCCGCTGCCCGCTGTTCTACCTCGACGCCCATTGGTACAAGGCTTGGCCGCTGCAGCGCGAGCTCGCGCTGATCGACAACGGCGTGGTCTGCATCGACGATTTCAACATCGGCGACCCGGCCTTCGGCTTCGACGCCTATGACGGCGTGGAATGCGGCCCGGCGATCCTCACCCCGTTCCGGGAGAAGGTTCCGTACTTCTACGTGAACAACAGCAAGGCCCTCCACGAGCTGCCCTGCCAGCAGCAGGGGCGGCGCGGGGGCAAGGCCTACTTCCACGTCGGGCCCTACACCGACCACATGAGGCACCACCGGTATTTCGAGCGTCGGGAGACGCCCGCGGCGGGGTGAGCCTATTGCAGGACGTCTGCAACCTTCACGGATGAAAGGAGGCTGCCCTCGGCCTCCTTCCCTGCGGGAGCCCGCCCGCTTGGGAGCTGCCGACCAGCACTGGACTTGGCGTGAAGAAAGGGTTAAAGCTTGCCAACGGTCACGCGGCACTAACGCAGCGTTGACCCGACATTGACGGCGTGCCGTCACTTGACCCCCACGAGACGTCCGAAGGACAGCCCGATGACCCAACGCAAACCGCTTGTCGCCTGCGTGCGCAATGCCCTGATGCTCAGCATTTCGAGCGCCCTCGCCTTTGCCGGCGCGGCCGCCGCGCAGGACACCCCCCAACAACCGGAAGCCAAGACCCTCGATGCTGTCGAGGTCACCGGCTCGCGCATCCGCCGCGTCGATGCCGAGACCGCCAGCCCCGTCCTCGTCCTCGATCGCCTCGCGATCGAACGCAACGGCTCGCTGACGGTCGGCGCGCTGATCCAGTCGACCCCGGCCATCGCCGGCGCCGCGACGAACCCGCAGGTCAACAACGGAGGCGGCGACGGCGCGGCGACGGTATCGCTTCGCGGGCTCGGCGACGAACGGACGCTTCTGCTCCTCGACGGCCGCCGGGTGACGTACAACGACCTCAACTCGATCCCGGTCGCGATGATCGAGCGCATCGAGATCCTGAAGGACGGCGCCTCGGCGATCTACGGCTCCGATGCCATCGGTGGCGTGGTCAACTTCATCATCAAGCGCGGCTTCGAAGGCGCCAGCGCCACGCTCAACTACGGCATCTCCGCGGAGGATGACGGCCAGCGGCAGGGCGGTTCCTCGACCCTCGGCTGGTCGAGCGACCGCGGCTCCGCCATTCTTTCTGTGAACTACAACAAGCAGGATCCGGTTCTCGCGGCGGATCGCGACTTCTCGGCGTTCGCGCTCTACCTGTCGACTGGCGCCGTCAGCCGAGCGGGCTCGAGTTCCACGCCCCGTGGGCGCTACACCCTGCCGGCCGCTGTCGCCAACGCGAATGGCCTCGGCGCCTGCGTCGGCGGGAACGGCTTCGCCCTGGTGACGCGAAACGAGGGCACGAGCGGCTCGACGGCGGCCGACTTCCGCTGCTACGAGGGCGGCACGCGGGACTCCTACAACTACCAGGCCGCTGGAAACGTCCTGATGACCCCGCAGGAACGCGCCGGCGTGTCGTTCAGTGGCGAAATGGTCCTCACCGACGCCATCACGGCCTTCGCGACGATCTACACGCAGAACACCCGCTCCGCCGGCATCATCGCGCCGCTGCCGTTCTTCTCGGACTTCGACGGCATTTCGCTCAGCGGTGACAGCATCTACAACCCGTTCGGCGCAACGATCGATGGCCGCTACCGCGTGCTTGGCCTTGGCAACCGCAGCTACGAGTACGAAACCGACGTCAAGCAGTTCTACACGGGCCTCGAAGGCAGCATCGGCGACTCCTCGTGGCGCTGGGACGCGACCTTCAGCTACGGCAAGCTCGCGCAGAAGAACGAGGACGTCGGCTACATCGACTACTCGGAGCTGGCCGATGCATTGGGGCCGTCTTTCCGCGATGCAGGCGGCGTTGCGCGCTGCGGCACGCCAGGCGCGATCATCGCCAATTGCACGCCGATCAACTTCTTCAACCAGCCGGATGCGTCGACGGCAGAAGGCCAAGCACAGATCGCTGCGCTCGCCGCATTGCGCGTTCCAGCCCGGGACAGTACCGACAACACCGAGCGCAGCTTCGCCGTGAACTTCACGGGTGACCTGTTCGAGCTTCCCGCGGGTTACGTGGGTGCGGCCGCAGGCTTCGAGTACCGCAAGGAGAGCTTTGCCTTCAACCCGGACGCCATCAAGTTCATCGCTGGTGACGGGTCCACGTTCGGGTGCGGCATCAGCTCGGAAAGCTGCGCCAACCCGACGGCGGGCGAGACGACGGTCAAGGAAATCTACGCCGAGTTCCTGATCCCGCTGATGAGCAACCTGAATGCGACGCTGGGCAGCCGCTGGTCGGACTACAACTCGTTCGGCAGCACCACCAACAGCAAGCTCGGCATCGAATGGCGCCCGATCGATGACGTGCTGGTGCGCGCCACCTATGCCGAAGTGTTCCGCGCCCCGACCATCTCCGATCTGTATGGCGGCATCCGCATCACGAACCCGGTCTACTCCGACCCGTGCAATGGCCGTCCGCTGGCCTGCACCGGCCTGAGCGGTGCCGGCACGTTCCAACAGGGGCTGGGGCAGACCAACGCTTTGTTGGGAGGCAACGAATCGCTCCGACCCGAAACCGGAAGCGTGTTCACCTGGGGCGCGGTCTACTCGCCGGCGTGGCTCGAAGGCTTCTCGGCCACGATCGACATCTGGAAGGTGAGCCTCGACGACACCATCCAGACCTTCGGCACGCAGCCGATCCTCGACGCCTGCGCGGCCGGCGCCACCGCCTTCTGCCAGCTGTTCACCCGTAATCCCAGCACGGGCGACGTGTTCCTCGTTCAGGACCGGCTGCAGAACGCCGGCACGACGGAGACCCGCGGATTCGACCTCGGCTTCAAGTATGGATTGGACACCGACTGGGGCACGTTCCGTTGGAGCCTCGACACGACCTACGTCGCCCAGTACGACGTGAAGATCATCGTCAATGGCAGCGTGGTCGACGAACAGTTCAACGCGGGCACCTTCCTGCCCTCGTCGAAGGGCGGCCTCGGCAACTACAGCCGTTGGCGCGCGCTGGGCGCCTTGGGTTGGAGCATGGGCGCCTGGGATGCACAGTGGACGCAGCGCTACGTGCACGGCTTCCGCGTAGGCAGCCCGCGAGCCGACGGTGACTGCGCCGACAACGCCGGTCGCGGCGTCGTGGGCTCGGCGGGTTGCGTGTTCAATCGCGGCGCGAACACGTACCACAACTTCCAGGTCGGCTACGCCATCGAGGACTGGAACACGAAGTTCCAGCTCGGTGTCGACAATGCGTTCGACAAGCAGCCGGCGATCCTCTACCAGAACAACTCGCTCAACGGAAACGTCGACGAGCGAACCCACGACACGATCGGCCGCTACTACTGGGCCAGCGCGACCGTGACTTTCTGATCGCCAGGCCGACACACGAGGCATCTCAACCGCGCCGGGATTCCGGCGCGGTTTTTTTTCGCCAGGCCTCCGCCAAGACGATCAATAGCCCCAGTGCTCGATCCACGGACCGAGGTGGCGCAACGCACCGCGCTCGAACCAGGGGCGAAAGGCTTCCCAGCGTCCAATCGCCGCCCTGTTCACTGGCTGGACGACTTGCGAATAGCTGGGGGTACTGATGTGGCCCTTCGCTGCGGCCCGGGACGTGAAGTCCTCCAGTCCATCGACCCATTGGAGTCCGAGGAAATCCACCAGTCCACGGGCGCGGTCGTCGAATCCACCGACGAAGTCTTCGTAGCGGTTGATGTGGAGATCGACCTCCAGCGCGGACCGGTTCCGCTCGAAGTGCGCCATCACGCGCGCATACATCGCCGCAGTGCTTTCGAGGCTCTGGAACGTCACGGCGAAGGCAGGGCTGCGGAAATTCTGCAGGAAGCAGCTCAGCACGACGTCGCAGGGGTGGCGGAGCGCCAGGACGACCTTCGCGCCTGGAAACAGCGCTGAAACCAGCGGTAGACGCACGATGTTCAACGGATTCTTATCGACGGCACGGAGGCCTTCGCCACCCGGAACGAAGCGTCCGATGTCCCGAAAATAGGCCGAACGAAGCGCCTCGACCACCCCGGCATCCAGGCGATCGAGGCCCTCGGGGAAGGAGATCCCGAGCCGCGCCATCTCATCGATGCGGCGATGGAGGAAGGGCTGCTCGTCGAACGACTGGAGGGCTGGATGGGCATCGAGGAACTGCTCAAGCAGCGTTGTGCCCGACCGCGGGAAGCCGACGACGAAGACGGGATCGGGGGGGGATTCCGCCGACGGGAGGGCGAATCTCGGCAACGGCGAAGCCACCGGCAGGTCAAGCAAGGAAAGCAGCCGATCCCCGGGCGGCATTCCGGAATGGATCTCCAGCGTGCGCGCCAGCTTCCGGGCGTGCGCCTGCTCGGCGGCGGCCATGCAACCGTCGACGTCGCCGAGCGCCTGAAGGCTGCGCGCCAGCTTCAGCTCCAGATCCGATCTCTCGGCGGAGTCCTCCACACCCCCGGCAATCGCCCGTCGCCAGAGCTCGCAAGCTTCGCGATGACGCCCGCGCCTCGCCGCGAGCTGAGCGGCAATGTCGTCCTGCATCAGTCGCTCCGAAACGGATCGCACTCCGGGCTCCGAAGCGAGCGACACAAGGCATTCCTCGGCCTCCGCGACCCGATTCAGTCGCTCCAGCGCGGAGGCCTTCCCGAGACGTGCGGCGACCGCCACTTCGGGATCACCGATCGCCATCTCGAAGCAGCGCAACGCGTCGCGATACCACCCCACCTGCAAGAGCAAGTCGCCTGCATCATTCGCTTGGGCGGGGCTCATCGGCCGGTTCATCCAGCGGGACATCCACTCCCCGGCCGACTCGACCTCATCGCGAACCAGCAGAAGCCTGACCTTCAGGAACACCGCATCAACGTCATCGCCAATGGCAGGCAGGACACCATCGAGCCGAGCCTCGGCTTCGGCGAACCGCCCCAGACCGAAGAGCGCCCGTGCGCTGGCCAAGCCGATCTCGGCGGGGTGGCCGCCGCATCGAGCCGCATGGCCGAGCGCCGCCCGCGCCTCCTCCCAGCGTTGCAGCTCCAACAGGCAATTGCCGAGGTTGCTCCAATGCGAGGGCTCTTCGGGCTGGCGCTGGGCCAGGGCTTCGAAATGCGCCAAGGCTTCTGAAGGGCGCCGCGAGGCCGCCAACGCCAGGGCGAGCAAGAGCTGCGCACCATCGTCGAGTGGAACATGGCTCAGCCACGCAAGAGCAATCGCCTCCGCGCGCCCGAAATCACCGGACGACAATGCCGAAAAGCCTTCCGCTACAGGCAACATGCTTGCTCCTCATCCGGGCCGCAACGCGTGCCCGTTCTGCGCTCTATGCTAGCGGCACATGTCCATGACTTCCGACTCCATGACGGCGCAGTCGATCCTTGCGAATGCGCGGGCCGTGTTGGCCACACAGGGGCCCAGTGCCGCCATGCCGTTTTTCGAGACGGCCGCTCGCGCGGCTCCATCGAGCGCCGCTCCCCTTCTCGGGCTCGGCTTTTGCCTGATGGCGTTGAGCCGTCCGACCGACGCCGTCGCTGTCCTCGAACGCGCTGCCCAGCTTCCGGGTGCACCGCCCCTGGCGCGCCGTAACCTCGGGATCGCCCTGATCGCCCAAGGTCGACTCGACGAGGCCATCGCAACACTGAGGGCCGTGGCCGAAGTCGACCCCGAAGCAGAGATCTGCCAGTTGCACCTGGGCCATGCGCTCGCTTTGGCAGGCCATGCCCGGGAGGCGGCGAGGACGAGCCTGCTCGCGCTGGCATGTGCGCAAGGAAAGGGCCTTTGGCGGGACGAAGCTTCGACGCCAGCCGCGCTTCGTACGCTGGTCGTTCGCGCGATGGACCGCGTCGACCGGGCGCAGTCCGACACCCTCCTACCCCTCCTTGACCGCGTGGCTCGGCGGCATCACCCCGGGGCATTGGACCGCGTCGAGCACTGGCTCGCCGAATTCCTTGCGCGCAGGAAGCCCGCCTCCACAGACCCGGAGCAGCACGCGCGGTTCCTCTACTTTCCCGGCATATCGACGCACGTGTTCCATCCGCGCGCGTCCTTCCCGTGGATTGAAGCGCTCGAGGCGGGTTTCGACGCAATGCGAGAGGAAGCGATCGAGCGGTGCCTCATGGCACGCGAGCATGTCTCGCCATTCCTTTCGCTCGGCGAAGGGGACAGGAAACAGGACTATCTGGGCGGCGCCGATCCAGCCTGGGACGCCTGTTTCTTCTACCGTGACGGACAGCGCGTCGACGCCTCGCATCTCGCCTGTCCCAACACGACGTCCACCTTGGGCTCGTTGCCGTTGGTGAGGATCCGGGACCACGCACCGGAGATCTGCTTTTCGATCCTCGGTCCAGGCACCCACATCCTCCCCCATACCGGCGTCACCAACACCCGACTCGTCGTCCATCTCCCTCTGAAGGTTCCGAGGGACTGCGCCATACGCGTTCGCGGGCAAGTCCACGCGTGGAGGGAGGGCGAGGCGGTCGTCTTCGACGACACCTACGTCCACGAAGCATGGAACCGGAGCGATGCACCGCGCATCGTGCTGCTGATGGATACGTGGAATCCGAACCTCACCTTGGCCGAACGCGAGGGGATTGCGGCCATCGTCGAAGGCATCGGCGACTTCAACCGGGGCTGAGAGGCCTCCCCCGCGTCAGGCCCCGAGCAGCGCCCGCTCCGAGGGATCGATCATCCGCCACTCGCCAGCGCCGAGCCCCAGCGCCTCGAGCCGCAGGCCGCCGATCGCCTCGCGATGCAGCGCGACCACCGCGTTGCCCGTGGCGGCGAACATCCGCCGCACCTGGTGGTAGCGGCCCTCGTGCAGGGTGAGTCGCGCCTCGCGCGGCCCCAGCGCCTCGAAACCGGCCGGCAGCAGCGGCTTGTGTTCGCCCTCCAGCATCAGCGTGCCGGCGGCGAACAGCGCGGCTTCGTTGCCGCGCAGGTCCTCGGCGAGCGTGGCGCGGTACACCTTCGGCTGGTGGTGCTTGGGGCTGGTCAAGCGATGCAACAGCTGGCCATCGTCGGTGAAGAGCAGCAGGCCCGAGGTGTCCTTGTCGAGGCGGCCCACGGGCGAGACGATCGGATCGCGCGCCTTCCAGCGCGGCGGCAGCAGGTCGTAGACGAGGCGGCCGGGATCCTTCGTCGAGCAGGTGACGCCGACCGGCTTGTGCAGCACCGCCAACAAGCCCGGCGGCGCATCCAGCACCTCGCCATCGAAGCGGATGGCCGCGTGCGGCAGCCGATGCCCGCCGCGCGAGGGCGCGCCTTCACCCACTTCGTCGTCGACGTACAGCGCCTCGCCCCCTGCGTCGGTAACGCGGCCCTCGGCGACCAACGCCTCCACCTCGCGACGCGTGCCGTAGCCGAGCGACTGCAGGTACTGCCGCAGCTTCACCGCCTTGCCGCTCACGGCTTGGGCTCCCACGCGCGGTAGACCTTGAAGCCGCCCTGCTCGGCCAGAAGTTCGCCGCGCCCGAACACCTCGCGCAACGCGTCCTCGTAGGGAAGGTGGCGGTTGGCCACCATGAGGAACTGGCCGTCACGCTTGAGCGCGCGCGCCGCGGCGGCGATGAAGGCGCGGCCGAGCGCCGGTACGCCGCGGCTGCCGACGTGGAACGGTGGATTGCTGACCACCGCATCGAAACGGCCAGGCACGCCCGCGGCCACGTCGTGCCAGTGGAAGCGCAGCGGGACGCGCGCGTCGGCAAGGTTGCGCCGCGCGAGGTCGAGCGCGCGTTCCTCGGCTTCGAAGAGATCGATCGACTGCACGCCGGGGCAGCGTTCCAGCACCGCCATCGACAACAGGCCGGTCCCCGCGCCGAGGTCGGCGACGGCGCCACGCAACGTCGGCGGCAGGTGATCGATCAACAGGCCGGAGCCGGCGTCGAGCCGGCCCTCATTGAACACCCCCGGCCGCTGCCAGAGACCGCTGGCGGCGTCGCGCCTTGGTGCATCGGCGCCCAGCCACCGGTCGACCAGCGCCTGCGTGTCGTCGGCCAGCGCCAGCGGACGCGGCACCGTCCAGAACGCACGGCCATGGGCCTTGCTGAGCTGCCCGGCCAGAGGCAGCAGCGCGGCAAGGTCCTTCTCGGCGCTGCGCGCGCCTTCGTCGTTGAGCGCTGCGCCGGCAACGACGCCGCCCACTGCCACATCGCGGACGGCGCGTGCGAGCAGGGCTCGTCCCTCCTCGCGAGAGCGCGGCAGCATCACGATGATGGCATCGGCGGGCATCACGCCATCGGTCGCGGTGGCCACGCCCTCCGCACGCAGCGCGGCGTGGAGGGGCTGGAAGCTTTGCTCGGCATGCCAGCGAACCGAAGCAGGCATGCCCGCGGAGACGCCGGGCAGTGCCCTTAGTACGTCGATGCGCGCATTCGCGGCGCAGGCCGCGAGCAGTCGCGGCAGGGCGGCTCGGAGCACGGCAAGGGAAGTGGGATCGGCCATGCCGCCAGTGTATCGGGGGCTCAGGCGCTGACGACGCGGTTCTTGCCCTGGGCCTTGGCCTGGTAAAGCGCTTCGTCGGCACGACGGTACATCGCGTTGAACTCGACCGGACCGCGGGCCGCCACGAGGCCGATGCTGGCGGTCAATCCGCTGGGCGCCGAGGCGAGACCCGCGAGTTCCGCGGCCACCGCGAGCCGCAAACGTTCGGCGAACCGCCTGGCGCCGTCGGCGTCGGTGAGCGGCATCAGCACCACGAACTCTTCGCCGCCGAACCGGGCAACCACATCCTCCGCCCTCGACTCGGCGAGCAGGCGGACGCCAACCCGGGCGATCGCATGGTCGCCAAGCGCGTGGCCACCGTGCTCATTGAGCCGGCGGAAATCATCGAGATCGATCACCGCAAGCGCGACGGGCGCATCGCGCCGGCCCGAGAGCGCCAGCAGCGGATCGGCCAGCTCGTGGAAGCCGCGGCGGTTCAACAGGCCGCTCAGGGGATCGCGCGAGGCCAGGCTGTGCAGGTCGCGTCGCACGCGATCGGTGGCGAGAAGCAGGAAGGCGACGGTGATGCAGGTCAGCGCAAGCATGGTGGAGACCAACAGCACCGGCACGATGAATCCGCCGACGAGGAAGCGCGCGGCATCCGCGCCCTCGAGCATGACGGTCGCCGCACGCCAGCTCTGCACCAGTGCCAGCATCGCCAAGCCAATCGCCATCAGCAACGGCCCGAGGCCCACCAGGCGCGGGTGGGCGCGAAGCAAGGCGTGCAGGCCGACCACCAGGCAAGCGACGTGCAGCGACGCCAGCAGGACGAGGCGCAGCTCCGCCCAGCCCGCCAGCACCGTGGCACCGGCCGCCACGGCATAGGTGGACAGCGCCACCGCCGCGAACACCCGCTCCGCGCCGGGATACCCCAGAAACCGCCGCACGGCGATGGGTGTCAGCACCATCGACGGCACCCAGAGGGCGTTCTGCAGGAGGATCGCGGCGTTCGTCTGAGCAAACCCCGAAGCCAGCAGCGCGGCGGCGGCGGCAACGCAGACCAGCGATGCCGCCCAGGCTCCCAGGCCGCGGGCCTTGTCGCCCAGCCCGAAACGCAGCGAGAGCGCGACCACGGCGAGCAAGCCCTGCAACAGGGCCAATACGAACAACAGCGTCGGCTGATCGAGCATCCGCCGTTTCCCTCGCCGTGGCCGTCAGACGCCGATCGGGTTGGCCTTCTCGGGGTCGATGTTGAACACCTTGATCGCGCGGGCCACGTCCTTGGCATTCATCTTGCCTTCGGCCGCGAGCGCGGCGATGGCGGCGTGCGCGATGTAGTAGCGATCGACCTCGAAGTGCCGGCGAAGGTTGGCGCGGGTGTCCGAGCGGCCGAAACCGTCGGTGCCGAGCACCGTGTACTTCATCGGCACGAAGGCGCGGATCTGGTCGGCGAACTGGCGCACGTAGTCGGTGGCGGCGATGGCCGGGCCCTGGCGGCCTTCCAGCAGCTCGGTGACGTAGGCCTTGCGCGGCGTCTTGGCTTCCGGGTGCAGGCGGTTCCAGCGCTCGGCGTCGAAGCCGTCGCGGCGGAGCTCGGTGAAGCTCGGGCAGCTCCAGAGGTCGGCCGACACGCCGAATTCCTTGTCGAGCAGCTCGGCGGCGAAGATCGCCTCGCGCAGGATCGTGCCCGAGCCCATCAGCTGCACGCGCAGCTCGCCCTTCTTCGGCTTGCCGGCGTCCTTCAGCAGGTACATGCCCTTGATGATTCCCTCCGCGGCGCCTTCCGGCATCTCCGGGTGGGTGTAGTTCTCGTTCATCAGGGTCAGGTAGAAATACTCGTCCACCTGCTCCGTCATCATGCGCTGCATGCCGTGCTGCAGCACCACCGCGACTTCGTAGGCGAAGGTCGGGTCGTAGGGGCGGCAGTTCGGGATGTTGCCGGCCAGCAGCTGCGAGTGGCCGTCCTCGTGCTGCAGGCCTTCGCCATTCAGCGTGGTGCGGCCGGCGGTGGCGCCGAGCAGGAAGCCGCGCGCGCGCATGTCGGCGGCCTGCCAGGCCGAATCGCCGATGCGCTGGAAGCCGAACATCGAATAGAAGATGTAGAACGGCAGCATCGGCACGTTGTTGGTGCTGTAGCTGGTGGCCGCGGCCATCCAGCTCGAGAAGCTGCCCGCCTCGTTGATGCCTTCCTGCAGCACCTGGCCAGCGTTGTCCTCGCGGTAGAACATCAGCTGGTCGGCGTCGACCGGCTTGTACTTCTGGCCGTGCGGCGAGTAGATGCCGATCTGGCGGAACAGGCCTTCCATGCCGAAGGTGCGCGCCTCGTCGCAGATGATCGGCACCGTGCGCGGGCCGATCGCCTTGTCGCGCAGGATCACGTTCAGCGCCTGCACGAAGGCCATCGTCGTGCTGATCTCGCGATCGCCGCTGCTCTTGAGCAGGCGGTCGAACACGTCCAGCGACGGCGCCGGCAGCGATTCGCTGGCCTTGACGCGGCGCTGCGGCAGCGAGCCGCCAAGCGCGGCGCGGCGCTCCTTGAGGTACTTCACTTCCGGCGCATCCGGGCCCGGATGGTAGAAGGGCACGTCCGGCAGCTGCTCGTCGCTGACCGGGATGTTGAAGCGGTCGCGGAAGGCCTTCACCGCCGCGTCGTCCAGCTTCTTCTGCTGGTGGGTGATGTTGATCGATTCACCCGCCTTGCCCATGCCGTAGC
>Ga0209278_1000524_pt1 | contig 28677 bp, 23 predicted proteins | sample JI81BgreenDNA_FD_187504 | JGI IMG/M metagenome (GOLD analysis project Ga0209278, IMG submission 187504) | Wastewater effluent complex algal communities from Wisconsin, to seasonally profile nutrient transformation and Carbon sequestration -... | ecosystem: Engineered > WWTP > Effluent > Algae...
TAACACTTCAATTGAAATTCCAGAGCATTTCATTCCGCACTTCAAACCTTCGAAGCAGTTTATCGAAGAGGTTAAAGACAACGTTCGCAATACGGTTGTAGCCTAATACATGACCCGTCTACAGCTCATAGTTCTTGCCATTTGCCTTTCGATAGGTGCGGGTCTTTTCTTTTTCGGAAAGATGACGGCTCTTAAATCGGAAAGTGCAACGGTATCGGCCGACGCAGCCCCCATGGACACGGAGTCCTTGCTGCTCATCAGTCGATCGGCATTGAATGCACAAGAGCAGGACAAACTCGCGGATATTGAAAAAGCACTCGATACGGTAAAAGCAGCTCCACAACGTGAAGCTCTTTGCCGCAGCCTAGCAGCATTTTGGGAAACCAAAAGCGACTGGGGTGCTGCAGCAGTTTGGTACGAACGTGCCGCAGCTGAAAGTAAAAATGCTTTGGCCTATGCCCTCGCCGGCACCCGCTACCTAGCGGCAGCAGACATGGCAACCGACACCGTTTTACTCCAATATCTGCAGGGAAGCGCTATTCGTAATTTTGAATCGGCCGAGCAGCTCGACCCGGAGAATCTGGATATACAGGCAGACTTGGGACAAGCCCTCACCGTAGGTACTACCCAGCCGATGCAGGGTATCCAAAAACTGTTGGGAATCGTTCAAAAAGAGCCCAAACATCTGAAGGCTAACTTTCATTTGGCTCAACTGGCGATCCGTTCCGAACAGCACGATAAAGCCGAAAAACGTTTTCGCGACATCTTAGGTTGGTACCCGGGATTCGCCGACGCCTACCTTGGTTTGGGTGAAGCCCTGTACAAACAAGGCAAAACCACCGAAGCTATTCAGGCCCTCGAAGATTACAAAGCACTCTCTAAAGACCCGAGCATACTTGCTCAGGTTGATAATTTTATTCAACAAATCAAAAGTTCAACACCTTAATTCCATACTATGCCTTGCGGTAAAAAAAGAAAGCGTCATAAGATCGCCACGCACAAGCGTAAGAAGCGTCTCAGAAAGAATCGTCACAAGAAGAAATAAGTCCCTTTTTCTTCTTTTCAGCAACACTTCAGCCCATTTTATGCAGGCTGGAGTGTTGTTGTTTCTGTCGTACCCACACGTCAGCCTAAAACCCGTATAACCTATTCACATGTCTGAAACCACCGCGAATCGCGCGAATAAATCCCTTTACGTGAGCAATACCCCTACTGGGGTTGAAATTGCCATGTTCGAAGACAAGCGACTTGTGGAACTCACCCAAGAAAGTACCGATAAGGAATTCTCGGTGGGCGATATTTATTTGGGCAAGGTGAAAAAGGTGATTCCTGGTTTGAATGCTTGTTTTGTAGACATTGGCTACGAAAAAGATGCCTTCCTGCATTATCTCGATTTGGGTGCTCAGTTCAATTCGTTGAAAAAATTCACCGAAGAAACCCAAAGTGGCAAGCGAAAAAACGGCAATCTCCAAAATTTCAAGCTAGAACCTGATATTGCCAAAGACGGTACCATAGCCGATGCAGTAAGCAAAGGACAGTTGGTGCTGGTACAGGTAGTAAAAGAACCGATTAGCACGAAAGGCCCGCGGCTGAGCACCGAACTCTCGATTGCCGGGCGCTATGTTGTGCTTGTGCCATTCAACGATTCGGTAAGTATCTCAAAGAAAATCTCCGATTACCAAGAGAAAAAGCGGCTCAAGCAACTTGTTTTGGGGATAAAGCCCAGGAATTTTGGCATTATTGTCCGTACGGCTGCTGCTCAGGCCGAAACTGGCGAACTGGAAAAAGACATACAGGAGCTGGTTGAAAAATGGGAAAACTGTTTCAAGGGACTCAAAACGGCGAAACCAGCCGATCGGGTTGTTCAAGAAATGGCGCGTACTACAGGTATGTTGCGAGATTTATTGAACGACACCTTTTCGAGCATCTGGGTCGACGATCCCCGCACCCACGAAGAGGTAAAAGATTATGTGACCACCATTGCCCCTGAAAAAGCAGAGATAGTTAAACTGTACAAGGGCAAAACGTCGATGTATGAACATTTTCACGTAGATAAGCAGATTAAATCGGCTTTCGGCAAAAACGTGACCATACCGGGAGGAGCATACATCATCATCGAACATACAGAGGCGCTTCACGTGATTGATGTGAATTCGGGCAACCGGCTTAAAAGCGAATTGGACCAGGAGAGCAATGCCGTGAACACCAATTTAGAAGCAGCCGAAGAAATTGCCCGGCAATTACGTTTACGCGATATGGGGGGCATAATTGTGATCGATTTCATCGACATGAAGAAGGCCACGCACAAAAAGGATGTGTTTGATAAGATGGTAGAAGTGATGGCTACCGACCGTGCTAAACACACCATACTGCCCATTAGCAAGTTTGGTTTGATGCAAATCACTCGTCAGCGTGTTCGTCCCGAACTCAATGTGAGCATCACCGAAACCTGCCCCACCTGTGAAGGTACCGGCACCATTCAACCAAGCATATTACTTGCCGATCAGTTGGAGGTGAATTTGAGGTATATACTCACCGAGCAAAACGAGAAAAAGCTCAAACTACATGCACATCCTTACCTGGCCGCCTGGTTAACGAAAGGATTCCCTAGTCCACGGTTTAAGTGGCTACTCAACTATAAAATGTGGATTCCCGTGATACCTGAAAATGGTTATGCGCTCAACGAATACCACTTTTTCAATAGTAACGACGAGCAGATTACGCTTTAATCGCCAAACCAATCCCCACAAGCGCAAAAAAACCACATTGGTACATCCAGTACCGAATGGCAAGTAGGTTGTTCCAGCGGTAGTTCATGGCCGTGAAAAAACTCAAGATGAGTACGGAAAAAAGCCACCACGCGAGGTAATTCTGAAAAGGAGCAACAAATAAGGCATTGGTAGCCGTTGCCTCCCAGTTCCAAAATCCAAGTGCGACGGCCACTGGCTCGATCAAAACATCGGTAGCCACCAAGAGAAACGCGCCTAAAAGTGGTTTGAGCAAACGATTAAGCTGCAAGCCTTGTGTAAACTGATGGATGCAATACAATAAAATCACCCAATTGAGTCCGATGATCAGCGGCACTCCGAAAAGTTTTGGCCCCAAAACGTCACCATAAGCATAGGCGCCAAAGACAAGGCCCGTTTTCACCCCTAGTACTTCAATGCCGAAGCCTGCAAGCCAACAAAGTATCAGAGTAGCCAAAAACTTGCGGGTGTAGGTTTCTTCAAACCACAACAAAGCAGCTGCACCAAGCAATAAGGTTACTGGGGTAAGAGCCAAAAAGATAGGGCGTGTAATGGGCAGCAACAATCCTAATGCACCAAATCCGTACACCATTCCAAGCCATAAACGCGCCTGCTTTAGCGCAACACTCTTCCCTTCCATTCGTAGGTATTGGTTAGTTTTAAGTAAATCGATCGCCACGCAATCCAGTGAAAAACCATGAGCTGTGGGATGTGTAATAGCAAATTTAAAATAACGGGTTGGCCTGCCGTTCGCAAAATCATGACGCGCGACAGTAAAATCACCATAGTTAATGCAATTACTTCACGCAAAGGCACCCAAAACCAAAAAACTGGCCACAGGTAAGCGGTTAAACACAAGTAAACAATCAAACCTGGAATGCTGTAGCCAAATCCGGCCAGAACATTTTTTGAAAAGCCGCGAACTCCTTCACCCAAATCGTGGTACATACGACAGCGGATAACTCCTTCCGGATCGGTGAGGGTCATGACCCTTTTGCCAGCCGCTTTTAGCTGTCTAAAAATAGCGATGTCTTCCACGATGTCGTTGCGTACCTGCTCGTGTGGTTGTTGACTTCGGTAAACCGCCGCCGATAGGAGCAGAAACTGCCCGTTGGCTGCCGCCAAACTGGGATGTTTAAACCAGCGAATGAAGTTGAGCGGCAATAAACTCAGCAAAAGTTGGTGCATGAGTGGAACGGTAAGCCGTTCACCAAAACTCCGCATCTCTTGAAAAGGAAAAACCGACAGTGCGTCGAGCTTCATTTTTTTTGCATAGGAAAGAGCACGTGTGGAAGCGTCTGGAGCCAACTGTACATCGGCATCGATGAAGAGGAGCCATTCGCCACTTGCCTCTTGTGCAAGTTGGTGACAAGCCCACGACTTACCCAACCAGCCTTCGGGTAGGTCTTTGCCTTCGAGCAAACGTGCCCGTACATCTCCTTGCATAGCTCCTTTGGCAAGCTTCGCTGTCGCATCGGTGCTGTGATCGTCGAGCACGAGCAACTCGAGCAATACATTTTGTTGTGCTAAAGCCGACTTAATTACCTGTTCAATTTGCCGCTCTTCGTTTCTGGCAGGAATGAGTATACTCAGTTTTATAGGTGCACCCTCCATCCAAGAAGCTGGAAGTACTGCTTTGCTTAGCCAGTTATACCAGGAGATGGCAAAACGTAGGGTCGCAAAGAGCAATACGACTTCAAACAACCAACTCATTGGGGACGGTATTTGAGGTGAATGTGGGCTTCGTGCTGGGCGCGACAACGATCGTAAAAATCTTGGTAGGCACGTTCTAGCTCGGCTGACGTTGTTTTGGGACCGAAACTACACCAGTGGTGATAGTGGTAAACTGTGGGCTTCGGCTGATCGCCATATTCGGTAAAAAACGCAGAAAATAGCCATTGGACAGTACTACCCGTTTGCAAAGCATAGCGCAGTATACCCGGCTGAAAGTGAATTTGATGTTTCCCAGCTGATTCAATCTGGCCTTGTGGATAAATGAGCACACAATTCCGAGCCTCCTCAAGTAAATCCCGCAAGTAAATGCCCGTATCTACCATCGACCTAGTGCCTGGTTGAATGCTAAAAGCACCCAAGCGGGATAAAAATAGTCGAGGTTTAAGCTGATTTTCCAGCATCAGCACATGAAACTTCCGGTTTATTCTCCTGTGCAGCAGCAGGGGCCATATTCCGTCCCACCAACTGGTGTGGTTACTGAGCCAGCAAACCGGAGCCGCAGATGGGGGTGGTAGTAGCTCACCTTCAAATGCACGAAACTGCCGGTAGAATACCCAACGAAAGTAACGATCAAAAAAAAGTTGATAGAGCCAGTGATGGCGTGCTCTAATCATTGGCGGCCGTGGATTAGTTCGTCGACGATGCGGGCGCTGTACAAACAAAGGGGAATGCCTCCCCCCGGATGCACGCTTCCGCCAACAAAATAAAGACCTTTTATTCGACTACTGTAATTTGCGTGACGTAAAAATGCAGCCCAACGTGTATTGGATGCATTGCCATAGATAGCGCCCCCTTTAGAGCCTGTACGTTTTTCAAGCTCTACCGGCGTTATAACCGACTCAGCCACTATTTGTGCTCCAATGGACGCCTGCAGAACATCTTCGAGACGTTTTAAGATTTGAGCCCGGCTTTTGGCTACCTGACTTTCCCAATCTTGCCCTGAATTGGGGGGAGTATTGATCATCACAAACCAATTCTCACACCCTGGAGGTGCATCGCTTTGATTTTTGCGTGCACTTACATAGAGATAAATGGTAGGGTCGTCCGTAACCTTTCCAGTGGCCAGCTGCTTAAACTCATGTTTATAGTCGCTCGAAAAGAAGATGTTGTGCAAATCAAGCTGCGGATGCGTATCGGCTACGGCCCACTGAAAAATAATGGCGGAAGTAGATAAATCTTGTTGCTTAAGCTTTAATTGAAGCTTGGTATGCAACAAACGTTCGTACAATTGATGTACATCACCGCCGAATACGACTTTATCGGCATCGAGTATCTTTTCGCCCACGCGCACAGCTGTAACCCGAGTTTCGTGCGTGAGCACTTCGTCGACGCGGTGGTTATACAATACTTCCACACCCATGAGCTCGAGTAGTTGTTGCAAGGCATTCCGTATGGCAATCATGCCGCCTTTCGGATACCATGCACCCAAGGCGTGTTCGATGTGTGCAATTTGAGCAAGTGTGGCCGGTGCACGGTAAGGATCTGAACCGTTGTAGGTCGCAAATCTATCGAATAGCTGCACCATGTGGGGCTCTTGTAGCCAAAGTGCATTGAAGCGATGCATGCTGATATGGGTACCCAGCCAAGGGAGGCGGACTATACCCCGAAGAGCTATGGCTCGCAAATAGTTGCTCCACCGATGGAGCGAACGTTCGAGAAAAACTGGCGTCGTAGTCTCGTAAATAAACCCTGCCCTTCCGAAATAGCGCAACAGGCGCGATTTGGGAATGCCTGTTTTTTGGTTGGCTTCGGATGCAAATCGCTCGGAATCCGACCATGCGTTTAAAACAATGCCATCGGGATAAAAGTAGCGCGTAACCAAGTCGAGGCGCTCGTACTCCAGAAAATCACTTAGCTTTTTACCAGCCACACTAAACAACTCTTCGAGCAAATCGGGCATGGTAAACAGGGAAGGTCCGTTATCAAAACGGTATTCGCCCAAATAGGTATCGGTGAGTTTGCCTCCAAGATGTGTGTTGGCTTCACACAAACGTACCTGATGACCAGCGGCTGCCAAACGAATGGCGGTAGCCATGCCTGCAATGCCCGCCCCTACTACGACGATTTGTTGCTTTTGCCTTTGGGCTCCTTGCGGTACATCCATTTTGAGCCAATCACGCCCCTGTGAGCTGCTTTAGCTGCTTGAGGTCTTCTTTTTGAACCGACTTGGTTTCTTCCAGAAAACGAACTACGTTTTGTACTAAGCTTTTATCGGCTTGTGCAAAATTCCCTGCCTTAATCAAGGCTACAATCGATTTAACGTCTTCTTCTTTGTTTTCGGAGTACCCTAAAAATTCAGGTACGTAATATTGATATGAATACCGCAAAAATCGAATTTCGATATTGTCGGGATCGGCCTTTACCGCCCGCTTCATGGTTTTGTCGGCTTCTTTCAAGTATTGCAACTTGTTGTACGGGTTGAGCGCATGCTTGGCACGAAGTGCCTCTAGGCTTCCGGTATACGCCACGATAAGGGGACTCGGCTTTGTATTCCGCTTCAGCTCTTTGTATAATTTTTCGGTTTCGTCGGCCGATTGTACCGCTGCGTAATACTGCTGACGTAATTTGCGCAGATCGATGGTTTCGTTGGCTCCAACTTCCCCTAGCCCAACAAGGAGCATGGAAATCAGCAAAACATACCTCATAGCAAATTCAGTTTGCTACTTAAGATCGATTGCATCAGCAAAGCTGCCTTTTCAGTATTCGAAATTCGTATACGTGCCTCGAGTATCCGTCGTGACTCCGTTTTACGAATTTTATTGAACAGGTTACGGTAAAAGCGGTAAGCCGTTAATACCCCCAAGCGCGACCCTTTTGGCAATTGGATTATTCCCAAATAAGCGGCGTTAAAATCAGCCTCAATATCTGCTTCAATGGCTTTTTTCGATTGTTCATCGAGACTAATCCCCAAATTCAAGTTCGGGAAATAGGTGCGTCCACGCGATTGATAATCGTCGCGTATGTCGCGTAGGAAGTTTATTTTCTGAAAAGCAGCACCCAAACGACGAGCAGGCTCCTTCAAACGCTCGTATTCAAACTGATCGCCATCGCAAAACACCTTCAGACACATCAACCCCACTACCTCAGCCGAACCGTAGATGTATTCGTTGTAATTGTCTTCGGCATACTGAATGTCTTCCAAATCCATGGCCATGCTACGCAAAAAAGCCTGAATTAAGGTGTAATCGATTTGATAACGATGTACAGTATCCTGGAACGCGTCGAGCACAGGGTTAAGGCTAATTTTGCGCTCGAGCGCTAACCACGTGTCACGCACAAATTCATCCAGCAAAACCTTCTTATCGAACTCGTGAAAAGTGTCAACGATTTCGTCGGCATAACGCACAAATCCATAAATGGCATATATCGGATCGCGGTATTGGCGATCGAAAGCCAATATGCCCATGCTAAACGAGGTACTGTAATTGCGCGTGATGATACGGCTACAGTCGATGTTGGTTTTGCGGTATAAACTCAGCATAAGGGTTGGGTTTAGGCTAATAACACGAAATCGTATTATTGGTTTGGATATTCTCGTAATATTTCTGCGGCAATTACCTGACCTGAAATCAGCGAAGGTGGAACACCAGGGCCTGGTACAGTTAACTGACCAGTATAGTACAAATTGTTGACCTTTTTGTTTTTTAGCGAAGGTTTTAAAATCGCTGTTTGTAAAAGGGTATTCGCCAATCCGTATGCATTGCCCCTAAAGGCATGATAATCAGCCTTGAAGTCATTGATTGCGTAGGAGCGTTTATAAACCACAGCATCTCGTATCGATTGGCCGATAAGTTTTTCGAAGCGATCCATGATGAGCTGGTAATAATGCTCACGTATTTGTTCGTTGTCTTCCAAATCGGGTGCAAGCGGCACTAAAATCACCAGGTTTTCAGCGCCTTCGGGTGCAACCGACGAGTCGGTTTTGCTCGCCAGCGAGGTATAAAACAACGGACGGTCGGGCCACTTTGGTTCTGTGTAAATGTCGTGTGCATGCTGGTCGAACTCCTCATCAAAAAAGAGGGTATGGTGCGTGAGTCCTTCCAGTTTTTTATTTAAGCCGATGTAAAACAGCAAACTGGAAGGAGCCATGGTTCTTTTTTTCCAATAGTCGGGACTGTAGTTCCGGTATTGCGGTTCCAAAATTTGTTGATCGATGTGGTGATAATCGGCACCAGCTACTACGATATCGGCAGCAAACTCGCCGGCCGTACTTTTGACGCGTTTAGCCAACGCCCCCTCCATTTCTATATGAGTAACTTCGGCGTTGTACACCATCTTTACACCTTTTTCGATGGCCAGCGATTCCATGGCTTTCACTATCTCATACATCCCTCCTTGCGGATACCAGGTGCCCAACTTTAAATCGGCATAATTCATCAAACTGTATAATGCCGGAGTATTCGCGGGTGTTGCACCTAAAAACAACACCGGGAACTCCATGAGCTTCACCAAATGGGGATGTTTGAAATGCTTGCGTACATGTTTGCGAATCGACTGAAAGATGTCCATACGCATCATATCGAACAACAAACTTGGACTGGTAAACTCAAAAATGCTTCGGCTAGGCTTGTACACCAATTGATTCACCCCTACTTCGTACTTGTAGGCGGCTTGCTCCATAAAACGGTCGAGTTGTGCAGCTGCACCCGGTTCGTACGATTCGAAAAGTTCTCGCAGTTCGGCGTATCCGGCAGGTATGGTAATTTTTTCGTTCGGGCCATATACTATGGTATAACCCGGATCAAGGCGTACCAATTCGTAATAGTCGCTCACTTTTTTCCCAAATCGACCAAAATATCGCTCAAACACATCGGGCATCCAATACCACGATGGTCCCATGTCGAAACGGAAACCTTCGGCATCCAAAATTCTAGCCCTGCCACCGGGAATCGGATGTTTTTCGAGCAGGGTTACCGAATAACCCATATCTGCCAAGGTGGTGGCTGCACTTAAACCGGCAAAACCGGCGCCAATTACTACTACTTTTTTTGTCGACATGCTTTTGTGAATCGTTTGCTATAGCAACAAAAAACGGATGGCGTAGTTTGCCATCCGTTTAAAATATTCAAATTTTAACAATTCGTTATGCGGCATGCATCCCGTACTGCTCGCCATAAATTTTCAAACGCTTTTTCAGTACTTGACGGGCCAGGTGAATACGGGTTTTTACCGTTCCGATGGGAATGCCAAAATGATCGGCTATCTCTTGGTATTTGTACCCACGGAAGTTCATCATGAAGGCTTCACGTAGTTCGTAAGGCAATTTTGATACAGCCAATTGCATGTCTTGCAAGGCCATGCTTACTTCCCCATCATTACTCATCGAATGGCTGATGCTGTCGATGTAAAACGAATTGTCGGTTTTATCCAAGAATGTATTGCGCTTCACCATACGACGATAGTTGTTGATGAAGGTATTTTTCATGATGGTGTACAACCAACCTTTCAAGTTAGTGTCTTCGGTGAACTTGGTGTAATTGGCGAACGCCTTCAGGTAGGTTTCCTGTAGGAGATCATTCGCATCTTCCCTGTCTTGTGTCAGATACAAAGCGTATGCTTTGAGGGAACTGTTGTGTTCGTTAACCTTTTTGGTGAAATCTGATGGCTTCATATTGTTTAACGTTTATCGTTCAACCTTAAACAAACTTAAGGAGGCTCATCGACATTCACAACGTTTTGTTTAACTTTTTTACATAATATATTAAACAATAATAGGATAAAATACTCTCAATTTGCAACAATGTTTCACCTACACGCTCAAATCGAAATATTTGTAATAATTCCGCACCCAAACTTTGTTGAAGCATGGAAGAAAAAAATTAAACAGCACCGAAGATTTTTCGATACACCGGCCGTCGGTACAGCATGAGGAACCGTATGGCGGCTGCCACTAGACTATCGGGTAAATAAGCCGGAGCAGTTAATTCAATCGCGTCGGTAATCAAACAAAAACCGTCTTTCTGTTCAATGAGATGTGTATGCTTCCAACTTTTCAAAAAAAAGGGTAGCTGTTCCCCTTCGTCCTTAAACCACCAAAAGTGTGGTTCGGTGGCCGTTTCACTAATGATGCTTACCCAGCGCTGTTTGAAGAGTATAAAATTTAATTCGAGCTCAACCTTATTACCACGTTCGTTGCCGTCGTAACGTACTATTTGCACCGGAGGGAAAGGCGGATTCAAACGAAGAAACAATTCCTTATTGAATGCAGCGACCACTTCGGGTAGCGTGGATTTTACCCGCGTAGTTACTTGAATAGATTTCATAGTTGGTCGAGTTGACTGAGGTATATTTCGGCTTGTTGCAGTAGCGCATCGCGATTGGCCATTTTATCTAAGGTGGGATATACCATGCCAATTCGAGGATTGGTGGCCAATTTTTCGCGATTTCGGTGATAAAAGTGCCAATACAAACTGTTGAACGGACAGGCGCCCTCGCCAGTTTTCAATTTGGCTTGATACGCGCATCCCTTGCAGTAGTCGCTCATTTTATTGATGTATGCCGCCGACGAAACGTAGGGCTTTGTGCCCACCAAACCGCCGTCGGCAAACTGGCTCATACCACGGGTATTTGGAAGTTGCACCCATTCTACGGCATCTACATAAATGCCTAAATACCATTCGTCAACGGCATCGGGATGAATACCAGCCAAGAGCGCAAAATTGCCGGTAATCATCAAACGCTGAATGTGGTGGGCATAGGCAGCGTCTAAGCTTTGACCGATGGCTGCTTGCATACAACGCATGCGCGTTTCGCCGGTCCAAAACCATTTAGGCAGCGCTCGTTCGTGACCAAAATAATTCATGTGGCGGTAACCGGGTATAAAGGCCCAATACATGCCGCGCATATATTCGCGCCAGCCCAAAATTTGTCGGATAAACCCTTCCACCGCGGCCAAAGGATAACGATCGGGTTGCTGACGGTAAGCCGATTCGGCCGCTTGAATCACCTCCAACGGATGAATCAACTTCACATTCATTGAAAAAGAAAGCCGTGAATGAAACAAAAAACGGTGTTGCACAGTCATGGCATCCTGAAACTTACCGAACCACGGAAGCTGGTGTTCGATAAAAAACGACAGCAACTGCAGCCCTTCTTTACGTGTGATTGGCCAATCGAAATTGGGCGCGAGTTCGCCAATCGTACGTACACCGCAGCTCTCCAACCAGGATTGCCAAGCTGTTGTCTCACGTCTCGGCAAGGGAGGCTCTGGTATTCCGCCTGTATGCGACCACGATTCTCGGTTTTCGGCATCGTAATTCCATTTACCGCCATGGGGCTGGTCACCATCAAGCAATACCTTATAGTCAATCCGCATTTTACGGTAGAACGATTCCATGAGGTACTGCTTTTTCCCTTCGAAAAAACGGCGTAAATCGTCGCGGTGACTTAAAAAATGTTCCGTATCGTAAACGCTATACGGGTAACCCGCTTCGCTGCAAAACTGGCGTAGTTCTTTATCAAGTCGGTATTCGTCGGGCAGCTGATACTCAAAACGTTTGGCCTGGGTTGCCGCAAAGAGCAAATTCAAATTGGCCGTGAACGTACCTGCATTTCCTTCTTCGTCGAGCGTAATGTAATACACATCATGCCCCATTTCTTGTAAACGAGCGGCAAAAGCACGCATGGCCGAAAAAAACGCAACCACCTTTTGGATGTGGTGCTTAACATAATCGGTTTCAGAGCGAAGCTCCATCATGACGTAGAGGGTGCCGCTGTCGATTTGTTTGAACCAACTATGTTGTTCGTTGAGCTGATCGCCTAAGATCAAGCGAAGGGTATGGTAAGTTTTCATTTAGAGTACAGCCGTAATCCGAAGATAGTCGCGTATCATTTTCCGGATGTTGTTTCTTTCGGTTTCGTTATGGAGTAATTCTTGTCGATTTCCATTGTGGTGATAGAGGTAAAAACGAGCACTGTCGTCGATGGCATTGTATACAAAAGCATTGATGCGTAAGTGATCTTCCATCGACTGGGGTTCGAGACGAATAGAATCTACCCGATTGGATAGAAACTGTGCGTAGAGTACATGCTGCATGCTATCTCGCAAATACGCGGAAGTTTCGGTCAATAAAAAACACTGCCCTTGCTGATAGGCCATGGCGATGATTGGTCGTAGCCAAAGCTGGGTAGAATCTTGCTCAACGGGTTTCCATCGGTAGAGCTCCACACCCGGAAAAGCATCCAAATCCTGCTGATAATAGTACGAACGCACATTTTTGAAGAAAAGCTGGTCTTGGCTCGTCATGGCAAAAGTAACCGCCGAGAAGTCGGGCTTGGGGAACTTGCGCGGTCCACAAGCGGCGAGAATTACACAACACAAAAGCCATCGATACATATGCATCAAACAGCCCAAATCCTTGAATGTTTAGCTTGCGCGATATCCTATTGCTTTACGTTCTGGTACCGGTACATGCAACAGTTGGCGGATAAGCTGGAACAATTCTTCCAGCGCGAGGTCATGGCCGTTTAATTTATGCTCTACCCCTTCCATGCGCGTCAATAATTCGCGGTGATCGCTGAGTAAACTGCGGAGTTTTACAAAAACTTCAATGATGCGTACACTCATTTCGGCTGCACGCGCACTTCGCAACACATTTGCCAGTTGTAATACCCCATGTTCGGTAAACACGAGAGGTCTACTCCCACCCAATTGTTGTACCGAAGTAAATACTCCCTGCTGCGATAAGTCGACAATTTCTTCGTCGGAGAGGGCAAACATAAAATTTTCGGGGAAACGATCCATATTGCGCTTCACCTGCTCACGTAATCGAATGGTTTTGGTATCGAAAAGAACGGCCAAGTCTCGATCGAGCATGACTCTATGCTGACGAATCCAAAAAATGCGCGCGGCTATTTCTTCTTCACTTACTGGTAAAAAAGGGTTCATGGCTACCATTTTAAAGCAAACTAGCTCCTTAAAATGAATGATACAATACCTGAAATTACTGTTGCGGGATAGGTGCTATTTAATGAACTAAACACAATAAAAATGATTTGATGAATAACATTGGTTATAATTTTATTTATGCCAAAATACTTGATTTATGGTTCAATTAACAGGTATCGCAAATTGCGATACCTGTTAATTGCTATGTTTTTGGCATAAAAACAGTATTCTAAAAAAATTGTTGGAAGGAAATGGCATACATCGGCGTTGATTATGGAAGCAAACTTGCGGGTACTACGGCTGCTTGCAGTTGGAATCACGATAGGTTTTTATTGACCCAAACGGTTAAAAACCAAGATGCCGATGCTTGGATACTAGAGCTGGTAAAAATTCACCAACCCAAAATACTCTTTTTGGATGCTCCTTTGAGCCTACCGGGTATTTACAGCAAACTACCGTGTTATAACGATTTTTTTTACCGAAAGGCCGATCAAGAATTAAAGGCCATGTCGCCCATGTTTTTGGGCGGGCTAACGGCCAGAGCCATGCAACTGGCTCAAAATCTTCCGGTTCCAGTGATTGAAGTGTATCCTGCTGCACGTGCCAAACAGTTGGAGTTGTATGCGTTGAGCTACAAAAAAAACAACGAGGGTTTGACGGCATGCGTTGCGGCGGTAGCCAAGCAACTACCCGCCCCATTCGCGCAGGCGCTCATGGCTCTTGAGATCAACAACTGGCATGCATTCGACGCGGTGTTGGCCTGGGAAATTGGCTACCGTTACTTGCAAGGCATAGCCAATATGGCCGGCACCGAAGAAGAAGGGCTGCTATTCTGGTAATTATTCGGCAAAAAAAAACCATCCGTCGTACAACGGATGGTTTTTCATATTGACTTACGATTCGCTTACGCTTCGTCGTCTTCGTCGGTTTTGGCTTTTTTCGTCGATTTTTTCGATTTAGCATCCATCTTTTTTATGGCTTCTGCCTGTGCGATTTTTTCCGACTCCATAAACTGCTCTTTCAAGTTCGCCAACGCATCGAGGTCGCCAAGGGTAGAGCGCTCTTCGTCGCCACCTTTTGCTTTTTTGCTGCTCGACTTTTTGGTATAAGCAGCTACCTCTGCATCTTCAGCGGCCTTTTCAGCAGCTTTTTGTTCTTGCCATGTGCGTGTGTGCGATACCACAATGCGGCGATTTTCTTTGCTGAATTCGATTACTTTGAATTCTGCATCTTCAGTCGCATGCAAGGTTTTACCATCGGCCTTCTGGAGTTGCTTTTTAGGTGCAAAACCTTCTACGCCGTAAGGTAAATGGATTACAGCACCTTTGTCTTCGATAGCCGTAACGGTACCTGTGTGGGTTGAACCTTCAAGGAAAATGGTCTCGAACGTATCCCATGGATTTTCTTCCATTTGCTTGTGGCCCAAGCTCAAACGACGGTTGTCGATATCGATATCGAGTACGATGACGTCGATGCTCTCGTCGCGCTTGATGAACTCAGCAGGGTGGTTGATTTTTTTCGTCCAGCTCAAATCGCTTACGTGTACCAAACCGTCAACTCCTTCGCCGAGTTCTACGAACAGGCCAAAGTTGGTGAGGTTACGTACAATGCCTTTGTGCTTGCTACCTACTGGGAAGCGGTCGGCGATGTTGATCCATGGATCTGGCGAAAGTTGTTTGATGCCCAACGACATTTTGCGGTCGTCGCGGTCGATGCTCAATACAACGGCTTCGATTTCGTCGCCAGCTTTCATGAAATCTTGTGGATTGCGCAGGTGCTGGCTCCAGCTCATTTCTGAAACGTGGATCAAACCTTCTACACCGGCCATAATTTCGAGGAATGCACCGTAATCGGCCACGGTTACTACACGGCCTTTTACTACAGAGCCAGGTTGGATTTCGGCAGGCAACGCATCCCAAGGATGTGCGCTAAGCTGCTTCATGCCCAAGCTGATGCGCTTCTTCTCGTCGTCGAAATCGATAACCACCACCTGGATCTTCTGATCGAGTTGGAGCACTTCCGACGGATGATTGATACGACCCCAGCTGATATCGGTGATGTGGAGTAAGCCATCTACACCGCCAAGATCTACGAACACACCGAAATCGGTCATGTTTTTCACGGTACCCTCGAGTACTTGACCTTTTTCCATTTTGCTCATGATTTCGATCTTCTGTGCTTCGAGATCGCTTTCGATGAGGACTTTGTGTGATACTACTGCGTTACGCAGGGTATGGTTGATTTTAACCACCTTAAATTCCATGGTTTTGCCTACGTACTGATCGTAGTCACGAACCGGCTTCACGTCAATTTGTGAGCCTGGAAGGAAGGTTTCGATACCATCGATCATGACAACCAATCCACCCTTGGTGCGCGCTTTTACGCGGCCTTGGATAACGGTATCGTTTTCGTGGCTGGCAACAATGTTGTCCCAAGCATTCAAAATACGGGCAGCTTTGTGCGAAAGCACGAGTTGGCCATTTTTGTCTTCTTGGTTCAGGATGAGTACTTCAACTTGGTCGCCTACTTTCAAGCCCGGTTTGTCGCGGAATTCTGAAAGTGGAACTAAACCATCCGATTTAAAGCCAATGTTCAATACTACATCACGGTCGGTGATTGCAGCTACTGTAGCCATCAACATTTGGTTGGTTTCGATAACACTCAAGGTACCTGCATACAGGTCTTCGAGCTTCTCACGTTCTTCTTTCGAATAGCCACCGCCACGTTTGCCGGTGCCATCCCAGTCAAAATCGCCGGGAGTAGGGGTCATCGCCTTGGTTGAAGCAGTCGTTTTTGGAGCTGCTACCTCCGTGTTTTCCGTTGCAACTGTTTGTTCCAGTTCTTTTTCTGTCATTAAAAAAATATCCTTTCCTGCCTTTTCAAAAGGCGACTGCAAAGGTAGGAAATCCAATTATATATCAAAGGCTTAGCCCGAATTATCTCTAAGGAATTGTTGACTTCGGCTTTGTCACGGATTTGTCAAACGCCTCGGTGCGTAATAAATTTTATTTAGACTTAATCTAATTAAGCTACTTAGCTTATACCTTTGCGTCGTTCAAAAAAACACATATGCAATTCAGATATCCCCTTTTGCTCCTCATTGTTGTGCTATTCAACGCTTGTACCCAAGACGAAACACCTGCACCTACTTTTGAAGTGCCCGCCACCTACGATGGCGCGAACTATCGATCGGACGTAGCTACAGCGAATGCCTTGCGCATTCAACTCAACAGCCTGGTGAATGAGGCCAAACGTGGACGTGTGGTAACCAATACTGTATTGGCCGCAACCCTCGAGCAGCTCTACACCACGAGCAACCCATCGTTGCGCGATGCCACTACCGTATATTACCACGGCTTGCTTACTGGCACCAGCGGATTTTTTGCGGAACTGGCTAAAGCGAGTGGCAACGCGTATAGCCCCGGAACGCCAACAGGCAACGGTGGCGTTTATGGCGGCTACCTCTTCGATGAAAACGGATTAGAGTTGGAACAGCTGATTGAAAAAGGCCTTTTCGGTTCGCTCAACTATTTCCAAGCCGACCAATTGTTGCGCGGGCCTATCAGTCAGCCTGTACTCAACCAAGTTTTGGCACTCTACGGTGCACATCCCGACTTCGCCAATACCCCTACGGCCGCTAATGCTACCAATCCCGATGTGTTTATGGCGAACTATGCCGCTCGCCGTTCGGATGTTAACGATGCCAACAGTCTGTATAACCAGATGAAAAAAGCTTTCATCACAGCACAAGCTGCGATCAAAGCAGGTGAAAGCCGTTTGGCTGAGCGAAACGCTGCCCTTGCCGACATTCGCTTGCTCTGGGAAAAAATAAATGCTGCGACGGTTATCAACTACTGCCACAGTGTGATCTCTACCATGAGCCAAACTGCGCCCACCGATGCACAAAAAGCTGCGGCCTTACATGCTTACGGCGAATGCGTTGGCTTTTTGCACGGCTGGCGTCAGCTACCCGCCGATGGCAAACGTATCAGCGATGTGCAGCTTGATGAATTGCTCACCTTGCTGCTCGCAGCACCGGGCACAGCTCCCGAATCGTATAAATTCATCACCGAACCGGGTGCTCAGCTGCCCAAGCTGCAAGATGTAATCGGTCGACTTCAAACGATCTACGGCTTCACCAATGCCGAAGTAGAATCGTTCCGCAATAACTGGGTATCGCTTCAAAACCGATAGTAGCATGTCAGTGAAGCTGCTCAGCTTTAGTTTGGTTGTGTTGCTGGCCGGACTGGTGTCGTGTAACAGCGACACCGGTTCACCGGCTGGTGCAGGGTTTAATCGCACGGCTATGCTCGGCTATTATGCCGACTACCACATACTCCCGGCCATGGATACTGTGGCCAGCAACAATGAAGCGTTGTACCAGGCCGTGCTTGCCTTGACGGCTGCACCCAGCGCAGAAAATCTCAACACCACACGCCAGCAATGGCGAACAACTTATTTAAGTTGGCAATCGGCCTCGGCCTTCACCTTGGGCCCCACTGGCGAGCAGGGCCTCCGCCGTCGGTTGAGCGAAGAAGTGGGTACCTTTCCTGTTTCTGAAGCCAAAATACAACAATACAGTTTGGCCGGAGATACGAGTTTTACCAATTTCGACCGCGACAGCCGGGGATTATTCGCGCTGGAATATTTCCTGTGGGCAGGCGGCGACCAGATAGTGCTCGCGCGGCTGAATCAAGCACAGCAAGCCGCCTACTTCCGTGCCGCAACGCGCCGCCTCCGCGACGACCTGCGCGCTGCGCGTACCGGCTGGCAGCAGTTCCGGGACGATTTCGTGCGTTCCAACGGCACCTCAGCGGGCAGCTCCACCACACAACTCTATAACGAATTTCTACTCGCGTACGAAGGCCTGAAAAATTTCAAAGTGGGTTTACCCATGGGTTTACGGGTTGGTCAAACCCAGCCCGAACCAACCAAAGTAGAGGCCTATTACAGCGGTTACAGCCTCCTGGGGTTAGCTCAACAACTCAATGCCCTCGAAAGCTTTTGGCGCGGTGACCGTCAGGCCGCAGGACCTGGATTCAAACATTACCTTCAGTCGGTAGTGGGTGGTGAAGCCCTTGTAGCCCAAACCGAATACCAACTCGGCATCATCCGCCAAAAACTCGAAGCCTGTGGTAGCGGTCGTTTGGATAGTTTGGTAGCCATACAATCGCCCCTTGTACTCGATCTCCACACCGAATTGCAGCGCAATACGCGTTTCTTTAAAAGCGATATGTCGTCGTTGCTTGGGCTAACCATTACCTTTTCGAGCGGCGACGGCGACTGATGAATTGGCGTTACCAACTGGAAAAGCCTGTATCGCTGGCGCCTTTGGTAAGCCTGCGCATACTCGTGGGCTTGCTGATGCTCGTAGGCGGAATACGTTTTTTAGCACTCGGCTGGGTCGATAGCAATTATGTGCAGGCCAAAATCCAGTTTAAATACGCCGGTTTCGAATGGGTAGCCATGCCACAGCCACCCGAATTGTTGTATGGCTTATTTGCCGTCATGCTGCTATCGGCGGTAGGCGTATTGCTCGGGGCCTGGTACCGCTGGAGCGCCGGTATACTTTGGTTGAGTTTCACTTACATCGAGTTGCTGGATGTTAGCTGGTACTTGAACCACTACTACTTTATCAGTTTGATGCTCGGTATCATGGCGGTTTTGCCAGCCCACAAACGTTATAGTGTAGATGTTTGGCGAGGCGCCGTGCAGGAGCATGGAACCGTAGCTGCTTGGATGGTTGCCCTGCCTCGCTTCCAATTGGCAGTACTGTATGTGTACGCCGGGGTTGCCAAAATGCAAGCCGACTGGTTGCTTGACGCCATGCCCATGCGGCTGTGGTTACCGGCCAACAACCACCAACCCGTTTTGGGTTGGCTTTTCGGTTGGGAATACAGCCCATGGTTGTTTTCATGGGCCGGCATGTTGTACGACTGCACCATCGTTTTTTGGCTCAGCTGGCGAAAAAGTCGCCCGTGGGCCTATGCCACCGTGCTGGTTTTTCATGGCCTTACCGGCTGTTTGTTTCAAATAGGCATGTTTCCGTTGGTGATGGCCCTCATTACCTTGGTATTTTTCGAAGGCCAGACCCACGAACGTTGGCAGCGAAGGCTATTCGGTGCGAGGTCGATCGCTTCCTCATCTGCTAAGCCTACACCTATATATACCTGGGTATTGCTAAGCGTATTTGTTGCCTTTCAAGTTTTGTTCCCATGGCGTTTTGTACTCGAACCTGGCAAGTTATTCTGGACCGAGGCCGGCTACCGATTCAGCTGGCGGGTGATGTTGATGGAGAAGGCAGGAACAGCCACCTTTTATGTGACCGATGCAAGCGGCCGCGAAGGCATGGTTCACAATTCCGACCATCTCCTTGCCCATCAAGAAAAGCAGATGGCCTTCCAGCCCGATTTAATTGTACAATACGCCCATTACCTGAAAGACCATTACAGCAGCCAAGGCCAGGCAGTTACGCGCGTACGAGCCGAAGTGTATGTAACCCTCAACGGCCAACCCAGTCGGCTGTACTTTAGTCCACAGCTGAATTTACTCACCCTGCAAGCCCAGGGCTCGCGCCACTGGCTCTACCCTGCCCCATGAACAAGTTGCTGCCAATCTTGCTGTTATTGCTTAATGGTCAGCTGCATGCGCAGGAATTGCGAGGCAGGGTAACCGACCCCGACGGCAAAGCCCTGGCCGGAGCCACCGTGGTGTGGCGAGCGCAAAACGAGCAACAGCAGCTCACCGATGTGCATGGCCAGTTTAGCTTAGCGGTAACACCTCCCGGTGTTTTATTGGTTTTTGCCCCCGGCCATGAACTTTTGCAAAGGCAAATCAACAGTCTACCCACCGCAGCCCTGGCGTTGCAACTCGTGACCCTACGCATTGCGCTGGGCGAAGTAGAGGTGCGGCAGCAGGCCGACAGCAGCTTTACCCCGGCCCGCATGCGGGCCGTGGAAGGTTTTGGTATCTATGCCGCCCGCAAAACCGAACTGGTGGTGGTGCAAGAGGTGGCCGCCAACCTGGCTACGAACAATGCCCGGCAGCTATTGGCCAAGGTGGCAGGATTAAACATCTGGGAATCGGATGGCGCCGGCCTCCAACTCGGTATCGGTGCACGAGGCTTAAGTCCCAACCGTACCAGCAATTTCAACGTGCGGCAGAATGGCTACGACATTGCCGCCGACGCCTTAGGTTATCCCGAAAGCTACTACACCCCACCGGCCGAAGCCCTCGAGCGCATCAGCTTGGTGCGCGGGGCGGCCTCGTTGCAATACGGTACTCAGTTTGGCGGCATGATCAACTTCGAGCTACACGGCGCACCCGACAGCGGATTGGCTGTACAAGCACGCAGCACGCTGGGGAGTTTTGGCTTCCGTGGACTTTTCGTGCAAGCAGGCTATAGTAGTGGTCGGCATACACTGAATACCTATGTCAACTACAAAGTCGGTGACGGCTGGCGGCCCAATAGTGCCTTCGACGCTTTTACCGGTTATGCCCAAGTCGGGCGATGGTCGCGCAACCGCCGTGTTTACCAAAGCGTGGCCTTCACCCGCATGCACTACCTGGCCCAGCAGGCCGGCGGCCTCACCGATTTTCAGTTTGCCGAAAACCCCCGCCAGTCGGTACGCCCACGCAACTGGTTTACCATCGACTGGAACCTGGCTGCCCACGAGCTGAGTTGGGACATCAGCGCACGCACGCGACTCAACAGCCGAACCTTTGGTTTGTATGCCCGCCGTGCAGCGGTGGGTAATCTCGAACGCATCAATGTGGCCGACCAAGTAACGGCCAACCGCAGCCTGATTGACGGCTATTACCGCAACCTTGGCCACGAAACCCGCTTACTTCACCGGATCGGTTTGAGCCAGTTGCTGGTGGGTATACGCCTGTATGAAGGCACCACCACCGCGCGGCAAGGCGATGCCAGCGCCGATAGCAGTGCCGATTTTAGGCTGCTTCACCCCGATCGGCCCGAAGGTTCCGACTATCGTTTCCCCAACCGCAATGCCGCGCTGTTTGCCGAATACCTCTGGCAGTTGAATGCACAATGGTCGGTAACCGCTGGTTTGCGTGCCGAATACATCCGCACCCAGGCCGTTGGCCACTACCGCCAGCGGGTTTTCGATTTCGCGGGCAACTTGATCGTCGATAACCGCATCGACGAGCAGCTACAGCGTGAGCGCAGCTTTGTGCTGGGCGGTTTTGGCTTGAGCTACAAACCACAAATCGATCGGGAGTGGTATTTGAACGTAGCACAAAACTACCGTGCCATCAACTTCAGCGATTTGCGCATCGTAAACCCCAACTTTCGGGTCGACCCACAGCTCACCGACGAGCGTGGTTATACCGCCGACCTCGGTTTCCGAGGCCGTGTGTTGCCGTGGCTTCAGGCCGATGGGTCGTTGTTTTTGTTGTGGTACAACAACAAAATTGGGCAGCTGTTGAAGAGCGACCAGCCACCGTTATATCTCGACTACCGCTTGCGCACCAATGTCGCCGCAGCCCGGAGTGTTGGCGCTGAGCTTTTGCTCGAAGCCGCAATCGCCCACCGCTATCTGGCGCGGCGTGGGCAGCAGCTTCGGCTATTTGTGAACAGCGCCTTCACCGATGCCCGCTATTTACGCAGCGCCGAACCCGGCATAGCCGGCAAACAGGTAGAGCTGGTACCCGCCGTGGTGCTGCGCACAGGATTGCAATACCGCTACAAAGCCTTCCGCACTGGCTTCCAATGTGCCTGGGTTTCGGGCCATTACAGCGATGCCACCAATGCCGAGCGCACCGCCACCGCCGTAGAAGGACGTATTCCGGGGTATGTGGTCGCCGACCTGAGCGCAGCGTACCACTACCGGCAATGGGGCGTAGAGGGCAGCATCAACAACCTGTTCGACCAGGCGTATTTCACCCGCCGTGCCGATGCCTACCCCGGTCCAGGCATCATCCCTTCCGACGGGCGGAGCTTTTTTGTGAGTTTGGTGTACCGACTCCAGCCAACTGGGCAGTAATCCAGCGGGCAGCCCGACTTTTTGTCGCGTTTTTCTCGTTTTTTAAGCCAATAAGGCAGAAAATAATTTCTGGCGCTGGCTTTGACCAACAAGCAAAAAACATCGCCATGCAATTCGATCAATTCACCGTAAAAGCCCAGGAAGCCATACAGTCGGCCGCCAACCTTGCCCTTGAGCACGGCCAGCAAGCCATCGATACGCCCCATTTGCTCGTCGCGGTTTTGGATACCGATGCCTCCCTGAGCAGCTACCTTTTGGGCAAAACCGGCGCACAGTCGCAGCGGCTACGTGAAACAGCCCTGGCGGTGGTGAAGTCGCTCCCCAAGAGCAGCGGAAGTCAGCCTTACCTCACCAACCCCCTGAATCAAACCCTGGTGGAGGCTCGGAAAATCATGAAGTCGATGGCCGACGAGTTTGTGACCCTCGAGCATTTGTTGTTGGCGCTTTTGGCCGGCAGCGACACTACCGCGCGCATGCTCAAAGATGCAGGGCTCACCGATGCCGGTTTGCGTAGCGCCATCAAAGCCCTGCGCAAGGGAGAAACCGTAAAAGACGCCCATGCCGAAAACAGCTATAACAGCCTGAACAAATACGCCAAAAACCTCAACGAGCTCGCTGCCGGTGGCAAACTCGACCCGGTGATTGGTCGCGACGAAGAAATCCGACGTGTGATTCAGATTTTGAGCAGGCGTACCAAAAACAACCCCATACTCATTGGTGAGCCCGGTGTAGGTAAAACCGCCATTGCCGAAGGCATCGCCTTCCGCATTGTGAATGGCGATGTACCCGAGAACCTCAAAGGCAAAACGGTGTACTCGCTCGACATGGGAGCCTTGATTGCCGGAGCCAAGTACAAGGGCGAGTTTGAGGAGCGCTTGAAGGCGGTGATCAAAGAAGTTACCCAAAGCGATGGCGACATTGTGCTGTTCATCGACGAGATACATACGCTGGTAGGCGCCGGTGGCGGTGGCGAGGGTGCCATGGACGCCGCCAACATCCTCAAGCCGGCCCTCGCCCGCGGTGAGCTGCGTGCCATTGGAGCCACCACCCTCAACGAATACCAGAAGTACCTCGAAAAAGACAAGGCCCTAGAGCGCCGTTTCCAGAAGGTGCTGGTAGATGAGCCCGATACCGCCGACGCCATCAGCATCTTGCGGGGCCTCAAGGAGCGCTACGAAACCCACCACAAGGTACAGATCCGCGACGAAGCCATCCTCGCCGCCGTGGAGCTGAGTCAGCGCTACATCAGCGACCGCTTTTTGCCCGACAAGGCCATCGACCTCATCGACGAAGCCGCCTCCAAACTACGCATCGAAATCGACTCGGTTCCCGAAGAGCTCGACGAGCTCGACCGGCGCATCATGCAGCTCGAGATAGAACGGGAGGCCATGAAGCGCGAGCAAGACGACGAAAAAGTGCAGACCCTCAATCTCGAGCTCGCCAACCTCCGGCAAGAAGCCGACGCCCTGCGGGCACGTTGGCGGTCGGAGAAAGAAGTGGTAGAGCAGATACAGGCCGCCAAGGAGCGCCTCGAGCAGTTGAAGCTCGAAGCCGAGCAAGCCGAACGTGCCGCCGATTTCGGGCGAGTGGCCGAGATACGTTACGGCAGGATGAAAGAAACCGAAACCCAGCTGCAGGAACTGCAGCAGCAGTTGAGTGCCGCGCAGACCGACCACAAGATGCTCAAGGAGGAGGTGACCAGTGAAGACATCGCCGAGGTGGTAGCCAAGTGGACCGGCATCCCCCTGAGCCGCATGCTCGAAAGTGAGCGGCAGAAGCTGCTGCGCCTCGAAGACGAGCTGCACCGCCGCGTGGTGGGGCAAGACGAAGCCATTGGTGCCGTGGCCGATGCTGTGCGACGGTCGCGAGCCGGTTTGCAAGACGAGAAACGTCCCATTGGCAGCTTCATCTTTTTGGGCACCACCGGCGTGGGCAAGACCGAGCTCGCCAAAGCCCTTGCCGGCTTTTTGTTCAACGACGACAGTGCCTTGGTGCGCATTGACATGAGCGAATACCAAGAACGCCACAGCGTATCGCGCTTGGTAGGCGCCCCTCCCGGTTATGTGGGTTACGACGAAGGCGGTCAGCTCACCGAGGCCGTGCGCCGCAAGCCATACAGCGTTATCCTGCTCGACGAAATAGAAAAAGCACATCCCGATGTGTTCAATGTGCTGCTGCAGGTGCTCGACGACGGCAGACTTACCGACAACAAAGGCCGTACGGTGAACTTCAAAAACACCATCATCATCATGACCTCCAACCTCGGTGCGCCCATCATTCAAGCCAATTTTGAGGAGATGACCGACAAAAACCGCGACGAGATCATCGAGCGCACACAAGTAGAGGTCTTTGAGCTGTTGCGCAAGACCATCCGCCCCGAGTTTTTGAACCGCATCGACGAGACGGTGATGTTTGCCCCGCTGAGCCGTGCCGACATCAAAGGCATCGTGCGCATCCAGCTAGAAGCCTTGCGCGAGTTGCTCGAAAGCAAAGGCATACTCATTGCCGCCACCGACGCCGCTGTGGAGCATCTCACCGAAGCAGGCTTCGACCCGCTTTACGGTGCACGACCTTTGAAGCGTGTGGTACAAAAAGAAATCTTGAATAAACTCTCGAAAGAGCTGCTGGCCGGCACCTTAAAAAAAGACGCGGCCATACTCATCGACTATTTTGAAGAAGCAGGTCTGGTATTTCGCAACGAAACAGTCCCTGCACTTTGAGCCTAACGAGAAAAGCCGGTTGAGACACTCCGCCGGTTTTTCTATTTTGTCAGTTGCCAGCAGCTGGCAGGATAATTGAAAAATGTAACATTCCCCCGAAGCTGCCATGCTGGCAGTTTCACAACAGCAAACGAACAGATGAGCATAACCTACGATAATAGCGGTTTTTTTGGTCTACAGGGTGCCGAAGACGATCCCGACTTCATTCCCATCATGACGGTGAACGAAGAGGACCACGAAGACCCCACCGAAAAGCTGCCCGACAACCTGCCAATTCTTCCGCTCCGCAATACGGTACTTTTTCCCGGGGTGGTGATTCCCATCACCGTTGGGCGCGACAAATCGATCAAGCTGATTCGCGAAGCCAACAGCAGCGACAAGATCATTGGCGTGGTAGCGCAAAAGGATGTATCGATAGAAGACCCGCAGTTGGGCGACCTCCACGAGATAGGCACCATGGCCAAAATTTTGAAGATGCTGCGGATGCCCGACGGCAATACCACGGTGATCATTCAAGGTAGGCAGCGCATGCGCATCGAAGAGCTCACCCAGCAAGACCCCTATTTGCGGGCACGGGTATCGCCTTTCCGCGACCAAAAGCCACGCAAAAACGACAAAGAATTTCAGGCATTGATTGGCTCGATGAACGATTTGGCCAAACAAATCATCGAGATGTCGCCGAATATCCCTACCGAAGCCACGGTGGCCCTGCGCAACATCGAAACCCCTGCCTTTTTGGTAAACTTCATCGCCAGCAACCTCAACATAGAGGTAGCCGAAAAGCAGCGGCTGCTCGAAATCGAAAATCTAAAGCTACGTGCCAACGAGGTATTGGTGCTCATGAACCGTGAGTTTCAGATGCTGGAGCTCAAAAACCAGATCCAGAACAAGGTTCGCACCGATATGGACAAGCAGCAGCGGGAGTATTACCTGCACCAACAGCTGAAAACCATACAAGAAGAGCTGGGCGGCATAACCCCCGACCTGGAGGTGCAAAACCTACGTGAGCGTGGCAAGAAGAAAAAGTGGAACAAAGAGGTGCAGCAGCACTTCACCAAAGAGCTCGACAAGCTGCAGCGCATGAACCCTGCCGCAGCCGACTACAGCGTGGTGCTCAACTATGTAGAGCTGATGCTGGAGCTGCCGTGGGACGAGTTCACCACCGACCGTTTTGACCTGAAGCGGGCGAAAAAAATCCTCGACAACGACCATTACGGCTTGGAGAAAGTAAAAGACCGTATACTTGAATACCTCGCGGTACTCAAGCTTAAGGCCAATATGAAGGCTCCGATATTGTTGTTAGTAGGCCCCCCCGGAGTAGGTAAAACCTCCCTTGGCCGGAGTATCGCCAAAGCTGTGGGCCGCGAATATGTACGCATGAGTTTAGGAGGCGTGCACGACGAAGCCACCATACGTGGGCACCGCAAAACCTACATCGGTGCCATGCCCGGCCGTATCATTCAAAGCATCAAAAAGGCCGGCAAGAGCAACCCCATCATGGTGCTCGACGAGATCGACAAAGTAGGTAGCGACTACCGCGGCGATGTGAGCTCGGCCTTGCTCGAAGTGCTCGATCCCGAGCAAAACAAGACCTTCTTCGACCACTATCTCGAGCTCGATTACGACCTCAGCAAGGTGTTGTTCATCGCCACGGCCAACAGCCTGCAGCCCATACAGCCCGCATTGCTCGACCGCATGGAGGTGATTGAAATCAACGGCTATACGCTCGAAGAAAAGCTCGAGATTGCAAAAAAATACCTCATCCCAAAACAGCTCGAAGAGCACGGCCTCACGAAAAAAGACGTGGTGATTGCCCCGAAAATTATCCGCGCCATCATCGAAGGTTACACCCGCGAGTCGGGCGTACGTTCGCTCGATAAAAAAATTGCCTCGTTGGTGCGTGGCTTTGCGAAGCTCAAGGCCCTCGACGAAAGCTATGACATCAACGCCAGCGAAGGCGACCTGCGCAAGATTCTGGGAGCGCCCTATTTCGACCCCGACATGTACGAAGGGAATGAGGTGAGCGGTGTGGTGACCGGTTTGGCGTGGACCTCGGTAGGAGGCGATATTCTGTACATCGAAACAGGCGTAAGTCGCGGCAAGGGACGCCTGCAAATTACCGGCAACCTGGGCGAGGTGATGAAAGAATCGGCGAACATTGCCTTGGCCTATGTGCGTACCCATGCCGAGAAGCTGGGCATCGATTACCGCATCTTCGACCATACCGACCTCTACATACACGTGCCCGAAGGAGCCACCCCCAAAGACGGACCCTCGGCAGGCATCACCATGCTCACCAGCATTGTATCGGCCCTCACCGGGCGCAAGGTGCGGAAAAAGCTGGCCATGACCGGCGAAATCACCCTCCGCGGCAAAGTATTGCCTGTGGGCGGTATCAAAGAAAAAATTCTCGCCGCCAAACGTGCCGGTATCAGCGACATCATTTTGTGTAAGGCCAACAAAAAAGACATCGACGAAATCAAACCCGAGTACATCAGCGACCTTACTTTTCATTATGTGGAGAAGATGGACGAAGTGCTTGAGTTGGCCTTGCTGAAAGAAAAAAGCAAGGGAGCCATCGACCTCAGCGCCTATCTCCCCCAGAGTTGAGCCCAGCTACGCCTCGGGCAGCGCTCGCAAAATGCTGCCAGGAGGCGATGTAAGCCCGACGAAAACGCTAATTTTGCACAAAACTACCCCCTGGAAGGCATCGTAATCAAATCTACTGGCAGTTGGTACCTGGTAAAAACCCGGGACGGCGCCCTATACGAATGCCGCATTCGCGGAAAGTTACGTCTCGAGGGCAGCAAAGCCACTAATCCGGTGGCCGTGGGCGATGTGGTAGACTTCGACAACCACCCGCACCATGGTGCTGTGATTGAGCGTATCCACGATCGGCGCAACCACCTCGTGCGTCGCTCGACCAATTTGAGCAAACAAACCCATGTGCTTGCCGCCAATATCGATCAAGCGGTGTTGGTAGCTACGCTTTTTTACCCCAAGGTATCGTTGGGCTTTCTCGATCGATTTTTGGTGACTGCCGAAGCCTACGACATTCCCGTGGCGGTGGTGTTCAACAAAAGCGACCTGTGGAACGAAGAGCTTAGCGGCGTTTATGCCGAATTTGCCGATATCTATCGCCGTGCCGGCTATGCCGTTTACCGCAGCTCTACCGTGAATGGCGACGGGCTCGACAGCCTACGCCAACTGCTCGACGGAAAGCTAAGCTTGTTTAGCGGCTTCTCGGGTGTGGGTAAGAGCACCCTGCTCAATAGCCTCTACCCTGCCTTGCACCTCCGTACAGGCGAACTCAGCGACTTCAGCCAAAAGGGTAAACACACCACCACCTTTGCCGAGATGCACGAACCCGTTGAAGGCGTTCGTCTCATCGACACTCCTGGCATCAAAGAATTGGGCGTTATCGACCTCGAAGGTGCACAAATCGCCCACCACTTTCCCGAATTCAGGCCCTACATACCGGCTTGTAAATTTTACAACTGCACCCATCAACACGAGCCCGGCTGCGCGATAAAAGCAGCTGTTGATGCTGGGGCCATCGCCTACGACCGTTATAAAAGTTATTT
>Ga0209278_1000525_pt1 | contig 28590 bp, 22 predicted proteins | sample JI81BgreenDNA_FD_187504 | JGI IMG/M metagenome (GOLD analysis project Ga0209278, IMG submission 187504) | Wastewater effluent complex algal communities from Wisconsin, to seasonally profile nutrient transformation and Carbon sequestration -... | ecosystem: Engineered > WWTP > Effluent > Algae...
CGAGCCCGCCGTGGTGGCCTGGGCGCGGCGCCACGCGCTGGCGCTGTACCTGCTGGCGCTGGGCGCGGGCAGCTTGGCCCTGCTGCTGACGCTGCGCCCACCGGGCGCCGGTCCCTGGGCGCTGCTGGGGCTGGCGCTGCTGGCGGCGCCGGCGGCGCTGGAGGTCGCATCCGCCCTGCTCCACCGGCTGCTCGGCGAGTGGCTGCCGCCGCGCCACGCGCCGCGCCTGGCCTTCGAGGCTGGCATCCCCGAGGCCGAGCGGGTGCTGGTGGTGGTGCCCGCGATGCTGGCCGACGAGGCCGGCATCGCCCCGCTGGTGGCGCAACTCGAGCGCCACCACCTGGCCAGCCGCGAGGCCGCCGCGCAGTACGCGCTGCTCACCGACTTCACCGACGCCGACACCGGGCAATGCCCCGGCGACACCGCGCTGCTGGCCGCCGCGCGCGAGGCCATCGAGCGGCTGGAGCAGACCCACCGCGACCCCGCGCTGCCGCACGCCCCGCGGCGCTTTCTGCTGCTGCACCGGCCGCGGCGCTGGAGCGCCAGCGAGCGCCGCTGGATCGGTTGGGAGCGCAAGCGCGGCAAGCTCGAGCAGCTGATCGCCTGGCTGGCGCTGCCCGAGAGCGCCTCGCCCTTTGCCGACCTGGGCGCGGCCTCGCGCCCACGCGCCGGCACGCGCCACCTGCTCACGCTCGACGCCGACACGCAGCTGCCCGCGGGCGTGCTGCGCGGCCTGGTGGGCGTGGCGGCGCACCCGCTGAACCGGCCGCGCATCGACCCCGCCACGCGCCGCGTGGTCGCCGGCCACGCCATCCTGCAGCCGCGCATCGACCTCGTGGCGCCGGCGCGGGCCGAGGCCACGCGCTTCCACCGCCTGTTCGCCGGGCCGGCGGGGCACGACCCCTACAACACCGCGGCCTCCGAGGTCTTCGGCGACCTCTTCGACGAGGCCGCCTACACCGGCAAGGGCCTGCTCGACGTGGCCGCCGTGCACGCCGTGCTCGGCGGCCGGCTGCCCGAAGGCCAGGTGCTGAGCCACGACCTGCTGGAAGGCACGGTGGCGCGCTGCGGCCGCGTGGGCGCGCTCGCGCTGGCCGAGCCCGCGCCCAGCCACCCCGACGTGGCCGCGGCGCGCGCGCACCGCTGGATCCGCGGCGACTGGCAGCTGCTGCCGCTGATGCGCCGGCCGCGCCGCCACGGCATCGGCGCGCTGGGGCTCTGGAAGATGGCCGACAACCTGCGGCGCTCGCTGGTGGCGCCCTCGGCGCTGCTGCTGCTGGCGCTGGCGCTGGCCGGCATCGGGCTCACTCCGGGGGCGGCGCTGGCGCTGGGCCTGGCGGCCTTCGGCACCGGGCCGCTGCTGGGCGCGCTGGCCGGCCTGGCGCCCAGCCGCGACGACCTGGCCTGGCGCCACTTCCTGCGCAGCGCCGGGGCCGAGCTGGGGCGCGCGCTGGCGCTGGTGGCCTGGCAGCTGGGGATGTGGCCGCGCCAGGCGGCCTCGCAGCTGGGTGCCGTGGCGCTGGCGCTGTGGCGGACGTGGGTGAGCCGCCGCCACCTGCTGCAGTGGACCCGCGCCGAGCTGCTGGTGGCCGCACCGCTGCTGCGCCGCCACGGCCTGGCGCCGCCGCTGGCCGCGCTGGCGCTGGCGGCCTGGCTGGCGCTGGGCACGCCCGCACCGGGCCTGGCCACGGCGCTGGCGCTGGCCTGGGCCGCGACGCCGCTGTGGGTGTGGCTGGCCGGCCGCGCACCGCGCCGCCCGCGCGAGGTGCTCACGCGCGCCGACCGCCGCTACCTGCGCGGCGTGGCGCGCGACACCTGGCGCTACTTCGAACGCCACGTGGGCCCCGCCAGCCACCACCTGCCGCCCGACAACGTGCAGACCCTGCCCCGCCTGCAGGTGGCCGAACGCACCTCGCCCACCAACATCGGCCTGTACCTGCTGGCCCTGGTGTCGGCGCGCGCCTTCGGCTGGATCGACCTGCCGGCCCTGCTGGAGCGCCTGGAGGCCACGCTGGCCACCCTGGACCGGCTGCCGCGCCACCGCGGCCACCTGCTCAACTGGATCGACACCGCCACGCTGGCGCCGCTGGCGCCGGCCTACGTGTCGGTGGTGGACAGCGGCAACCTGTGCCTGCACCTGCTGGCCACCGCCGCGGCGCTGGACGAGGCCGCCAGCCCGCCGCGCGGCCGCCGGCGCGGGGCCGCACCGCGCCCGCCGCCCAGCCAGTGCCGCCGCCTGGCCCTGGCCGCGGCGCGCTGCCGGCGCCTGGCGATGGAGCCGCAGTTCGGCTTTCTCTACGACCCGCGGCGGCGTCTGTTCCACATCGGCTGGCGCGTCGACAGCGCCCAGCCCGACGAAGGCCACTACGACCTGCTGGCGTCCGAGGCGCGCGGCGCCAGCCTCTGGGCCATCGCCAAGGGCGACGTGCCCGTGGCCCACTGGGCGGCGCTCGGGCGGCCGCTGCAGGCCGAGGGGCGCGAAGTCGGGCTGCGATCGTGGTCGGGCTCGATGTTCGAGTACCTGATGCCGGCCCTGGTGCTCGACGAGCCGGCCGGCAGCCTGCTCGGCCGTGCCGCGCAGATGGCGGTGGCCGAGCAGCGCGGCCACGGCGAGCACCTGGGCCTACCCTGGGGCCAGAGCGAGTGCGCGCGCGCCGAGGTCGACGCCGCCGGCACCTACCAGTACGGCCCGCAGGGCGTGCCGCGCCTGGCGATGCGCCGCACACCGCCCGACGAGCGCGTGATCGCACCCTACGCCACGGCGCTGGCGGCGATGGTCGATCCGGCCGCCGCGGTGGCCAACCTGCGGCGCCTGGAGGCGATGGGCGCGCGCGGCACCGAAGGCTTCGTCGAGGCGATGGACGACACGCCCGAGCGCCGCGGCGCCATCGGCCGCCCGCTGCCCGTGCACACCGGCATGGCCCACCACCAGGGCATGGTGGTGGTGGCGCTGGCCGTGGTGCTGCTGCGCGGCCGGCCGCGCCGCTGGGGCATGTCCGAGCCGGCGCTGGCCGCCGTGGCCGCGCTGCTGCAGGAACGCGTGCCGCACGAGGTGCCGGCGCTGCGCGCGCCCGCCGACGAGGCCACCTCGGCGGCCGCACGCCCCGACCCCACCGCCGGCGGCGACGACCTGCTCGACCCGCGCCAGCTGGCGCTGCCGCCCACGCTGCTGCTGGCCAACGCCCCCGCCGCGCGGGCCGACGAGGCCACGGCCCCGCCGCGCCTGGTGCTGGCGCTGCGCCCCGGGGGTGCCGGCTTCAGCCGCTGCGGCGCGGTCGACATCAGCCGCCGCCGCGACGACCTGCTGCGCGATGCGCACGGCCACTTCCTCTGGCTGCGCCGCGACGCGGCGGCCGCGCCGGTGTCGCTGACCCTGCACCCCGCGGGCGACCCCGCCGCCAGCTACCGCACGCGCTTCACGGCCGGCGAGGCCTGCTTCATGGCCCAGTGGCCCGAGCTGCGCAGCCGCCTCACGGCCTGGGTGGACGCCGAGGCCCCCGTGGCGCTGCAGCGCGTGGAGCTCTGGAACACCTCGGCGCATGCGCAGGCGCTGGCGCTGATGTCGGCCTTCGAGCCCTGCCTGTCGCCCGCGGGGGCCGACGAGATGCACCCGGGCTTCGCCAACCTCTTCCTCGAGGCGCACTGGGACGCGTCGGCGCGCGCGCTGTGGTTCACGCGCCGCCCGCGCCGCGACGACGAGGCGCCCTGGCACGCCGTGCACTGGATCGTCGAGGCCGACGGCGCCGAGGGCCTGCCGCTGGCGCTGGCCGAGCGCGCGCGCTGGCAGGGCCGGCGCCGCGGCGCCGCCCACCCGCGCGCCGCCTTCGACGCCGCCGATGCGCTCGCCGGCCCGCGGCCCACGGGGCTCGACCCGGTGGCCGCGCTGTCGCAGGCGCTGCACCTGCCGCCGCACGGCAAGGCGCGGCTGCTGCTGGCCACCGCCGCCGGCACGGCGCTGGCGCCGCTGCAGGCCCTGGTGGCGCGCTGGCAGCCCGGCGGCGCGGCGCTGCCCCTGCCCCCGCCGGCCGAGGCCGCGCCCGCCGCCGAACCGCGGCTGCAGCAGCTGGCCACGGCCCTGCTGCTCACGCTCACGCGGCCGCCGGCCAGCACCGCGCCGGGCCACCGCCATGCGTTCTGGCGCTTCGGGCTCTCGGGCGAGCGGCCCATCGTGCGCGTCACCATCGCGCAGGCGCGTGGCCTGCCGCTGGTGCGTGCGCTGCAGCGTGCGCTGCGCGGCTGGGCACGCGGGGGGCTGGCCGTCGACGTGGTGGTCATCAACCACGAGCCGCGCTCCTACGCCATGCCGCTGCAGCACGCGCTGCTGGCGCTGCGCGAGCTGCAGCGCCACGAGTCGCAGGGCGCCGCCGCGCCCGCCGGCGCCAGCGAGCTGCACGTGTGGCTGGCCTCCGACCTGAGCGACAGCGATCGCAGCGGCCTGGCGCAGCTGGCGCGGCTGCGGCTGCGCGCCGACGGCAGCGCGCTGGCGGCGCAGCTCGACGCCTGGGCGGCCCTGCACGCCGCCGAACACGCCACGCGCGAGGCCGTGCCCGCGGTGCGGCTGGACGAGGCCGTGCCGGCCGCGGCGGCCCTACCGGCCACACCCACCTCGCCGCCGGTGCAGTTCGACGCCGAGGCGGGCGACTGCCGCTTCGCCACCGGCCCGGCCAGCCCGACGCCGCGGCCCTGGGTCAACGTGCTGGCCAACCCCGGCTTCGGTGCGCTGGTGTCCGAGGCCGGCCGCGGCTTCACCTGGGCCGGCAACAGCCGGCTGCACCAGCTCACGGCCTGGGGCAACGACGAGCTGGCCGACATGAACGGCGAGCGCTTCGTCGTGCAGGACCGCCGCAGCGGCCGCTGCTGGACGGTGGGCGACGGCGCGGCCGCGCTGCGCCACGCGCCGGGCCTCACGAGCCTGGCGCAGACGCTGGCCGGCACCGACCCGCGCGACCGCGTGGCGCTCGAAGCGACCTGGTGCGTGGACGCCAACTGCAGCGTCAAGCGCGTGCGCCTGGTGCTGCGCAACGAGGGCCGGCGCGAGGCGCCGCTGCGCGTGGCCGCGCTCGTGGAGTGGCTGCTGGGCTGCCTGCGCGCCGACCGCGCCGGCGTGGCCACCGCCTTCGAGCCGCCGGGGCTGGCCGATGGCGGGCCGGCGCTGCTGCTGGCCACGCAGCTCGACGGCCACGGCGGCCGCGGCGGCCAGACCGCCTTCCTGATGGCCCAGCGCAGCGGCCACCCCGCGGCCGTGCTGGCCGACTGGACCTGCGACCGCCGCGAGCTCTTTGGCGCCGGCGGCCACCCACGCCTGCCCGATCGCCTGCTGCAGCACGCCGGCAGCGGGCTCGACCCCTGCGCCGCGGCCACGCTGTCGCTCACGCTGGCCGTGGGGGCGGCGGCCGAGATCGTGTTCAGCATCGGCCATGCCGACACCGCCGCGGCGGCCACCGCCCTGGCGCGGCAAGCCGTCCGCACGCCGGCCGCCGCGGCCGAGCAGGCGGCGCGCGCGCACTGGCGCGCCCAGGCCGCGGCCGTACAGGTGCACGGCCCCGACCCGCTGTTCGACGCCCTCGTCAACCACTGGCTGCCCTACCAGGTGCTGGCCTGCCGGCTGTGGGCGCGCGCCGGCTTCCACCAGGTGGGCGGGGCCTACGGCTTCCGCGACCAGCTGCAGGACGCCATGGCCCTGGTGCTGCACAACCCCACGCTGCTGCCGGCGCAGCTGCAGCGCGCCGCCGCGCGCCAGTACGCCGAGGGCGACGTGCAGCACTGGTGGCACGCCGACACCGGCGCCGGCCCGCGCACCCGCTTCAGCGACGACCGCCTCTGGCTGCCCCACGCCCTGCTGCACCAGCTGCGCCACAGCGGCAGCGCGGCGCTGCTGGAGGCCAGCGCGCCCTTCCTGCACGGCGAGGCCCTGCCCGCGGGCGCCGAAGACCGCTACCAGGTGCTGCAGCCCTCGGGCCCGCCGGCCACGCTGTACGAACACGGCGCCCGCGCCATCGACCGCAGCCTGGACAGCGGCGCCCACGGCCTGCCGCTCATGGGCGGCGGCGACTGGAACGACGGCATGAACCGCGTCGGCCCCGGCGGGCGTGGCGAGTCGGTCTGGCTGGCCTGGTTCCTGTGCGACCTGGTGCGGCGTTATGCCCCGCTGGCCCGCGCCCGCGGCGAACACGCGCGCGCGGCGCGCTGGCGCGCCGCCGCGGCAGGCTGGCGTACCGCGCTGGCCACCCAGGGCTGGGACGGCGCCTGGTACCGCCGCGCCTTCTTTGACGACGGCACGCCGCTGGGCACCGCCGCGGCAGCCGAGTGCCGCATCGACCTGGTGGCCCAGGCCTGGGCCGTGCTCGGCGCGGGCGAGCCGGGCGCGGGCCCCGAGGCCACACGCGCCCGCCAGGCCATGGCCAGCGCCGCGGCCGAGCTGGCCGACGAGCGCCTGGGCCTGCTGCGCCTGCTGCACCCGCCGCTGGCGCAGGCGCGGCCCAGCGCCGGCTACATCCAGGCCTACCCGCCCGGCGTGCGCGAAAACGGCGGCCAGTACAGCCACGCCGGCGCCTGGGCCGTGCTGGCCTGGGCGCGCCTGGGCCAGCCGGCGCGCGCCTGGCAGGCCTGGCAGGGCCTGAGCCCCGCCCACCGCGCCACGCACCCCGTGCAAGGGCCGCTGTACGGCCTGGAGCCCTACGCCATGGCGGCCGACGTCTGCAGCGCGGCGCCCTACGCCGGCCGCGGCGGCTGGAGCTGGTACACGGGCTCGGCCGGCGTCATGCTGCGCGCCGCGATCGAGGGCCTGTGCGGGCTGCAGGTGGCCGGCACGCGGCTGCGCCTGGACCCGCAGCTGCCGCCGCCTTGGCCCGGGCTCACGCTGCGGCTGCAGCTGGCCGGCCGGCCCTGGGTGCTGCAGCTGTGGCGCGCCGACGCCGTGCACGCGCTGCGCCGTGCGCGCGCCCGCGGCGCCGGGGTGCTGCGCCGCAACGCCTGGTTCGACACCGCCGCACCGGCTTCGGCAGCCTCGGCCGGCTCTGCCGGCGAACTGCTGCTCGTGCTGCCCGTGTGCGCTCGCGCACCGACGGCCTCTGCCGCCGCGCCCAGCATGGGCCCGATCGACCTCGCCCCAACACCATCACCGGAGGACCGATGACCCACCCCGCCCCTGGCGCGGCAAGCCCGGCCCCCAGCGCCGCCGAGACCGAGGACCGGCTGCTCGCCACCCTGGCCACGCAGCTGCAGGCCGAGCGCCAGCAGCTGGCCCACCTGCAGCAGCGCAGCGCGCGCCTGCGGCGCCTGCTCGACCACAGTCACGACGCCCTGCGCGGCTGCCGCGACGAGCTGGCCCAGGCCCGCCAGGCCGCCGGCCGCGACGCGCTGACCGGCCTGTCCAACCGCCGCGGCTTCGAGCCGCCGCTGCGCCGCGAACTGGCACGCCACGCCCGCGGCCCCGAGGTGCTGGCCCTGCTGTTCGTCGACCTCGACGGCTTCAAGGCCGTCAACGACCAGCTCGGCCACGCGGCGGGCGACGAGTTGCTGCGCATCGTCGGCGCGCGCCTGGCGGCCGGCATGCGGCACAGCGACCTCGTCTGCCGCCACGGCGGCGACGAGTTCGTGTGCCTGCTGCCGCAGCTGCACAGCGCCACGCGCGCCGGTGCGCTGGCGGCGGCGCTGCTGCGCTCGATCGCGCAGCCCTGCGTGCTGGGCGGGCAGGTGGTGGAGGTGCACGCCAGCATTGGCGTGGCGATCTACCCGCGCGACGGCGACAGCGTGCCCCTGCTGATGCGCAGCGCCGACAGCGCGATGTACGCGGCCAAGGCCCGGCGCAGCGGCATCGCGATGGCGCCGGCTGCGCCCGCTGCGCCCGCAGCCTGTGCCGCCACGGCGCCCTGAAGCGGCCCGCCGTGTCGTCCCCCGCGAACGCCCTGCTGCAGAAGCTGCCGCGCACCGACCGCCTGCGCCTGCTGGCGCGCTGCGAGCCGGTGGAGCTGCTGCTGTCGGAGCACCAGGTGGAGCTGGGCACGGCCATGAACCACGTGCTGTTCCCGGTGACGGGCTTCCTCTCGCAGGTGGTGGAGGTGCCGGGCCACGCCGGCCTCGAGGTGGGCATGGTGGGCCGCGAAGGCCTGGTCGGCGCCTCGCTGGCGCTGGGCGTGAGCGCGGCCCCGGTGCGCTCGGTGGTGCAGGGGGCGGGCAGCGCGTGGCGCCTGGGCAGCGTGGCCTTCGCGCGCGAGCTGCAGGCCAGCGAGGTGCTGCGCCGCACCGTGCACCGCTACCTGTACGTGACGATGGTGCAGCTGGGCACCGCCTCGGCCTGCCGGCGCTTCCATGCCCTGGGCCCGCGCCTGGCGCGCTGGCTGCTGATGAGCCACGACCGCGCCCATGCCGACCGCTTCGAGGTGACGCACGAGTTCCTGGGCCTGATGCTGGGCGTGCGCCGCGAGGGCGTGACGGTGGCCGCCGGCGAGCTGCAGGCCAGCGGCACCATCCACTACCACCGCGGCAGCATGCAGGTGCTGGACCGCCCGGGCCTGCAGGCCCGCGCCTGCAGCTGCTATGCCGCCGACCGCGCCGTCTACCAGCAGCAGCTGGGCCGCTGAGGCCGCCGCGCCCGCGCGCCGCTCACTTGGCCGTGCGCGCCGGCAGCAGGCGGTCGTACTCCTTCTTGACCACGGCGTAGCACTCGCAGGTGCGGGCCTCCAGGCCGGGCCGGTCGAGCACGGTGATGTGGCCGCGGGCGTAGCGGATGAGCCCGTCGCGCTGCAGCTTGAGCGCCGCCTCGGTGACGCCTTCGCGCCGCACGCCCAGCATGTTGGCGATGAGCTCCTGCGTCATCACGAGCTCGTCGCCCACCAGGCGGTCCATGCTCAGCAGCAGCCAGCGGCACAGCTGCTGGTCGAGCTGGTGGTGGCGGTTGCACACCGCGGTCTGCGCCATCTGCGTGATGAGCGCCTGCGTGTAGCGCAGCATCAGGTGCATCACGGGGTGGCTGTTGTTGAACTCCTCGAGCATCACCGGCCCGCGCAGCCGCCAGCCCTCGCCCGCGCTCTGCACCACGGCGCGGCTGGGCGTGGAGCCACCGCCCATGAAGAGCGCGATGCCCACCACGCCGTCGCGCCCCACCACCGCGATCTCGGCCGAGGAGCCGTCGGCCATCACGTACAGCAGCGAAACGATGGCGCTGGTGGGAAAGTAGACGTGGCTCATGGTGCGGCCCGACTCGTAGAGCACCTGGCCGAGCGGCATCTCCACCCATTCGAGCTGCGGCAGCCACCGCGCCCACTCGGCGGCGGGCAAGGCGGCCAGCAGGTGGTTAAGTCGGGGATCCTGATGGTCTGGCATGGCAACTCCGAATCAAGCCCGCATGCTCAGGCAGCACAGGTTGCCGAGTATGTGCGCCAGCGCACACACGTCGCAGGGCTGCCACATCGCGGGCCAGGCGGCGCGTTCGGGCGGCAGCGCACAGACCCGCGCCCGCGGCAGGCCTACAACCCGCTCAAGCCCACCCGGCGCCTCCGCGGCGGCGGGCCCAACCCCTCCACGGAAGCAGGCACCGCCATGAACCCGACCCCTCCCCTGCGGCTTGCCGCGCTGGCGCTCAGTGCGCCGCTGGCCCTGGCCTTCGCGGCCCCCGCGGTCGCTCAGGACAACAGTTATTACTACTTCGGGCTTGGTGCCGGCCAGGGCCGCGCCAAGTTCGACGAAGAAAGCCTCGCGGCCCGCGCCCTGAGCCCCGGTGTCACGGCCACGGTGCTGGAGCGCGACGAACGCGACCGCGCCTACCGCGCCTTCATGGGCTGGCAGTGGAACCGCTACCTCGGCGCCGAGGCGGGCTACTTCGACCTCGGCCGCACCGGCTTCAACGCCAGCACGGTGCCCGCGGGCACGCTCGACGGCACGATGCGCGTGCGCGGCTACAACCTCGACCTCGTGGGCACGCTGCCGCTGGGCGACACCTTCTCGCTGCTGGCGCGCGTGGGCGTGGCCTTTGCGCGCACGCGCAACAGCTTCAACGGCACCGGGGGCGCGGCGGTGGCCCAGCCCTCGCCGGTGGACCGCCAGTCCAACCCCAAGAGTGGCCTGGGCTTTCAGGTGGCGTTCACGCCCTCGGTGCTGATGCGCGTGGAGGCCGAGCGCTACCGGGTGAGCGACGCGCTCGGCCAGCGTGCGCACATCAACACCACGCTGGTGAGCCTGGTGTTCCCGTTCGGCCGCGCGGCGGCGCCGATGCGCCGCGCCGAGGCCCCGATGGCCTACACCGCCCCCGCCGCGCCGTGGACACCGCCGCCACGCGTGGAGCCGGCGCCGCCGCCGGTGGTGGCCGCCCCACCGATGGCGCCCGAGCGCGTGGCGCCGCGCGCGCTGCCGCTGGCCCGCGTGGTGCTGCCGGTGGACTCGATGTTCTCGCACGACAGCCGCGAGCTGCGCCCCGAGGCGCGTGAAGCGCTCGACGCCTTCGCGGCACGCCTGGCCGGCCGCCGCTACGACAGCATCCGCGTGAGCGGCCATGCCGACCGCATGGGCGAGCCCGATCACAACCAGCTGCTCTCTCAGCAGCGGGCCGATGTCGTGAAGGCCTACCTCGCGGGCCTGGCCGGCATCGAGGCCGGCCGCGTCCAGGCCGTGGGCCGGGGTTCGGCGGAGCCGCTCACGGCGGCCTCGGACTGCGCCGAGCCCATCGCGCGCGACGCGCTCATCCTGTGCCTGCAGCGCGACCGCCGCGTCGAGGTCGAGGTGAGCGGCGAGCTCTGAGCCGCAGCGCCGGGGGCTCAGCCCCCGGCGATGACGCGGTCGCCCCGCGCCGCCAGCAGCACCGCGGCCGGGCGCGTGGCCAGCAGCTCCACGGGGCGGCAGCCACGCAGCCAGCTGCTGGGCTGCGCGAACCACTGCGCCAGCGCCCAGCCGTCGAACACCCCACCCAGTTCGGCGAGCACGCGGCGCGAGGCCGGGCGCACCGCGAGGCTGTCGCGGTCGACCTGGAACAGGGGCACCCAGAAGTCGTCCTGCCAGGTCCAGCCGAACATCCGGCCCGCCGCCACGCGGGCCATGAGGCTGCTCTCGGCGCCCGGGCCCAGACGCAGCCGCAGCTGCTGCGAGAACACCTGGCCCGTCTGCAGGCCGCCGAAGCGGCGGTAGACCCGCTCCAGGGCCTCGACGCTGCCGCGGCAAGGGGCGTTGACGATCGCGCCGCCGAAGCGACCGCCGGCCCGGGCGCGGCGGACACGGGCGGCCAGGGATTCGGCGGGCGGTGGACGGTGCATGCAAGGTCTCGACAGGCAGCGCCGAAAGGGCGGTGTACGGAGCCGCGAGCGTCGCCGCCGCACGCGGCATACGTCGGTGCGCCGTCGCACCGACCCACGCGCGGCGCGGGCGCACCCTCGGGCCCATGCTCCCCACCCACCCGCCCCAGCTCACCGAGGCCGCCCCGGCGCCCCGCCTGGAGCCGCCCTACCTCGAACGCTGCCCGCGCCTGGTGCCGGTGATCGGCCACCCGGTGTTCGTGGCGCCCGAGCTCGACACCAACTGCTTCTACCTCGACGGCGGCTACTGGCTGCTGCTGGCCGACGGCCAGTGGCGGCACAGCGGTGCCTTCGACGGCCCCTGGTGGCGCGTCGATCCCGACCACCTGCCCCCGGCGCTGCTGCGGCTGCCGCTCAGCGCCTACCGCGCACCCCCCGCCGCGCTGGCGGGCGGCCCGCCCTACCGCCCACCCCGCTGGGACCGGCTCTGGGGCCCCGACTGGGCACGCCGCCATCCCGGCTGGGCGCGGTTTGCGGAGCCGCCACGCCTGCGCCCGCCCGCGACGCCACGGCCGCCGGCGCAGCAGGCGCTGGAGCTGCGGCGAAGCCCGCCCCATGGGCCCGCCGCGCACAGGCCCGCCGGGAGCGCGGGCGATGACTGAACGCGGCCCTGCCCTGAACGGCCATGACCTGGGCCACGCCGCGGGCAACGGCCACGCCAGCGAAGCCCCCAAGCCGCCACCCGGCGCGCGCTGGGGCCCCGAGACCGCGCTGAGCCTGCACTTCTTCGGCATCGGTGAGCAGCGCATGCCCATCGAGCTGATCCGCGCCATGGCGCACCTGAAGTGGGCCGCGGCCGTCGTCAACGGCGAACTCGGCGTGCTGCCGCCGCCCGTGGCCCAGGCCATCGCCGAGGCCGCGGCGCGTGTGGCCGAAGGCGGCTTCGACGCCGAGTTCCCGCTGTCGGTGTGGCAGACGGGCTCGGGCACGCACAGCCACATGAACGTGAACGAGGTCATCGCCTCGCTGGCCAACGAGGCCGCGCTGGCGCGCCGCAGCGGCCTGCGCCGGGTCGATGCCCACGACGACGTCAACCGCGGCCAGTCGTCCAACGACGTGGTGCCCAGCGCCATGCACATCGCGGCGCTGCTGCAGACGAAGGCGCGGCTGCTGCCGGCGCTGCACGGGCTGCGCAAGGCGCTGCTGGCGCAGGCGCGCGAGCACGAGGGCCTCGTCAAGCTCGGCCGCACCCACCTGCAGGACGCCACGCCCATCACGCTGGGCCAGGAGTTCGGCGGCTACGCCGCCCAGCTCGGCCTGTGCGAGGCCGCGCTGCAGGCCGCCCTGCCCGCGGTGCACGCGCTGGCCATCGGCGGCACCGCCGTGGGCACGGGCCTGAACACGCACCCGGTGTTCGGCGCCATGGTGGCGCGGCGGCTGGCGCAGCGCCTGCACCTGCCGCTGGTGCAGGCGCCCAACCTCTTCGCGGCGCTCGCCGGGCACGAGCCGCTGGTGGCGCTGCACGGCGCGCTGCGCATGCTGGCGGTGGCGCTGACCAAGATCGCCTGCGACATCCGCCTCATGGGCAGCGGCCCGCGCGCCGGCCTGGGCGAGCTGCGCCTGCCGGCCAACGAGCCGGGCAGCTCGATGATGGCGGGCAAGGCCAACCCCTCGCAGATCGAGGCGCTGACCATGGTCTGCGCGCAGGTCATGGGCCACGACACCGCCATCGGCTTTGCCGCCAGCCAGGGGCAGTTCGAGATCAACGCCTACCGGCCGCTGATCGCGCTGAACCTGCTCGACAGCCTGCGCCTGCTGGCCGACGCCATGGGCAGCTTCACCTGGCACTGCGTGAGCGGCCTGCAGCCCGAGCGCGCGCGCCTGGGCGCGCTGACCGAGGCTTCGCTGATGCTGGGCACGGCGCTGGCGCCGCACATCGGCCACGCGCTCACCGCGCGCGTGGTGCAGCGCGCCGAGGCCGACGGCAGCACGCTGCGCGAGGCCGCCCTGGCCATCCGCGCCACCACGGCCGCGCACTTCGACCTCTGGGTGGACCCGCGGCGCATGGCCGGGCTCAGCGACGACGCAGGGCCTTCCGCACCTCGCTGAACAGCAGCACGCCGCTCGACAGGCCCGCGCACACGGCCCACTGGGCCGGCGACAGCGGCACGGTGCCGAAGGCCAGGTTCAGGAACGGCAGGTGCACCACGGCCGCCTGCAGCAGCAGCGAGATGGCCACGGCCAGCCACAGCCAGGGGTTGGAGCCCAGGTGGCGCAGCGCCGAGGCCGTGGCCGAGCGTGCGTTGAAGGCGTTGAACAGCTGCGTCAGCACCAGCACCGTGAAGGCCGCCGTGCGCGCCAGCGGCAGGCCGTCCGGGGCCGGCATCAGCAGGGCCGCGGGCGGCTCGAGCAGGCCGCCGGGCAGGAACAGGTCCAGCGCCAGCAGCGTGAGCGCGGCCATCACGAGGCCGCTGCTGGCCACGTCGCGCAGCATGGCGGCGTCGACCAGGTGCTCGCTGCGCGGGCGCGGCGGGCGCGCCATCACGTCCTCGGCCACCGGGTCCACGCCCATGGCCAGGGCCGGCCCGGTGTCGGTGACGAGGTTCACCCACAGCAGCTGCGTGGCCAGCAGCGGCAGCGCCACTGCGCCACCCGCACCGGCCTGCAGGCCCAGCAGTCCGGCACCCAGCACGCCCGCGAGCACGGCCATCACCTCGGCGATGTTCGACGACAGCAGGTAACGCAGGAACTTGCGGATGTTGTCGAGCACGCCGCGGCCCTCGCGCACGGCCAGCACCAGGGTGGCGAAGTGGTCGTCGGCCAGCACCATGCGCGCCGCGGCCTTGGTGACCTCGGTGCCCGTCAGGCCCATGGCCACGCCGATGTCGGCGGCTTTGAGCGCCGGCGCGTCGTTGACGCCGTCGCCCGTCATCGCCACCACCTGGCCGCCCTGCTGCAGCGCGCGCACCAGGCGCAGCTTGTGGCGCGGCGCCACGCGCGCAAAGACAGCACTGCGCTGCACGGCGGCGGCCAGCGCGGCGTCGTCGAGCGCGTCGAGCGCCAGGCCCGTGAGCACGGGCGCGCCAGGCTCGGCCAGGCCCAGGTCGGCGGCGATGCGCGCCGCGGTGGCCGGGTGGTCGCCGGTGATCATGACGACGCGGATGCCGGCGCGGCGGGCCTCGGCGATGGCCGCGGCGGCCTCGGCGCGCGGCGGGTCGATGAGGCCGACGCTGCCGAGGTACTCCAGGCCCTGCTCCAGCGCCTCGGCGGCCTCGGTGTCCTCGGCCGCGGCCGGCAGCCGGGCCCCGGCCGGCAGGGTGCGGCAGGCCACGGCCAGCGTGCGCAGCGCGTCGCCGGCCATGGCGTCGATCTCGCCCGCGAGGCGGGCCCGTGTGGCGTCGTCCAGCGGCAGCGTCTCGTGGCCGCGGCGCAGCTGCGTGCAGCGCGGCAGGATCAGCTCCGGCGCGCCCTTCAGCAGCAACACGGGCCCGGCGCCGGCCGCGCCCGCCACCAGCACCGCCATGCGCTTGCGCTGCGAGGTGAACGGGATCTCGCCCAGGCGCTCGGGCACGGGGTCGGGGTCGGGGCCCGCGGCGGGCCGCAGCTTGTGCGCGGCCACCTGCAGCGCCGCCTCGGTGGGGTCGCCCAGCACCGACCAGTCACCGCCTTCGGCCTGGCGCAGCTGCGCGTTGCTGGCCCGCGTGCCGGCGCGCAGCACGGCCTGCAGCTCGTCGAAGAGCGGGCCTGCGCTCAGCTCGGCGCCGGCCTGCTCGGCACGGCCCTCGGGCACGTAGCCGACGCCGGTGAGGTCGGCGCGGCCCGAGGCCGTGAGCACGCGCTGCACCGTCATCTCGCCGCGCGTGAGCGTGCCGGTCTTGTCGGTGGCGATCACCGAGGCCGAGCCGAGCGTCTCCACCGCGGCCAGCTGGCGCACGATGGCGTGGTGGCGCGCCATGCGCCGCACGCCCAGGGCCAGCACCACCGAGAGGATCGCCGGCAGCCCCTCGGGCACCGCCGCCACCGCCACCGACACGCCCAGCAGCAGCACCGTCACCAGCTCGGCCAGCCCGGGCATCCCGGGCATCCCGGGCATCCCGGGCATCCCGGCCATTGGGCGGCCCAGCAGCACCACGGCCACCACGGCCGCGCCGATGGCCAGCGCGGCCACGCCCAGCACGCGGCCCAGCTGCGCCAGCTCGGTCTGCAGCGGCGAGGGTGCGTCGGGCGTGGTGTCCAGCAGCGTGGCGATGCCGCCCAGCTCGGTGTGCATGCCGGTGGCGGTGACGAGCGCGCGGCCATGGCCCTGGGCCACGGCCGTGCCCTGGAAGACCATGTTGCGGCGGTCGGCCAGCGCCACCGCCTGCGGCAGCGCGGCCACGTCCTTGGCCACGACGCCGCTCTCGCCCGTGAGCGCTGCCTCCAGCAGTGTCAGCGCCGCCGCTTGCAGCAGCCGCGCGTCGGCGGCCACGGCATCGCCCTCGTCCAGCACCAGCACGTCGCCGCGCACCAGCTCGACGCTGGGCACGCGCGCCACGACGCCGTCGCGCAGCACCGCCGAGGTGGCGACGCTCAGGCGCGCCAGCGCGGCCACGGCCTGCGCGGCCTTGGCTTCCTCGAGCCAGCCGAGGCCGGCGTTGAGCAGCACCACGATGGCGATGACGATGGCATCCAGCGGCCAGCCCGCGGCGCCGGGGCGGCCGCGGCCCTCGAACCACCAGCCCACCAGGGCCAGCAAGGCGGCCGTGCCGAGCAGGTAGACCAGCGGGTCCTGCAGGTGCGCCAGCGCACGCCGCCACAGCGGCACCACGGGCAGCGCCCGCAGCGCGTTGGGGCCGTCGACCTGCAGGCGCCGCGCGGCCTCGGCCGCGGCCAGGCCGCGTGCGGGGTCGCTGCCCAGGGCCTGGGCCAGGCGGGTGCCGTCGACGAGCGACGGGTCTTCGGCCGCGGCCGCCGGTGGCGGCGCGGGCAACACGGTGGCGGTGGGCATCGGTGCAGCCTGCGTGTGCCGCCGCCCGCGGCGCTGTGCGGCAGCGCACACGGGCGCGCCGCGGCCGGCGCCGACACGCGCCGGCGCACGCCGGCACACGGGCGGTGTCCAGCGGCCCACGGCGGCAGCGCGCGCCGGCCGCAGCGTGCGCTGCCGCACCGACGCGCCCCAAGGCGGCGCGCAGCCTGCACCGCGTGAACCCGACGCCACCCCCGCAGCCAGCCTCAAGCCCGGCCCCGCCGCCGGCAACCCAGCCCGCACGGCTGCCCTCCGACGCGGCCGCCGCGGTGCTGGCACACAGCCGTGCCGTCGGCCTGGCCCGCTGGGAGGGCGAAGGCGGCGCCGGCCTGCCACCCGGCGCAGGCCCCGCCGCGCCGCCGCTGCGCGCCGAGCCGCTGCGCCAGCGTGTGATCGCGCTCGAGAGCCTGGTCATCGCACTGCTGGCCACGGCCAGCGAGGCCCAGCGCGAACAGGCCCTGGCCATGGCCGACTTCATCTCGCCGCGCCCCGGGCACACCGCGCACACGCTGACGCTGCGCGCCGCCGTGCGCATGCGCAGCCTGCTCGCCCGCTCGCGGCGCTTCCGGCCGGCGACGCCGGCAGCGACCAAGAGGCCGGCATGAGCGCGGGTGTGGACCTCGGCCTGAACGTGGGCGCCGAACCCGGCACGAAGCCTGGCACGCACACCGGCGCGGCTGCGGGCACGAAGGCCACCCCCGCCCCGGCCCGCCTGGGCCTGGGCCTGCTCGTGGCCCTGGTGGTGGGCTCCATCGTCGGCAGCGGCATCTTCGGCCTGCCGCAGAACATGGCCGCGGGCGCCGGGGCCGGCGCCATCCTCATCGGCTGGGGCATCACCGGCGTCGGCATGCTGCTGCTGGTGCGCGTGTTCCAGAGGCTCTCGATGCGCCAGCCCACGCTCGACAACGGCGTCTACGCCTATGCCCGCGCCTGGGGCGGCGAGTACGTGGGCTTCAACGCCGCCTGGGGCTACTGGGTCAGCGCCTGGGTGGGCAACGTCGGCTACCTGGTGGCGGCCTTCGGCGCGCTGGGCTTCTTCTTCCCCGTGTTCGGCAGCGGCAACTCGCCGGCGGCCATCGCCGGGGCCTCGGTGGTGCTGTGGGCCGTGCACTTCATGGTGCTGCGCGGCATCCAGGGCGCGGCGGTGCTCAATGCCGTGGTCACGGCGGCCAAGATCGTGCCGCTGCTGCTGTTCATCGTGCTCGTGGCGCTGGCCTTCGAACCAGTCACCTTCCGGCTCGACTTCTGGGGCACGCCCGCGCTCGGCAGCGTGCTCGAGCAGGTCAAGAGCACCATGCTCGTCACCGTGTGGGTGTTCATCGGCATCGAGGGCGCCAGCGTCTACTCGGCGCGCGCGCAACGCCGGCAGGACGTGGGCCGAGCCACCGTGATCGGCTTCCTCGTCTGCCTGGCGCTGCTGATGGCGGTGTCGCTGCTCTCGCTGGGCGTCGTCAACCAGGCCACGCTGGCCGGGTTGCCCAACCCCTCGATGGCCGGGGTGCTGGAGCGCGCGGTGGGCACCTGGGGCGCGGTGTTGATCTACGTCGGGCTCATCGTCTCGGTGGGCGGCGGCTTCCTGGCCTGGATGCTGCTGGCGGCGGAATCGCTGTTCACGCCGGCCGGTGGCGGCAGCATGCCGGCCTGGCTGGCCCAACAGAACACGCGCGGCGTGCCGGCGAACGCGCTGTGGCTCACCAACGGCATGGTGCAGGTCTTCCTGCTGCTGACGCTGGTGTCGCAGGCGTCGTACCTGGCGCTGATCTCGCTGTCGACGGCGATGATCCTGCTGCCCTACCTGCTGAGCGCGGCCTTCGGCGTGCGCGTGGCGCGGCGCGGCGAAGGCCCGGCCGACGAGCAGCACGCCAGCGACCTGCCCGTGGCGGCGCTGGCCACGCTGTACTGCGGCTGGCTGCTGTTCGCGGCCGGCTCCAAGTACCTGCTGCTGAGCGCGCTGCTGTACGCGCCGGGTGTGATGCTCTACGCCTGGGCGCGGCGGCAGCGCCACGAGCGCCTGTTCAGCGGCCGCGAGGGCGCGCTGCTGGCCGTGCTGCTGGCGCTGGCCGTGCTGGCGGCCGGGCTGCTGGCCACCGGCCGGCTGGCGCTGTGAGCAGGCCCTGCCGATGACGCCGGGCCTGCACTCCGAAGTCGGCCGCCTCAAGCGCGTGCTCGTGTGCCGCCCCGGCCTGGCGCAGCGCCGGCTCACGCCGGCCAACTGCCACGAGCTGCTGTTCGACGACGTGCTCTGGGTGAGCCAGGCGCGCAACGACCACGACGCCTTCACCAACGTGATGCAGGCCCGCGGCGTGGAGGTGCTGGAGCTGCACGAGCTGCTGGCCACCACGCTGGCCGACGAGGCCGCGCGCGGCTGGCTGCTGGACCGCAAGCTCGGCCCCGGCACCGTCGACGCCGAGCTCGCCCGGCCACTGCGCCCCTGGCTCGAGGCCCTGCCCCCGGCCCGCCTGGCCGAGCACCTCATCGGCGGCCTCGCGCGCGCCGAGCTGCCCTTCGAGCCCGAGGGCCTGCTGGCGCGCTGCACCGCGGCCACCGACTTCCTGCTGCCGCCGCTGCCCAACACCCTGTTCAGCCGCGACAGCAGCTGCTGGATCGGCGCCGGCGTCGTGCTGTGCCCCATGTACTGGCCGGCGCGCCGGCAGGAGACGCTGCTCACCGCCGCCGTCTACCGCTTCCACCCGCTCTTCGCCGGCCGTGTGACGACGTGGTGGGGCGACCCCGACACCGAGCACGGCGGCGCCACGCTCGAAGGCGGCGACGTGATGCCGCTGGGCCACGGCGTGGTGCTGGTGGGCATGGGCGAACGCAGCTCGCCGCAGGCCGTGAGCCAGCTGGCGCGCGCACTGTTCGAGCAAGGCGCGGCCACGCGCGTGCTCGCGGCGCAGATCCCGCGCTCGCGCGGCGCCATGCACCTGGACACCGTGTTCACCTTCTGCGATGCCGACCTCGTGACCACCTTCCCCGAGATGGTGGACGCCATCCGCGTGCACAGCCTGCGGCCGGGCGGCCCGCAGGGCACGCTGGACGTGCGCAGCGAGCACAAGCCCTTCCTCGAGGTCGTGGCCGCGGCCCTCGGCCTGCCCGCGCTGCGCGTGGTGCCCACCGGCGGCGACGCCTGGCAGGCCGAGCGCGAGCAGTGGGACGACGGCAACAACCTGCTGGCCCTGGCGCCCGGCGTGGTGGTGGGCTACGCGCGCAACACCCACACCAACACGCTGCTGCGCAAGGCCGGCGTGGAAGTGATCACCGTGCCCGGCTCGGAGCTCGGCCGCGGCCGCGGCGGCAGCCACTGCATGAGCTGCCCGATCGAGCGCGATCCCATCTGACACCCCCACCAAGGCCCCGATGAGCTTCAACCTGCGCAACCGCAACCTGCTGGCGCTGAAGGACTTCGCGCCCGACGCCATCCGCTACCTGCTCGACCTGGCGGTGGAGCTCAAGCGCAGCAAGGCCGTGGGCAACGAGCGCCCGCGCCTGAAGGGCAAGAACATCGCGCTCATCTTCGAGAAGCCCTCGACGCGCACGCGCTGCGCCTTCGAGGTGGCCGTGCACGACCAGGGCGGCCACGTCACCTACCTCGACGCCGCGGGCTCGCAGCTGGGCCACAAGGAGTCGCTCAAGGACACCGCGCGCGTGCTCGGCCGCTACTACGACGGCATCGAGTACCGCGGCTTCCAGCAGGGCGTGGTGGAGGAGCTGGCGCGCCACGCCCAGGTGCCGGTGTGGAACGGGCTCACCGACGAGGCGCACCCGACGCAGATCCTCGCCGACCTGATGACCATGCAGGAGCTCGGCGAGCGCCCGCTGCGCGAGCTGTCCTTCTGCTACCTGGGCGACGCGCGCTTCAACATGGGCCGCTCGCTGCTCGTGGGCGGCACACAGATGGGCATGGACGTGCGCATCGCCGCGCCCGCCGCGCTGATGCCGCCGCCGGCCCTGGTGGAGTCCATGCACGAGCTGGCGCGCCACACCGGCGCGCGCATCACGCTGCAGACCGACCCGCTGCTGGCCGTGGCCGGCGCCGACTTCGTCTACACCGACGTGTGGGTGTCGATGGGCGAGGACGACTCGGTGTGGGCCGAGCGCATCGAGCAGCTGCGGCCCTACCAGGTGAATGCGGCGCTGATGCGCGCCACCGGCCGGCCGCGCACGAAGTTCATGCACTGCCTGCCGGCCTTCCACGGGCTGGACACCGAGGTGGGACGCCAGGTGCATGCCAAGTTCGGGCTCTCGGAGCTCGAGGTCACCGACGAGGTCTTCGAGTCCGAGGCCTCGGTGGTGTTCACGCAGGCCGAGAACCGGCTGCACACGATCAAGGCCGTGCTCGTGGCCACGCTCGGGTGATGCCCGGGGTGGTTGCGGCATGAGGCTCGTGGTGGCGCTCGGCGGCAACGCGCTGCTGCGGCGCGAGCAGGCGCCCACGGCGGCGCACCAGCTGGCCAACATCCGCCGCGCGGCGGCGCAGCTGGCGCGCGTGGCCAACGGGCACCAGCTGCTGCTCACGCACGGCAACGGCCCGCAGGTGGGGCTGCTGGCCCTGCAGGCCGCCGCCTGGGCCGACGCCGGCGGCGTGCCCGCCTACCCGCTGGACGTGCTGGGCGCGCAAACCGACGGCATGCTCGGCTACCTGCTCGAGCAGGAGCTCGCCAACCGCCTGCCCGAGGGCCACGCGGTGGCCACGCTGATGACGCGCGTGGAAGTCGACGCCCACGACCCCGCCTTCGGCGACCCCACCAAACCCATCGGCCCGGTGTACGGCGTCGAGGAGGCCCACCGCCGCGCCACGGCCGGCGGCTGGACGCTCATCGCCGACGGCGCGGGCTTCCGCCGTGCCGTGGCCTCGCCGCGGCCGCTGCGCGTGCCGGGGCTGCCGGCCATCCGCTGCCTGCTCGAACAGGGGGTGCTGGTGATCGCCGCCGGCGGCGGCGGCATCCCCGTGGCGCGGCCGGCGGGCCGCTCGTCGCGGGCGCGGCTGCAGGGCGCGGCCGCCGTCGTCGACAAGGACCTCTGCGCCAGCCTGCTGGCCCGCGAGTTGAAGGCCGAGCTGCTGCTGATCGCCACCGACGTGGACGCGGTGTGCCTGGACTGGGGCCTGCCCACGCAGCATGCGCTGGGCGAGGTGACGCCGGAGCAGCTGGCGGCGCACCGCTTCGCGGCCGGCTCTATGGCGCCCAAGGTCGAGGCCGCCTGCGCCTTCGTGCAGGCCACGGGCGGCCGGGCCGCGATCGGCTCGCTCGAGCGCATCGAGGCGCTGCTGGCCGGCAGTGCCGGCACGCAGGTCAGGCCGGCTGGCCGTGCAGCCCCACCAGCAGGTCGGCCAGCTCGTCGGCGTGCTGTTCCTCCAGGGCCAGGATGCCCTTGAGCAGGTCGCTGGTGGTGGGGTCGTCGTCGCCCAGGAAGCGCACCATGTCGCGGTAGCTGTCGATGGCGATGCGCTCGGCCACCAGGTTCTCTTCGATCATCTGCGCCAGCGTCTCGCCGGGCACGTACTCGGCGTGGCTGCGCGCGCTGAGCCGGTCGGGCGAGAAGTCGGGCTCGCCGCCGAGCTGCACGATGCGCGCCGCCAGCAGGTCGGCGTGGCCCAGCTCCTCGTTGGCGTGGGTGAGGAACTCCGCCCCCACGGCCTGGCCGTGGATGCCGCGCGCCATGAAGTGGTGGCGCCGGTAACGCAGCACGCACACGATCTCGGTGGCCAGCGCCTCGTTCAGCAGCTGCAGCACCCTGGGAAGGTCGGCGCCGTAGCCGGCGGTGACGGCACCCCGGTCGCTGTGCGCGCGCGCCTGCCTGCGCAGGGTGGGCACGTCGGTCAGCGGCCGCGCGGCGGCGGCGCTCATTGCTTCAGCTTCAGTTCGTTCTTCACGCTGCGCGCGCCCTCGGCCGCCGCCGCCAGCGCCGCGGCGCGGTCGATCTGCGCCTGGCTGTTGACGAAGCCCGTGAGCTGCACCGCGCCCTCGACGGTGAGCACGCTGATGTCGAGGCTCTTGATGTCAGGGTCGGCCAGCAGCGCCGTCTTCACGCGGGTGGTGACCGCGGTGTCGTCGATGCGGCTGCCCATCGTGGCGGTGGCGGTCTTCACGCTGACGCCGTTCTCGACGCCGGTGACGCCCGCCACGCCGCGCACGACGGCCAGCGCACGGTCGATCTGCGCCGGGTTGTCGACAAAGCCGCTGAGCTGAACCGTGCCCTGGCGCGTCTCGACCTGCAGGTCGAGGCTCTTCACGTCGGGATCGGCCATCAGCGCCGACTTCACGCCGGCGGTGATGACGGTGTCGTCGATCTGCGTGCCCAGGGTGGTGGGTGGCGGTGGCGTCGACAGGGTGTCTTCGGGCGCCTTGCTGCAGGCGGCGAGCAGCACCGTGGTGGCGCTGGCGGCCAGCAGGGCCCGCGCAGGGCCCCGCGGCCAACCGGGTGTCCGGGTCTTCATGGGAAACAAACTCCTGGTGGCGTTGGGGGTTGGGGCGCTCTGGCGCGGCCGCCTAGCGGCGGCCGATGTCCTTGGCGACTTCCTTGAGGTCGCCGACCGCCTTCTGTGCCTTGCCTTCGACCTGCTTGCGCAGGCCCTTGAGCCGCTGCTCATCGCTGCCGACGGCCTTGCCGGCGGCCTCTTGCGCCTTGCCGACGGCGCCCTTGATCGAGCCCTTGACCTGGTCCTTGTTCATCGTGATGCCTCGTGGGGTGGTGGAAAGGGAGAAGACCGCCATCGCTCAGACCGCGGCGTACGGGGTGCCGTAGAACTGGTGCACGCCGCCGGCCCAGGTGCGGTCGGACATCGGCGGCCAGTGCGCCTTGTCGAAGCCCGGTGCGTCCTTCAGCGTGGCCTTGGGCACGTTGAGCGTGAAGCGCTTGTTGGCGGTGTCCAGCGCCAGCGCGGCCCCGGGCACGGCGAACAGCTTGTCGCCCATGCCGAGCAGGCCGCCGAAGGACAGCACGGCGTAGGCCACCTTGCCGGTGGCCATGTCGATCATCAGTTCCTTGATGTCGCCGAGGTCTTCGCCGTCCTTGTTGCAGACGTCGTTGCCCAGCAGCGTGTCGGCGCCCATCAACGAAGGGCCGGGGCCGGAGCCCGGGCTGCGCTGGGCGTACATGCCGAAGTTGTCGCGTGTGAGGTAGTTCGACTTCATGGAGCTTCCTGGTGTCGGTGGGTGACCTGGGCGGTCGGGTGGGGTGGCACGGGCACGCCCTGAGGACGGGCACGCACGCTGGAACTTAGGGCGCCATCGCCGCCCGGTCTGTGCGCGAGCGAACCCCGGCGCGGGCCGGCGCTCACGACGCGGCCTCGGCCAGCAGGGCCTGCAGCGCCGCGGCATCGGCGGGCGGGTGTTCGCGCAGCAGGGCCAGGCAGCGCTGGCGCGCCGCGGCCGGGCGCAGGGCGCGGCAGCGCCACTGCGCCTCGGCCTGCAGCGCCTGCGCGGCCTGGCGGGCCTGGGCCTGCGCCACGGCGTGCCGGCTCACGTCCACCACCCGCAGCAGCAGCAGCGCGGCCAGCAGCAGCAGGCCCACGAGCAGCGCCGCCCGCAGGGCCTCGGCCCCGGGCGGCATGGACGGTCGGCGCAACAGCATCACCGGCTTGTAGGCCGCGGGCGCGGGCGAGTCGGTGCGATGGCGCACCCGCAGGCCGGCCGGGTGCGGCAGCGCACCGACCCCGCGCCGCCCACAGCCCAGGCTGCACAACCCACCACCCCCAACAGGCGCCACCCCATGAAGACCGACTTCGAACTGCAGCAGGACGTCAGCGCCGAGCTGGAATGGGACCCCGCCGTGCATGGCGCGCGCATCGGCGTCGAGGTGTCCGACGGCGTGGTCACGCTGGTCGGCGACCTCCCGACCTATGCCGAGAAGTGGGCGGCCGAGCGCGCCGCGCAGCGCGTGGCCGGCGTGAAGGCCCTGGCCACCTCGCTCAAGGTGCAGCTGACGGGCCCGCGCCGGCACAGCGACGCCGACATCGCCCACGCCGCCGAGAACGTGCTGGACTGGAACGCCACACTGCCGGCCGGCGCGGTGAAGCTCATGGTCGAGGGCGGCTGGGTCACGCTCACGGGCGAGGTCGACTGGCACTACCAGCGCCAGGCCGCGGTGGCCAGCGTGCGCCACCTGCTGGGCGTGACGGGCGTGACCGACCGCATCGCGCTCAAGCCCGCCGTCGAGCCCGAGGCGGTGCGCGCCGACATCGAGGCGGCGCTGCGGCGGCAGGCCGCGGTCGACGCCGGCGGCATCACGGTGGCGGTGGACGGCGGCGAGGTCACGCTCAGCGGCCTCGTGCACAGCTGGCACGAGCGCAACGCCGCCACGCATTCGGCCTGGGGCACGCCGGGCGTGCGCAACGTGGTCGACCACCTGCGCCTGGTGCCCTGAGACCGCCGGCGCTACTCGTGCCGCAGCGCGTCGATCGGGTCCATGCGCGCCGCGCGCCGCGCCGGCACATAGCCGAAGACCACGCCGATGGCCGCCGCGAACAGCAGCGCCACGCCGTTGATGACGGGGTCGAACACGTAAGGCACGGCCATCAGCCGCGCCCCGCCCCACGAGGCCAGGGCGGCCAGCAGCACGCCCACCACGCCACCCAGCGCCGACAGCACCACGGCCTCGATCAGGAACTGCAGCAGCACCTCGCGCTCCACCGCGCCCACGGCCAGGCGCAGGCCGATCTCGCGCGTGCGCTCGGTGACGCTCACCAGCATGATGTTCATGATGCCGATGCCGCCCACCAGCAGGCTCACGGCGGCCACGGCGCCGAGCAGGTCGGTGAGCACACCCATGGTGCTGCTGAGGGTGTCGGCCAGCTGCTGGGTGTCGAAGATGTTGAAGTTGTCGTCGTCGCCCGCGGCCAGCTGGCGCCGCTCGCGCAGCAGCTCGCGCAGGCTGGCCTTGAGCGGCGCGCTGTCGGCGCCCTCGGCCATCGAGACGATGAGCGCGGCCACGCGTGTGTTGCCCGTCACGCGGCGCTGCAGCGTGTGCAGCGGCAGCACCACCGCGTCGTCCTGGTCACCCATGCCCCCCTGTCCCTTGGCGGCCAGCACGCCCACCACCTGGCACGAGAACTGGCGGATGCGCAGCAACTCGCCCAGGCCGGCGATGTCCGGGCCGGCGGGTGAACCGCCCCAGAGCTCGCGCCGCACCGTCTCGCCGACGATGCACACGGCCGCGCCGGCCCGCTGTTCATCGGGCGTGAAGAAGCGGCCGCCGGCCAGCGCCCAGTTGCCGGCGCTGAACCAGGCGTTGGTGCTGCCGCTCACACTGGTGGCCCAGTTGCGGCCGTTGGCCACCACGGTGGCGCTGGCGCGGCCTTGCGGCGCCACCTCGGCGATGCCGCCGACCTGCGTGGCCACGGCCTCGGCGTCGGCCTCGGTGAACTGCGGCACGCCGCTGCCGCCGCCACCGCCGATGCGCTGGCCGGGGCTGACCACGAGCAGGTTGGTGCCGAGGCTGGCGATCTTGCCCTCGATGGCCGTGGTGGCGCCGTTGCCCAGCGTGACCATCGTGATGACCGCGGCCACGCCGATGACGATGCCCAGGATGGTGAGGAAGGAGCGCAGCAGGTTGCGCTGCACCGAGCGCAGGGCCAGCAGCAGCACGCTCAGCAGCATGGCGGCGCGCCCGCCCTCAGGCGGCCTCGGCCACGGCGGGGGCCTGCAGCGTGGGATTGGGGTTGGCCTCGTCGCGCGCGATGCGGCCGTCGAGGAAGTGCACCATGCGCCGTGCGTAGGCCGCCATGTCGGGCTCGTGCGTCACCATGAGCACGGTGATGCCGTGCTCGCGGTTGAGCGCCATCAGCAGGCCCATGATCTCGTGGCTGCGCTGGCTGTCGAGGTTGCCGGTGGGCTCGTCGGCCAGCACCACCGCGGGCGCGGTGACGATGGCGCGCGCGATCGCCACGCGCTGTTGCTGGCCGCCCGAGAGCTCGGCCGGCGTGTGCCGCTCCCAGCCGGCCAGGCCCACGTCGGCCAGCGCGCGCGTGGCGGCGGCGCGGCGCGCGGCCGTGCCGTCGCCGCGGTAGAGCAGCGGCAGCTCCACGTTCTCTTGCGCCGAGGTGCGCGCCAGCAGGTTGAAGCCCTGGAACACGAAGCCCAGGTAGCGGCGGCGCAGGCGCGCGCGCTGGTCGCGCGACAGCGCCTCCACGCGGGTGCCCTTGAAGCGGTACTGGCCGGCGGTGGGCGTGTCCAGGCAGCCCAGGATGTTCATGGCCGTGCTCTTGCCCGAGCCGCTGGGGCCCATGATGGCCACGAACTCGCCGGCCGCCACATCGAGGTTGATGCCCTTGAGCGCCATCAGCTCGCTGGCGCCGCTGCCGTAGCGCCGGGTGATGCCCTGCAGCTGGATCAGCGGTGCAGTCACTGGGCAGCGCCGGTCGTCTGCGCCGTGATCACCAGCATGCCCTCGCGCAGCGCGCCGGCCGTGATCTCGGTGCTGCGGCCGTCGCTGATGCCCGGCGTCACGGCCACGGCCTCGGGCAGCGCGCCTGGCAGCGGCTGGCCGTTGGCGCCGGCGGCCAGCACCCAGACCTGGCGCGCGCCGGCGGTGCTGGCGCCGTCTGCGGCGCTCTTGCGCTGGCTCTCGGTGCGGGGCGGGCCGAAGCTCACGCCGGAGGCCAGGCCCTTCTTGGCGGCTTCCGCGGCCGTGCTGGGCGTGAAACGCAGCGCCGCATTGGGCACGCGCAGCACGCCCTGGCGCTCGGTGGCCACGATGGTGGCGGTGGCCGTCATGCCCGGGCGCAGGCTGAGGTCGGTGTTGTCGACGTCGAGCCAGGTCAGGTAGGTGACGACGTTGTCGGTGATGGTGGCGCCGAAACCCACGCGCGTGATGCGCGCCGGGAAGCTCCGCGTCGGGTAGGCGCTCACCGTGAAGCGCGCGGCCTGGCCAACCTGGACGACGCCCACGTCGGCCTCGTCCACGTAGACCCACAGCCGCAGCTTGCTCAGGCTCTCGGCCAAAGTGAACAGCGTCACCGCCTGCAGCGACGCGGCCACGGCGTTGCCGGGGTCGACCGAGCGCGTGAGGACCACGCCGTCGGTGGGCGCGGTGATCGAGGCCTTGGAGAGATTGATCTGGTCGGTGGACAGCTGCGCCAGCGCCTCGCTGACGCCCGCCTCGGCGCTGGCGGCCTCGGCCTCGGCGCGGGCCCGCGTGGCGCGGGCGGCGTCGAGCTCGGCCGGCGCCGGCTCGCGCCCGCCCGAGAGCTGCGCCACCCGCTCCAGCCGCGCCAGCGTGGTGCGTGCCTCGGCCACGGTGGCCGCCGCCAGGCGCACGCGGCTGCGCGCGGCCGCCACGCCGGCCTGCGAGCGCTGGATCTGGTCGCGCAGCTTGGCGGTGTCCAGCACCACCAGCACCTGGCCTTGGGTGACGCGGTCGTTGACATCGACGTTGACGCGCAGCACGGTGCCCGAGAGCTCGCTGCCGATGCTCACCGAGCGCGTCGGCTGCACCGTGCCATTGGCCGCGACGCTGAGCGTGAGGTCGCCACGCGTCACCGGCTGCGTGGTGTAGCGCGGCGCGGCCTGCGCGGCACGCTGCGTCCACCACCAGGCGGCGCCGGCCGCCAGCAGCAGCAGCGCGGCCAGGGCCAGCCAGGGCAGCGGCCGGCGGAACCAGGGCCGGGCCGCGGACTCGCCGAGCAGGGCGCTGAGCGCCTGTGCCTCCGCCGGCGCCGGTGCGGCGCCTTCGCCCGGCACGCCGGGCTCGGTGGTCTGCGGTGCGGCGGGCCGGGGCGGGCTGGGGCTGGACACGGGCGGCTCGGGCTCCTGGTGGGGCCGAAGCGGCTCGCCCTCTGCACCGGGGCTCCGATCGGCCGCGCCATCCTGGCGCCCGGCCCGGCTGCCGTCGGTGCGTCGGCGCACGAACGCGCGCCGGCCGCGCCCGGCCTAGCGGCGCTCGCCCATCGCGTGCGCGATGGTGGAGAGGTCCACGTACTCCAGCTCGCTGCCCGCGGGCACGCCGCGCGCCAGCCGCGTGACCTTGAGGCCGCGCGCCAGCAGCGCCGCCTGCAGCGCCTGCGCCGTCACCTCGCCCTCGGCGGTGAAGTTGGTGGCCAGGATGACCTCCTGCACCAGGCCGTCGCCGGCGCGCGCCAGCAGGGCCTCGGCGCCGATGTCGGCCACGCCCGTACCGCGCAGGGGGTCGAGCCGGCCCATGAGCACGAAGTACAGGCCCTTGTAGCTGCCGCTGCGCTCCAGCGCAGCCTGGTCGGCCGGCGTCTCCACCACGCAGAGCAGGCGCGCGTCGCGCCGCGCGTCGGTGCAGGTGCTGCAGACCTCGTGCTCGGTGAAGGTGTGGCAGCGCGTGCAGTGGCGCATCGAGGCCATGGCGTGCGTGAGCGCGCCGGCCAGGCGGCGCGCGCCGTCGCGGTCGTGCTGCAGC
>Ga0209278_1000526_pt1 | contig 28558 bp, 19 predicted proteins | sample JI81BgreenDNA_FD_187504 | JGI IMG/M metagenome (GOLD analysis project Ga0209278, IMG submission 187504) | Wastewater effluent complex algal communities from Wisconsin, to seasonally profile nutrient transformation and Carbon sequestration -... | ecosystem: Engineered > WWTP > Effluent > Algae...
GCAGGAACGGCTGACCAGCGGCAAGCGCGTCATGCGCGCCAGCGACGACCCGGCCTCGGCCGCCGTGGCCGAGCGCGCACTCGCGGCGCAGCAGCGCAGCGAGGCGCAGCTGCGCGCCCTGGGCGCCAGCCGCAACGCCATGCAGCTGTCGGAGGCCGCGCTGGGCGACGCCGGCGAGCTCATCGCGCAGGCGCGCGAGCTGCTCGTGGCCGCCGGCAACGGCAGCTACACCGACCGCGACCGCGCCACGATGGCCGAGTCCATCCGCGGCCTGCGCAACGACCTGCTGGCCGTGGCCAACCGCCAGGACGGCGCCGGCCGCTACCTGTTCGGCGGACAGGGTGCGAACTCGGCGCCGCTGGTCGACGCACCCGGCGGCGTGGTCTACGCCGGCACCGAGGGCCAGCTCGTGGCCGCGGGCGGCACGGCCACGCCGCTGTCCATCGACGGGCGCTCGGCCTGGCTGGAGGGCGAGGACCCCGCCAGCCCGGGCACCCCGGTGTCGCTGTTCGAGGCCATGGACCGCGTGGTCGCCGAGCTCTCGACACCCGGCCGGCCGACCGCCGACATCGCGGCCACCGTCAGCCGCGGCCTCGGCGAGTTCGACATCGCGGCCGACCAGCTGGCCTCGTGGCGCTCGCGCGCCGGCGAGGCGCTCAACCGCATCGACGGCCTGGAGCAGCGTGTGCGCCAGGCCAAGCTCGACGCGCAGACCGAACGTTCGGAGGCGGAGGACCTGGACCTGCTGGCCGCCATCTCCGATTTCCAGAATAGGCAGACCGGCTACGATGCGGCGTTGAAGACGTATTCCATCGTCCAGCGCCTGAGCCTGTTCGAATACATCCGCTGAAGCCCAGCGCCAACGGACGATGCCCCCGCCGGGGCGCGCAACCACCATGTTCGATCTTCCCGTCCTGGACCACGTCGTCCTCGGCTACAGCCCCATCATCGACCGCCAGCGCGCGGTGGTGGCCACTCGGCTGACGCTGTTCCCCGCCCGCCCCGACGCCGCGCCCGACGTGGCCGCGCTGCAGCAGGCGCTGCAGCAGGTGTGGCCGGCGCCCGAGGGCGCGGGCGAGCTGCAGCTCACGCTGCGCCCGCTGCAACCCAAGGCCGGCGGTGCAGCCGCCGCGCCCGCGGGCGTGACGACGCCGGTGTCGCTCAACATCGCCGGCGAGGCGCTGCTCGAGGCCGTGATGCACGCGCCGCCCGTGCCGCACCTCATGATCGAGGTGCCGGCCTTCATGGCCACCGAGCCCGCGCAGGCCCAGGCGCTGCAGGCCCTGCATGCCGCGGGCGCGGTGCTGCTCATCAAGGGCCGGCCGCTGGCGCCCGTGGCGCCCGAGGTGCTGGCCTGCTTCAGCCACGCCGTGGTCGAGGCCACCGAGGAGCGTCGCAGCGCCGCGCTGCCCGGCGCCGGGGTGCGCCAGGTCAGCACCGTGCAGGCCGGCGTGCGCACCGCCGCCGACGCCGAGGCCGCCTTCCAGCGCGGTGCCGTGGCCGTGCTGGGCTGGCCCTTCGACGACCCGCTGCCCGCGGCCGCCGCGCGCAGCAAGGTGGCCACCGACATCCAGGTCGTGATGGAGCTGATCCAGGGCGTGGACCGCGAGGCCCCGGTGTCGCAGCTCGAGGGCGTGCTCAAGCGCGACCCGACGCTGGCCTTCCGGCTGCTGCGCTACCTCAACTCGCCGGCCTTCGGCCTGAGCGCCGAGGTCACCAGCTTCGGCCACGCCATCATGATGCTGGGCTATGGCCGCCTCAAGCGCTGGCTGGCGCTGCTGCTGGCCTCGTCGAGCAAGGGCGCCAACGCCAAGCCGCTGATGTTCGCGGCCGTGCGCCGCGGCCTCATCATGGAAGAACTCGGCCGCTCGCAGAGCGACAGCGAGCTGCGCGGCGAGATGTTCATCTGCGGCGTGTTCTCGCTGCTCGACAAGCTGCTGCAGCAGCCCTTTGCCGAGCTGCTCAAGAGCGTGCCCGTGCCCGAGCGCGTGCGCCAGACGCTGCTGGCCGACGAACCCGCGGGCGGCCCCTTCGGCCCCTACCTCGAGCTCGTGCGCGCGATCGAGCGCGAGTCGCTGTTCGACATCCGCGAATGCACCGAGCGGCTGCTGCTGAGCCCGGGCGAGATCAACCGCGCGCTGCTGGCCGCCCTGCGCCAGGCGCAGCAACTCGACGGATGAGCCCGCCCGGCGCCGCAGCGGCCGCGCGCGGCGTGGGCGACGGGCCCGAGCTGGGCCTCGTCGACGGCCTGGTCGTGGCCCCCGCGGCGCAGGCCGTGCTGCGCGGGCTGTGGGCCTCGCCCATGGCCGTGCTCGTGCAGGGTGCCGACCACCGCGTCATCGACGCCAACGAGGCCTGCGCCGCGCTGCTGGGCTGGCCGCGGCGCGTGCTGCGCGGGCAGGACCCGCTGGCCTGGCAGCCGCCCGAGGACCAGGCGCTCACCGAGCACGAACGCCAGGGCGGCGCGGGCCCGGCCTCCGCGCGGCGCCGCTGCGTCGACGCACACGGCCGCCTGCGCTGGATCACCACCACCGTGATCGACGCCGCCGCGCCCGGCCAGCCGCCCTGCTGGCTGCTGCTGCTGCACGACGAGACCGCCGAGCACGACGCGCGCGAGCAGGCGCGCCGAGCCGACGATGAGCTGGCGCAATGGGCCGAGCTCAGCCCCGTGGGCATGCTGGTCTACGACAGCCACGGCCTCGTGCTGCGCAGCAACGGCGCCTTCGATGCCCTGGTCGAGCGTGTGCCGGAGGTGCTGGACAACGCCGAGCCCGAGCTGCAGCAGCTGCTGGGCTGGCAGGGCGGGGCGCTGGCGCCCGGGCTGGTGCCGGGCGCGCGCGCCATCGAGCGCCAGGTGCTGCTGCCGCGCCGCCAGGGGGCGCTGCGCCTGCTGGCGCGCCTGAGCTGCCACGCCGGTCAGCAGGGCGAGACGCGGGTCATGGCCGTGGTGCAGGACCGCAGCGCCGAGGACGAACGCGACCGCGCCCACCGCGAGATGGGCCTGCTCATGGACAGCGGCAGCATCGGCGTGGCCACCTACGACCCCGCCCAGGGCTGGCTGCTGCCACCCCCCGTGGGCCGCGAGGCCGGCGCCGGCGGCGAGCCCGCGCAGGCCAGCGCCCTGGTGGGCGTGAGCCGAGACACCGTGCTGCCCGACTCCCTGCCCGCCTACGAGCAGCTGCTGCAGGCGCTGAAGGCCGGCGAGGCCGCCGACGTGACCTATGCCGTGCGCCACCCGCAGCTGGGCCAGCGCTGGCTGCAGACCCGCGTGCGCCCGCACGCCGAGCCGGGCGCGGCCGGCGGTGGCCGCGCCACCTCGGTGATCACGCGCGACATCACCGACCAGCACGGCGCCAAGCTGCGCAGCGAGCGCCTGCTGCACGAGATGACGACCATCCTCGACAGCTCGCCCGCCGGCGTGGCCTACCTGCGCGGCCCGGCGCTGGTGCGCTGCAACCGCCGCTTCGAGCGCATGCTGGGCTTCGCCGCCGGCGGCGCCGCGGGCGCGTCGCTCGAGGAGATCCTGGCGCGTGGCATCGGCCCCGTGCGCGCCGTGCAGGACGCGCTGGCCGCGCTGGCCGAGGGCCTCACCTTCGAGGCCGAGCTGCCGCTGCTGCGCGACGGCGGCGAGCCGCGCTGGTACTCGCTGACCGTGCGCCGCGCCGGCCCGGCCGGCGAGCAGGCCGAGGCCGTGGCCGTGCTGACCGACATCACGCGCCTGAAGGCCCAGCAGGCCGAGCTCGAGAAGAGCCTGCGCGACCGCGAGCTCATGTTCAACGTGTCCGAGGTCGGCATCGTCTGGCAGCGTGGCACGCGCATCGAGCGCGCCAACCAGGCCATGGCCCTGCTCACCGGCTGGAGCGCCACCGAGCTGGCCACGCTGGACCCGGCCGAGCTCTACGTCGACACGCGCAGCTGCGTCGAGTTCGAGGCCCGCATCGGCCAGGGGCTGCAGGCCGAGGGGCGCTTCCGCGGCGAGCGCCCGCTCAAGCGCCGCGATGGCGGCCGTGTCTGGGTGCAGGTGGCGGTGCGGCAGGTCGACCCCGACGACGCCGAGGCCGGCGTCATCAGCAGCTTCGTCGACATCGACGAGCGCAAGCGCGCGCGCGAGTCGCTGGCCGAGCAGGCCGAGCGCACGCGCGCCATCCTCGACTCGGTGCTCGTGGGCATCGTCACCGTGTCCGAGCGCGGCATCGAGTGGATGAACCGCTCGGCGCGGCGCATGTTCGCGGGCGAGCTGGCCGACTTCCTCGGCGAGCCCACGTCCATCGTCGCCACGCCCGAGCCCGAGCACCCGCTGCGCCGCACCGACTGGCTGGCCGCGCTGGAGGAGGGCACGGCCGAGACCTTCGAGTGCCGCATGCGCGGGCGCGACGGGCGCGAGTTCTGGGTCGCCGGCAACGCCGTGCTCAGCCGCGGCACCAGCGGCGGGCGCGAGGTCACGTTTGCGCTGCTCGACATCGAACGCCGCCGCCAGGCCGAGCTGCGCATCGCGCAGGCCCAGGCTTCGTTGCAGCGCGTGATCGAGACCGCGCCCGCGGCCATCGCGCTGTTCGACGCGCAGACGCTGGTCGTGCAGCAGGCCAACCAGACGGCCGCTGGCTTCCTGGGCGCCGGCATCGCCGAAGGTGCACCCGTGGCCGCCCCCGAACTGGCCGCCGCGCTGGCCGGCTGGCTGCGCGAGGTGGCGGCCGACGGCCAGCAGCGCCGGCACGAGTGGCGCGCCAGCGCCGCGGCGGGCGACGACGCGGCCGAGCCGAGTGTGTGGGACTGCCGCCTCGCCCCGCTGGCCGAACCCGGCGACGCCGGGCCGCCCCTGGTGCTGCTGGTGGCCAGCGACGTGACCGAGCAGCGCGCCGCCGAGCAGGCCCGCCTGGCCGCCGCCATCGCACAGCGCGAGGTGCTGGTGCGCGAGGTGCACCACCGCATCAAGAACAACCTGCAGGGCGTGGCCGGCCTGCTCATGCAGACGGCCGGCAAGCACCCCGCGGTGAAGGACATCCTGGCCGACGCCGTGGGCCAGGTGCAGGCCATCGCGCAGGTGTACGGCCTGCAGATGGGTGGCGCCGGGCCGCTGGGCCTGGCCGGGCTGCTGCGCGCGGTGGCCAGCTCGCTGGCGCGGCTGACGGGCCGCACGATCGAGGTCCAGGTGCAGGGCGACGTCCCGCACGAGCTGCCCGAGATCGAGTGCATCCCGGTGGCGCTGACGCTCAACGAGCTGCTGAGCAACGCGCTGCGCCACGGCACCGGCGGCGACATCCACTGCTCGCTGGCCGTGCAGGGCGAGGGCGTGCTCGTGCGCATCGCCGGCCAGGGGCGCCTGCCACCGGGCTTTGACGTGCAGCAGCGCCGCAGCGCCGTGGCCGGCCTGGGCCTGGTGCGCGCGCTGCTGCCGCGGCGCAGCGCCACCTTCACGCTGCGCGAGGAGGGCGACGAGGTCGTGGCGCAGATCGAGCTGCGGCCCCCCTCGGTGCAGGGGCCGGCCGTGGTGGCGCCGGCTGCGGCGCCGGGCATCGATCGGTGACAATCCGGGGATGCCGCTTCCGAGCGCCCCCGCCCAAGCCGACCTGCCACTCGCGCACGCCGCCGCCAAGGGCCGCGTGCTCGTCGTCGACGACGACCGGCTCGTGCTCGCCACGGTGACGCAGGGCCTGGCCGACGCCGGCTACGACGTGATCGACGCCGACAACGGCGACGACGCCATCCTGCTGGCGCGCGAGCACCGGCCCGAGCTCGCGCTGCTCGACATCCGCATGCCCGGCATGACCGGTTTCGACGTCGCCGAGACGCTGCGCGACAAGTACGCCATCCCGTTCATGTTCCTCTCGGCCTTTGCCGACGAGGCCACGCGCCACACGGTGCAGTCGCTGGGCGCGCTCGACTACCTGGTCAAGCCGCTCGAGGTGGGTCAGATCGTGCCCGCCGTGGAAGCGGCCTTCCGCCGCGTGCGCGGCGAGGCCACGGCGGCCCGTCCCGCGCCGGTGGCTGCCGCGGTGCCCGCGGCGGCGCCGGCGGCCGACCCCCTGGCCGACCCCGTGCCCGTGGCCGTGGGCGTGCTGATGCACCGCTTCTCGCTCACGCGGGCGCAGGCCCTGCAGCGGCTGCGCCGCCAGGCCGAGGAGCAGGGCCTGGCCCTGCCTGCGCAGGCCGAGCGGGTGCTGTCGGCGGTGGAGCAGCTCTCGGGCTGAGGCGGACGCCGGGCGCCGCGCGCCGGCCGGGCAGGCCGTCAGGCCGGCAGCACGACGTGGAAGCTGGCGCCCTTGCCGGGCTCGGACTCCGCCCACACGCGCCCGCCGTGGCGCTCCACGATGCGCCGCACCGAGGCCAGGCCGACCCCGTGGCCGGGGAAGTCGCTCGCGCTGTGCAGGCGCTGGAAGAGGCCGAACAGGCGGTCGGCCGAGCGCATGTCGAAGCCGGCGCCGTTGTCGCGCACCACGAAGCCCAGCTGGCCGGCGGGTGCGGCCTCGCGGCGCAGCTCCACACGCGGTGCCACCGCCTTGGCGCTGTACTTCCAGGCGTTGCCGAGCAGGTTCTCGAGCACCAGGCGCAGCAGCGTGGGGTCGCCCTGCACGGCGATCTCGGGGTCGAGTTCCACCTCCACGGCGTGCTCGGGCTCGGCGCGCCGCAGGTCCTCGACCACGAAGCCGGCCAGCTGCGACAGGTTCACCGGTTGCCGCGTCAGCGGCTGCTGCGACAGCCGCGCCAGCGCCAGCATGGCGTCGATCATGAGGTTCATGCGCGCGGCGGCGCCGAGCACGCGCTCGAGGTGGTCGTTGCCGACGCGGTCGAGCTGCGGCCCGTAGTCCTCCTTCACGATGCGCGTGAAGCCCTCCACCACGCGCAGCGGCGCACGCAGGTCGTGCGACAGCGTGAAGCCGAAGCTGTCGGACGCCGCCTGGCGCCGGGCGGCTTCGTCGCCCTCGGTCGCCGGGGCGTTGCCGCCCGCGGGTGCCTGCCAGGCCAGCAGCCAGCGCGGCCCCCCGGGCGCGGCGGGTACGGCCAGGCTGTCCCAGTGCGGCGCGGCAGCGTCGCCGGCCCCAGCCGTGCCCAGGTGGGCCTGCAGCCCGGCGGGCCAGCCCTCGCTCCCGGGCGCGGGGGTGTCGAGCGACGGCCAGGCACGCCGGGCCGCGTCGTTGGCGTGGTGCAGGCGCCAGCCCTCGGCACCGGCCACCAGCAGCAGGGCCGGGCCGGGCAGCGCGTCGGCCAGCAGGGTGCCTGGGTGGGGGGGCGACGCGCCGGCGGCCGCCTCCCCGCCCGGCACCGGGCTGGCGCGCGGCGGCTCGGCCGGCGCACCGGCGCTGCGCCGGCCGAGCGCGTAGGCCAGGGCGGTGGCCAGGCCGCCCAGCGCCACGGCCACCACGGCCACGGCCAGCAGCCCGGCGCCTTCGGCACCCGGCGTGCAGCCCGTCAGGGCCAGCGTGCCCACCAGGCCCGCGGCGGCCACGCCGGGCTGGAACGCACGTGGGAGCTGGCGGCAGGGCATGCGGGCATTCTAGGTAGGGCTTCTGTGCGGTTCCGGCGGGCTTGTCCGGCCGGTCCGGTGCCGCGGCACGGCGCGCATGAAGATTCACCCGCGCCAGCGCGCTCAAGTTCGCGTCAACCCCAGCCGAAACCCACCCCAGCAGTGCCACCATCCGCGAGCCGACCGATGACCGGGGTGCGTGCTGCAACCACGCTGGTTATCCTGCGGCGTGGCGCGCCCCCATCGAGACGTATCGACCGCCCGCGAGCCCGAGACCATGAACGACGCTGTCGCCGAACCGCCCGAGCCGCTCGACCCCCAGGCCCTGGCCCGTCTGCGCGAGCTCGACCCCGACGGCCGGCAAGGCGTGGTGCAGCGTGTGCTGGCTGCCTTCGACACCTCGCTGGCGCGCATGATCGTGCAGCTGCAGTCGCAGGCCGAGGCCGGCGACGCCGACGTCGTGGCCGGTATCGCGCACACGCTCAAGAGCTCGTCGGCCAGCGTCGGTGCCCTGGCCTTGTCGCGCGCCTGCGCCGACGTTGAGCAGCGTCTGCGCAGTGGCCAGACCGCGGACCTAAGCCACGACATCCAGCGCCTGATGGGCCTGGCGCAGCGGGCGCAACGCTCTGTTGCAGCTATCCTGCACGCGTGAGCCCCGCCGTACCCCCGCACCGCCTGTCACGATGACCGCAGCCCGACCCCAGGCCGACGATGGGTTGCCGGAGCAGCCCGAGGTGCTGCTGGTGGACGACGACGAGGTGAACCTGCTGGTCACCGCGCTGGCCCTGCGCGAGCGGGGATTCCGCATCACCGAGGCCGGTGGCGGCGAGCAGGCGCTGGAGCTGCTGCGCCAGCACAGCTACGACATCGTCGTGCTCGACGCCATGATGCCCGGCCTGGACGGCTTCGACACCTGCCGCGCCCTGCGCCAGCTGCCGGGCTCCGAGAACCTGCCGGTGCTCATGCTCACCGGCCTGGACGACGACGCCTCCATCACCAAGGCCTACAACGCCGGCGCCACCGACTTCTTCGTCAAGGCCACGCAGTGGAGCCTGCTGGACGGCCGCCTGCGCTACCTGCTGCGCGCCAGCCGCACGCGCATCGAGCTCGAGCGCAGCCGCGCGGAACTGGCGCGCGCGCAGGACCTGGCCCGCATGGGCAGCTTCCAGTCGCGGCGCGGCACGGGCTTCGTGCTCGCGCCCGAGGCGCTGCGCGTCTTCGGGCTGCCCAGCCACGAGGGCGTGTCGATGCGCAGCCTGCTGCGCATGGTGCCCGGCGAGGCGCGGCGCAAGCTCTCGGGCGAACTGCACAAGGCGCTGCGCCACATGTCGCCCGTGACGAGCGACGTGCCCACCGTGCTGCTCGACGGCCGCGAACGCATCATGCACGTCGAGGCCGAGCCCGAGTTCGGCGACACCGGCCGTGCCACGGCCTACCGCGGCATCGTGCAGGACGTGACCGAACGCCGCCAGGCCGAGGACGAGATCCGCCGCCTGGCCAACTTCGATTCGCTCACCGGCCTGCCCAACCGCCGCCAGCTCATCCTGCGCGCCGAGCGCGCGCTGGAGCACGCCAAGCGGCTGCAGCACCAGTTCGCGCTGCTGCTCATCGACCTTGACCGCTTCAAGGTCATCAACGACACCCTGGGCCACGGCGCCGGCGACGAGCTGCTGCTGCAGGTGGGGCGCCGGCTCGTGGCCTGCGTGCGCCATTCGGATGCCGTGCTCGACGGCTCGCTCGAGAGCGCCGGCGTGCGCTCGCACCGCGCGCTCGAGGCCGTCGGCCGTCTGGGCGGCGACGAGTTCGTGGCCCTGCTGCCCGAGGTGGGCGCCGATGCCGACGCCGAGCGCGTGGCCCAGCGTGTGCTCGACGAGCTGCGCGAGCCCTTCCTCGTGAGCGGGCAGGAGTGCTTCGTCACCGCCAGCGTGGGCGTGGCCATGTACCCGCGCGATGGTGGCTCGGTGGTCGACCTGCTGCGCAACGCCGACGTGGCGATGTACTCGGTCAAGAACCAGGGCAAGAACGCCGCCGCCGTCTACAACCCCATGCTCGCCGGCCGCGGCCGCGAGAAGCTCGAGCTCGAGACCGCGCTGCACCGCGCCATCGAGCGCCAGGAACTGGTGCTGCACTACCAGCCGCAGATCGACGTGCGCGCCGGCCGCGTGGCCAAGGTCGAGGCGCTCATGCGTTGGCAGCGCCAGGGACGGCTGGTGCCGCCGGGCGAGTTCATCCCGCTGGCCGAGGAAACCGGCCTCATCGTGCCGATGTCGGAGTGGGCGCTGCGCGAGGCCGCGCGCCAGGCGCGTGTGTGGATGGACGCCTTCGGCTTCGACGAGGCCATCGCCGTGAACATGCCCAGCCGCATGTTCGAGCGCACGGGTTCCGATCTGGTGGAGCTGATCCACGAGTACGTGTCGCAGGCCGGCGTGCCGCACCGCATGATCCACCTCGAGATCACCGAGAACGACCTCATGAAGGACCTGCAGGGCGTGATCCCGTCGCTGCACCGCTTGAAGGACATCGGTGTCGAGATCGCGATCGACGACTTCGGCGTCGCGCACTCCAGCCTCTCCTACCTGGCGCAGCTGCCCATCGCCGAGCTCAAGATCGACCGCAGCTTCGTGCAGGACCTGGATCTGGCCAGCAAGAGCACGGCCATCGTCACGGCCATCATCGCCCTGGCGCGGGCCCTGGGCATGCGCGTGGTGGCCGAAGGCGTCGAGACCGACCGCCAGCTGCGCGTGCTGGAGCGCCTGGGCTGCAGCGTGATGCAGGGCTACAAGTTCAGCCGCCCGCTGCCGCCGGCGGAACTGCAGCGCTGGTGGGTGCAGAACCGCGCCTTGCTGGCGGGTGCGGCCGACACCAACCCGCGCCAGGCCGCCGGCTGACGCCGCCGTGGGCAGCAGCGTGCAAGCCGAGCGCCCGACGCCGGCCCAGCTGGCCAAGGGCGCCCTGCGGCGCCTGGCGATGGCGCAGCTGGAGCCCACCCCCGAACACTTTGCGCGCGCCTACGCCGAGGAGGCCGGCAGCGCCCTGCCGCCGCCGCCGCCCGACGCCCGCGCCATCGGCCAGGCCTGGGTGCAGCTGCTGGACCGCCTGGCCCGCCAGCTGCCACGCGGCGGCCGCCAGTGGACGGCCGCGCGCCGCCGCGACAGCCTGCAGCGCGTGATGGACGGCAGCCGCAGCGACCCCACCCGGCTGCAGCAGCGCCTGGCCTCGCTGCTGACGGCCTGGGAGACCGACCAGGCCGCCGACCCCGTGGCCAGCGGGCTGGAGGACGGCGGCCTGCCGCCCGCGGCCACCGCGCCGGCGCCGCTCGACGCGCCCCCTTCCGAGGCCGGCAGCGCGGCCTGGGGCTCGCTGGTCGCGGCGCTGGCCGGCACGCTGCGCGTGGCGCTGCCCGCGGCCGAGCCCGACGCCGCCGCGCTGGCGCAGCAGCTGGCCGCGGCCGCCGACGCCATCGCCGCCGAAGGCGCCACCGCCGCCCACGTGCTGACGGTGAGCGACCTGTGCGACGAAGCCAGCGAGCTGCTGGGCCGTGGCCACCGCGTGGTGGAGCGGCTGGCGGCGTTGTGCCACGAGCTCACCGAGGGCCTGGCCGAGCTCACCGAGGACGACGGCTGGGTGCAGGGCCAGTGCCTGCAGCTGCGCGCCGCCCTGGCCAGCGACCGCAGCGTGCGCGGCCTGCGCGCCGCGCAGTCGCTGCTCGCCGAGACGCGCCAGCGCCAGCGCCACATGCTGGGCGAGCGCCACGCCGCGCGCGACGCGCTCAAGAGCCTGATGCAGGACATGGTGCGCGAGGTCGGCGACCTCGGCGAGCACACCGGCCGCTTCCGCCTGGCCACCGAGCGTCACGCCGAGGCCATCGCCGCGGCAGATTCGCTGCCCGGCCTGGCCGACGTGGTGCGCGCCATGCTCGACGACACGCGCACCGTGCAGGGCGCGGTGGCGCGCTCGCACGAGAAGCTGCAGGCCGACCAGGCCCGCGCCGGCGAGCTCGAGGCGCGGGTGCGGGCGCTCGAGGCCGAACTCAAGCGCCTGTCCGACGAGGTCTCCACCGACCTGCTCACGCAGGTGGCCAACCGCCGCGGCCTCATGCAGGCCTTCGAGACCGAGGTGGCGCGCGCCGGGCGCGAGGGCGCCGGCGGTGGCGAGCCGCTGCTGGCCGTGGGCCTGATCGACATCGACAACTTCAAGAAGCTCAACGACACGCTGGGCCATGCCGCCGGCGACCAGGCGCTCAAGAGCCTGGCCGCCGCGGTGCGCGAGCGCCTGCGCCCCGAGGACCACCTGGCGCGCTTCGGCGGCGAGGAGTTCGTGGTGCTGATGCCTGGCACCGAGGTCGAGGAGGCGCGCCAGGCCATGACGCGGCTGCAGCGCAGCCTGACCGAGGCGCTGTTCCTGCACGAGGGCCGGGAGGTCTTCGTCACCTTCTCGGGCGGCGTGACGGCCTGGCGCCTGGGCGAGCCGCTGGAGCCCACGCTGGAGCGTGCCGACCGCGCGCTCTACGAGGCCAAGCGCACGGGCAAGAACCGCACCTGCGCGGCCTGAGTGCGGCCGGTGGCGGCCGCCCGGCCTGTCGCCTTTGGTCACAACCCCGCCTCAAGGCGGACACGGTGGCTGCCGACAATTCCGTCACGGTGTCGGCCTCGGCACCGGCCCAACCGACACCCGCGTCCGACATGGCCGTCTTCTCCCAACTCTTCAAGCCGATTGCCCAGGCTGCACGCGCCTTCTTCCGCCACGACCTCGCGCTCAAGCGCGGCGAGCAGGGCGTGGAGATCGTGCTGGAGCCGCGCAAGCCCGAGGTCCGCAAGAGCAGCCGCCAGCAGCAGCGCGAGGACGAGGCGCGCCGCAAGGCCCGCGCCGAGCTGGAACTGTTGCTTTCGCAGCTCAAGGAACTGCTCGACGAGATCCCCGAGACGCGGGGCACCCTGAAACAACTCGTGTTCGTCGAGCACGCGCTGCAGAAGAAGGGCCTGAAGGCGCTGCACAAGCTGCCGCTGCCGGTGCTGCAGAAGGCGCTGGAGCAGCTAGAGGGCCTGGTCACCAACTGGTCGCCGGCGGGGCTGGCCAACCTGCGCTCCAAGATGGCCGTGGCCATCATCGACCGCGAGCACCACGACCCCGAGAAGGAAGCCGACGCCTACCGCACGGCCGCCGTGGCCGAGCGCGACGAGCCCGCCGACTCGGTGCCGCTGGAGGCCATGGACAGCAAGCCCATGGCCAACGAGCTGAGCGACGACGAGGCCCTGGCCGCCGCCTACGCGCAGCTGGGCTCGATGGCGCCCATGGCCCCCATCGAGCTGCAGGGCGAGCTGGGCTCGCCCTCGGCGCGTGCGATGGCGCCGCCACCGCCGCGCCCCACCGAGAGCGCCGGCGAGATCCAGATCCGCAAGCTGGAGCACACGGCCTCGATCTGAGGCCGCGGCCGCCGCGCTCAGGCCGCGCTGCGCTGCGCCGCCGGGGTGGCCGCCGTGCGTGGTGCGCGCAGCGGCTCCACCTTGCGCTGCTTCTCGTACAGGAAGCTCAGCACCGCGTGGCGGCAGTGGTTGTAGGCCGGGTCGTCGGCCAGCGCGAGGCGGTCGCGCGGGCGCGGCAGCTCCACCTTCAGCACCTCGCCGATGGTGGCGGCGGGGCCGTTGGTCATCATCACGATGCGGTCCGACAGCAGCACGGCTTCGTCGACATCGTGCGTGATCATGAGCACCGTGTTCTTCAGCTCGCCCTGGATGCGCATGACCTCGTCCTGCAGGTGCGCGCGCGTGAGCGCGTCCAGCGCGCCGAAGGGCTCGTCGAGCAGCAGCACCTTGGGGTTCATGGCCAGCGCGCGCGCAATGCCCACGCGCTGCTTCATGCCGCCCGAGATCTCCGACGGCAGCCGGTTGAGCGCGTGGCCCATGTTCACCATCTCGAGGTTGTGCAGGATCCAGTCGCGGCGCTCGGCCTTTCTCTTGCTGCCGGCCATCACCTTGTCGACCGCGATTTCGACGTTCTGGTAGACCGTGAGCCAGGGCAGCAGCGAGTGGTTCTGGAACACCACCGCGCGGTCGGGCCCGGGCGATGCGACCTCGCGGCCGTCGAGCACCACGCCGCCGCGTGTGGGCTGCAGCAGGCCGGCCACGATGTTGAGCACCGTGCTCTTGCCGCAGCCCGAGTGGCCGATGAGGGCGATGAACTCGCCCTGCTCGACCTGCAGGTCCACGCCCGCGAGCACGGGGTTGGTCTGGCCGTCGCGCGTGAAGGCCATGTCGACGGCGCTGATGTGAAGGTAGGCCATGGTGTGTGTTCTCCCTTCAGCCGGCCGCGGTGCCGCGGGTGACGAGGCGGCCGATCCAGGCCACCAGCCGGTCGAGCGCAAAGCCCACCAGGCCGACGTAGACCAGCGCGAGGATGATGTCGCTGATGCGCGAGGAGTTCCACGCGTCCCAGATGAAGAAGCCGATGCCGACACCGCCGATCAGCATCTCGGCGGCCACGATGGCCAGCCACGACAGGCCGATGCCGATGCGCAGGCCGCTGAAGATGTAGGGCGCCGCGGCCGGCAGCATGATCTTGGCGAAGTACTCGGCGCCGTTGAGGCGGATCACGCGCGCCACGTTGCGGTAGTCCTCGGGGATGTTGCGGATGCCCACCGAGGTGTTGATGATGATCGGCCACACCGCGGTGATGAAGATGACGAAGATGGCCGAGGGCTGGCCGTCCTGGAACCCGGCCAGCGAAATGGGCAGCCAGGCCAGCGGCGGCACCGTGCGCAGCACCTGGAACAGCGGGTCCAGGCCGCGCTGCGCCCAGGTGCTCTGGCCCACCAGCACGCCCAGCGCGATGCCGGCCGAAGCCGCCAGCGCGTAGCCCAGGGCCACGCGCTGCAGGCTGGCCAGCAGCTGCCAGCCCAGGCCCTGGTCGTTGCCGCCGTTGTCGTAGAACGGGTCGATGATGAGTTCCCAGGTGTCGGCCAGCACCTTGGTCGGCGGCGGCAGGGCAGCGCCCGGCTGGCTGCAGGCCAGCTGCCACACCACCAGCACCAGGGCCAGGATGAGCAGCGGCGGCAGCGTGCGGCCGAGCAGGGCCTTGAGGGCCGGCAGCGCTCGCCGCGCCAGCCAGGGCTGGGCGGCGGCCGGGCGTGCGGCGTCGGGCAGGGGGATGGTGCTCATGGGCGTTCTCGTGTCGTGGGCGGCCAGCGCGGGCTCAGGCCGAGCGCAGTGCCTTGATGGCCAGGCTGTCGAGGTAGGCCTGGGGCTTGGCGGGGTCGAAGACCTTGCCGTCGAAGAAGCGCTCGACGCCACGCGACGTGCCCTTGGGGATGTCGGCCGCGGCCACGCCCAGGTCCTTCGCGGCGGTGCGCCAGAGGTCCTCGCGGTTGACCTTCCTGATCCAGCCCGCGCTGTCGAAGTTGGTGGGCAGGTAGCCCCAGCGGATGTTCTCGACCAGGAACCACAGGTCGTGGCTCTGGAAGGGGTAGCTGGCCTGGTCCTTCCAGTAGCGCATCTGCTGCGGGCTGTTCTTGACGACGCGGCCGGTGCCGTAGTCGAAGTCGCCCTTCATGCGGTCGACGATGTCCTCGAAGGGTGCGTTGATCCACTTGCGCTGCGAGCAGATGCGCGCCATCTCCTCGCGGTTGGCCGGGTTCTCGCACCACACCTGCGCCTCCATCACGGCGCGCAGCAGCGCCTGCGTGGCGCGCGGGTTGGCGGCCACCCAGTCGCTGCGCATCGCGAAGGCCTTCTCGGGGTGGTTGTGCCAGAGCTCGCTGGTGGTGACGGCCGTGTAGCCGATGCCTTGGTTGATGAGCTGGCGGTTCCAGGGCTCGCAGACGCAGAAGGTGTCCATGCTGCCCACCTTCATGTTGGCCACCATCTGCGCCGGCGGCACCACGATGGTGGAGATGTCCTTGTTGGGGTCGATGCCGCCGGCGGCCATCCAGTAGCGGATCCACATGTCGTGCGTGCCACCGGGGAAGGTCATCGCGGCCTTCACCTGCGCACCCTTGGCGGCCTTGGCCGCCAGCGCGCGCTTGAAGCCGCTGGTGTCGGCGCCCACCTTGAGGTCGGCGTACTCCTTGCCCACGCTGATGCACTGGCCGCCGAGGTTGAGGCGCGCCAGGATGGAGATCGGCACCTGCACGTTGTTGGCCGTGGTCACGCCCGCGCTGATGAGGTAGGGCATGGGCGTGAGGATGTGCGCGCCGTCGATGCCGCCCGCGCCCGAGCCCAGCACGAGGTTGTCGCGCGTGGTGCCCCACGACGACTGCTTGAGCACCTCGACGTCCGTCATGCCGTGTTTCTTGAAGAAGCCTTTTTCATCGGCCACGAACAGCGGCGCGGCGTCGGTGAGGGCGATGAAGCCGAGCTTGGCCTTGGTGGTTTCGGGCTTGCCGGCCTGGGCACGCGCGGGGCGGCTGGCCAGGCCGCCGGCCGTGGCGGCCACGGCGCCGCCCAGGGCGGCCTGGTTGAGCGTGCGGCGGGAGATCGTCGCGGTGGGGCGTTCGGTGCTCATGGGGGACTCCTGGTGGTGCCGATGGATGGGTGGAACGGAAAAACAAAAACGGCGTCTCTGCGAACCCCGCAAGGGGTTGCCAGAGGACGCCGTTGTCCTGTGCCGGGTGCGTGCACCAAGCCGGGCCGTCGTTGACCCGTTGCCCACACTGATGCATGCAGCGTGCCAACCCGTGCGATGCGCCGGGCCAGGCGCCCTCAGAGCCCGTCGATCAGCGGCCCCATCTGCAGCACGGCCTCGGCCACCTCGCCCAGGCGGCGGTGGCGCTGCATGGCGGTGTCGCGCAGCAGGCGGTAGGCGGCTTCCTCGGTGAGCCCGCGGCGCTGCATCAGCAGGCCCTTGGCGCGTTCGACCAGCTTGCGCTCGCGCAGCGCGGACTGGGCCGAGGCGAGCTCGTCGTTCATCTGCTGCAGGCGCTGACCCTGCTGCTGCACCAAGTCCATCATCGAGCGCCCCAGTTGCGGGCCCAGCAGCGCGCCCGTGTCGCCCGCGCCGCTGGCGCAGGGCAGGGCGGGCTCGGCGGTGGCGCCACGCACCTCGGCCAGGCGGGCCTCGCACAGCGCCACCAGTGCGCTGGTGGCGGCGTCCTCCAGCAGGCGCAGCGCGTCGATGCGGCGCGTGGCGGCGGCGAACCAGGCCTCGCCGCCGCCCGGGCCGTCGCGCACGGGCCCGTGCTCGCGCAGGCGCGCGCGGAAGGTCTCGAGATCGCGCGCTTCGGGGCCGGCCTGCAGGTGCTGCCACATCGTGGCCAGCATGGGCTCGGCGAAGTCGCGGAAGATCTGGAAGCAGCGCTCCTGGCCGTCCAGCAGGTGCTGCAGGCGCTGCGTGGTGGCGGTGTTCACCGTGCCGGCGGCAAAGGCCGCGGTGCCGGCGGCGCGCTCCTGGCCGGCGAGCTCCTTGCCCTGCATCAGGTGGAACAGGGCCACCAGCGCGCGTGCGATGCGCGGGTCGGCGGCGGTGTCGGCGGCCTCGAACACCACCGCCAGCTGAGCGGCGATCAGGGCGCTGTAGGCGGCGGTGGACTCCTCTGTGCCCAGCTCGCGCCGCGCCACCTGCTGGCGCAGCGCGGGCAGGCCGTCCAGGGCCTGCAGCAGCTGCGCCATGCGCGTGAGCAGGCGCATGCCGCCGTCCAGGGGCGTGCTGTCGCTGCGCGGCGTGAGGTGGCGCTGTCGCACCTCGGCCTCCACGCGCTGGCTGTCGTCCACACACTGCAGGCGCTCGGCCGCGAAGCGCTGCCCGCGCGACGCGATGTAGAGGTTGGAGGCACCACGCTCGCGCTGCAGCCGGTGCACCCATTCGCACATCGCGCGCACGAGGTCGCCGGTGGCGCGCAGTTGTTCCAGGCTGTGGATCTCGCTGCGGCGCGCGGCCATCAGGAAGGCGAGGGTGGGGTTCACGCAGATGGGGTTAGCAAGCCCCGTGCGCGGCGGCGCAGGCAGCGTCGCGCGGGCGCAGACCGCACCAAAGCCGGGGCACGGCGCCACGGCTTGGTGCGCGTGGCGGGGCCTCGTACGGGCCTGCCGACGGCGCTTCAGCAGGGTGGAGTGCTTGGGCCCCGGGCTTGGCACGCCTTGTGCAAATGACCTGGCGTCAGCCGCCGCAAAGGCGCGGTGGCCGGCACGGACAAAGGCGTCCGACGTTCCTGGTGCGAGCCCGCTCGCACCCGGCCGTCGAGACGCCTTTTTGCATTGTGTTGGCCGATTCACGACGAGGTTCACCGGGCATGTTGCAAGCGCTCAGACCCCCCCAGCCCCGCCAGCGCCTCGTGCTGGTGGGCAACGGCATGGCCGGTGTCCGCACGCTCGAGGAGCTGCTGAAGATCGCGCCCGACCTCTACGACATCACGGTGTTCGGAGCCGAGCCGCACCCCAACTACAACCGCATCCTGCTGAGCCCCGTGCTCGCCGGCGAACAGACGCTGGACGAGATCGTGCTCAACCCGCTGGACTGGTATGCCGAACACGGCATCACCCTGCACACCGGCAAGACCATCACGCGCATCGACCGCGTGAAGCGTGTGGTGGAAGCGGCCGACGGCACCACGGCACCGTATGACCGCCTGCTGCTGGCCACGGGCTCGCTGCCCTTCATCCTGCCCATCCCGGGCAAGGACCTGCCGGGTGTCATCGGCTACCGAGACATCGCCGACACGCAGGCCATGATCGACGCGGCGGCGCAGTACCGGCACGCCGTCGTCATCGGCGGCGGCCTGCTGGGCCTGGAGGCCGCCAACGGCCTGGCCAAGCGTGGCATGCAGGTGACGGTGGTGCACCTGATGCCCTGGCTGATGGAGCGCCAGCTCGACGAGACCGCCGGCCGGCTGCTGCAGCAGAGCCTGGCGCAGCGCGGCATCCGCTTCGCGATGGGCGTGCAGACCGAGGCGCTGATCCCGGATGCGCAGGGCCGTGTCATGGCCGTGCGCTTCAAGGACGGCCGCGAGATCCCGGCGGACCTGGTGGTGATGGCCGCCGGCATCCGCCCGAACACGGCGCTGGCCGCATCGGCCGGCCTGCACTGCGAGCGCGGCATCGTCGTCACCGACACGCTGCAGACCGTGACCGACCCGCGCATCTACGCCGTGGGCGAGTGCGCCGCGCACCGCGGCATCGCCTACGGCCTGGTGGCGCCGCTGTTCGAGCAGGCCAAGGTGTGTGCCACGCACCTGGCGCAGTTCGGCATCGGCCGCTACACGGGCAGCGCGGTGAGCACCAAGCTCAAGGTCACGGGCATCGACCTGTTCTCGGCCGGCAACTTCATGGGCGGCGAGGGCACGGAGGAGATCCTGCTGTCCGACCCCGTGGGCGGGGTCTACAAGAAGCTGGTGCTCAAGGAAGACAAGCTCGTGGGCGCCGTGCTCTACGGCGACACGGTCGACGGCAGCTGGTACTTCAAGCTGCTGCGCCAGGGCCGGCCGGTGGCCGACATCCGCGACAAGCTGATGTTTGGCGAGAACTCGCTCGGCGACACCGGCCACGCCGGCGTCAACAAGGCCGCGGCCATGGCCGACAGCGACGAGGTCTGCGGCTGCAACGGCGTGACCAAGGGCGCCATCTGCAAGGCCATCAAGGCCCAGGGCCTGTTCACGCTGGACGACGTGCGCAAGCACACCAAGGCCAGCGCCAGCTGCGGCAGTTGCACCGGGCTCGTGGAGCAGCTGCTGATGTCGGTGGCCGGCGGCGACTACAGCGCCGCACCCAAGACCAAGGCCATGTGCGGCTGCACCGACCACGGCCACCAGGCCGTGCGCGACGCCATCCAGGCCCAGCACTGGCTCACCATCGACGAGGTCTACAGGGGCATGGACTGGCGCACCCCCAACGGCTGCGCCAGCTGCCGCCCGGCCATCAACTACTACCTGCTGAGCACCTGGCCCAAAGAAGCCAAGGACGACCCCCAGAGCCGTTTCATCAACGAACGCAGCCACGCCAACATCCAGAAGGACGGCACCTACAGCGTGATCCCGCGCATGTGGGGCGGCGAGACCACGGCCAGCGAGCTGCGGCGCATTGCCGACGTGGTGGACAAGTACCAGATCCCCACCGTCAAGGTCACGGGCGGCCAGCGCATCGACATGCTGGGCGTGAAGAAGGAAGACCTGCCCGCGGTGTGGAAGGACCTGGCCATGCCCAGCGGCCACGCCTACGCCAAGGCCCTGCGCACGGTGAAGACCTGCGTGGGCAGCGAGTGGTGCCGCTTCGGCACGCAGGACAGCACGCAGATGGGCAAGGACCTGGAGCGCGCCCTGTGGCGCATGTACGCGCCGCACAAGGTGAAGCTGGCGGTGAGCGGCTGCCCGCGCAACTGCGCCGAGAGCGGCATCAAGGACGTGGGCGTGATCGGCGTGGACAGCGGCTGGGAGCTTTACGTGGGCGGCAACGGCGGCATCAAGACCGAGGTGGCCCAGTTCCTGTGCAAGGTGAAGACACCCGACGAGGTGCTGGAGTACAGCGGCGCCTTCCTGCAGCTGTACCGGCTGGAGGGCTGGTACCTGGAGCGCACCTGCCACTACATCGCGCGCGTGGGGCTGGACCACGTGAAAAAGAAGATCCTCGACGACGCGGACGGCCGCCGCGCGCTGTGGGAGCAGCTGCAGTTTGCGCTCGACGGCGAACCCGACCCGTGGTTCGAGTTCGAGAAGGCGCAGGTGGACCTGCGGCAGTTCGCGCCGCTTCAGCCGGCCATCACCGTGGAGCAGGGCGCATGAACGCGGTGGTGAACGAGACGCGCTGGGTCGAGGTCTGCGCCGTGGCCGACATCCCCGAGCTCGGCGCGCGCCGCGTGGCGCGGCCCGCAGGTTTGCCGGTGGCGCTGTTCCGCACCGCGGGCGAGCAGGTGCACGCGCTGCTCGACCGCTGCCCGCACAAGGGCGGTCCGCTGAGCCAGGGCATCGTGGGTGGCGAGCACGTCTTCTGCCCCCTTCACAACTGGGCCATCGCGCTGGCCGACGGCCAGGCGCGGGCGCCCGACGTGGGCTGCACACCCGCCTTTCGCTGCCGCGTGCAGGCTGGCCGCGTGCTGCTGGACGCCGACGAGCTGGCAACCCACGCGCTGGACCTGCCCGCACCCACGGCCGGCCCCTGCCGGCATGGCTGAACACGAGAAGGCCGCGGTGGAGGAGACCAGAACCACCTGCCCGTACTGCGGCGTGGGCTGCGGCGTGATCGTGTCGCACGCCGCGGGCCGCATCCACGCCGTGCGTGGTGACCCCGCCCACCCGGCCAACCAGGGCCGGCTGTGCAGCAAGGGCCAAAGCCTGCACCTCACCGCCACGCCCGAGGTGACGGCCCAGGTGCGCGCGCTGCACCCCCTGCGGCGTGCCGTGCGCAGCGGCCCGCTGCAGCGCGTGGGCTGGGACGCCGCGCTCGACGAGGTGGCCGACCGGCTGGCCGGCGTGGTCGAGCGCCACGGCCCCGGCGCCGTGGGCTTCTACCTCAGCGGGCAGCTGCTCACCGAGGACTACCACGCCTTCAACAAGCTGGCGCGCGCCGGGATCGGCACCAACCACGTCGACACCAACTCGCGCCTGTGCATGAGCAGCGCCGTGGCCGGCATGAAGGCCGCGTTTGGCAGCGACAGCGTGCCCGGCTGCTACGACGACATCGACCACGCCGAGACCGTGTTCATCGCCGGCAGCAACATGGCCTGGGCGCACCCGGTGCTGTACCGCCGGCTCGAGGCCGCGCGCGCACGCAATCCGGCGATCAAGGTGATCGTGGCCGACCCGCGCCGCACCGAGACGGCCGCCGAGGCCACGCTGCACCTGCCGCTGCTGCCGGGCACCGACGTCGTGCTGTTCCACGCCCTGCTGCACGTGATGCTGTGGGAGGGCCTGGTCGACACCGCGTACATCGCCGCCCACACCCAGGGCTTTGCCGCGCTGCGCGACCGCGTGCGCGAGTTCAGCCCCGCCGAGGCTGCCAAGGTCTGCGGGCTGAAGGCCGACGACATCGTGCAGGCCGCGCGCTGGTTCGCGAACGTGCGCGACGATGGCAGCCGCGCTCCCACGCTGAGCCTGTGGTGCCAGGGCCTCAACCAGAGCGTGGCCGGCACCGACAAGAACACCGCTCTGCTCAACCTGCACCTGGCCACGGGCCAGATCGGCCGCCCGGGCGCTGCGCCGCTGAGCCTGACCGGCCAGCCCAACGCCATGGGCGGGCGCGAGGTCGGCGGCCTGGCGCCGCTGCTGCCCGGCCACCGCGAGCTGGCCAACGCCGAACACCGCGACGAGGTGGCCGCGCTGTGGGGCGTGCAGGCGCTGCCTTCGACGCCCGGCCATACGGCGCTGGAGATGTTCCGCGCCGCGGCCGAGGGCGAGATCAAGGCGCTGTGGATCGTGTGCACCAACCCGGCGGCCAGCCTGCCCGACCAGGCCCTGGTGCGCCGTGCGCTCGAGCGCTGCGAGTTCGTGGTGCTGCAGGAGGCCAGCCGCACCACCGCCACCGTGCCCTTTGCCGACGTGCTGCTGCCCGCCGCCAGCTGGGCCGAGAAGGAAGGCACCGTCACCAACAGCGAGCGCTGCATCAGCCGCGTGCGCGCCGCCGTTCCGCCGCCCGACGAGGCGCGCGCCGACTGGGCCATCGCCGCCGCCGTGGGCCGCCGGCTCGAAGCCCGGCTGCCCGATCGCCGCGTGCCGGCGCAGGCCGGCCGTTCGCTCTACGCCTGGCCCGACGCCCAGGCCGTGTGGCTGGAGCACCGCGAGGCCACGCGCGGCCGCGATCTCGACATCACCGGCCTCGACTGGCCCATGCTCGAACAAGCCCCGCGCACCTGGCCCTGGGCCGAAGGCGCGACGGCCCCGACACCGCGCCTGTTTGCCGACGGCCGCTTCCACACCCCCGACGGCCGCGCGCGCTTTGCCGCCCCGGCCTGGCGCGGCACGGCCGAGATGCGCGACGCGCACTACCCCGTGTCGCTGAGCACCGGCCGCCTGCGCGACCAGTGGCATGGCATGTCGCGCACCGGCACGCTGGGCCGGCTGTTTGCCCACACGCCCACGCCGGCCGTGGAGATGCACCCCCAGGAGCTGGCGCGCCGCCGGCTGAAGGACGGCGACCTCGTGCGCGTGAAGTCGCGCCGCGGCGCCCTGGTGCTGCCGGTGCAGGCCACCGAGGCCCAGATGCCGGCGCAGGCCTTTGTCGCCATGCACTGGAGCAGCGAGTGGCTGGGTGGCGCCAACGCCCCCGGCGTGAACTCGCTGCTGGGCACGGCGGCCTGCCCGCAGTCGCGCCAGCCCGAGCTCAAGCACGCGACGGTGCGCGTGGAGCGGGCCGAGCTGCCCTGGGCCCTGCGCGCCGCCGCCTGGTGCCCGGCCGGCGAGGCCCTGGCCCTGCGCGAGCGGCTGAACACGCTGCTGCAGTCCCAGGGCTGGGCCTACGCGAGCGTGCTGCCATTCGGCCGTGATGAAGACCGCGATGAAGCCCGCGCAGGAGACCCCGACACCAGCCGGCGCCTGGGCCTGCAGCTGCACGTGGCCGCCGCCGAGGCCCCGCTCGCCGAGGCCGTGGCCGCCATCGCCAGCGCGCTGGGCCTGCCCACGCCCGCAGGCTGCCTGGCCTACGCCGATGTGCGCGGCGGCCGTGTGCAGCAGCTGCGCCGCGTGCGCCTGCGCGCCGATGGCGCCATCGCGGCCTTCGTGCTGGCCGGCGATGCCGCGTCCGCCCCTTGGCTGCTGGCCTGGCTGCAGGCCGGCGACGACGCCCGGGTGCTGGGCCCGGCCCTGCTGCGCCCCAGCGCCACGCCGCCGGCCGCCGCCGGCCCCGGCCGCGGCGCCGTGCTGTGCAGCTGCAACGACGTGGCCGAGGCCGACATCGCCGCCGCGCTGCAGGGCTGTGCCCAGGCCGACGCCGCCACGCGCCTGGCCGCCGTGCAGCGCAGCACGCGCTGCGGCACCACCTGCGGCTCCTGCCTGCCGGCGCTGCAGCGTCGCCTCAAGGCCGCCGCACCCACCCCCACCGCCCCCGTGCAGGAGCCCGCATGAACGCCATCCCCACCGCCGAGGCCGCCGGCCGCGTCACCCTGGTCGGCGCCGGCCCCGGCGCGGCCGACCTGCTCACCGTGCGCGCCGTCAAGGCCCTGCGCCGCGCCACCGTGGCCCTTGTAGACGACCTCGTGGACCCCAGCGTGTTGCGCTACCTGCGGCGCAGCGCGCGTGTGCTGCCCGTGGGCAAGCGCGGCGGCTGCGTGAGCACGCCGCAGGCCTTCATCCACCGGCTGATGGTGGCCGAGGCGCGGCGCGGCGAAGAGGTGGTGCGGCTCAAGGGCGGCGACCCCTTCGTCTTCGGCCGCGGTGGCGAGGAGGTGGACGCCCTGCGCGAGGCCGGCATCGTGGTGGAGGTGGTCAGCGGCCTCACCGCCGGCATCGCCGGGCCGGCTGCCATGGGCATCCCCGTCACCGACCGCCGCTGTGCGCCCGGCGTGGCCCTGGTCACCGGGCACGCCAAGCCCGGCGGCCAGGGGCCCGACTGGGCGGCGCTGGCGCGCAGCGGGCTCACGCTGGTGGTCTACATGGGCACGGAGCGCGTGGCCGACGTGGTGGTGCCCTTGCTCGCCGCCGGCCTGCCGGCGGCCACGCCCGCGGCCGTGGTGAGCGCGGCCCACACGCCGCGCCAGCGCGAGGCCCGCTGCACGCTGGGCACGCTGGAGGCCACGCTGCAGGCCGATGCCGGCCTGGGCAGCCCGGCGGTGCTGGTGATCGGGGCCGTGGCCGCGCGGGGCGCGCAAGCCGAGGCGCTCAGCGCGCCGTGGCCGGCTCCTGCAGCGGGAACTGCGTGCAGCCAAGCTGCCGGCTGATCTCGCGGCTGGCGTCGCGCAGCATGGCCACGAGCTCGGGCTCGCGCTCGTTGTCGTAGCGGAAGCTGGGGAAGCTCACGCTCAGCCCCGCGCAGACGTGGTTGTTGCGGTCGAAGATGGGGATGGCGGCGCAGCGGATGTGGTCGTCGAACTCCTCGCGGTCCTGGCCGAAGCCCTGGGCCAGCGTGCGCTCGAGCTCGGCGTCAAACGCTTCGCGCGTGGTGATGGTCTTGTCGCGGTAGCGCTTGAAGTCGCAGCCGGCGATGACGCGGTCGCGCGCCTCGCGGCTTTCCCAGGCCATGAGCACCTTGCCGATGGCCGTGCAATGCAGCGGCGCGCGGCGGCCGATGCGCGAGTACATGCCCAGCATGTGCCGGCTGTCGACCTTGTGCACGTAGATGATCTCGCTGTCGATCAGCGTGCCCAGGTGCACCGTCTCGCCCGTGGCGTCCGACAGGCGCTGCATGTGCGCCTTGGCCACCTCCACCAGGTCGGGCACGCGCAGGCTCTTGGCGCCGAGCTCGAACATGCGCATGGTCAGGCCGTAGCGCTCGGTGTCGGCCTCCTGGCGCACGTAGCCCAGGGTCTTCATGGTCTGCAGGAAGCGGTAGACCGTGGCCTTGGGCATGGCCAGCCGCACCGAAAGCTCGGAGATGCCGATCTCGCTCTTCTCGGCCAGGGCCTGCAGGATGGCAAACACCTTCAGCACCGCGGCCACGGACTCGGGTTGTCGGCTGTCGTAGGCGTCGTCGTCCATGGGATCCTGTCGTTTCAGGCGCTGCGGGAGCGCGTTTCGGGATTATCGGATCAAGCCGGGCGCGCCGGTGTTCTGCAGCACCCAGGCCACAGGGTCTTGGCCCACGGGCGGCGAGGGCGCGGCGTAGGGCGGGGCCCAGCCGATGTCGTCGGACAGCGCCGCGCCGGCGGGCGTGGCGCGCAGGGCCGGCAGCAGCGCCACGGAGCGGCCGTCGAGCACCGAGCCACGTTCCGCAAAGCGTGTGCCGCCGAGCACGCGCACCAGGCGCTCGGGCGGCAGGCCCGGCGTGAGCCAGTGGTTGTGCTCGGCCAGCACGCGCGAACCCAGGCCCAGGCCGATGCTGTAGCCGTGGTACCGGGCATCGCGCACGCGGTAGACGTTGCCCAGCACGTGCACACGGCCGTGGCGCACACGCGGCGCGCGCTCCTGCACGCCGTCCCAGAGGTTGTGGCGGTAGGTGATGCGCAGGCGGCCGTCGTCGCTGGTGTGGCGGTCGCTGCCGCCCACGAGGCTGGTCTTGTCGTGCGGGCAGAAGTGGTTTTGGCTCACGGTGACGAGGTCGCTCTCGCGCGTGATGTCGAGCAGGCCGTCGTGGTGCTGCATGCGGCGGCCGAACACGTTGCGCGCGGCGGCGTCGGGGCGCTGGCCGTCGTCGAGCGTGTTCTGGTGGATCCACACACGCGTGGCGCCGACCAGGGAGACGTTGTCGTAGAGCGAGTTCCACTCGCCGTGGCGGTTGTCGGCCGGGTCCCAGGCGGGGAAGTGGTCGTAGGCGTCCGAGAGGTGCAGGCCGCGCACGATGACGTCGCTCACGCGCTCCAGCAGCAGCATGCCGCCGTGCAGGCCAGCGCCCGGGGCCACGCCGATGAGCGTGGTGCGCGAGGGCAGCTTCACGGTCACGGCCTCGCGCTGCGCGGCGGCCGAGCGGCGGCGGGCTTCCTCGAGCGGGCCTTCGGGTGCGCGGAGGCCCCAAGTGGCGGGGTCGAACTGGCGCTCGAAGGCGGCGCGGTCGAAGGCGTGGTCGCGGAAGCGCTCTTCGGGGCCGCCGAGCTCGATGAAGGCGGCGACCTTCACGATGCGCGGCCGGCCGTGCGGGGCCAGCGCGGCGCGCAGTTCGGCTGCTGTGCGCACGGTGTGCACGTCGCGCGGCAGGGCATCGCTGCCGCCGCGCGTGCCGCCGTCCTGCGAGGCCCAGCCGTCGCCTTCGGCCAGCACGGCGCGCGCGGGGTCGTCGGCGTCGGCGGTGTTGCCTTCTGTGGCGAAGCGGTTCACGGCCGGGTCGAAGGGACGGCGCGAGGTGGACGCCGCCCAGCCGCCGATGTGCTGCCCCAGCGCGCTGCCGCGCACCACGGCCTCGCCGTTGGGCAAGACAGCGGCCTGCCACTGGCCGGCTGGCACGCCCTCGTCCCAGGCGCGGCCCAGGCTCACGCTGCCGGGGGCCACGCCGGGCTCGGCCGCGAAGCGGCTGTGGGTGACGAGGAAGCCGCGCTGCCCGGGCCGCGTGCTCGGGGCCAGCACATGGCCACCGCGGCTGCGGCCGGCGCGGCTGAGCAAGGTGCTGTCGGTGATGTGGGCCGTGGCGTCGCCGAAGACGAAGTCCACGTCGCCGGCGATCACGCTGTTCGCGATGAACACGCGGCCGGCGTTGTCGGGCGAGGGCGGCGCGGGCCGGCGCAGCAGCAGCGTGTCCTGCCAGCCCATCAGGCGCACGCCGTCGAGCTGGATGCGGTCGCCGCGCAGGGTGAGCGCCACGGCCTGCGCGTCGCGGGCCTCGTTCTCCACCGTCAGCCGGCGCAGCTGCACGTCGCTGCTGGCGACGATGAGCGTGGCGCTGCCCGAGGTGCCGTGCACGGCGTGGCCGCGGTGGGCGTGGCAGGGATGGGCATCGGCCTCCGGCGCCTTGGGCGTGGCGTGCGAGGTGGCGGCCACGATGCGCACCGCGGCGGCGTCGGCCGTGTCGCCGGCCAGCAGCACCGGCGCCTTGTCGCGCAGGCAGGGCCGCTCGCGGTAGGTGCCGGGCCGCACAAGGATGGTGGTGCGCGCGCTGGTGCTGCCACGAGCGGGCAGGGCGTCGAAGGCGGCCTGCAGCGTGGTGTGGGTGCCGCTGCCGTCGGCGGCGACCACGAGATCAGCCCGTGGCAGCGGCGTGCCCTGCAGCGTGGCGGGCACCCAGCGGTCGCCGGCGTGCACCAGCCAGTCACCAGGCTCGGCCGCCGCGGCCGGGGCGTCGACGGTGGCGCAGCCCGGGGACGCCGCCAGCCACGCCAGCGCCAGGGCCAGGCAGGCGCGCAGCCGCATCACGCTGCCGGGATCTCCACGAGGTATACGCCGGGCTCGCCGTCGCCGTCGGCGCTGAACAGCACGTGGCGTTCGTCGGGCGAGAAGCTCGGATGCGGGTGCGTGACCTGGCGGCTGCCCTTGTAGACGCCCCAGCTGCTGTCGTGGTGGGCGATGGGCCGGGTCTGGCCGCGCTTCATATCGAACAGGTGCAGGAACGGGTCGCCCTGCTTCATGGCGTTGGCCGCGCCGCTGCTGGACGCGTCGGCCTTGCCGCAGCCGTCGCCCACGATGAGCGTGCCGTCGTGGTTGCTCATCAGGTGCGAGCAGGGCGGCATGGTGGTGAGCAGGCGGTCTTCCAGCGTCACGGGGTCGAGGCTGCGGATGAAGCGCTCGGGCTGGTCCTGGAAGTAACTCACGTAGACCATAGCCGAGCCATCGGGCACCCAGAACTCGTGCGTGCAGCTTTCGCCGGCCGCGTGTTCGCGCGCGCAGCGGCGGTTGCTGCCATCTTCGTCGATGAACCACATGCGGGCGTCGATGCGGTCGTGCGGGCCTTCGTGGCAGTAGGCCACGGTGGTGTCGTCGAAGGGGCGGTACTGCGGGTGGCCGAGCCAGCCCTGCTGCTCAAGGATGACGCTGCGGCGGCCGGTGGCGAGGTCGATGCTGAAGAGGCGGCAGCGCGGCCGGCGCTCGAACATCTCGTCGAACTTCTTCCAGTCCGACAGCGGGAACCAGTCCTCGGCCGCGATCTCGATGCCGACCATCTTGGTGCAGGCGCTGTTGGCCACCCAGGTGCCGTAGCCCACCCAGCCCTCGGGCACGACGTAGGCCACCTCTTCCTTCAGCGTGGCCAGCTCCAGCCGGATGAGCTGGCGCTCGGCGCGCACGAAGTACACGAAGCGGTCGTCGGGGCTCATGAAGGCGCCGAAGGTGTTTTCGCCCAGCCCCTCGGTCAGCTGCACGGCGCGCCGGGTCTGCAGGTCGAGCAGGTGCAGGTTCCAGTTCGGGCTGGGTGCGGGCCCGAACTCGCCGGCGAACAGCAGCTTCGAGCCATCGGCCGTGAAGCACTTCTGGTAGAAGTAGTTGCGGTGGCAGGTCACGTCGCGCGGCGTGAGGCGGGTGACGCGGGCGCCGGTGTCGGGGTCTTCGTGCGTGGCGAAGGGCATCACGCGTTCGGTGTGTTTGCTCATGGGGTGGGTTTCAAGTGAGGCGCTTCAGCAGCGCCTGGCCCTGGTTGACGAGCCGCTCGGCGGCGGCGGCATCGCTGCTCTTGC
>Ga0209278_1000527_pt1 | contig 28556 bp, 27 predicted proteins | sample JI81BgreenDNA_FD_187504 | JGI IMG/M metagenome (GOLD analysis project Ga0209278, IMG submission 187504) | Wastewater effluent complex algal communities from Wisconsin, to seasonally profile nutrient transformation and Carbon sequestration -... | ecosystem: Engineered > WWTP > Effluent > Algae...
TTATGAGACCAATGTCACGCGATCCGGCCAGCGCCGTCAGGATTTTCAGCAGGATCGCAAAGGCGAGGACGGTGCCGACGATCGCTTCAATGAGCGCTTCTATGATCGTGATCAGCGGTGACCTTTTGAACCCAACCGCTATTCCGGAAAGCCTACCAGCTAAGGACGGCCACGATGAGGAAGGCAATCGAAAGAGCCAGTGCAATCAGCGAACTACCCTTGGAAGGCTTCCCTCTGTGGGTGAGATACTCTTCCGGGCTCCTAAGGTTGCCGAAACGGCCAGGGAGATCAGTTGGGGATGCGCCGCGTGAGATATCGCCAGTGACGACAGCATAAGTGATCGGATCCATGTTCGATCTGTTATTGAAATCGTCCATCCGCGTTCTCCTAGCCTTTCCGTAGCGTTTTTACGCCAAAAAGACAATCATAGGATCAACGCTGCGAGGGGTTAGGAGGCTATTGCCGATTCGATTTGTATCAGCGATTGCGTGGGGTGCCAGAATCATACCAGAAGGGGAGCGGTTACGCTGAATTCAAGCGAGCCGTTGAGAGCATGTTATCGAAGACTGACGCGACATATCTCGATCTTCGAGAGCGCATTCTATTTGGCGAGCTTAAGGCTGGAGCACCGTACTCTGCCCAGGATATGGCTGCGTACTATGGGCTTCATATCAATATGGCGCGCCGGCTCCTGGTCGCTTTGAAGGTTGGCGGCTATCTTACCCGCTCGGGCACGTCCTATGTCATCTCGACATTCTCTCAGAACCAAGTTGAGGAATGGCGCCTTTCATTGGGCGCAATCGTCGAGATCGGGGCAGTACGGTTGGCGCAGTCCGGGGGTGGAACTCTTGGCCCACTCGCGGCATTCATCGACGAACGCATTCGAAACGTCCCTGTGAAACACGAGGACTTTTTTCTGGGTGCAATGGGGCTCACGCATATCGTCCTGGGTGGCAAGGAAAGCACCCTTGCCAATCTTGTCTCGCAGTTCATCCCCCAGGCGTTTTTCCGCCTCCTTTGGATGGCAGACTCTTATGCTGTTCGCACAGGATTTCTGGTGGAGGCTAGCGACCGGTTTCTTTATGCAGCCAGGACAGGCGACATTGCGGGCGTTCGCGCGGCTAGCCGGATCTTCTTCGATGGCATCGCCCCTTCGCTGCAGACGCTCATCGAAAAGATGGGCGAGGGCATCTATCCGGTCAATGACCGCCAAGATGGATTCCAGACGATCGAGGACAACATCGCCGGGTATCCAACCTATGCGGGCAGCTCCCGCACTTTCTTGCCGATCATCGAGCCTCTTGCGGAGGTCGGTCAGGCAGTTTTGCCGCTTTGCTGAGTGGGATGCCTTACGCGTTCACGGGCTCTCTCGGGTGGAGCCGCATGGCGACAGCTTCGGCTGCGCAGTTCCGCGGTTCGGTCGTCCCGATGAGGTCCACAATGACATTAGCTGAACGTTTTATGCCATCGAGGTCGGCAGCCTCAAGTCGAGCCGCAACTGCATAGGCGACCGCCACACTGGCGTGTTTGACGTAATCTTCCATGAGGCGCAGCTCGCCGGTGGCGCTGACGATCGCCAGCATCATCCTGTTGTGAGCAAGGCTCGTTGCAATCGTGTCCCCGCCATCCGCTTCTTCGAGGAGGTTCTCAGCCAAGGCGCGGATAGCAGGTAGAGCCGGCGCGCAGTCCATGGACGACAGCCTGATGATTGCCGCGGCTTCGATTGCTGCGAGCTCGGCTACCTTATTGTCGAGTTCTTTGCCACTGGGCTGGTACCATTTGAAACGGGACCAGTCAGTATTGATGAAGCCCGTGCTCCGCAGCTCCGCAAAAGCTGCGGCACCCCAGTTTTCATCCAATCCCACGATCGCGGCAAGCGACGCCGGGTCAGTGCTCTCATATCCGAACTTGGAACTGATGCTGCAGCGCCGAATGCGCTCCATGCAAGCGTCAGGGCTGATCGCCATGCGCTTGGACGCTTCCTGGTAGAGATCGATCCGTTTCGCCATGCGGCAATAATAGCATGAAGGTAGTCCTCATCAATCAGGCTTTGGCCAATCGCCGCCGTGCACCTCACGCTCGTATTTCGAAATGCGCTTCCACTCGATGGCGACTTCGTCAAATCCATCGTTCGAGAACAACCGTTCGCAAAGGCGGTCGATTTCGTGCGGGTCGGCGGGCAAGCTCTCGTCCTCACGGTACTTTGCGACCGCATCCATTACTTTCAGGGCGTCGTCGTAGTTTGACATTTGGTGCTCATCAGAATGTATGGTCGGCACAAAGGTTGTAGTCCACTTATCGACGTAACATCAATGCATTTGAAAAAATGCCGATCCTTGGATGATAAGTGCTTTCGCCCCCTTTTATCGTTGCAATATCAGCCCCAGATTGAGGGATTATCTAGCTCGATTTGGCACAGTATATGACATTCATCTTTGTGAGCATATCGATTTCGTTGTTTCGAGCTGGACTCAGTTTCATAAAGCGAGGTGTAACAGACGCGCGTCAAGTCGAGCAGCCTGGTGGTCGCTGGTACCATTGGGGTTGCAAATGCAGGCTATCGTAACGAGCTTGCGGCAGCTGGCGACCCAGAGACTGTAATTCAGATCACCAGCCATAAGCGTCCGCTCCTGACCGAAGCTGCCGCTGGAACGCCCCGAAACTCCTGTGATATTCCCCACCGCTCGACCTCACAATCGAAGGCCAGTTACGCGGCTCGCATCTGGTAGAGTTCAAGATCAGCGACTTGATGGCTGGACCCTCGATTCCCAGCCTGTCTATTTTGGGGAATAGATCTTTAGGACTGGCGCAAACCCGCCGCCGGGTGTTCGCATGTTGGTGGTTTGTCCTTGATAGAGACGCGCAGCCGCAAGCACGGTAGATCCAGCGTAGGTGTAAAGCCTGATGTCGGTTTTAAATTCGGTCGGTGAATCATTGTGCATGACAATCCGCTTGCTCGGCGGCGCGTAGCATTGAGCGACATAGTCGGCGCTTTGAACTTCTGCCCATACTTTGCGGGTGAGCTTTTCACCTCGGTATGCGGCCTTGCTCCCGTAACCTCCGGCTGGTTTGAAAAATAGGTTCCGCCGGTTTGCCCATAAGCTTTCGGCATTGGCCGGACTGACGATGACAGTCTCTGGGATGGCGCGTTGCAATGCCGCGCGATGCGGCGCTGACAGTCCCCAACTCTTGAGGCATGCCGGGTTAGACAACAAGCTCAGGTTGCGTTTGTTGGCCAGCAACGCGTGATTATGAGGATTTGGCGACACCACAACAGCGCCGCTGTTGTACGCTGATGCGAGTGCAGCATGGCGGTCTTCGGTCAGGGCAAAATCAACGAGGCGATTGTAAATCAGATCGATTGCCAGTCCATCGAGGGTCAAGGTTGCACCATCAAAGCGGAACTTGCCGGGGTCGGCAATGACCGTCCTGATTCCAGCAGCTTCAAGGATTGCTTGTGCAAGTTTGAACTCAGGCAGGAGAAATTGTGCGTCAGGATCATCATCGACAATCGCAATTGTTGATGGGCGGCCCACACCCCTATGCAGCTGCCACTCGGCTATGAACATGGCGACGACCTGATCAGCAAAATTTTGCTGCGGGGCAATCTGGTCGACCAGGGGTTGCACCTGCAGACAACAGGCACGCTGCGCTCTTGCGAGCGCGGCGTTTAGAAACGCGCCACCGGCATTGGTGTTAATCTCGATCAGACGCGGGCCGTCCTCTGTTATATGGAAGTCATAGCCCATCAGGGCGCCGATTGGACCGAAGTCTACCCGGGCCGTAGCAGGCGCCCATGTCATCGCGGCAGCCACAAACCCGTCTAGCTTCGCTGCCGCTTCTGCTGCTGCCACAACACTTTCCATTATCGCCATCATATCCCTGCTGACAAACACCGGAACGTTCGAGAACAGCGACGGATGGGTGCGTGCGAGGTCAGCAGCGAAGCCGGGAAAATCAGCTCCGGCGTCGAGAGTCTCCAATAGGGCCAAGCGATCGAGGGTAATACAAAAACAATCGTGATTGAGCCGGTCGGCGGCTGCGCTGCCAATTACAGACGCGGACTGTTGCAACGCGTCTGGCGTTTTTACCGCTGACGATTTTTCGCTGAGGCATCGGTCTTTCGTCACAGATTGCCTGCCCAGTTCTCAAGAGCGATAGTCATACAGGAACGATAGCCAGCTGTCATGATCTCGACGCCAAATGTCCGATTTGACGTTTGACGAACCAGACGACCAATAGCGGGACGACAATCCACATCAATAGCGGTGCAATTCCAATTTCCAACCACGGCGTCACCGGCATTGTCGCAGTGTAGCGCCAGCTGAAAACCCCATTCGAGCGTGTCGCAATTATCTCTACGGCGATTGTGATGGCCAAACCAATCAGGACGAACCCAGCGACCTGCGACGACTTTGGCGCGCGAACCCACGCCGTTGATCGCGTCAGCGCAGCTATGATGCCGAATGCGACCAGCATGATGACCGCGTCGCCAAAGGTCGCAGCCATACAGATCTGAATACCTGTCAGGTGCGACATATCGGATGTGCCTGCGTACAGCCACATCTGGCCGAACTCCCATGGCAGGCTGAGCAACAGCGCAAACACTGCGATATTGACTGCGGGGTGGTCCATCAGCGCTTTCACAGGTCGGCATTTCTGAGGCGCAGCGCATTTCCGACAACCGATATGGATGACAGTGCCATGGCAGCAGCGGCGATGGCGGGCGATAGTAACAGCCCCAGCGATGGATACAGAACCCCGGCAGCGACGGGCACGCCAATGGCGTTGTAAACGAACGCGAGGAACAGGTTCTGGCGGATGTTGCGCATGATCGCGCCGCTGAGGCGGCGAGCGCGGACAATCCCATTGAGGTCACCTTTGACCAGCGTTACCCCGGCGCTTTCGATGGCGACATCGGTGCCGGTTCCCATCGCAATGCCGACATCGGCAGCCGCAAGCGCGGGTGCATCATTGACGCCGTCTCCGGCCATCGCGACAATGCGGCCTTCGGCTTTCAGTCGCGCAACCACCGCGCTTTTTGCATCGGGCAGGACATCGGCCTCCACCTCATCGAGCCCAAGGCGCCTTGCCACGGCTTCTGCCGTGACCCGGTTATCGCCGGTGACCATGATGACGCGAATACCCTCGGCCTTTAGCGCGGCAAGCGCGCTAGGCGTCGTTGGCTTCACCGGATCGGCAATCGCGATGACGCCGGCCGCCTGGCCATCGACAGAGACCAAGATGGCGGTAGCGCCTTCCCGGCGGTGTCGGTCAGCCGCTTCGGCCAGCGCAGCGGTATCGACGCCGAGCTCGGACAAATAGGCAGAATTGCCGATCGCCACCCGCCGACCGTCAACGGTGCCGATCACACCTTTGCCGGTAGGGGCATCGAAGTCGCTTGCAGTTTCAACGGGTATTGTGCGGGCTGCAGCTTCAGCAACAATGGCAGCTGCAAGTGGGTGCTGGCTTGGGCGCTCGACAGCAGCAGCAAAGCGCAGCAACTCGGTTTCGCTGGTGCCGCTGAAGGGTTCTATGGCGACTACCTTGGGCTTGCCCTCGGTAAGCGTGCCGGTCTTGTCGACAAGCAGCGTGTCGACCTTTTCCATACGTTCAAGCGCCTCGGCATTCTTGACCAGCACGCCGACTGCCGCACCGCGCCCAACGCCGACCATGATTGACATGGGCGTGGCGAGACCCAGCGCGCAAGGGCACGCAATGATCAGCACTGTCACAGCAGCTACAAACCCGAAGGTGAAGCGCGGCTCGGGGCCGAAGGTCGCCCAAACGACGAACGCCAGCACGGCGACAGCGATGACCGTCGGCACGAACCAGCCCGCAACCTGATCGGCAAGCCGCTGGATGGGGGCGCGGCTGCGCTGCGCATCGGCCACCATCTGGACGATCCGCGCCAGCATCGTGTCACTACCAACCTTGTCGGCACGCATGGCGATGGCGCCTGTCTGGTTGATCGTGCCGGCATTGACGGTGTCGCCGACATCCTTGCTCACCGGCATGGATTCGCCCGTGACCATCGATTCATCGATCGTGGAATGCCCCTCGGTTACCGTGCCATCGACCGGCACTGCTTCGCCTGGGCGAACGCGCAAAACATCACCCGCGACAACAATGCCAAGTGAAACTTCCTCGTCGGACCCGTCCGGTTTCAGCCGCCGCGCCGTCTTTGGCGCAAGGTCGAGCAAAGCGCGAATGGCTCCTCCGGTTGCCTCACGGGCGCGCAGTTCCAGCAATTGGCCGAGAAGGACGAGTACGACGATCACGGCAGCAGCTTCGAAATACACCGCAACCGCACCATCCATCCGGCGGAAGGCAGGCGGGAACGTATCGGGCGCGACGGTGGCGACGACACTATAGGCCCAGGCCACACCGGTCCCCATCGCAACCAGGGTGAACATATTGAGGCTGCGGTTCACGACAGACCGCCACCCGCGCGCGAAGAATGGCCAGCCAGCCCAGAGCACGACCGGAGACGCCAACAGCAGTTGAATCCAGTTGGAAACCTGGGGGCCGACAAGATGATCTATCCTGAGCAGATGTCCGCCCATCTCAAGCGCAAACACAGGGATTGTCAGCGCAAGACCAATCCAGAAGCGGCGGGTAAAGTCCGCCAATTCGGGATCTGGCGGTGTCTGGGCGGTCATGACGATTGGTTCCAGCGCCATGCCACAAATAGGGCATGCACCCGGGCCGATCTGTCGGATCTGCGGATGCATGGGGCAAGTGTATATCGCAGCTTCGCCTGCAGGCTCGTTCGACTGCGGTTCGGTTGGTGAAAGATACCTCGCCGGGTCCGCGATGAACTTCGTGCGACATCCCGCCGAGCAGAAGTAGTAGGGGTGTCCGTCGTGCGGTGCGTGGTGCGCCGTCTTGTGCGGATCGACCATCATCCCGCAGACAGGGTCGCGCTCGTTCTTTGTGAGATCGCTGCCATGAAGGGCAGTCGAGCTCTGCGGGTGGTCATCGAGAGCGGCAGGCTCTGCCATTGCACGCGTACCGCGTGCCTCGTCTGCCATACCGCTTGTCCTTGTGGTCGATCGGGATTCCTGCGCTGAGTATATTCTTCAAGCGCTACGGGCATCGGGAGCAATGTAGCGAGCCCGATGCCGTAGCCACTGTTATTGGGGGGTCTTGCCGTGACGCTTCAGCCATGACTGAAGGCCTGCGACCTCCTTCTCCTGCATGCTGACAACTTTTTGAGCCATGGTGCGAACCTCTTTGTCGCCGGCCTGCTTAACCGCAATCTTCGACATGGCGATTGCGCCACGATGATGCTCAATCATCTGGCGCGTCCATGTTTCCGACGCATCGGTGCCGACCACCATCATCTCGTGGTGCATTGCCATACCGGCCTCGGCATATGGATTGGCGGGCGTGTTCTTCATCATCTCGCCCATGTCACCCATCTTGGAATGATCCATGCCCTGCATTTTGCTGTGGTCCATGGGTGGCATTGCCTGGTCCGGCTTGACCGGAGTGCCATGGTCCATCTTTTCGTGCTTCATCCCCTGCATTTTGCTGTGATCTGCAGGCGGTGGCGTCTGAGCGGCGAGTGGCGCTGCGAAGATCATCGCTGCGAACGCAATATATTTCTGCATTGGAGTACCTTTCTATGTGGCTGCAATCAGATGCAACGCGAAAATGAATGTAACCTCCCATTGATCGCTGGGTGTTCCGCCGCGCCAAAGTTTCCCGTTGGGAAATATTAATGACCGGTCAATTAAACCAATCAAAATTACATCGGCGTTCCAATGATTTTATCATAATTATGATCAAAAGAAACTAAACTCGATCATGTAGTTGAAGGCTCAATTCGGCTTGGACAGGATCTGCAGACAGCGATCATGACTAATATTCATCCCGCTGCGCCCTGCACCTTTCGTCTCGCCGTGATCGTGAACGTTACCGATACCCATCTGATTTTCCATTTTCGTGCAGTAGGCCAACTCCTTACTGCTGGCGGTTCGGGTTTCGCTTGTTACGCAGCCAGCCAATAGGACAGTGGTAAAAATCGACAACGTGATGAGGCGAGGCATAGCCTGTTCCTTCGTTTTAATTGCACCGGCCCTTATCGACATTGGAGAATCCAACGAGCTTGGTTGCGGCAACGATTCAGATGGAAATCCCATGCGTCATTCGAATTTGGGTCTACACAGTTACCCGTTGATCGTTCATTGGTTCCGGCCAATCCGGCTGGAATAGAGGGTACGCGATCCGGCCAAGGATGAGCTGCACTCTCCTCTCTTCTGTTGGAGAGGGCCGACACGCATCGGCCTGACCATGAGATGGCGGATGCGGCGATCGCGAACATGCAAATGTGGGGCTATCGATTTTAGGACGCGGGTCAGAAACAACCGGGGCATCATTGCCCAATCGCCCCCTGCCTATCGCAAACAAACCCAATTGCTGATCGACCTAAAGTATCAAGGCCCGTCGGCCAATCAAGGGCGACATTGTCAGTCCTTAGGCGAACCGCCGAGGATATCGCACTTAGTGCGCTGAACGTCTCATTCGTGGGCATGCCATGGAAATGCCGTCACCTTTCCGGCACCGAAGTAGCCGACCAGAAAGGGCGTTCGCCCCGATCCTTGAGATATGGCAGTAACATCAATCCACGCTTTGGCCACGGTCCTAGTCTTGATCAGGTCGGACTGACGCGCGCCCCTGTGGCTCGAATGCAGTAATGATCGGGCATGGCTCCGATGATGTGTTTGCGCAGGCGCTGGCAAGACGAGCCAGCGCTGCGCGAGCGGCCTGCAGCGCAGCCAGCTTGCGGTCCAGTGCTGCAATCCGCGTATTGGCCAGATCAAGTGCCCGTTCCCTGTCTTTGGCCGCATCGAGCACTAGCAGTTCACGGATCTCTTCAAGTGTAAACCCTGCCGTCTGCGCTGAACGGATGAAGCGCAAACGGCTGAGATGATCGCCGTCATACCGCCGCACACCGCCAGCCCGGTCTGGCTCTGCCAACAGACCGCGTCGCTGGTAATAGCGCACGGTCTCCACGCCCACTCCGCCTGCTGTCGCCAGCTTTCCGATGGTCATTGCATTCAAGGCTTGACTCCGTACCACACTACGGAACGTATATAGGCCGGGTGACGTAATCCACCAAGAAGGAACACCCATGACGCAAGCCGCATTTTCAGCAACCGCTCGCCAGGCGGCGGCCGCGAAAACCGCCACTATCTATCGCATGGTCATGCCAAAACACACATGTCCCTATGGGCTAAAGGCGCTCGACCTGCTCAAGCGCAAGGGCTTTGCCGTCGAAGATCATTGGCTGACGACGCGCGAGGAAACAGATGCGTTCAAGGCGCAGCATGGCGTTCAGACAACACCGCAGGTTTTCATTGGTGGTGAGCGCATCGGTGGGCATGACGACCTTCGACGCTATTTGGGTCTTGCAGTCGCCGATCCTAAGGCGACCACCTACCAGCCGGTGATTGCGCTCTTTGCTATGACGGCACTGATGGCGCTTGCTGCAAGTTTTGCTGCCTATGGTTCACCGTTTACCGTCCGGGCAGGCGAATGGTTCATTGCTTTCAGTATGTGCATCTTGGCCATGCTGAAGCTCCAGAATGTCGGCAAGTTCGCAACGATGTTCTTGAATTACGATCTGCTGGCGCAGCGGTGGGTGCCCTACAGCCGCATCTATCCGTTTGCCGAGGGGCTGGCTGGAGTGCTGATGGTGGCAGGCGCACTCAATTGGTTGTCTATCCCGGTTGCGCTGTTCATCGGCGGCATTGGCGCGGCGTCGGTGCTCAAGGCGGTCTATATCGACAAACGCGAAATCAAGTGCGCTTGCGTTGGCGGCGACAGTAACGTTCCTCTCGGCTTTGTTTCGCTGACCGAAAATGTGATGATGGTCGCGATGGCGCTGTGGATGCTGTCCGGTTTGGGCGCAATGGGCGCTGCGATGTGATCCACATGCTAGAGAGGGGGCGCCACATGAAGCTAGCACAGTCTAAACGATCGTGGTGCCCGCCGAACCACCTCGTCTAGGGAGCGGGATGATGCAGCAAGCCGCATCCAAGCCCCCTAGGCCAGCCGTCGCTTGCGGCGGAACGGCCAGCGCATGATCAGCAGCACCGTGCCTGCTATGCCGAGCACCAGACCGCCGATTGCAAACCCTAGCAGCCACCAACTGTTGAAATCCTCGTGGTTCTTCCAGTCCATGATGTGGAGACCCCAGAAAAAATCATAAAGCCGCCACGTGCCGTTGCGGACGGCAGTGATCCTGCCAGTGTCGACCGCGACGAAGACGCCGGTGTTGTCGGCATCGGCAAAGGCGATGCGCCAGGCTGGCAATGCAGCGCGATATTCCGTGCTTGCGACCGTGACCATGGTTGCGGTCGCGCGCGGCGGTTGCGGCGATGTCCAGGCGGCCCGCGCAATCCTGGTCGCAAGCGCTGCGTCGACCGGCGGCAGCGCCGCTCCCGTCACAGCATCGAACAGTTTGATGCCTTTGTTTGTGACCAGTTCGGCTACCGCGCGGTTGTCCAGCATGCGCACCGTCATGGACGTTACCGGTGCCGCCGGCCTTGCCAGCGCACTGGGTGAGAGAAGTTGTAGGCCGGCAGGGATCGCAACCATCCTATCGCGGTCGACCCGATGTTCGCCGCGTACCTTTTCGATCGGCAGGAAGCTCATGATCACGCCGCTTGCGAACCATATTAACAGTTGTGCGCCGATGATCAGCGCCAGCCATTTGTGCGCCCGGCTGGCGATCAGATGCACACGCGTACGCTTGCCCATCAGCGTCGGAACCGAATTCTTGCGATTATACTGATCACACCGGGATCCTCTTGTACTATTCAGGCAAAGCGCGGCGGCATTTTTCGTCACCTTCATCCCATGGGCGATGCGAGCCCTGTGAATGCAACCAGCATCACAACGAAGATCGCCAGCAGCAGTTCAACGGCTAGGCTCGATCGGAGCGCAACGAGCGTTACGTCGGTGTCAGCCCGACTTCCCGATTGGACAATAAAGCTGCGCCTGACAAGACGCGCGTTCCGTGCAGCGCACATCACCATCAGCGCCACCGCCAGAACCTTTGCCGCCAACAGCCAGCCATAAGTCTTGCCAAGCACATCCATGCTGTTTTCCAGCCCGAAAACGAGCTGCGCATTGAGAACCCCGGTAACGGCAACCACGACGACCAAGGTGATTCCGAGTGGCGCGAAACGCTCCATCGCATTTCGCAAATCCGCAGGTTTGACGTGATCAGGGTTTTTATGGGCAGCCAACACCAGGATCGCGAACCAGCTGATGGCACCGATCCAAAGCCCTGCCGCCATAAGGTGCAGCCCATCATTCAGGTGATGCACCAACCCAATTGCGCCATCTGTTGCGGCTGCGTGGCCGCTCCATGCGAAGGTCGACAATGCCAAGCCGTAGCACCATGCCGCAAGGATGTGCCGTGGCGTAATCGGCCTGATAAACAACACCGCCGCAAGGCCGAGCGCCAGCAGCACCATGCGAGCCAAAAAGGCCCTGCCCGTGCCTGTCATCAGCACCATGGCCTGGACGGTTGCCAGCTCGAGATCCTGAATGGGTTGCCCCATCATTGCGGCAACGCTGACCAGCATGACGGCCAGCGACAAGACCGGTGCCGCCATCGCGGCAATCGCAATTGCTCTAAAGCTGGTCATGCTGGTTTCAGGAACCACCTGACGCAGACGAAATACGCGAAATGCAACGATCCCGAACAGGCCCAGCAACACCACATATTGTGCGAAACGCAGCGCCGGGTGCAGCCAGTCGGTGGTCATCGATCAGCTGACGGTAAAGCTGACCTTGCCCGTCATGCGGTGTCCGTCTGCGCCTGCTGCCTGCCAACGCACGTCATAGTCGCCAGCGCGCAGCGGCTGCTTCAGGGCAAGGGTGAGCGTCTTGTTGCCATTGGACCAACTGGTGGTGAAGTTGCGGATCACCATTTCGCCATGGTTCTTCATCCCCGGCATCGCGGTCATGACGATGCTGGTGGCGACGGTTGGCGGCAGCAGGGCTTCGCTGAAGGTCAGTGTAACCTGCTTTGGCTTGGCTACCTTCGTGCCTTGCGCGGGCGTGGAGGCGACGACCTTGGTGTGCGCCATAACCATCGAAGGCATGGCGAGGGTTGCCGCAGCAGCCGCGGCGTAAGCGAGGATCGAACAGATGCGCATAGTGTTTTCCTTCATGTTCAAAACCAGAAACGGATGCCGACGACATAGTTGGTGACGCTGGCGTCTTCGCCGCGCGCGCGTGCAAAGTCCGCGCTGCCGCCGGTACGCCAGGTCTGTTCGATGCCGATGTACGGCGCAATTTCGCGGATAATCTCGTAGCGCAGCCGCACACCGACCTCGAAACTGTCGATGCCCGAGCCGATGCCCAACTGCGGTATGTCCTGCGCGGAAAGATTCAGCTCTGCACGCGGTTGCACGATCAGGCGCTGGGTGATGCGCTGGTCCAGTTCCGCCTCAAGCCGCGCGGTAATGTCGCCGCGATGCGAGAGGAACAGCGCGCCATCGACCTCGAACATATATGGCACCAGACCCTGAATGCCGACAACGGCATAGGTGGTGTCGGGTCCGGCAAGATCCTGGCGGACACCGGCCTGCAGATCGAAGAACGGTGCGATGGCGCGCGAATACAACGCCTGCAGTTCTATATCCTCGATCGGCTCGCCAAAGCTGCCTTCGCCCTCGCTCTTGAACCAGAAGCGGCTGGTGGTGCCGCCGTAATAGCCCTGCAGATCCCACAGATAGCCATCGGCACCATCGCGCATTTGCAACTCGGCGCGATCCGCCTGAAACCACAGCAGATTGTAATCGCCATGGGTCTGCTGGAGATCGAGCCGCGAGGCACGCATCGCGTCGGCACCCCAGATGGCATCCGCAGCGCGCGGCGGGCCGCTGCCGGCTTCCGGCGGAGGGGGTGTTTCCATCTCCGGGCCGGGGGACGGCTGCGCATCGGCTTCCGCAGCATCATCCATGGTGCTGTCGGCCATGCTATCGTCAGCTGGCATGGCATGGCCGGCGTGCGGATCGGCAGCTTTCGGAGCGGTCATGTCATGCCCGGCGTGCGGATCCGGCTCAGCCTGATGCGCGCTGTGGTTTTGCGCCATGGCAGGAGCAGCCATCGCGATCCATGCCAGCGCGGCTAGCCCAGCGCGGATCAAGACGCCGCCTCCGGGCCAACGACGGTAACGGTCTGCATCATGCCGCCATGCATGTGATACAGCAAATGGCAGTGGAAGGCCCAGTCGCCCGGCTCGTTGGCGGTCAGATCGAACTGCGCACTGGCACCTGGCTGCACGATCATCGTGTTCTTGCGCGGCTGCAGCGCGGCAGATTGGCCGTTTACCATCTCGAAGAACATGCCGTGCAAATGGATCGGGTGCGCCATCATCGTGTTGTTGATCAGCTTCACCCGCACCCGCTCGTTCCAGGCAAAGCGGATCGGGACATCGCTGACCGCCGAATACATCCGCCCGTCGAACGACCACATATAGCGTTCCATATTGCCGGTAAGGTGCAGTTCAAGCAACCGGGTGGGCTCACGGGCATCCGTGTTGGCATCGCGCGCGACCAGCATCCGGTAGTTCAGCACGCGGTGATCGACATCGCGCAGGCCAAGGCCCGGATCGCCCATCTTGTCGACCGGCGCCATCGAGACCATGTCGATCCCCGGGCCGATCGCGACATCGGGCGGCAATAAAGACGTATCGCGCATCTTCATTCCGTCCATGCTCATGCTGGTAGAGGCATCGCTGCCGGCTTCGGACGCAGCATCGTGATTCATCGATCCGTTATCCATGCTCCCTTGGTCCATGGTTCCATGGCCCATGCTCCCGTGATCCATGCCCGCATGGTCCATCCCGCCATGATTCATGCCCCCATCGCCGTGATTCATGCCCATGTCGCCCATGGTCAGCAGCGGCGGATCGCGAAGGGCAGGAACAGAGGCGCGCAGCCCAGGCGCGCTTGCCAGCGTCGCCAGCGCCATGCCCGAGCGGTCCATCGATTCTGCCACGATGCTGTAGGCCGCAACGCTGCCGGGCTCGATGATCACATCATAGGTTTCAGCCGCGCCGATCTGCAGCTCGTCGACCTCGACCGGGCGCACGGGCTGGCCATCGGTGGCGATCACGCTCATTGCGAGTCCGGGAATGCGCACATTGAAGAAGCTCTGCGCAGCGCCGTTGATGATCCTCAGACGGATCCGCTCACCGGGCTTGAACAGATATTCCATGCCTTCATTCGGCCCGCGTCCGTTGGCGAGGAAGGTGTAGGTCTTGCCGCCGATGTCGGCGATATCGGTGGGCATCATCCGCATCTGTGCCCACATCCGGCGTTCTTCGGCGGACATCGGATAGTCGTCGGTCCAGGTGTTCTGCTGGCGGTTGAAAAAACCCTCGCCGGTGCGCAGCCGGTTCATGATGAAATGCGGGTCGAGCGTGGTGAAATCGCTGACCAGCAGGATATAGTCGCGGTCGACCGGAATCGGCTCGCCCCCGCGCGGTTCGATGATCATTGGCCCGTAATGGCCGGACTGCTCCTGCAACCCCGAATGGCTGTGATACCAATAGGTGCCGGATTGGCGGATCGGGAACTGGTAGGTGAACGTCTCGCCCGGCTTGATGCCCGGAAAGCTGATGCCCGGCACGCCATCATACTGGAACGGCAGCAGCAGCCCGTGCCAGTGCACTGAGCTATCGACGGTCAGGTTATTCGTGACGTTGAGCCGGACATTCTGCCCCTCGGTTAGCCGAATCAGCGGACCGGGGACGCTGCCATTGACTGCAATGCCGGGTCCGCGCTTGCCCTGCACGATGCGGTGGCCGCTGCCGATCGACAGGTCGATCACCGGGCCGCGCACCTCGTCAAAGCCGGCGGGAATCAGTGGGCCGCCACGACTGTGCCCGCCGCCGTGCATATTGTGCCCCTGCGCCCAGGCCGGCACCGCCAGCATCGACGCGCCGAGGCCAAGGCCACTCAAAACCGATCGTCTGGAAAACTTGTCGTGCATAGCCGTTGCATATCCTTCTATCAGCAGATAGTATACCCCCCTAAGGTATTGCAAGCCCAAAGGACCGAATGATCATGGCCAAGGACAAAACCGCCATCCTGAATCGGCTGCGCCGGATCGAAGGCCAGGTGCGCGGCGTGTCGCAGATGGTAAGCGATGACCGTTATTGCATCGATATCCTGCATCAGGTTCAGGCGATAAAGGCAGCGTTGGCCAAGGCTGAAAGTGCAATCCTCAAGGATCATGCCGCCTGCTGCGTATCAGAGGCGATCGCCTCGGGCGATGTCGCCGAACAGCGGACCAAGTTCAACGAGCTCATCGACCTGTTCGAACGGGTGAAACGATGAGTGAGGTCGACTAGCTGCCACTGCCTGAACGGGTAATGGACTTGAGAATGGCGTTCCAGCACAATGCAGCAAAGCAATTGATCAACCATCGGGAGTGTCGGATGAAAACAAGCATTGTCAAATCAGTGTCAAACAGGACCTCGGCGCTCATGGCGCTCGCCTTGCTCAGTGCGTGTTCGAATGCCGCTCAGGCTGCAACCTACACCATGTTTCGCGACCCCAATTGTGGTTGCTGCATGAGTTGGGCTGGTCACGTCGAACGCAATTTGAAGACGACTGTGACCACGGTCGACAGCGTGGATATGGCCAAGGTCAAAGTGCAAAACGGTGTCCCGCCTGAGCTGCAGGCATGTCATACCATGATTGTTGATGGGTATGTGATTGAAGGCCACGTCCCTTCTGACGCGATTGCAAAATTGTTACGCGACAAACCAAAAGGTGTCACTGGCCTGGCCGTTGCCGGTATGCCGATGGGGTCGCCCGGAATGGAAGCTGGAGGGCGCGTTCAGCCGTATTCCGTTGTCGCCTTCGGCCCAGCAGGGCAAAAGGTGTTCGCACGCTATCCTTGAGCAGTAGGCTGTAATGCCCATATAAAGCTACTCCATCAATTACGCTGGGTTCCGAGTGATGGAGTGAATGTTGGATGTATCGGGAAGGCCACTCGAGCCGTTCCGTCAGCAAGCTTACCCACGGCTGCTGTAGTAAATAGGGAGTCGAACACCTTCGACGCCCTTTCCACCCAGTTGCCGCTGTGATCGCGCGGCGGTCGGGCGAATGTCGAATGTCAGCTCCTCGCAAGACCTGTCATCCGGCTTGTCGCAAGGGAATGACCGCTTAGGCCCAACATCAGACGAATTTCACGAAGTGCGATAATGTATCTTATGTTAAATCAATAGGTTAGCAGCACTGATCTTGCATGTCTGTGACTGGGAAGCTGCAACGACCCATTCGAACGGCTGCGACTATACGCCCAGCGAAGGCACTCTGTTCGTCGGTTTCGTCCAAGAACCGCTTTTACGGGACGCAGCGGCTTTTTGCGATGATACTCCGTGAACGGATCGCTGATCCATATTCTGGCCCCTACAAGTACTTATTCCCCCGATTATCGAATGCAGGCTTCGTGCCCTCGAGAACATTGACGACAGCCTGGTTAAGAGCGGGGTCTTCAATCGAGCCCGCGAGATAAGTGATGCTGCACATAGCTTTCCGGTCGAACTCAGCGAAAATAATCTGTTCGGCATCGCACACGACGGCCAGGTTTGGGTTGTGCGTCACCATGATGATCTGCCGGTTTTCTTTTGCAGCATTGAGGACTGGCACAAGCAAACTAACAATTGTTTCGTTGTCGAGATTTTCCTCGGGCTGGTCAAGGATGATCGGATTACGCTTCTTGTCGACCAGAAGATAGAAGATCAGAAGCAAAGCCCCCCGCTGTCCCGGTGAGAGCTGCTCGATCGGCGTGTCCTGGAACAACAGAGTGTATTTCGGCTCAAGATACTCAAAGCTGTATATCAGATCATATACTTCCGTCGGCGTTCTGTCTTTCCGCATCAGCCCGTTGAGGTCGGCTTGATCTGGTGCCCGCTGACGTGCCGCATCATGCAGAAGTTTATGAAGATCCTTGGCGAGCGCCAACGCGCCTGCTTCGTTATCTAGGTCCTGCGCTTCAACGCGCGCCTTAATTGCCGCCCTGCTTTCATCTTCGCCCCGCAGCTCTCCAATACTCTGCTTGACGAGGGAAAACAGCCGTTCTGACACCAGATCATGATAGGCCGCTAAATGGGATCGAAACTGGAGGCGATATTCGTCCCGTATCAAGCTGTTCTCTGAAATGACTTTTTGGAGAGGCTCAAATAGCTTCTGGCGTTGATCGCGCTGTAGAGCCAGAACATGGAAAATTTGGGCTGCAAGCCCGGTGCGTTGCGCGCGGCGCTCATCGAGCAAACGTGGAAGCTGGTCCAGTTGGGACAGTCGTGCTTCCAACCCCAGTTTGCTGTCCGGAACATCAGCCGCGCCTTCGATTTCGCTTACGGACATCTGCCATGTCTTCATTGCGTTGAGATGGTCTTGGTAGGCGCGCTGTGGTCCGTTGAGCGCTTCAGTGGCTTGTTCAGTGCGGCCGGAATGCTCCGCTCTTTCCTTTTTGATCCCTTCAATCCGTGCGGCTAGTGTCCCGATTTCTCTCTCCGCGCCGGAATCTACCTCGCGCACCTTTCCTTCGTTGATTTCAAAGGTCAGGATATCGGGCAGTCGCAAGCCAAGCAGTTCCAACTGCCCGGCGATTTCGGCACCTGCCGCAGTAATCTGCTCGCGAATGAGCGCGAACCGCTCGAGAACATCGCGCGCCGCTTTCCGCTGGACGGAGAGCCTCGTCAACGCTTCACCAATAGCCTTTTCCTCGTCGGCCAACGCAGCGATCGCCGTGGAAATCTCTGTCAGCGTCGCGGCGGCGGCTTCCTGTTCAGGCGTGAGAGTCTCGGCAGGAGCAGCGACCTCGGTTGGTTTAGCTAGCTCCAGCTCGATCATCTGAACGGATTTCAAATGAATTTGTTCTTCGATGTTCTTTCTAATTGAAGGGTGGAGTTGATCCTCTGTTGCGGCGATGAGGCGGTTCAGGGTCACTAGATTTTTTCTGGCTTCATCGAGGCGTGCCCGGAGCGTGCTCTCCTGCGCCTCAATGAGCTGGTCGAAATCGAGTGCGCCGAGACGGTCTTCAGCCGGTATGTGAGAGAAGATGACGGACCGAAGCTCACGTTCAAAATTCTCTGATTTGCCGGTCACATGCTCGTTGCACAACGCCTCGAAGCGCCCCTGCGGCACGTAACGGACCATCTCTACTCGATCGGCGGCCGGGTTGGCAGCAAGGTTCGCTTGGCTTGGCTCCCCGGCCAGCCAATCTAACTTGCCATGAAATTGCCGCGCCGGCTCGCCAGCTTTGCCGCGAAATCGATCCGCCTTTAAAAACGAAAAATGAGCATGTTCTTGCGAGTTTCCGACGAGCGCCAGCACGTCCGCCAAGGCACTCTTTCCGCTCCCTTTGTTGCCGATGATCGCCACGAGATCAGCGTTAAAGGGAATTGCGCAACCGTCGAACCAGGTCTCTGCCAGCGAACTACCATCGATCTTCGAGAGGGATACGGTGTCGATATAAAAAGTCTTGTTTGCGGAGATCCGCTGCAGCTTAGGCGGTGTACCACCTATGTGGCATCGCTTGAAGGGCTCTTTGATGGCTTGCTGCAGGCCGCGCCACGTCGGGTCGGCTTTAATCCATGTGATCCGCTGAGAGGGAAAATCGCCATACCCGCGAGCATTGTTGTCACCAGCTGTCCCACGGAACTGATGCGCGTCGCTGCCGGAAACCGGCAACCGAGGGATCCCTCCGATCGATTCTTGGAACGCATCGAAGAAACTCTCATTCTCCGGGCACTTGCGACCGACGAAGGCATTCCAGAGGCCTTCCTTTCTAGTCTCGAAAATTGGTGAGCTGTCAAACAGGCCGATTGCGTAAGCATAGTGTTCCTGATGCTTGACGGATGCGAGCCCATCGTTCGTCTCGAATGGCATGAACCCGAGGGCCAAACCGTCAGGTACCGCCCTGACAGCCGCCTTGTAGCTATCGACGTTAAGTTCCGCGATCATGTAGCCAGCGCGGAGCGCCGTCTCCTCGTTCGCCATGACCTCGGCTTTTTCAAAGCTGTGGGTTTTCAGTTTGTCGGCATTCGCGGCCCGAGCGTAAGCGATGAGAGCGTGAGGCGAGAGTGGTTGGCCAGTGATCTCCAGCTTCAGCGCCGAAAGAAAGTCTTTAAGATGCTGATCGGGTATCTCGTCCGAAAAAAGAACATGTGCGTTCAAGCGCCCTTGAATTGGCGCGGCAAGACGTAGCTCGATGCCGGGAAAAACGGTCTTCTCTAACTGAGGGCTGGCTCCTTCGCTCAATCGCCGTTTCAGCGCGAACCATCCGTCGAAGCCCCAATAATCCTGGATGGCGAAGACAGCCGGAGCGGCCCCATTGATCGCCGCTATCATCTCGTCGATCAGCTCTTTGTCCCGGCTGGTGCTTCCACTCGCGGAAAAGCGCTCTCCCTTCCAATGAAAGGAGGCCGGCGTGTGAATATGTAGATCCCACTGCCGCCACTCGGATCCGCGTGGAAAATGCTTGTTCACGCCCATTTCTCATTTCCCCACAACTTGTTCTTATCGCGCCTGCCCGAGCTGGTGCTGCCACGTCACCCCGGGCAGTGCGCCGGCTTCAGCCAGTACTTCATCGGGCTATAGATACCCGGTTCGCCGTCACATGCCTGAACGCCCTGTCGCGACAAGTCAGCAAGATAACCTGCATCCGCTCTGCCGCCTCGCTCAAGATCTCAACCATAAGGTCGAGCCGGGCATCGTCGGCATAGACGAGCGGATCATCAAGGATCAGCGACACCGGGCGCCCTTGATCGAGCAGCATGTCAGCAAAGGCGATCCGCGTCAGAACCGCCAGCTGCTCCTGGGTGCCGCGTGAAAGATCCCCGCACCCTTCGCTGATCCCGCCGCGGACGACGGCATCGAGCATCAGATCCTCCGAGAATGAGAGATCGCAGCCTGGCAGCAGACGCTCGATGTGCCCCTTTGCACGCTTGGCCACGGGTCCCACGAACTTGGCAGAGGTTTCGTCGCGAGCCTCGTCCAACGTTTCGCGCAGTAGCTTCAGGGTTTCAGCTTCCTCGGTAATACGGTGCAGCGCTGCGCGAGCAGCCTCAGCTTCTTCCCGAGCGCCTGCCTCACGGTCTGCCAGACCTTTCCCGCCTTCGCTCTCGATAGTCCCTTCCAGGCGGGCAATCTCCATCTCAAGCTTCGTCCGGGCCTCACCTGCCGCCCTACCCCGCGCATCGACAGTCTCGATCTTCCGTGTAATCGCGGAAGAATCGTGCGCGGTAGCGTCCCGCGTTGCCTCTTCCAGCTTCACCGCCGCTTCCGCTGTCTGCTCGCGGGCACGTGCCAAAGCCGCAGTGAGGCCCGGGAACTCCGGGCGGCTCTCGATCGCCGTTATTTGGCCGGCGGCGTTGGCAAGGTCACTCGCGGCGCCTGCCTCAGCGGCAGCGAGCGGCGCATCTTCCTCCTCGGCACGTCGGAGCGCGGTGAGCGCGCTGTCTTGGGCACCTTCGGCGCGCGCCAGCGCAGTGTCGGCCGCCTCTAGCGCTTTAGTGAGCACCGCGATATCGGGGAGGTCACCCTCGACCGGCTCACCGTCATCGGCCAGCTCGACGATGAAAAGCTTGAGCGCGTCTGCACCAGCGGCCAGCCCGATATTCTCGTCGGCCGGCGTCGCTGCTTCGATCCGGGCCGCAATCGTGCGCAATTCGCTCGCGGCATCCCTGGCAGCGTCGTTGCGCGAGCGCGCGGCCGTAAGATCGGCAACGCCCAGTTCCGCTAGTGCAGATCGCTGCTTCGTCAGAGCCGACGACAGGGCCTCTTCAGCGCTGGCGGCACCTGCCGGCGGCATGACAACCAACTCCGCTTCACCGAAGCGGAAATAGGAGTTCCCGGTGAGAGTAAGCTCACCGGGTGTCACGGGTTCTCCGTCGAGCAGGATCCCGGCTGTTTCACCGGTCAGCACGACGCGCGTGGCACCGGCGCTTTGCGCTGCGCGAGCCTCGGCAAGCACCCGCTCATTTGTCTCGAGCAGTTCCATTGTCTTTGCCGGAATCAGTGTCGCCGCGAGTGATTTGGCCTCCCCCTGAAGCCGTTCGAGTTCGATCAGCTCGGTGTGCCGATTACGAGCGGCCGCCACACCGGACTTGCGGCGCACGGCGCGCAGTCGCTCCTCGGCAACACCGAGCGCGGTGCGGGCTTCCTGACGCGCCGCCCGTGCGCTTTCGAGAGCATCGCGGGCGTCGACAAGGCGCTGCTTGGCCGTAGCCAGTCCCTTGCTGAGTTCTGTCCGCCTGACGCGCGCCTGCTCAAGAGTAAGGATTACCCTGTCACGAACTTCTACGGCCGTGCGATGGCGCTCAGAAAGATCCTCAAGGCCCCTGCCCTTCGCACTGATCGCTTCATGCTCGGCGCGACGGGTCGCGAGGATCTGCGCGGCAGCGCGCGCGATCTCCAAGGAGGCGACCAGATCTTTCCGGGTCTGGACATCGGTGTCGTCGGCGATCTCTCGCTGAACGACTTTCAGCCTGCCGCGCGCCGTCTCTAGTTCGGCGAACGTTTTCTCCAGCCCCGCGAGCCTATCAGCAGCGTCACGCGCGGCGGTATCGGCCGTCTCGAGCCGCTCGCGCGCTTCGTTCTGGCGTTCGCGCCTTTGACCCGTGGGCGACCAATAGCGGCCAAACTGCTCGTCGATCCGGGAGCGGACGCGCTTGTACGCCGGACCACCCATGATTGATCCGACCTCGGCTTCTAGAGTGGATCTGACGGTATCGCGAACGATCTGCCCGGGCGCGGTGACCGAAAGGGCGTCCGTCTGGGCGACCCAGAGCAGCCCCAAGGCACCATGGGTCTCGGCATCGCCGCCGCCGCGGCTGGTGTCACGGACGGACCCGAGAAGAGTGTGCAGCCGCGCTTCGGCTTCTTCGCCCTGCGCCTTACCCTGCGGCCCCGTTACCTCGATGGTCGCGCCCCGCAGGAACCGCTTGGTCACCTTCCACGGCGCGCCGTCCGCTTCGAACGACACTTGGATTTCCGGCCCGACTGCTTCGCCATAAGGTGCGAAGGATTGGGCGAGCTGGTTCTTGGTTCCATGGCGCACGAAGAATGCCGCCCGCAGGGCCTCGAGTATCGTCGATTTGCCGGTTTCGTTCGGCTCGATGATGATGTTGAGGCCGTCAGTCAGGCCCTCGATCGCCATCGGCTCGCGGAATTTGCGGAAACCATCGACTGCGATGCGGCGGAGGCGCAGGCTCATGCCTTCTCCTCCCGGCTGTATTCAACGAACAGGCGCTCCAGCGCCCGCTTCGCAATCAATACGTCGGAGCCTCCGGCCTCAATGCGAGCGGAAAGCTTCGCCGCTGCGACGCCGAGCATGCCTTCGACCGCAAGTTGCGCGATATCGTCTTCACTCGGGCGACCTACGAGATCGGAAGAGCGCACATCGAGATAGCGGACACGGTGGCCGACATCATTCTCGAGCCTGCTGAGCATCGCCACGCGATCGGTGAGGCTTGTTATACCGGCAAGGGACAGGTCGAGCAGCGTCGCCGGCGGGTCGATTGAACCCAGCAACTGGTCGCACTCGGCATCGAAGGCGGCCTGGTCGTTCACCGTCCAACTCCGCCTCATCCATTGAAAACGACCGGTGGGGATCGGCGTGACGATCGGCTCGCGGTCCTCGTCGACGTCGACCAAAAGGATATGTCCGGGCTCATCGCGCTGGAAGCGATCGGTTTCCGGCGTTCCAGAATACCAGGTGCGCGCGTCAACCTTCAGTGTTCCATGCCAGTCGCCGAGCGCAAGATAATCGAGGTTGGATCGACGGGCCCGGTCAGGCGCGATCTGGTTCTTTGTCTCGCCCTGCGTTCCGAAATCACGGATCGACCCGTGAGCCACGCCGAGACGCAGCCGTGCCCCGGGCGTCGCCATGCCGTCGAACAGGTCGGTTGGGTCATCGAGATTGTGTCGGTGCGTGAGCGGCGCGGGCAACAGCCAGACGCCTGGCTCGATCTCTTGGGGCTGCGGTTGGGAGAGGACAGTGATGGTGCTGCCCGCGCGCTGACGCACACGATCCCACAGTCCACCATTTCGGGCGAAGTCATGGTTGCCAGGGAGCAGCCACCATCTACACGGATGGCGCTCCATCCGCGATATCGCTTGCACGATCGTGCGGTCCTCGGGACCTTCAGTGTCGAAGACGTCGCCGGCGACAAACACATGATCGGCACCGTGGAGGGTGGCCGCCCTGCCGATCGCATCGATCACATCGAAACGTGCCTCGGTCAGTGCTGCGCGTACCTCGGGTTCGAAGCGGCCATAAGGTTTGCCGAGCTGCCAGTCTGCGGAGTGGATCACCTTCATGATGGTTTCACAGCTAGGCGTGTCATCGCAAACCCATCGCGCGGGCCCAGGCATCAACCTGCCCGAAGGCGTCCTGCTGCCACTCTTCCGGCGTCCTGCCATCAAGGATGTCCGAGCCTTCGACGAAATCGCGTACGCAGCTTGGTCCGTATCCATCCAGCCCTTCGAACTTGGCGACGACGTGCGCAAACCCTTCCCGGCCACTTTGATGGTCGAGTAGCGGGCGACATTCATCCGCGAGCGCATCAATCCCGCCCGGATAATTCCGGATCGAGTAATAGACGTCGTATGCGTCCTTCTGCTTGTAGCGGCCGTCGAGCGCGAAGCCCTTCATCGCGAGCAGGGCCGGGATCGACGCAACCGCGATCATCACCTTGTTGGTGCCTCCTTTGGGCATGTCCCCCTCGATCGCAACCAGCTCGTGGAAGTGGATCGCAAGCTCCGCACCCGACGCGCGCTGGGTCGCGAATTCGGTCGTCAGCGCCGGGCGGTTCTTCTCCAGAACCGCGTCGTACGGCCGCAGAAAGTCGACGATCACGTCGATCGGCGGCCCATCGTCCTTCGGCTGCACGGTCCGGACCATCTGAAAATATCTAAGCGTGTCGCGCGGCGCATAACCTTGCCCATGCAGCGCGTCGACGAGCGCCACATATTCATCGCCAGCGGCCAGAGCCTGCGCATCGAGGCTTAGATCAATGTCGAGGGTGCCGACGTGGCGCATCTCGCTGTCCTTGAGCAGCAGCCACGGTACGGCGCCGCCGATGACCGCGAACTTTCCGCGGAAACTCCCGAGCGTCTGACCAATCTCGACGAGGACGGAGCGGACCGCCGCGCTCGTGCGATCATCATAATCGGTGGCGGATTGCGGCTCGTCCGTCACGATGACCACCGTAGAATCTTATCCTTGAGATGAGCAGCTCCTTCAACACCGCGCTCACCGCCGGTCATGAGATCAAGATAGGTCTGGACCGGACTGGTCGCGATCAGGCCCGGCGCAACGGCCCGCGCATCGTCGAGCACCCCATCATCGTCCAGCACGCGCACGATGATGTTGGCACCCTTTGCTGGCGAAGTGAGATTCAACCCGGTCTGCAGGGCCTCGAGGCCTCGTTCGTCGGCGTAGAGGTAGCTGGTGCCTTGACGAACGAATGGAGCAAGCCAGTCAGCGGCGCTGAACGATCCTAGTACCACCCTTCCTCCTCCGGCGCCGAGGTCACGCAGTTGCTCGGCCAGCGCCTTGCCGTGTAGATGCGTGTAGAGGCGGACGTCCTCGCCCTTAGGTTGTTCGTAGTTTCGCGCCCACTCATCCAGCAGCCCCGACGGATCGGTCAGGTGCAGCCCCTGCTGTGATTGATCGGCCCATTCTCGTTCGCGCAGCGCCGATCCGATCGTGCTCACTAGCCCAATGCTGACCTTGGCCTCTTGGGCCAACTCGGTCACGCGCCACGCGCGGTCGGGCTCATTCAGGAGAACTCGCAGGATGCGGGCGGATTTCGGCTTGAAGAGCGAGCGCAGCGCGCGACGTTCGGGCTCAGGCCTCCCCTCGACGCGGCGGTCAATGAAGACGGACTCAAAGGCGATCCGCGCATTTCCCTCAAAGTCGAGATAGCCGATGCCTTCTTCGCGACATACAGCTTGCGACTGCTCGGAAATATAGGGTGCCATGAACATCGGCACGCCATCCTGCCCGCTCCGATCAAGATAGCGCTTCAATTGATACGCAGCCTGGCGGGCCATGCGCGGTTGCCCGTTGCCTTTGACCTCGACCACGAGCCGCATCGGCCTGCCTGCAAATTCGGTATCTGCTACGATATCGACACTGGGATCAGACTCGTAGGGTTTGCCAGTGACGACCATGTCCGATAGCGAAAGCTGAGGAATCGTGCCCAGGAAGGCCTTTAACGCCTCCACCGCCCTCCGCTCGATGATCGATGCTGTTTTCACCGTTTCGTTGAAAGCATAATTCTACTGAAATAGCAACCGATTTCACGAAAGGGAACATTTCAGCACTGCGTTGAAATGACCTATTCAGTGAAATTTATCAAGCAAACGCGGCGATCAGCGGGCTTTGCCCAAGGCGCGCTGCACGGCGGATGCGATCGTATAGACCGCCTCTCGCTGAGCGCCCCGGTTATGATGGTCGACTCGATAGCCTTGATAGTGGCGATGAACCAAGCCAGCGCGCACGAGATCGGAAACCGCCCGACTAACATTGGTGCGCCCTGAATGAAGAAGCCGCGCTCGGACCTCGTCAGCAACGATCTGCTCAGCGGCGTCGCGATCGGGCGGTAGCAAATTCTTGCTCTCCAGGTCCGAGCGAACCTGCTCGACCACCGCTCGCCGCCTGAAATCGCGCTGGGCCATCGGGAGCAGCGCGTAGCTAAGCCAATCCCTGACCGGGGTCACCCGCCCATTCTCCCGAATATACGGACCGGCGCTGTTGGACTGTCCCGCTGCCTGAGCGATGAGATTAAGCACCATGTACGTGTATCGCGGTCGCGACGACACCGCAGCGAGACGCTCGAGCAATGACGGTAGATCAAGGTCTGCATCGCTCACCTTGGGAGCAGATCGAGGCGTGGGTACGACCTTCTCGCAAACGCGAGGCGTCGCGACTGCAACAGCGCAATCGGTGCTGCCGGCGACCGTATCCTTCGTGAAGAGGTTCAGCTGGAACATGGGAGAATCCAACCACATAAGGAACGAAAAGTGAATCCCTAATGTCAGGTCTTTGGCGCTTTAGTCACGAGTGACACTTTACCCAGCGCTCCTTGGTGAAGTGTCACTCGTGTCACTATCCGGGAAAAGCAGGCTTTTCCGCTGCCAAAGAATATTGATCCGCAAGCAGCTAGCGAAGGTTGGCGAGAACCAGGTACGAAAACGAACTACCTCTATCTGGACGCAACTCAAGGTCGTGGCTGCAGCTTAGCCGGTTGGTTCGTAGAAGATGTCATCGGCCTTTGGACACGCGATCTCAGCATAGAGACAGTGAAGAAGGCTTCAGCGGGAGCGGGCGACAGCGATACGATTCTCGTCGAGATCGACGTCACAATCGTTCCCGTCGGCCCGGAAGGTGAGAGCCGGAGATTCTGATGCCAAGGGCAGCAATCATCTACCGCATGGTCCCAAAATTTGATGCGAAGTAATCAATCATCTCGGCTCCTTGTGAGCCGGAGCGGAAACGCTGTTGCTCTTCAATATCCAACGACGGCAACAGGTGAATAATCTGATCCTGAGCAAAGAGGGGGATCACTTTCTCTGGATCGAGCCCCCTTTTCCGCAAACCGCCAAGCGTGTTGGCCACCTCTAGCGTGGCACCGACGAGGAGGTCCGCGAGCTGGACCGCCGGGCTCGACTTTGAGTCGACCTGCGCGACCTCTGCCAGCTTCAGAGGGAATTTCAACGTGGCGATCTTCGAGGAAGTGAATTCGACCTCAACGTCGTGCGCGATCAATTTCCGGATTAACTCATGGTAGGTCTCGAGATTCTTCGACTGATCGTGCTCGACGCGGTACGGTCCATCGGACATTAACTCCATCCGGCTGATTAAAGCTTGAAGCACGACCATCGCCGCGTCCGTCGTCACGCCCGGTGCCGCGATCGCAGCCAGGCACTCGGGCGCCGCCTGTACGATCGGACCTAGCGCTTCAGGAAGCTCACGCCATTTTATGTGTCGCGCCGCATCGACGAGGTCGCCAACAGCTTCTGGTGTCTTCAGCTTTACGGCCCGCTGAAACGCGGCGATCAACTTTTCGAACTGAGCCTCTCCGAATAAAATGGGCCCGGCCTTTAACAGGATTGATCCGAGCGAGAAATTTTGACCATTCTCGTAAAAATTGATGCCTCGCTTATAGTAAAATGGCTCTGCGGCGTATTCGAGGAACATGAGAGTGAGCAGGAATCGCTTGTCGCAGACATACGTCACCGATCTGTACCCTGCCAACAGATCTCCCAGCAGCGCCAGCAAGCCAGCATGGTTCGACGCCCTGCGCGAAAGGGCACCGAACTTGAGTTCTGTCGCCTTCAGTTTGGGGAAGTGGTGCCGGATCAGCGCCGCGGCATCCTTGTCCTCGATCGCCACTGCACTGGCACCCTGAAAGCGTTGCTCGCGATTGAGCAGATCGAACCCGGTATAGCCGCTCTCATCAATCCTGAAGCACTGCATGCCGTATGTCCTGTCCGGTTCGAGTGTGAGGCATGCTGGCAGATTGCTGTGTGTTTGTGAAACGGCAGGAAAATCGACAATCAGGTCATCGCCAGAAGCCGTCCTGTCTTTGGCCGTGCCGGTTGTCGTAATTCTCGCGCTGGTCGTAAGCGCTCTTACGGATACCCACTTCGACGCGCTGGCCCCCGACACTCCGGATGTGGAGATCACGCAAATCGACCTTGTTGCGCTGCGCCCAGTCCTTCGCCTCGCGCTCACTCCCAAAGGTCCCTGCGTCTTCGTAGTCAAATGCCATGTCGTTTCTCCTCCCTGATGATGATGTTGACGGCCCCTTTCAGAGGCTTTGCGCGACCCCGGTGCAGTGGGAGCAAGGCATCGGCGCACTGTTCCCTGGAAAGAGCCACCCGCTTCGCCACTAGCCTCACAAAGGCGGCCGCGATCGTGCCCACCAAAACTGCGAGGAGGATCATCAGACCTATCGCCACCAACTCGGCGGCCATTTTCTGGTTATCGAGGGCGGCTCGCAGATCAGCGCATCCCTGAACCCCGTGCGTATTGAGGTCGCAGACCACAAAGCTGTCCCCGCCAGCGGCATGCGCAATCTCCGAGAGTCCTGCCTCGTTCACCAGATCGGTCAGGGTCAGCTGCTGCGTGAGGTGAATCTCGAAATTGTCTGAAGGCGGTTTGCCCGCTGTGGCATGGTCCATCTGTGTCACGATCTTCCTCCTATCGGCTGCGTTCGATGTTGCGTTCGGGCACGTCGAGCTGCGGCGTTGCCCGAAGGCTCGCCGGATCGATCCGCGAGGCAGATGCTTGCCTGTCCTCAGGCGCCCTCAGATGATCAGGGATGGTGGGCCGAAACTCGGCAGCCTCGCGGCCGCTGCGTTTGGCCTCGACCTGCTTTTCGCCAAGGGTTTCGAGCGCGCTGGTCTTGTCGCCCGGGTTGCGGTCGATCTGCGCCAGGAGCCGATCGCGGTCGTTGGTGACGATTGTGATGTCGTCGCGCACCCGGGTCATCATGA
>Ga0209278_1000528_pt1 | contig 28534 bp, 20 predicted proteins | sample JI81BgreenDNA_FD_187504 | JGI IMG/M metagenome (GOLD analysis project Ga0209278, IMG submission 187504) | Wastewater effluent complex algal communities from Wisconsin, to seasonally profile nutrient transformation and Carbon sequestration -... | ecosystem: Engineered > WWTP > Effluent > Algae...
GCCGGCCAGCACGCCCAGCGCGGTGCGACGGGAGATCGGCGACAGCACGGGCGGGCGCCCAGGCTCCATCAAATCACCCAAGATGGCCTCCCCAAAGTGTTCGCATTGCGCCCATATGTTCACTATGAGCAGAAGAACCGCGGCCCGCAAGTGCCGATCGCGGGATTTGCCGGCGCCAGCACACCGCCACTGCCCGGCAGCGCCCCGCCACTGCCCGGACCCGCCCGGCACCCCGCGCACCCATGCCGCCAGCAGCCGTCACCGGAATCGCCCGGGGCAAAACGGTGCCATATCTTCTCCGGGTTTGCGGCCCAGCATGACATCGGCCACCAGCCGCGCCGAAAGCGGCCCCAGCGTATAGCCGGCATCGCCGGGGATGGCGACAAACAGGCCGGGGATGGCCGGCACCGCACCCAGCACGCCCATGCCATCCACCGATGTGTTGAGGCCGGCCCAGGTGCGGATGATCCGCAAGTTTCCGATGCTTGGCACGATATGCTGCGCCAGGCTGGCATTGGCGATCAGGCTGGCCAGCTCCACTTGCGGGTGGCCACCGGGCGCATCCTGCCGGGCCGGCCAGCCGCCGCCGATGACGATCTGGCCGGTGCCGAACTGCTTCAGGGTGATCATGCGATCGGCATGCTGCACCAGATGGCCGATCAGCGGCGCCGTCGCCTCCGTGATGTTCATGTGCAGCGGTTCCGCCACGGCCGGGATGGTCAGGCCCAACCCCGCCGCCAGATCGCGGCTGCCAGACCCGGCGGCGAGCACCACCCGGCCCGCCGTCACCGTGCCGCGCGTGGTGGTGACGGCAAAGCCGGTGCCCGCCCGGGCGATGCCGGTAACAGCAACGCCTTCGGCCAGCACCACCCCGCGCGCCAGTATCCAGCTGCGGATGGCGGCGTTGCACAACAGCGGATTGAGCTTACCTTCATTGGCGCACAGTTCCGCGCCCACGATTCCCGGCCCGAAATAAGGCGCAATATCATCAAGTTGGGCACGATCCAGGATTTCAACATCAAGGCCCAGTTGCCGTTCGCGCTTCGCCTTCACGCCCAGGAAATCCAGCTGGTCCTGGCTTTCCGCCACCATCAGCCCCCCGGTCATCTTCAGATCGAAATCCGCGTTCAGGCTGCCGGCCAGTTCGCGCCAGAACGCCACCGCCTTGGGATAGAGCGGCAGCTGCAGTTCCATGTTGGGCACGTTTTCCGGGTAGAGGCGCATGAAGCGGCTCTGCATCTGCACATGCAGGCTGCCCGCGTTGGATGATGATCCAGCGCCGCGCCCCTCATCCACCACCAGCACATCCTGGCCTTCATCGGCCAGGAAGCCCGCGACGCAGGCGCCGACGACACCGCCGCCGATGACGACCGTGCCGATCGCGGTTGGCAATGTTGCGCTCACGGCTTGCCCGCCAGATCGCGAATGGTCACCGGCCGGAACGGCGGGCGCGGCGCAAAGCCGGACGTTTCATCGGGCGCCTTGCCGGTTGCATCGCTGATCAGCGCCTCCAGCAACGGCCGGCAATAACGGCCCTGGCACGGACCCATGCCGATCCGCGTGGCGCGTTTCACCGACCCGGCGTCGCTCAGCCCGTCAGCAATCGCGGCCCGCGCCGCCCCGAACCGCACCTCTTCGCAGCGGCAGATCATCGTGTCGTCCGGCACCTGCGCGATGGCCAGCGCCGGCGCGCGATACACGTTCCACAGCGCCTGCTGGAACCGGCGGTGGCGCTGCGCCGCCGAAGCGGCCTGCCGGCCCAGCCGCGCCAGTTCAGGGCCGATGGCATGGCCAAGCCCGGCCGCCGCCGCCAGCCCGGCCAGCGTGCCATCCGCCGCCGCCACCCGCGCGCCGCCCAGCCCGGTGCAATCGCCCAGCGCGTAAACGCCGGCCACGCTGGTCTGGCCATCGGCGTCGCGAACCGTCACCAGCCGCGTGCCATCATGATCATGGCGACACCCCAGTGCGCGGAGCAATTCATTCGACGGTTCAAAGCCATAGCCCAGGCACAGCACATCGGTTTCCAGCACACGCGTTGCGCCGCTGCCGGCGAGCGTCACCTGCAACCCGGACGGCCCCTGTGCCACCGCGCTGACCACCATATCGTGCAGCATCGGCACCCCGCCCGTCAGGCAGCGCCCAGTGTAGCGCAGCCCGTCCAGCACCAGCCCCGGCGATGCCAGCGCCATCGCGGCCACGGCCGCCGGCGCACGCGTGGCCGGGCCGGCAGCCTCCACCACCGCAACGACCTCGGCACCGCCACTGCGCAGTTCTGCCGCCAGTTGCAGGTTGAGCGGGCCATTGCCGGCGATCAGCACGCGCCGGCCGGGCAGGCGGCGGGCGGTGCGCCACAAGGTTTGCGCCGCGCCGGTGGTCATCACGCCGGGCAGTTCCCAGCCCGGCACCGGCCAGGCGCGTTCATAGGCGCCGGTCGCCACCACGACAGCGCGCGGCAGATAACGCCTCGTCTCGCCCTTGTCAGACGTGGCGGCAAATTCGAGGCGTTGGAACGCGCCCCACACACTCACCCCGCTGCGGATCACCACACCGGCGGCGCGCGCCTGCGCCACCAGCGCCAGGCCTTCGCGATGCTGGGCATCGGGCGGCGCAATATCGTCGCCCGCAACGGCAACCGGCTTGAAATACTGGCCACCAGGCGAGCGCCGTTCATCCAGCACGACCACCTCGGCGCCCGCCTTGCGCGCCGCGATCGCCGCCGAAAGCCCGCCCGGCCCGGCGCCGATCACCAGCAGTTCGGGGCGCTCGACTGCCAGTTCATCGATGGTGGCCGGTGGCAGCGCGTCACTCACCGGCGCCAGTGCCGCACCATGGCGCTGCCGCCGGATCGACAAGGGCCGATCAACCACGGTCATGCAGGCCCGCTTGCCCGGCACACCATCCACTTCAACCAGGCAATCCTGGCACACGCCCATGCCGCAAAAAACGCCGCGTTCGGCCGTGCTGCGCGTGACGCGAAAGCCGCGGATGCCATGCGCGGTCAGCGCCGCCGCCACGCTTTCGCCGGCGCGGGCCTGAACGGGCTCGCCTTCAAACTCGATCACAAAACCGCTCATCACCGCTCTTCTGTCATGCCGGAAGCCGGCATATTGCCGTGGCCGAGGCGCACGCTACAGCCGGCGGCCGGCGTGGCAAGCCTTCGCGGATCATGCGGCATCAATGCGCATCATCATGGCCTGGCGCGGCCCGGTGCGCACCTGCACAAAGCCGGCCAGCCGGACATCAAGCGCCGCATCGCCTGTGTCCACCAGCAGCGCCGGCCGCGGCAGCGCCGCCAGCTTGGCAGCCGACGCGATGATGATGGGCGGCCACTGCACGCGGGCAAGCACGTCCGGCCCCAATTGCTGGTTGCCGCGCCCCAACAGAAAGCCCTGCCCGCCCACCACGCCCAGCACCAGCAGCGCCCCGCCGGGCAACGCCAGCAACTGCGCCTGTGTGGCGTTTTCGAACAGCAATTCTCCGTGGGCAAACACGTCAACGCCCAACACAGTTCCTCTGCCCGCCTGCGCCATCTTCAACCGATGCATGGTGAGGCCGGGGCCGATCAGGCACTGGGGTGCTGCGCGCACCATGGCCGCAACCTCGGCAATCGCGCCCGCCAGTGCCACATCGGCATCGGCACGCGCCGCCTTTGCCGCCTGACGGGAAGGAAGGGCCAACACTGGCAACGTGCCATGGAGGCGGATGGTGCCGTCTGCATCGCGGTCGATCACCTCTGCATCCACCGTGTCGACAAAGGGGCCGCACATGGCCTTCCTCAGCATCGCCGCCGCCGCGCCCGGCGAGGTGGCAAACACGCTGCTGTGCATCTTCACCCCGGCAGGCACGCCCAGCACCGGCACATCAGGCGCGGCCGCCAATACATCACGCGCCGTGCCATCGCCGCCCACAAAGATGATCAGCTTTGCGCCGGCCGCCAGGCAGGCCGCCACACAGGCGGTGGTATCGGCGCCGGTTGATGGGCCTTGCGGCTTGTGCACGACAGTCGGCGCAAAGCCCGCTGCGATGGCGATATCCGCCCCCATCGCGCCAGCGCCCATGAGCAGGTGCGCGCCCGTGCCAACAAGCCCCTTCAGCGCCAACGCCGCCCGCGCCGCCGCCCAACCGGCTGCGGCATTCAGGCCCAGCCCGTCGCTGCCCTTCAGGGCCAGCGGGCCGCCGGCCCCGGCCAACGGGTTGACAACAAAGCCAAGGCGCACGCACTGTTCCTGTTGTTCGCAATGGCGATATGGTGTGCGCTGTCAGCACAATCTGGCAAGTGGTTTCACGATCCGCCGAACATTTTCTTGAAGGTTTGCCGATGGTTCAATCGCGTGCGCACCCGTTCATGCCCAATTCGGCAGCGGCCGGCAAAGCGGCCCTGCTTGACGAACTGGGGCTGGCCGGCACCGAGCCTTTGTTTGCCCAGATTCCGGCAGCCCATCGCCTGTCGGCCTTGCCCGACCTGCCGCCGGCGCTGACCAGCGAGGTGGAGCTTGCCCGGCACCTGAATGCCCTGCTCGACCGCAATCGCCCGGCGGGTGGCGGCCTGTCCTTCCTGGGCGGCGGCATCTGGCAGCATCATGTGCCCGCCGTGGTGGACGAGATCGTGGGCCGGGCCGAATTCCTGACCCCGGTGTGGGGCACGCCGAGCAGTGATTTCGGCCGCAACCAGGTGTGGTGGGAATTCACCAGCCAGCTGGGCGCGCTGCTGGGCATGGAGCTGGTGGGCCTGCCGGTGTACAGCTGGGGGGCCGCGGCCGGCCACGCCTTCCGGATGGCGGCGCGGCTGACGGGACGCACCCGCATCATATTGCCGGCAGCGATCAGCCCGGAACGGCTGGCGGTGATCACCGGCTATGCCTACAGCGCCGATCCGGCGATGCGATTGGAACTGGTGCTGGCGCCGTGCGATCCCACTGGGCGCCTCGATCTTGCTGCCGTGGCCGCGCTCGCCGATGCGAACACCGCCGCCATCTATTATGAGAACCCGGCCTATCTGGGCGGCCTTGAAACCGGCGCGGCCGAACTGGCCGCCATTGCGGCGCGCGTTGGTGCCGAAACCATCGCCGGCGTTGATCCCATCAGCCTTGGGGTGATCGCGCCGCCGGGCGAATTGGGGGTCGATATCGCGGTGGGCACCATCCAGACGCTGGGCGTGCACTGCCATGCCGGCGGCGGCCTGGGCGGCTTCATCGCCACCCGCGACGAGGCGCGCTATGCCGCCGAATATCCGACCCTGCTCAACAGCCTGACCACCACCGTGGATGGCGAACTGGCCTTTGGCCTGATGCTGTTCCACCAATCCAGCTATGGCAGCCGCGAACTGGGCAAGGATTGGACCGGCAACAGCACCTATCTTTGGGCGGTGGCGGCCGCGACCTACATGGCGATGCTGGGCCCGGCCGGCTTTGCCGAGATCGGCCATCTGATCCTGGCCCGCACCCGATTTGCAGCGCAAACGCTGGCCGGCGTGAACGGGGTGCAGGTGGCCGAATCGCGCGGCATGTTCCGCGAGCTGCTGCTGGATTTTTCCGCCAGCGGGCGCAGCGTTACCGCCGTCAACCGGGCGCTGCTCGACCGGCACGGCATCTTCGGTGGCATCGAGATCACCCCTGAAAAGGCGCTGTTCGCATTTACCGAATGCCACACAGAGGCCGACATCGTGCGCCTTGCCGACGCGCTGCGGGAGGTGCTGTCATGACCCTGCGGCGGTATCATGCGGCCCGCTGGGACGAGCCGCTCATCCACCAGATCGGCGCCCCCGGCCGGCGCGGACAGCATTTCCCGCTGGCCGACAGCACTGGCCTGGTGCCGGCCGGGTTGCAGCGCACATCGCCGCCCGATCTGCCTGAACTGAGTGAGCCCGAAGTGCTCAACCATTATCTGCGGCTTTCCCAGGAAACCATGGGCATGATCGGTGTCAGCCTGTTTGGCACCTGCACGATGAAATATAATCCGCGCGTTGGCGAACAGGCGGCGCGGCGGCTGGCGGGCGTGCATCCGGCCCAGCCGGCCGAGACGATGCAGGGCTTGCTGGCCGCCGTGCACGGGCTTGATCTGATGCTGCGCAGCCTGTCGGGCATGGATCGCTTCACCTTCCAGGCCGCCGGCGGTGCTGATGCGGCGTGGACGCAGGCCGTGATCACCCGCGCCTTTCATGCAGCGCGTGGGCAAGGGCAGCAGCGCACGAAGATCATCACCAGCCTGCAAAGCCACCCCTGCAACCCGGCCACGGCCGCAACGGCGGGTTTTGAGGTGATCACCCTGCCGCTGGGCGAAAACGGGTACCCGTCGCTCGATATGCTGAAAGCCGCGCTTGGCCCCGATACCGCCGCGCTGATGATCAACAATCCCGACGACATGGGGGTGTACAACCCGGAGATCATGGAGTGGGTGCGGCTGGTGAAAGACGCCGGCGCTTTGGCCTTTTACGATCACGCCAACTTCAACGGCGTGATGACCAAGATCCGCGCCCGCGATCTGGGCTTCGATGCCTGCATGTTCATGCTGCACAAGACGTTCGGGGTTTCAAAGGGCGGCGGCGGCCCGGCGGTGGGCGCCTATGGCTGCACGGCCGAACTGGCGCCGTTCATGCCGGGCCCGCTGGTGGTGGAGGATGGCGGCGCGTACCGGCTGGAAACACCGCCGCAGCAGGCCGCCAAGGTGCGCGAATATCTCGGCAATCTGCAGCAGGTGTTCAAGGCCTATGCGTGGACGCGGGCGATGGGCGCCGAAGGGCTGGCCGAAGCCAGCGATCAGTCGGTGCTGCTCAACAACTATATGGAAAAGCGGCTGCTTACCCTGCGCGGCGTCACCCGTTCCCACCCCGAACAGACCAGCCCGCGCCTTGAAATGACCCGCTACAGCCTGGGAACCCTGCTTGAAGACACCGGCATCAGCGCGGTTGATGTGCAGAACCGGATGGCGGATTTCGGCATCGACGCCTTCTGGCTGAGCCACGAACCGTGGATCGTGCCGCAGCCCTTCACGCCCGAAGCCGGCGAGATGTGGTCACGCGAAGACATTGATTACTGGATCGATGTTCTCGCCCACGTGATCGACGAAGCCTATCGCGATCCCGAACGCGTGCGTTCAGCCCCCCACAACCAGGTTGTCGCCAAATTGTCTGACCGGGACATCAACGACCCGGCCAACTGGGCCACAACCTGGGCGGCGTGGCAGCGCAAACTGGGGCAGGGCAAAAAGGGCTAGCCGAACCGATCCGCTCATGCCGAGCTTGTCGAGGCACGGCCCACGCGCGGTGCGTGCCTCGACAAGCTCGGCATGAGCGGGTCTGGTTCAGTTTGGGGCGCGTTTACCGACCCAGCTCCTTCGCCACTTCGTCGGCGGCATCACGGAAGGCCATGACTGCCTTGTCGATCTCGGCATGCGAGATGACGAACGGCGGCGAGAAAGCGACGGCGTCGGATGACGGCAGGGCACGGCCAATCACGCCGCGGGCCAGTGCGCCCTTGACGATGCGCGGCGCCACCTTCAGCGCCGGATCGAACGCCACCGGGCCGCTGTCTTCAATGCGATCAACGAATTCGACAGCGGCGATCAACGCCTGCCCGCGCACTTCGCCCACCAGGCTGTGGCCCACGAACGCCTCGCGCAGCCGGGCCTGCAGATAGGTTCCCATCTCCGCCGCACGGGCCACCAGCCCTTCGGATTCGATGATATCAAGGTTGGCCAGCGCAGCGGCGGCGCCAACCGGGTGGCTGGAATAGGTATAGCCATGGCCAAATGCGCCAAACTTCTCGCCGCCGGCCACCAGCACATCCCACACGCGCTGCGAAACGATGCACGCCGAAAGCGGGAAATAGGCCGAGGTCAGCCCCTTGGCCACCGTCATCATGTCGGGCTGGATGCCGAACACCGTCGAACCGAACATCTGGCCCAGACGGCCGAACCCGCAGATCACTTCATCGGCAATCAGCAGGATGTCGTGTTGGCGCAAGATGGCCTGCACCGCCTCGTAATAGCCCGCTGGCGGGGCGATCACGCCGCCCGCACCCATCAACGGCTCCATGATCATGGCGGCAATCGTGTCGGCGCCTTCCGCGGCGATCAGCGCCTCCAGATCGGCCACCAGCTTGGCGGTGAATTCGGCATCGGTCAGACCATGGCCTTCCCACAGGCGGCGCGGCGCCATGGCGTGGCGGATCATCGGCAGCGGCAGATCGAACCCGGCATGCAGGCCAGGCAGGCCGGTCATCCCCGCCGTCATGATGGTCACGCCATGATAGCCGCGTTGCCGGGCAATGATCTTCTTCTTCTGCGGCCGGCCCAGCACATTGTTGTAATACCAGGCAATCTTCACCTGCGTGTCGTTGGCATCCGAACCGCTGTTGCCGAAAAACACCCGCGCCATGCCGGGCGGGGCCATTTCGATCAGCCGCTGCGACAGGATCGCCGGCGCATCGCTGGTCATGCCGGAAAAAGCGTGGCAATAGCTCAGCCGCGTTGCCTGATCGGCCATCGCCTGGCCAATCTCTGGCCGGCCATAGCCGATATTCACACACCACAGCCCGGCCATCGCATCCACATATTCGCGGCCCGTCGTGTCGGTAAGGCGCGCACCCTGCCCGTGTGTCACCACGAAGGCGGCACCATCGCGCTGGTGATCCGCCAGCGATGTGAAGGGATGGAACACATAACGGCGATCCAGGTCGCGCACGTCCAGGTTGGTATGGTGGATGTTCATCTCGACTCCGGGTTCGCTTTGGCAGCCAGACTGTTGCGCATCTCAAAAATCATGGCAAGTTTGTTCGCAGGGCGGCCGCGTGTGCGCTTTTGGCGCGAAACACAAAAATTCTGTGCATCGCGCCTGTTTCATCGCTAGGGTGCGCCGCAGGCAAACGCACAAAGACGGGACAGTAATGACCGCAGCCGACACGAACGACATCAGCGACCGTGATTATGTGAACTCGCTGGCGCGCGGCCTCGAGGTGATCTGCGCCTTCACCCGCACCCGCCCGCGCATGACGCTAAGCGAGATCGCCCGCGCCACCGGCATGACCCGCGCCACCGTGCGCCGCTTCCTGCTCACACTGGTGCGCGAAGGTTATGCCGAAAAGGACGACAAGGTGTTCAGCCTCAAGCCCAAGGTGCTTGAACTGGGCTATTCGGCGCTGTCGTCGATGGGCATCCTCGAAGTCGCGCAGCCGATCATGAACGAACTGTCCAAAACGCTGCAGGAATCGGTGTTCTGCGCCGTGCTCACCGGCGACGATGTCACCTACATCGCCCGCACCACATCGGAACGGCTGGTCAACGTCAGCATTTCGGTGGGCGGCAGAGCCCCGGCGCATGCGGTTTCCACCGGCCGGGTGCTGCTGGCCGCCGAACCGGTGGAAGCGATGCACCGCTATCTTGATCGGGTGACGCTGCAACCAATCACGCCCTACACCGTCACCTCCAAGGTCAAGCTGCGCGCCGAGATCGAGAATGTGCGGCTCACCGGTTATTCGATGGTCGATCAGGAACTGGAAATCGGCTTGGGTTCGATTTCGGTGCCGATCCGCAGTGCAGATGGCCGCGTGCTGGCAGCGCTGAACGTGTGCTGCCCTTCATCCCGCACCGATCTGGACGGCATGCGCACCAAGATCCTGCCGGAACTGCTGCAGGCGTCCCAAGCCATCACCCGCGGGCTTTAGGGTCAGGACCTATTAATCCCATGCCACGGCACGGCCCGGAGAAGGCCGGCACGAGTGAGTGAGCGCAGTGGCGCACCCTGAAGGGTGCGTCCAAGCGAAGCGAGCGCTGTGCCGGCCTTCTCCGGGCCGCCCTTCAGGTTGCGTTGCACGGCTTTCTGGCGTCGTTGCGTCGCCTTGCCGGGGGGCGCTGCCCCGCCTGCGGCGCCGCGCCTAGCCAGAAAGCCGTGCAACGCAATGACGGGGCATGGGATTAATAGGTCCTGACCCTAGACCAACAGCGACAGCGAATTGCCGAGATTGTGCAGCAGGATCGGCAGCAGCAGGCTGCCGGTACGCAGACGCAGCCACACCCCCAACAGCGCCGGGACGGCGGTGAGCACCATCGTTGCCGGATCGGCGGAGAAACCCTCGGCGCCATAGCTGAAGCCATGGGCGAGACCGAACAGCAGGCACGACAGCAGCGCGCCCCAGCCCCACTCCACCCCCAGAAATCGTTGCCGCCCGGCAAAGGCGCGAACGAGCGCAAACAGCAGCAGGCCGCGATAGAAGATTTCTTCCTCCAGCCCCGGCAGGCTGAGCTGGAAGGCCAGGGTTTCGGCATCGCCCGGCTCACCGGGGAACGCCAGCGCAATGGCAGCGAAGAAGCCGCCATAGAGCAGCACCACGGGCAACGCCGCTTGGCTGCTGCCGGGCACCTGGGCCAGCGTGAGGCCGCAGCGCTGCCAGCCGAACGGGGCCAGTGCGGCAATGGCCAGCGTGGCGGCCAGCGCCAGCGCCTTGCCCTGCCAGTTCCAATCGCCGCCGATCAGATCGGGCAGCAGGCCATAGACATTGGTGAGCAGCGCATCGTTCAGCGCCACCAAGGCGGCGGCGGCCAGCAGCCAAGTAGGCGAGAAATTGCGGCGATCAGCGATGCCGATGAGGCCACCCAGTGCCAGCAGGATGGCAAGGATAGCGGCAAGGCTGATCAGGCCATTCATGCGGTGAGCGCTGTTGCCATGGCGGTGATGATGGCGGCTTCGTCGAGCGCATAGGCCGCGAACAGATCGACCAGATCGCCGGTCTGGCCAAAGCGGTCCACCCCCAACGGCACGACGCGGTGGCCGTGAACGCCGCCCAACCACGACAGGCTGGCCGGGGCGGCATCGCACAGGGTGACGAGGCGACCACCCGGCCGGAGCGGCGCGAGCAGGGCTTCGACATGGCTGTTCCCGGCCCGCCAGCCACGATGCAGCAGATCAGGGCTGGTGACGGCGAGCAGGCCAAGGCCGGGGATGTCGTCGATCAGCGCCTCCCAGGCGGCAAGGGCTTCGGGCATCAGCGCGCCCATGGCGACAATGGCGGCTTCTGCGCCCAGCGAAGGCTTGCGCAGCCAATAACCGCCGGCAATCGCCCCGGCCTGCCAATCATCATCGGCGCGCTGCACCTGCGCGATGCTGCGGGTGGAAAGCCGGAAATAGACGCTTTCCCCGGCAGGATCTTGGCAGTGGCCGAAGGCGTGATGCAGCAGCAGCGCCAGTTCATCGGCATAGGCCGGCTCATAATGGGTGAGACCAGGCTGGCCCATCGCGATGAGTGGCGGGTTGATCGACTGGTGAGCGCCGCCTTCCGGCCCCAGCGTGACGCCGGACGGGGTCGCCACCAGGATGAAGCGGGCATCCTGATAACAGCCATAATTCAGCGCATCGAGGCCGCGGGCGATGAACGGATCATAGACGGTGCCGATCGGGATTAGCCTTGTGCCGAACAGCGGTGCGGTGAGACCGGCGGCGGCCAGCACCAGGAACAGATTATGTTCGGCGATGCCCAGTTCCACGTGTTGCCCGCTGCCCTGCCCTTGCCATTTCTGCGGCGAGGGGATTTTGGCGGCGCGGAATACGTCGGGCATCTGCTGGCGCCGGAACAGGCCACGCGCGTTCACCCATGGGCCAAGGCCGGTGGACACGGTGACATCGGGCGATGTGGTGACGATGCGATCGGCCAGCGGCCCGCCGGCCTTGGCCAGATCGAACAATATGCGGCCGAAGGCGGATTGGGTGGCCTGATCCTCCCCCGCCGGCGCCGGAATGGCGGGCACTGGCACCGCATCGAACGCCCGATCACGCGGCAGAGTGGCAGCCGGGCTGGCAGCGACAAAGGCCTGTAGTGCGGCGGCCTGGTTGTCGCCAAGCCCGGCCCATTTCTCCCACTCCTGCCCCGCCGCGATGCCCAGTTGGTCACGCAGCCCTTCGATCTGCGTCGGCGTCATCAGGCCGGCATGATTGTCCTTGTGGCCAGCGAACGGCAGGCCGCGGCCCTTCACCGTGTAGGCGATGATCAGGCAGGGCTTGTCCTCGCTGGCGGCCTCGGCATAGGCATCGAGCAGGCTCGCCATGCAGTGGCCGCCCAGATCGGTCATCAACAGCGCCAGCGCGTCATCATCATGGCTGTTCAGGATCGGCGCCACTGCCGCGCCCAGATCGGCGGTCAGCCGCGCCCGCCACGCGGCGCCGCCTTGATAGGTGAGCGCAGCATAATCGGCGTTGGGGCAATCATCGAACCATTTGTCCAGCGCCGCACCGCCCGGCCCGGCCACGGCAGCAGCAAGGCGGCGGCCATGCTTCAAGGTGATCACCCGCCAGCCGCAGGTTTCGAAGATGTCATCGAAACGGCGGAACATGCGATCGGCGGTGGTGTGATCCAGGCTCTGGCGGTTGTAATCGACGATCCACCACAGGTTGCGGATGTCGTGCTTGTACGCCTCGATCAGCGCTTCATAGATATTGCCTTCATCCAGTTCCGCATCGCCCATCAGCGCGATCATGCGGCCGGTATCGGCGGGGGCCAGCCGGCCGTGGGCGACGAGATAATCCTGGAACAGCGAGGCAAAGGCGGTGATGGCAACGCCCAGGCCCACCGAGCCGGTGGAAAAATCGACCGGGATCACATCCTTGGTGCGGCTGGGGTAGGATTGCGCGCCGCCGAAGCCACGGAAATTCTGCAGTTTCTCAAGGCTCTGATTGCCCATCAGATAATGGATGGCGTGCAGCAGCGGCCCGGCGTGAGGCTTCACCGCCACCCGATCATTGGGGCCCAATGCTGCGAAATACAGGCTGGCCATGATGCTGGACATGCTGGCGCAGCTGGCCTGGTGGCCGCCCACCTTCACGCCATCGCGGCTTTCCCGCAGGTGATTGGCGTTGTGGATCGTCCACGCCGCCAGCCAACGCAGGCGTGTGTCGAGCGATTCGAGGTGGGCGATGGTTTCTTGGGTGGCAGCAAGCATGGGCCGCCCTTGCCGCGAAAGCCTGCCCCATGCAACGATGCCGATTGCTTTGGGGAGAATGACGATGCTGCTCTGGTCTGCGCCTGATCCGGCGCCCAATCCGCGCCGGGTGCGGCTGTTCCTGAAGGCCAAGGGCATCACCCTTGAAGAACGCATGGTCTCGCTGATGGCGCGCGAGCATAAATCGGATGAGGTGGTGGCGCTGAACCCGCGCGGGCAGGTGCCGTTCCTCGAACTGGACGATGGCCGGGTGATCGCCGAAACCATCAGCATCTGCCGCTATCTGGATGAACTCCATCCCGAACCACCGCTGATCGGCAGCACGCCGTTCGAACGGGCAGAGACAGACATGTGGATCAGGCGGGTCGAAACCGGCTTCGGCACACCGGTCAGCCTGTTCTGGCAGCATGGCCATCCCTACACCGCCAAGCTGATCAACCAGATTCCGGCCATGGGCGAAGCCGCCAAGGTGCAGGCGACGGCGATGCTGGGCTGGTTTGATGGGCAATTGGCGGATCGGGAGTGGCTGGCCGGGGATCGGTTCACGCTGGCGGATATCAGCCTGCTGTCGATCGTGGATTTTGCCGGCTGGATCGGGATTGCGATTCCGGATGACGCGGCGGCGCTGCGGGACTGGCATGCGCGGTCCACGGCGCGCGTGAGCTAAGCTCCTCCCCGTCACCCCGGCGAAAGCCGGGGTGACGGCCTGTGGCGTTAGAAAAACAATTTCCGCAACGACAGCGTCACCGTGCGGCCCAGCGGATCAAGCTGGTCGCGCTGGAAACCGATGGGTTCGGCGCCGAGGCGGTTCTTCACGTTGATGCGATCGTTGAACAGATTATCGACCCGCAGGCTGATGCGGCTGCCGCGCAGCCACGGCATCTTCAGCAGCACATCCTGACGCTGGCCGAGATCGACGAAGAGCCGCAGATTGGCAACAGCACGCGGCGAGAAGAACAGATCGTCCGGCGATTGCGACGCGCCTGATGGATCGACCAGCACCGATGTACCCGATTGCCAGTTGACGCCGATGCTGCCGCCAATCCCGCGCCGGCCGCCGCCCAACCGGGCCTCGACCTGGTGACGCGGCGCTCCGCCCTGCGAGCCGACGGCCGAGCCGTTCAACAGATCGAGGACCGGCACGCCGGGGCGGATGCCGATTTCGTTGCGGAAGGTCCAGGTGTGGAAAACGGTGAGCTGCAACCGGCCATCGAGGAAGCCACCGCGACCACCACCGCCGCCACCGCCGCCGCGGAATCCGCCGCCAAAGCCGCCGCCGGGGGGCGGTGCCGCGCCGGCAGCAGGCGGCGTCGTTCCGGCAGCGGGCGGAGTCACGCCGGCAGCAGGCGGCCCACCGGCGGCAGCAGGCGGACCACCAGCGGCACCGGGCGGGCGCTGCCCGGGAGTAAATCCATAGGGATTGCGGGTCAGCGTGCGCAGTTCAGGGGGCAGGCCCTGGCCGGCGCGGAAGCTTTCCACGGCTTTGGCGCGCAGTTCGGCAAAGCGCTTTTCCGCCGCCGCGCGCTCGGCCTTGTCGGGCTTCAGCGCCTGGGTGAGGGTGAAGCCCCAGCGCAGTTCCTGCCGCTCCGAATAATCGAAATTCACCGGCCGATTGTCGATCTGCAGCAGGCGCCCGCCGGCATCGCGGGTGAAGCGATCCGGGAAGGCCGCTTCCAGTTCCGCCGTCGCCGTGGGGAAGGACGCGATGGGGTCATCAATGCGCGAACTGATATAGTTGGCGTTGAAAACAATGTCAGTCTTTTCAAAGGGTTTCAGGTTGAAGCCCAGCTTCCACACTTGCCGCGTGTCGTTCAGCAGCGCGCGGTTGCCGCCGTCCAGCCGGCTGATGTCCACCGTTTCGCCACGGATGAAATCGAACACGCGCACATTGGGCGTGATGATGGTGGGATCGCCCAACTGGCCCACGCTGGGCGCGCCCTGTTCACGGGTGAAGCTGGCGATGAAGCTCCAGCCCGGCGAAGGCTCCCAATTGGCGCCGGCACCCCAGGTGATGAGCGTACCGAAATCGGACAGTGTATCGGCGGCGATATTGCCGTTGAGTGTGAATTTCCCAAGGAACGGCAACACGTTATCCCGTGACGAGGCGATCGGCAGATCGAAATTCGCCTGGAAATTGCCCTGCGTGCGCGACAGCTGCGCGGCACTGACGATACCGGCACGGGTGGCCGACGCATCGAGCGCCAGATGCTGCACCTGCGCCTTCAGCGCCATCGCCAGCGGCCCCGCCGGCAACTGCAGCGGGCTGCCGTTCAGCAACAGATCGGCGGAGAGATTGTCGGAAATGCTGCTTGCGGTATCGGTGAGCGTTGGCCCGCTGAAGGCGCCGTAGGGGGACAGCGTGCCCGCTGTGATCTGGCTCTGCACCGCGCTCACATCGATGCCGCGTTCGATGCGGCTGCGGGTTTCGGCGTGGTTCCAGTTACCGGTGAGGTTCCAGCGCCACTTGCCGACATTGCCATCGAGCACAGTGCCGAGCCGGCTGTTCCAGTTATCCCCAAATCGTCCAAGCGGATCAGGGGCATAGCGATTGACCAGCACCGGGCTGCTGAACGGCGAGAACGCACCGCCGGCGGGCAAGTTGAAGCTGGCTGAGGGCAGACCCTGCATGGACTCGGTCAACGTGCGCTCAATACCGCCGGTGAGCGTGGCGCCCACCGCGGGCGACAGATTGCCGGCAATAGTGCCGTTCAGGCTGGCGGTGCGGCTGTCGGGCAACAGGCTGCGGAACGGGCGGATATCGGTGCCGTTGATGGGCGCGGCGGCAAACTGCAACAGCGTGGGGCTGGCAACGCCGGCCGGCACGCCCAGAACGGTGCGGCCGGGAATGACTTCAGCACCAGACAGCAGCGCCGAAACATTGCCATCCAGCGCGTACGGCCGGCTTTGGGCGGGCGTGGTGATGCGGCGTTCGTCTTCTGTCACCATCGTGTCGATGCGATATTGCGCTTCGATGCTGGTGCGGCTGCCATTGCGCAGGCGCAGCAGGTTGACCTCCAGCTCACTGGAAAAACGCCCGCCATCGGTGGGGCCGCCAATGTCGAACTCCCCGGTCCACGCCTGGAAGCGCGGGCGCAGCACGAAGTTGATCACCCGCTGATCAGCGCGGAAGCCATATTTCAGGCTGACTTCTTCGGGCAGCACCTCCACCCGGGCAATGGCTTCGGGCGGGATGTTGCGGATTTCCTGAAAGCCGGAGGTGCGCTTGCCGTTCAGCAGCACCGCGGGCGGGCCACCACCCCTGCCCCGCCCGGACTGGGTCTGCGGCGCGATCTGGGCGAGGATCTCGGTGATGGACCCGGCGCCCAACGCGCGCAGTTCCTGCGTGCCCAGCGTGAGTTCCGGCTTGATATCACCCACCACCTGGCCGGGCAGACGCTGGGTGGAGACGGTGATCACCTCTTCGTCTTCCGGCATGGCCTGCGCGGTACGCGGCGCCGGCGGGGGCGCTTCCTGGGCAAAGGCCAACGCAGCCGGAGCAGCGGCCAGCAAGAGGGCGAAACGAATGATCACGGGGGCATTCCTGAAATTCGGGGGGGCAAATTGATTGGGGCAGCCCCTAACCGCATAAGCGGCCAAGGGAAATCCCGTGCGGCAATGACTACGGCCGCCCCGGGGGTTTCCCTCGCATCAGATCGACAAGCGGTGATCCAGCGCCTTGATGACGACGATATCGGCCACAGGCTTGGCGCGGGCGATATGGTTCAGCCAGTTGGGGCGGTTGATGCTGTGCCAAATGCTGAAGGCGAAGGCCCGCGCCTCATCCTCGTCCATATGGCGGAAACGGTGGTAGAAGCTGGTAGGATCATTGGCAGCGGCGGCCCACAGACCGAGAAACCGATCAAGAAACCAGACGATGATGTCGTCCTCGGCGGCGTCGATATAGATCAGCAGGTCAAGTGGCGGGCGCTGGCCGCTGGCATCGGGAGCGAGGCCAAGGCCTTCGACCAGCACGATATCGGCGCCAGCGATGGTGCGGGCGGCAGCCGGGTCCACGTCGTAGATCGCGTGACTGTAGGCCGGAACGGTGACGGGGCCGTGCTTCAAGCCGACCATCACGGCAGCCATGGCCGCATGATCATAGCTTTCGGGGAAGCCTTTGCGCATCGAAAGGCCTGCGGCTTCCAGCACAGCATTGGGCTTCAGAAAGCCATCGGTGGAGACGATTTCCACCTTCAGATCGGATGGCAGCGCATCGGCGATCTGGCGGGCCAGGGTTGTCTTGCCCACCGCCACCGATCCGGTGATGCCCACTACCAAGGTCTCGCCGGGCCGGCGATGGCGGGCGATGCGCGCCGCCAGATCGGCGGACGAAACCGGCGTCACACCAGCCGGCTTTGGGTGATCGCTGCAGCGATGAAGCCGGCGAACAGCGGGTGCGGATCGAACGGCTTGGATTTCAATTCCGGGTGGAACTGCACGCCGATGAACCAGGGATGGTCCGGCCGTTCCACCACTTCGGGCAGCAGGCCATCGGGCGACATGCCGGAAAAGATCAGGCCTTCCTTCTCGAGGCGACCGCGATAGGCGCCGTTGACTTCATAGCGGTGGCGGTGGCGCTCCTCGATATTGGCGCTGCCATAGACGCTGGCGGCCACACTGTTGGCGCCAAGTTCTGCCGGATAGGCGCCCAGCCGCATGGTGCCGCCCAGATCGCCGCCTTCAGCCCTGGTCTGCAAGCCATCCGCGCTCATCCATTCGGTGATCAGGCCGACGATGGGTTCTGCGGTGGGGCCAAATTCGGTGGTGGAGGCAGCCGCGATGCCGGCCTGGTTGCGCGCTGCCTCGATGCAGGCCATCTGCATGCCAAGGCAAATGCCGAAGAACGGCACATTGCGTTCGCGGGCAAAGCGCACGCTGGCGATTTTGCCCTCGCTGCCACGTTCACCAAAGCCACCGGGTACCAGAATGCCATGCATCGGTTCCAGCCGGGCCGCCACGTCGGCGCCTTCAAATTCCTCGGCATCCAGCCACTTGATGTTGACCTTCACCCGGTTGGCAAGGCCGCCGTGCACCAACGCTTCGGTGAGCGATTTATACGCGTCCTTCATGCCGGTATATTTGCCGACAACGCCGATGGTCACCTCGCCTTCCGGGTTGTGAATCCGCTCGGCAATGTCCTGCCAGCGGGTGAGATCCGGACGCGGCGCATCGGTGATACCGAAGGCGTGCAGCACTTCGTCGTCCAGCCCTTCGGCATGATATTGCAGCGGCACTTCGTAGATGCTCTCCGCATCCAGCGCCGAAATCACCGCTTCCTTGCGCACGTTGCAGAACAGCGCGATCTTGGCGCGGTCGCTTTCGGGCAGCGGATGTTCGGAACGGCAGACCAACACATCAGGCTGAATCCCGATGCCGCGCAATTCGGCGACGCTGTGCTGGGTCGGCTTGGTTTTCAACTCGCCCGCGGCCGCAATGAACGGCACCAGCGTGACGTGGATATAGCACACATTCGCCTTGCCCACGTCAGCCGCCATCTGGCGGATGGCTTCCAGGAAGGGCAGGCTTTCGATGTCGCCCACGGTGCCGCCGATTTCGCACAGCACGAAATCCAGCGCTTCGGTTTCGGCCTTGGCAAAGGCCTTGATGGCATCCGTCACATGCGGAATCACCTGCACGGTGGCGCCCAGGAATTCACCGCGGCGTTCACGGGCGATGATATCCGAATAGACCCGGCCCGACGTGATATTGTCTGTCTTGCGCGACGGCACGCCGGTGAAGCGTTCATAATGGCCAAGATCGAGATCGGTCTCCGCCCCATCGTCGGTCACATAGACTTCGCCGTGCTGATAAGGGCTCATCGTGCCTGGATCGACGTTCAGATAGGGATCGAATTTCCGGATGCGGACCTTGTAGCCGCGCGCCTGCAACAGGGCAGCCAGCGAAGCGCCCATGAGTCCTTTGCCCAGCGAGGAGACCACGCCGCCGGTGATGAAAATATACCGTGTCATGGGAGAAGAGCCTTAAGCCCATATCGCCCTGCCGCGCCAGCCCCCGCGTGACCGGGGCGGCAAATTTGCCTGTGGACAGCTGATTGGCAGGTGGGGCTACCAGCGCCAGTGGAACCGCACCGCCGCCCCATTATCATCGGTGCTGGCCGCGATATGGCCGGGGTGGCTGCGGTGAAACAAGCTGAACTGCAACTGGCCAGCCTTCAGCGGGATGGCGTAGAGCGCTTCGGCAGCAGTTTCGCGGAATGATGGCCCGGCGCGCACCGGATCGGCAGAACCCAGCAGCCACAGCGGGCCAGTCAGCGCCAGCGGCCGGGTGATGGCGAGCGTGAGCGTGTCGCCCGGCGCCGCCACGCCATCAAGGGCCAGTGCGGCGCTGGCGGCATCGCCGCTGAAGCGGCCGGCCGCCGCGAGGAGGCCGCCGCCCGCCAGATCAAGGCGGCTGCTGGCCCGGCGCCATTCGCCCGACAGCCGCACCCGCGGCCCCAGCGCCATTCGGGCAGACAAGCCAAGGCTGGTAGTGGTGCCGCCGGCCAGACCAAAGCCGCTGGAAAGACGGGTGCCAAGCAAACTGCCACGTTCGGCATCCACGCGCAGCAGCGCCGCAAGCTCCAAGCCCGGCGTTACAGTGCGGGACAAGCGGAAAAGCGCGGTTGATTGCAGGGCGGCGGCTTGGGCGTCTCGTGCCGGCAACATGGATTGGCCAAAGCCGGCCGCCAACGTGAAACCGCCACCCAAGGGCTGCGAAAGCGCCACCGCACCCAAAGGCCGGCTGCCCAGCGGCAGAGCGGGATCGGCGGTGATGAGGGCAACGTTGCGGCCAGACGGATCGGCCAGCGCCACCAGCCCGTCCACCGCCTCACCGTGGCCGGCAACCAGCACGGAGCCGCCGGAGAGCATGAGGCGGACATGGCCCACCGGGCTGGCCTGCCGCTGTTGGCCGGGTGCGAGTGCGGCCATGGTGGCGCGATCGCCGGACCACAGGCCTCGGCTGTCGCCGAGCAGCGAGAAGGCGGAGCTGGTGCCGCCGCTGCTGGTGACGGCGCTTTCCACCGGCGTCGCCAGCAATTGCGCCGCCAGCCGGCCCGGCGGGGCGGCCACCAGGCCTTGGGCCAGATCAACCGCAAAGGCACGGCCATAGCCATCTTCGATCGCCACGCTAGCCAGCGCACTGGTGAGCGGCCCGCCATCACCCAGCGCAGCACCGAGGGCACCGCCAGTGGTGATCGCCACGGGTTGCCCACCAATGCTGCTGGTGCCCAGCGGCTGGAAGGCGCGTGCGATGTTGAGCAGCCCGCGGCCGTAAATCTCGTCCGTGCCGGTCGCGCCCAGATCGTCGGCAGAGCGCAGCAAGATGTCCACGATCTGCGCGCCCGTCAGCGCCGGGAACGCCTGCGCCAACAGCGCCGCTGCACCGGAAACGACAGGCGCCGCAACAGATGTGCCGCTGTACAGGAAGGTCGCACCATCCTGGTTGAAACTGCGCAGCTCAACCCCCGGCGCCACCAGATAGTTCGGCGCCAGCACTCCGGCACGGTTGGAAAAGCTGGCGATTTCATTGCTGGCGTTGACCGCGCCAACCACGATCGTGGTGGCCTGGCTGACGGCGACAAGCTGATTGGCAAAACTCTGCGGCGTGGACAGGTTTTCATTGCCGGCCGAGAGCACCAGGATGCCGCCGGCACTGGCCAGTTGGCCTGCGGCGGTGCGGACGGCGGCCGTGGTCGAACCTCCCCCCAGCGACATGTTGACGACGCGGGCACGGGCATCAGCCGCCGCCTGCAGCCCGGCGGCGATGGCGGGGCTGGCATAGGAACAGCCTTCATCATTGCAACTGCCGGGCGTATCGGCACGCAAGGCGAGCAATGTTGCCTGTGGGGCCACGCCGTGCATGTTCACGCCGTTGCGCGCCGCCAGCAGGATGCCAGTGACCGAAGTGCCGTGGCCACGTTCATCGGCCAGCGCCCGGCTGGAGGCGACATCGCGGCTGGCCGGCGAAATGCGGCCAGCAAATTCGGCCAAGGCCGGATTCACGCCAGAATCGATAACGGCAACGGTAATGCCGCTGCCGCTAAAGCCGCGATCATAGGCGGCCAGTGCCTGCACCTGCACTGCCCCGTTGGAGCGGCGATATTCCACTGTGTCAAAGGCACTGGGGGTGGGGGTGGGGGTAGGCGCTGGAGCAGGCGCCGGAGTGGGTGTTGGTGCCAGTGGCGGCGCAGGCACGGTGCCCACTCCGCCGCCGCCACTGCCGCCGCATCCGGCCAGCAGCAACGCCAGCGCCAGCGTGGGCAAGAGACGGGACCGCGTCATGTTGCCAAGAATGCGCAGATTTGCAGTCCGGCACAACTGCGGCGCAAAGGCTGAACGCGTTGTTTTCAGTCCGTTTCGATCCGGCTGTTGGCCTTGGTATCGGGCAAGGCCAACGCGGCGGTGAGTGCGATGCCGGACATGCCGGTCACATACCAGAAAAAGCCCGATTCAAGGCCGGCGCCCTTGAAGGCCAGCGCCACATATTCGGCCGACCCGCCGAAGATGGCGACACCCAGCGCATAGGGCATGCCGACGCCGAGCGCGCGGATGTGCGCCGGGAACATCTCTGCCTTCACCAGGCCCGAGATGCTGGTGTAGCAGGACAGGATGGCGAGGCAGCCGATCATCATGGCGAGGCCTTCGATACCCGGTTTCGCCGTGCCAAGTGCGGTGAGTGCAGGGACCGTGGCCAAAGTGGCCATGATGCCGAAGCTGACCAGCAGCGTGCGGCGGCCCAGCAGATCGGAGGCCGCGCCGAACAGCGGCTGCATGGCGGCATAGGCCAGCAAGGCGATGGCAGAGGCGGACGTGGCTTCCTGCTTGGTCCAGCCAGCCGAGAGCACGAGATATTTCTGCATGTAGGTGGTGAAGGTATAGAACCACAGGCTGCCGCCGGCGGTGAGCGCCAGCACGATCAGCAACTCGCGCGGATGGGCGAGCAGGCGCTGCAACAGCGTTCCAGGAGGGATGACGGCGTTTTCAAAGGCTTCGGTTTCGTGCAACCCGGTGCGCAGCCAGAACACCAGCACCGCGCAGGCCGCGCCGACAACGAACGGGATACGCCAGCCCCAATCCTTCAGCGCCGCTTCGTCCATCTGCGATTGCAGCAGCACCAGCAGCGCCAGCGCCAGCAACTGCCCGCCCACCAGCGTGACATACTGGAAACTGGCGAGGAAACCGCGCCATTTGGCGCGTGCAACCTCGCTCATGAAGGTGGCCGAGGCGCCATATTCACCACCCACCGACAGGCCCTGCACTAGCCGCGCCAACAGCAGGATTGCGGGTGCCAGCAGGCCGACGTCGTCATAAGTGGGGGCCACCGCGATCATTAAAGAGCCGGTGCACATCATTGCGACTGACACGGTGAGCGCCGATTTGCGGCCGCGCTTGTCGGCCCAGGCACCGAGCAGCCACGAGCCGATCGGCCGCATCAGGAAGCCAACGGCGAAGATGGCGGCGCTGTTCAGCGCGGCTGCAAGATCATCGCCCGGCGGAAAGAAGCGCGGCCCGAAATAGAGCGCGAAGGCCGAATAGGCATACCAATCATACCATTCGACCAGATTGCCGGCGGCTCCACCGAAAATCTGGCGCAACTGGCCGGGTTTGCTGTCGCCGGCCACGCGCGAAGCGGATTACTGCGCGACCGGAACGCCGGGCAGGCCCGGCAGCTGCGACGGCGCAGCCGGAGCACCGGGGGCGGGCGCGGCGGGTGCTGTCTTGGCGGCCACGGTGGGATCGATCACCCGCGCCTTATTGGTGCCGGCCGCCAGCACGGCCAGCAGGATCGACATGACGATGAACAGCGCCGCCAGGATGGTGGTGGCGCGGGTGAGCAGATTGGCCGCACCGCGCGCCGTCATCAGGCCGCCGCCGCCACCGCCGCCAATGCCGAGCGCGCCGCCTTCGGAACGCTGCAGCAGGATCACCGCCACCAGCGCGAGAGTGATCAGGCCGTGGACGACAAGCAGGAAGGTAATCACGGGCGGGCAGGCTTTCGTTGCGATCAGGGAATATGGGGACGCGCCTTACATGGCTTCGTGTGCGGGCGCAATCAAGGCGCAGAGGCCGCAATTCCCATCAGGCTGGCCGCTGTCAGGCTGGCACCGCCAACCAGCACGCCGCCCACATCAGCCACGCGCAGCAACTCACCGGCATTGGCCGGGGTGACGGAGCCGCCATAAAGAATACGCACCCCGTGGCCAGCCGGGCCGTAACGGGCAACCAGACGCCCGCGGATATGGGCATGGGCTGCCGCAACATCGTCCAGCGTCGGGGTGAGGCCGGTGCCGATGGCCCACACCGGTTCATAGGCGACGATCAGCGCTTCGGCGTCATCGGGCAAGGATCCGGCGAGCTGGCTGGTGAGCACGACTTCGGTCTGGCCGGCATCACGTTCCTTGCGCGTTTCGCCGATGCACAGGATCACATCCAGCTCCGCTGCGCGGGCCGCTGTCGCCTTGGCGCGCACGTCGGCATCCGACTCACCATTGTCGCGGCGGCGTTCGCTGTGGCCAACAATCACGAAGCCAGCGCCCAGATCGGCCAGCATCGGCGCCGCCACACAGCCGGTGTGGGCGCCTTTCGCGCTGGCGTGGCAATCCTGGCCGCCGATCTTCACGGCGCCAGCCGAAACGATCACCGCGCGATCTATGAGGGTGAAGGGCGGCGCGATCCAGACACTGCGTGCGCCGGAACCAGCCATGGCGGCAATCTCGGCGATATCCTCGCCCAGGCCATTCATCTTCCAGTTGCCAACGATCAGGGCGGGCATCGCAACTCCTTCCGTCTTTGGTGGCGCTTGTGGCAAGCGGTGCGCCTCGTTACAAGCGGCGCGTTCAAGCCACCACGGAATTTCGATGCTCGCATTTTTTCGCCGTTCGCTCACCAGCTGGCCCGTGCTCGCCCTGTTCGGGTTGATCCTGGTGGCCTTTGCCATCACCGGGGTGAATGATCCGCTGGGCGGCAACGCGCCGGCAGGTTCGGTGGCGAAAGTGGGCGAGCGCACCATCAGCGAGCCCGATCTGCTGCAAGCCATCGATCGCACCGTGCGCGACCTGCGCCAGCGCGACCCCAACCTGACCCAGGCCGAAGCCGCCCGCCAGGGCGTGGTGGAACTGATGGCCACCCAGTTGATCGGCCAGACCGCGATGGAAGAAATGGGTGCGGGCGCCGGGTTGGGCGCGTCTGACACCGCGGTTGATGTGGTGATCACCGGGATTCCGGCTTTCCAGAGCGGCGGCAAGTTCGATCAGACCGCCTATGATCGCGCGCTGCAGCAACAGGGTTTGACTGACAAGAAACTGCGCCAGTCCATCGCCCGCGATCTGGTGCGCGAACAATTGATCAAGCCGATCACCGGCGCGTTGGCCGTGCCTGATGGCGTGGCCGAGATCTATGCCCGCCTGCTGGTCGATCGCCATGAAGGCGCGGTCGCCACCATCCCGGCGCCACCGGCCGGTACGCCCACCGCTGCCGAAGCCCAGGCCTGGTACAAGGCCAACAGCGCCCGCTTCACCATCCCGGAACGCCGCGGTTTCCGTTATGCCTTCATCGATGCCGCGAAGATCGCCGCTGGCGTGACCCTGCCGGAAAAGGCCATTGCCGATGCCTTTGCCAAGGATCCGGCCAAATATGGTGCCGCCGCGACCCGCGTGCTGGAACAGGTGGTAGTGCCCGATGAAGCCAAGGCCAAGGCGATCGTGGCCGCTGCCGCCAGCGATGGCTTTGCCGCCGCTGCACAGAAAATCGCCGGTTTCGGCGCCAGCGACATCGCGCTCGGCAACCAGACAGAGGCTGGTTTTGCCCGCGCCACCAGTGCAGAAGTGGCCAAAGCCGCCTTTGCGCTGCCGGTGGGCAAGATCAGTGCGCCGATCAAGAGCCAGCTGGGCTGGCATGTGGTGCGCGTGGCGGCGCTGGGCAGCGCCGGCAAAACGCTGGCGCAGGCCCGCCCCGCTGTTGAAGCCGAACTGAAGCAGCGCGCCGTTGATGACGCGGTGGCCGATGTTGTCGCCCGCATCGAGGATGGCGTGGAAGCTGGCAAGAGCTTTGCCGATATTGCCAAGGAAGCCGCGCTCACCATCCAGAGCCAGGCTCCGGTGACCGACAAGGGTTTGGCCCAGGGTAAGCCGCCGCTGAGTGGGGAGGCCGCCACCATTGCCGCCCGTGCCTTCAAGCATGAGCCGGCCGATGGCCCGGTGGTGGAGGATATTGGCGGCGGTCGCCTGGTGGTGATCGAAACCGCCAACGTGCTGCCCGCCGCCCCGCCGCCAATTGCCGAAGTGATGCCGCTCGCCATGGCCGGCACCGCGCAGGACAAGGCGATGAAGGCCGCCAAGGGCAAAGCAGACGCCGTGATTGCCGCGACGAAGAAGGGCGTGAACTTCGCCAAAGCCCTTGCCGATGCCGGCCTCGCCCCGCCGCGGCCGCTGAACGGCCGCCGCATCGACATCATCAATCAACCCAACGTGCCCGAAGCCGCCCGCGCCTTCCTGAACGGGGCTGCCGGCAGCACGCAGCTGCTCGCCGGCCAGGGCGGCTGGATCATCGTGCATGTTGATCGCATCGTCCCCGGCGATCCCAAGACGCAGGCCGGCCTGATCGAAGCCAGTCGTCGCGAAGTGGGCAGCGCCCTGCCCGGCGAAATGGCGGAAGGCCTGGCCAAAGCCAGCATGGCGGCCGTGGGTGTGGACAAGAACGATGCCACCCTGAAGACGCTCCGCACCCGCCTGTCGGGCGACGGCTTGCAATAAGGCTGATGGCCAGCCCCGCATCTGACCGGCGCATCGCCCCGGATCGTGCCAGCGCCTGCGCCGCGCTGGCGGCCGGACGTCCGCAACTGATCTGGACGCGCATCGTTGCCGATACCGAAACCCCGGTATCGGCGATGCTGAAGCTGGGCCGCGAGGGCTCTGGCGCGTTCCTGCTGGAATCGGTGGAAGGCGGCAGCGTGCGCGCGCGCTACTCGTTGCTCGGCCTTGATCCCGATCTGGTGTGGCGGGCACGCGGCGAAACCAGCGAGATCAACCGCGACTGGCGGCACGACCAGACGGCGTTTGAACCCGTGGCTGGCGACACGCTCACCGCCCTGCGCGCACTGGTGGCCGAAGCCCGCGCCGATGTGCCGCCGGAACTGCCGGCCGCGCTTGCCTGCCTGGTGGGTTACATGGGCTATGAGACGGTGCGGCTAGTCGAACCCAGCGTGCCCGACGCCGGCCCGTCGGCACTGGGCCTGCCCGATATGGTGTTCGTGCGCCCCACCTTGCTGCTGGTGTTCGACCGGTTGAGGGACGAATTGTTCATCGTCGCGCCGATCTTTGCCGCCGTCGATCCGGAAGCGGCTTGGGATGCCGCGGCCGAGCGCATCGCAGAGACCGAGCGACGGCTGGCGCAGGCCCTGCCGCTGGCGCCGCGCCCGCCGGAATCGCTGCCGGAAGCCAACCCGCGCCACCACACCGACAAGGTCCGCTATGCCGCTATGGTCGAAAAGGCGCGCGACTATATCCTCGCCGGCGACATCTTCCAGGTCGTGCTGTCGCAGCGTTTCTCGGTGGATTTCCCGCTGCCGGCGTTCGATCTCTATCGCGCCCTGCGCCGCATCAACCCATCACCCTTCCTCTATTTCCTCGATCTGCCCGGCTTTGCATTGGTTGGCTCGTCGCCCGAAATCCTCGTGCGCGCCCGCGGCGGTGACGTGACTATCCGGCCGATCGCTGGCACCCGCCCACGCGGCAAGGATGCTGCGGAGGACGCCGCCAATCGGACAAGCCTGCTCGCTGATCCCAAGGAATTGTCCGAGCATCTCATGCTGCTCGATCTCGGCCGACACGACACCGCGCGCGTTTCCGTACCCGGCACAGTGAAGGTTACAGACAAGTTCTTCGTCGAATTCTACAGCCATGTCATGCACATCGTCTCCAATGTGCAGGGCCGTCTGGCCGATGGTGTGGACGCGGTCGCCGCGCTGTTGGCGGGCTTCCCGGCCGGCACGGTTTCGGGCGCGCCCAAGGTGCGCGCCATGCAGATCATCGCCGAACTGGAAGGCGAAAGCCGCGGGCCCTATGCCGGAGGGGTGGGCTATTTCAGCCCCAATGGCGACATGGACAGTTGCATCGTGCTGCGCACCGCGGTGGTAAAGGATGGCGTGATGCACGTGCAGGCCGGCGCCGGAATCGTCGCCGACAGCGTCGCCGACTATGAGCAGCGCGAATGCGAAGCCAAGGCCGGCGCCTTGATCGCGGCTGCGCGCGAAGCCATTGCCACCGCCGCTCAAGCCGGGTTCGGACAATGACCATTCTCGTCATCGACAATTATGACAGCTTTACCTTCAACCTCGTCCATTATCTGGCGGAGTTGGGGGCAGAAACCATCGTGGTGCGCAACGATGCGCTGAGCACGCAGGACGCGATGGGGATGCACCCGCAGGCTATCCTGCTCTCCCCCGGCCCATGCACGCCCAACGAAGCCGGCATCTGCTTGGCCCTGATCGAAGCAGCCGCCGAGACGAAGACACCTCTGTTCGGCGTGTGCCTGGGCCACCAGGCGCTAGGCCAGGCCTTTGGCGGCATTGTCGAACGCGCGCCGCAAGTGATGCACGGCAAGGTGAGCGCGATCACCCATGATGGCACCGGCGTATTTGCCGACATCCCCTCCCCGTTCGAAGCCACGCGCTATCACAGCCTGGTGGTGCGCGAGGCCAGCCTGCCCGCCGATCTGGTGGTCAACGCCCACAGCCCCGATGGCCTGATCATGGGGATGCACCACCGCGAATTGCCGCTGCATGGGGTGCAGTTCCACCCGGAAAGCATCGCCACCCAGCATGGCCACCGGCTGCTGGCCAATTTCATGGCGCTGGCCGGGTTGAAGCCCGATCTTTCGCCAAACCTGTCTGCAACGGCATGAGCCTGCTGCCCGATCCCGCTCGCCCGCTTGACGAAGGCGCGGCGGCAGATGCCTTTGCCGCCATCTTCGACGGCAAGGTGGAAGATGATGCGCTGGCCGGCTTCCTGACTACCCTCGCTGACCGCGGCGAAACGGTGGGTGAAGTCGTTGCCGCAGCCCAGGCCCTGCGCACCCGCGCCATTAAGCCCTTCCGCGCCATTGATGCACTCGATGTGTGCGGCACCGGCGGCGATGGCATGCACAGCCTCAACATCTCCACCGCTGTGAGCCTCGTGGTCGCCGCTTGCGGGGTAAAGCTGGCCAAACACGGCAACCGCGCCGCCTCCTCCACCAGCGGCGCCGCCGACGTGCTGATGGTGTTGGGCGTGCCGGAACTGCCGATGGATCGGCTGGGGCCGTGCCTCACACAAGTGGGCATCACCTTCCTGCACGCAGCCCGCCACCACCCGGCGATGGCGCGCGTTGCCCCTGTGCGCAAGGCGCTGGGCCGGCGCACGATCTTCAACCTGCTGGGGCCGTTGTGCAATCCGGCAGGCGTCGAACAGCAACTGCTGGGCGTGTTTGCGCCCGGCCCGGTGCCGCTAATGGCCGAAGCGCTCCAGCATCTTGGCAGCCGCTCCGCGCTGGTGGTGCATGGCCAAGGCTTTGATGAAGTGGCGCTTTCCGGGGAAACGACGGCCGTTGCGCTGGCCGGCGGGGCGCTCTCGCCG
>Ga0209278_1000529_pt1 | contig 28520 bp, 24 predicted proteins | sample JI81BgreenDNA_FD_187504 | JGI IMG/M metagenome (GOLD analysis project Ga0209278, IMG submission 187504) | Wastewater effluent complex algal communities from Wisconsin, to seasonally profile nutrient transformation and Carbon sequestration -... | ecosystem: Engineered > WWTP > Effluent > Algae...
GGGATGGTGGCGATCGCAAGTTGCTTTCAGAGTTTTGTGAAAATGAGCTGCATCCTCAGCCAAGGGGTAATAAGGAGTCAAATCCACACCGCCGCCAAACCACCAAATCGGCCCGGCCTCAAAATAGCGGTAATTCAGGTGAACCGTAGGCAAGTAGGGATTGCGGGGGTGCAGCACCATCGAAGTGCCAGTTGCATAAAAATCGTGACCTGCAGCTTCGGGGTGCTTGGCCAGAATCAAAGCCGGCAAACTTTCGCCCCACACTTGGGAAAAATTGACTCCCCCTTGTTCAAACACATCGCCTTCGCGCATGACGCGAGAACGTCCGCCCCCGCCTTCGGAGCGTTCCCAAGAGTCCTCCTTAAATTTGCCAACGCCATCGAGCTGTTCGAGGGATTGACAAATTTCGTCTTGTAGGGTTTTCATAAATTGGCTGACTCTAGCTCTAGAGTCAGCGGGCGGCAAAAACGGGGAAGTGGCGGTTTTAAGTGTGGTAGAAACTGTCATCCGATTTAAGATTTAAGATTTTAGATTGAAGAATTGAAGAATTGCGACCACGGCTCAATTCGCCTATTGTGACCAAATTGCTTTCGGTCGTAGAAATTCTTGCCGATCGCATTTGAGTTTGAGATTGACCGTGAGTCCCAAATCCTGTCGTCATGTAATTATGCCACCGCAGGTCTGCAAACGATCGCTATGAAGTTACATTAAAAAATAGCAATAAAAATATACTTAAACCTGCGATCGAAAATTCGCAAACCCAATTGCAGAGCTATGGTGGAGAACACAATGCCCAATACACTCGATGTTAGTTCAGTCTTAGAAATCCTGCGACCCGTGCAAGACCCCGAACTGCAAAAGAGTTTGGTGGAATTGAACATGATTCGTAACATAAAAATTGACGGCGGTGTCGTCAGTTTTACTTTAGTGCTGACAACGCCTGCTTGCCCGCTGCGAGAATTTATTGTCGAAGATTGCCAAAAAGCGGTCAAACAGTTGCCAGGAGTCGAAAAAGTGGCAGTGGAGGTGACAGCCGAGACGCCGCAGCAGAAGGGAGTGGTCGATCGCCAAGGCATTGAAGGCGTGAAAAATATTATCGCAATATCCAGCGGCAAAGGCGGCGTCGGCAAAAGCACGGTGGCGGTAAACGTCGCAGTAGCGCTAGCCCAAACCGGCGCTAAGGTGGGTTTGCTGGATGCGGATATCTATGGGCCCAACGACCCCAATATGTTGGGTTTGGGGGACGCAAAAGTGATGGTTAGGGACGGAAAAAGCGGGGAAAGCCTCGAACCCGCCTTCAACTACGGCGTCAAATTAGTGTCGATGGCGTTTTTAATTGACAAAGACCAACCCGTGATTTGGCGCGGCCCGATGTTGAACGGGATCATTCGGCAGTTCCTCTATCAGGTGAATTGGGGCGATTTAGACTATCTGATTGTCGATATGCCTCCGGGTACGGGAGACGCGCAGTTGACAATGGCGCAGGCTGTGCCGATGGCTGGTGTGGTGATCGTGACGACGCCGCAGACTGTCGCTTTGTTGGACTCCCGCAAGGGGTTAAAGATGTTCCAGCAGTTGGGAGTGTCGGTGTTGGGAATTGTGGAAAACATGAGCTATTTTGTGCCACCCGATATGCCCGATAAGCAATACGATATTTTCGGTTCGGGTGGCGGGGAAAAGACTGCTGCTGAGTTGGGAGTGCCGCTGTTAGGCCGCATTCCGCTGGAAATTCCGTTGCGGGAAGGTGGCGATTCGGGGGTGCCGATCGTGGTGGGGCAACCGGGTTCTGCTTCAGCTAGGGAGTTGCGGGCGATCGCGGGCCGCATTGCCGGTAAAGTTTCCGTAGCAGCCTTAGCCTAACAAACTCTCGTTTCTGGGCTTTGCCTCGTGTCTTCGGCTTGACGAAGATTTGCCTAGTTCTCAGGCTCTGCTTGGGAACTAGAAACGAGAAACGGTAAGCTATAAAGAGCAAACTTAACATTCAAAGAATTATGATTTTTCCAGGTTCGGCAGTTCGAGTTAAAGATAAGGGTGAGATTTACTACGCCTTTCAAGGACAAGTCCAGCGAGTTAGCGACGGAAAGGTCGCGGTACTGTTTGAAGGCGGGAATTGGGACAAGCTGATTACGTTCCGCCTGTCGCAGTTGGAACTTGTCGATGCTACGGCTGGCCGCGCGAAATAGTCAGCGGTCATTAGTCATTGGGACAGGATTGACGCCTCATAAACCCGGTTTCGGCAGGAAATCTTGGTTTAGTAGCGAAATATCTAGGAAGAAACCGGGTTTATGACCCGCGTGAGTCCAACACTAGAGGAATTAGTAATTGGTCATTCAGTCCTAGACGCAAAAAATGATTTAATGCACTTCTTATAGGGGTAAGGTGCGCAGTGCGCACCCTACATATAGAAGTTATTCGTAATTCCTTTAATTGCCAAAGTACCCAAGTCTATGCCACTGACCCAATAGCATTGATAACTAACACAAAACTAATGACTAATGACTGATGACTAATAACTAATGACTAATCACTAAAACTATGCGTTTACCTTTACCCCAATTTGCTACAAAAGAGCGCCATCCCGATCGCATTGCTGAGGTTATCGAGACGGCAACTTCGGAGTTTTTGGCTCAATGTTTGGAACCGGAAGATTTAAGTTTTCCCGTGATGCCGCCTTTTGGGAGTTGGGTGAAGGCCGAGGATGAAGAGTCGAAAAATCAAATTTACGGCGTGGTTTATTACGCTACGACTAGCCCGATCGACTCGGTGCACAGAGCTCGCGCTTTGGGTTTGTCCCTCGAAGAGTTGCGGGAAGAACAACCGCAGATTTTTGCGATGCTAAAAACCGAGTTTCGAGTGGCGATTGTGGGGTTTGAGGCTGCGCCGGAAAGGTTGAACGGTCACGGCCCATCGAGGGGTAAAATTTATCAGTATTTGCCGCCGCGCCCGCCGCAAATTCACCAGGCGGTTTATCGCTGCGAACCGGATGAGGTGATTGATTTTACGGTGCAGTTGGATTTTTTGAGGACGCTGCTGGGTGTGACTAATGCGCCGGTGGAGGCGCTGACGGCGGCGGCGATTCGGGAGATTTATCAGTTGCGGATGCGCGATCGATCTTGGTTGGTGGAAGCGGGGAGGAGTTTGAGTGTTTTGTTGAAGGATGATTATGACAGGTTGAGGGTGATTTTGAGTCAGATTCATCCGTAGGGAAAAGGTTAAGAATCAGAATAATAAACAGTGACATAGCCGTCGTTCCAGTGGTCTTTATCTAAGGGATAACAGCTTATATGAAAGCCTTCTGGAGCATCTATAAAACCGGGTTGGGAGAGCATTCTTGCCTTAGCAGATTCGGCTAATGTTTTAGTCGAATAAATACCGATAATTTTTAAGTCTTCGCGGTCATCTCCCAATTCATGGACGTGCTCAAGAATAAAGACATTAATTATTTTATGAAAATCCTTTCACAATCGCTCTTTAGGTTGATTATAGTACAATACGGTTCAGTTAGTGCTAAAAAAACCGATCGTGCGTAGGTTGGGCCCGTGGAACGAACCCTCCGTTTCACTCCACCCAACATTTCCGCTACAATTTTCCTTAACCCAAGCGTATTGGATTATAGTACATAGCATTCATTCCAACCAGGCATCTAAATCTAATGTAAAGTGATGGGTATTTTGCAGTAAAAAAGAGCGACCTTGTTTAACTAAATTGCCTTGACAAATAACCGGAATTCTGGCTTGATAAGCTTTGACTGCCAGTTCGTAGACTGGTTCTGCTAGTTCTAACTGAATGCGCCGCAGCTTGCCAACAATAACGCCCGTCAAAGTTAATTTTCCTGCTGATAATCCTTCTTGCAAGTTGGTAACTATGCCTTGAATGGTAATGTTAGGAGCTGATGTCAAGAGATTGCTGAGGATTTCGATCTGGGAACGATTTTCAGCAATTTCTAGGGTTTGTAAAACTTCAGCCATCCGGCGGGGAAAGTCTAAAAATTCTGGTTTTAATGGTAGCAGAATCTCTAACTCTTCTGAGGTTTCGCTGTGGCGATTCCAGAGAGAAGCTTTATCGTCAATTTGTCGCACTTCTTGCCAGCAATGCGTTTCGAGGTAAGTACGCACAATTTCTGGCTGTAGATTTTTGAGAATTTCGGGATCTCGAACGGTGACTATCATAGAGTTTCGCCTGCTTCTATTAGCTGCATGAGGGTGGTAAGAGCATTTACATTAAAGATATTCTGTCTGGGTATGGAAATTGTAACAGTGGTTTGATTCTGGGTTGGGGGTTGACCTCGCAGAGAAACCCAATAACCGCAATATTTCAGGCAAAGTTCCTGTTGAGATTGGATTAGCCAATTGTCTAAATTGTCGGGTACGACTACAAGGATTAACAGTCGGGGAGTATGAATATTTTCTACTTTCAATTCATTGTAGTTCTTGACTTCGAGCGGATATCTAATTGCTTCCTGTCCAATCACATCCCTAGATGTGCATTTTACCTGGAGTTCAAGTCGGGGATATCGAATAATTCCACTTCCCATACCGCCAGCAAGAATGATATCGATGCCGTCAAAATCTAATGGTCTAGCTGCTATCTGGAAGGAGTAGCCAGCCGAGGCAGCAACTGCATAAATATACGCATAACTGAACTGTTCTTTTTGCTGGTTAATGTCCACAATCGCTATTTGTTTAGTCTATCTCAAGCATAACTGGCACGGGATGATCTCGCTCCTACCTTAGTGTAGCGCCCTAGATGACAATCAGCAACGTTTACAGGAGCATGACTCTCTGACAAAATCGGGAACATGGCAAGAGCAGGTAAAGCCCTCAAAAAAATATTAGAGGCATACGATATCAGTCAATATCAATTGGCGGCAAAGATGGAAATCGATCGCTCAAACGTTAGCCGTTGGGTGAGTGAAGAACGAGATCCATCCGCTGAGGCGGTATTTGCGATTAAGCAAGCGTTGCAGACATTCAATCGGGAGGCGGCTGATGAATTCGTCAGGTTGTACCTGGGAAATGGCGAGGAAAACGGTTAGGTTCTCAGGTGTGGAGAGCGCCCCACCGATCGCCCTTGCTGCATTCAAGGACGATCGCCCATGAATTTGCAATAATTTATTTAAAGCGAGGAAGATTATATGTGGCTAGAAATAACAGCGCTAAATCAAGTTCCCGAATGGGGTGTCTTGAAGGTAAAAGTTGACGAAACTTCAGTGATTTTGAACCGTCAAGGCATGAATGTCACTTGTTACCGCAATGCTTGCACTCATTTAGAATATCCGATCGACATGGGTAAAGTCAGCAACGGTATCATTACCTGTCCGTTTCACAAATATCAGTACAAATTAGATACGGGTAAATGTTTGAATGCACCCGCCGATTCCCTGGAATCTTATCCGGTAAAGATTGAGGGCGATCGAGTTTTTGTAGAAATAAATTAGTCAGGACTTACGGACTCCGACAAAGAAACCGGGTTTTTTACGAAATACTTTGTTACACACCCTAAATTAGGTAAAAACCCGGTTTCTGCGCCCATGTGTACTTTATACCGTTTTCGCGCGCCGCTGACGGAGAAAAACTGCCAAAAGCCCGATCGCACCTACCGTCAACAGCAGCCATTCTTCGGGTTCAGGAACCCCCGAAACATTCAGAGGATTATTCGGCTTACTCAACTGTTCCTTACCCGATTCTACCTCTCTGTCAAATCGATCGCTCTTAGCTTCCGCTGCCTTTAGCTGCTCCCTTTGCGCGTCATTAACTAACACAATCATCGAAGAATACGGAGTCACCACTTTGAAATTTTTAGCTACTGCGTGCATCGCATCCAATTGCGTCAATTGATTTGAACTTTTCTGCTTGCTAAGTGCAGTTATCAACTGCCGCGCAGCTATGGGTTTAAACCCTTCATTTCCGGTATCTTTTAGCTCTGTAACAGCCCCCGATTTGAGTGTCTTTTCTGATTTGGAATTTTTGGCATAACTCCAAGCATAGCCGTCAACAACGCTAACTGTAGATTCGCCCGAAGCTGCTGTCGTTGCTACTCGCTGCATCGCCTCTTTCATATCTGTAGAAACTCCGCCGCCGCTATCTTGAATAGCCTTCAATGTTGCGTCGTCGTAGCCGGGGGGCAAACCTCCCAAATGCACTGTCCATAGGGGTGCAGAGATGGAAAGTTTAAGTTTGCGATCGTCCGACAATTCATAACTGTGGCGATCGCTCACCAAAAATACATTATCGTAACTTTTATCGCCCCGCAACTGTGCAAACTGTTGCAGCATATCTTTGAGCTGGATTGTACCATAAAATGTCACCTTTGCCGCATCGAAATTGCGTACATCTTCCACAAACTTAGGTGGCATTCCCGCAGCGCTGGCGACATACACATCAACACCATTTTTGCCTGCTGCATTAGCTTTCAACCATTCAAAAGTCTCTTTTACTTCCTTACTTTCCGCCGCCATGCTGCGGGAAGTATCGAGAATAACTGCAAATTTCTTGCCTTGCGGTAGCGAGTAATTTGCATCAGCCAACGGCTTAGCAGAAATGATATTTCCTCCCGGTAGAATCGCCTGCTGCACGGTTAGCGGTTGCTGTGCGACTGCGGGCAAAAAGTGTGGTAGCCAAGTTTCTCTTGCTTCTTTGCGACTGTATTTTACCTCTTTTCCGGCGATCGTGCGGCGAGTATTTTGGTTCCAAAAAATGTTGCGTTTTTCAGCCAAAACAGGCATCGCCCAACCCTGGGGCTGGCGCATGACTTTGTAAGTAAGCCACAGGTGCATTTCCGTTGGCCCTTCTGTTTGGGTGAATTCTCGTTTAGCCGGGATTGGAAAAGCCCGCAAGCGGTATTGTTTGGGGCCAATTTGTTCTAGCAAAGCCGGATCGACTCTTTCTACTACCTGTTGATTGTAGACTTGTTGGGCTGCACCGCGAGGCGATACCGTAAATACAAAACGTTTGTTTAAATCGCCAGTATCTCCCAGCCAAACTCCTGTAACTGCGGCGCTTTCCGGCAGCGAAAAGTAGTAGAATACTTCTTGCAAGTTCGGCGTTTGATTTTTGTAAACTTCGTAGAGTTGAACGTCAGCCCAGTCGCCGTTTTCTTTGACTGTAACTTCTTGCGACTGCAACCACACTTTTTCTTGATTGACATTCAGCAAACCAGCTTTAGCTTCTTCCCGGTTTGAGGTTGACTGTACCGCGTGTTTTACTGCTTCTGTGTCGCCTTTTTGCAGTTCCGTATCGAAGAATTGGCCGTAGAGTTTTTCCGCTTTTTCTACATCAGCACTAGAGCCTTGATACAAAAACGGCGACATTAAAAAATTATAGCTGTTCTGCAAAGTTTGAGCTGCGCCGTCAGGGAAAATCCAACTATTTTTGTATATCTCATAAATGTGGTTGTTTTCTCCTACAGTGCTGAGGTAGCGGTAAGGGGACAAATAAGCGTTAACTAAGCCCGATCGAATCATATCAGATTTGGCTAATAAAGTTTGGCGAACCGTGTCATTTGCAGGGGGAGTCGCCAGCATTTTCAGCGCTGCAACTTGTGGCTGCTGCTGCAAAGCTGAGAAAATAGCCAGCCAAGCTGCTATGACTCCCAAACTTCCGATTAGTGCTTTATTTTTCCCGTATTGTGCAGCAAAACTCTGCCATATTTTCCGCCCGGAATGAATGTAGAGAAATCCGTACAGCGAAGGCATGACAACGAATAAGCTACAGGTTAAACCAAACAATATAAACGATAGCGGTATCCAAATTAAAGCCGAGGCCCACGCCCCGTATTTAAACATCTCCAGAAATGGTGAAACCCATGTAAACTTGAAAAATTGAATGACGACAAATAAGAATCCATAAAGTGTATACAATGCCACAGGTACAGCGTAATAAAGCAGCAATGTTGCCGCCCAAGTGCCAACTACTACCATTAAACTGTGACATCCTAATTGCAGCCACGCACTTCGCTTTTCTCCGATTAAGTTGAAAATACGAGGCTGTTGATTATGGGAATTCTGGGAATCGAAAATATTTTGCACATTTTCTCTTTTACCCAGATATCCGTACAGCATTTCCACTGAAAATGCTGCAATGCACAAAGCAATAGTAGCGATGATTTGAGAACTAGCTGGGGTGAGTTCTCGCAGCAAAAACAAGCGCAGCAAACAAAGCAAAAATAGCGGTGCTTCTACGCCGTAAAACCAACGCATTAGCTGTAGGGGTTGCTTGCGAAAACGCCTAGCTCCTATTACAGTACATAGGGTGGGTACTGCGATCGTAGCTGCCATCGTCAAAGAAAACTCTAGGGGGATAGTGCCATCGATTGTCGCCTTAATTAATGGCACTCCTAGAATAGGCAAAATTCCCAAGTAAACAATCGATAAAAATGTCAAATTCCACAGCCAAAAAATTGTTTTAAAAACTCCATCAAACACCTGTTTAATTTTCATTTATTTCTCCTTGTAAGCTTTGTTTAACGGTATCGTAGACGTTACCAGCAAACTCTTTTACTTCCTGATTCTCGGCTTGTAGCGAACTGTCAAATAAAATGGAAACTAGCACCCAATTGTGGTTTTTGTGGGTAAGGTCGCTGCCGATACGGGACATGAAGTTATCTGTAGTTAGCTGTGCAGATTGCAGCCAGTATGCTGCTGATAATTGGTTGTTTTTGAGAGACAGCCAGCGCGCTGTTACGGAAGGAGTTAGTTGTTTTTTTTCTATGCCATTGACGGGAATTCCGCTCGCTACAAAACACAACTCGGGGGCGTGATAAGTTTGCCAGGATGTGCTCGCTACGGTGAGCATGGAACCGCGCAAGTTGCCGGCGACAAATCTGATTTTTTGTGTTTGCGTGTCTGGATAGTTGCCAAAGAATTTTTGTTCGCTAGGATTCAGGGAAATCGACTCTGATTTAATGTATTCAGGTAATGTTAAAGGTGCGATCGCCATTTTTGACGTTTCTACATGAGACAGTTGAGCCATTATTGCCAAAACTGTGACTGCTGCAATTATTCCTGGTTTGGCTAAAGGGTGATTTGGGAGAATTTCTGAGTTGGGTTTTGCAGAAGTACCGCTGGTTTTTTCTGGCTGAAATTTCGGTACTCGTTGCAGCATTAACCACGTCACAAAACAAGCACATACTAAACCGACAATTCCCAGAGTAACGTGCATAATTTGTGCTATGTTTGGCTGTTGAAAAACTTCTGAAACCAGGACTAACACGGCAACCCGCGCAGCGTTAGCACATACCAACATTAAGAGATTAGCAGCGCCGACTGCTAGCCATTTTAAACTCAATTTACGCCCTTCTAGCCAGGTAGCAGCAAGCAAAAATAGCGTTCCCACTAAGAGAGTTTTAATGCCGCTGCAAGGCACGTCAACCTGAGCGATGCCGTTTTCCAAAATGATAATATCGTAAGAAGAAATAGCCCCAATGTGCAGCAGAGAAAGCAACTGTTCTACTACCTGAGCAGTGAGGACTCGCGCGGGCAAACCTAAGCCGCTATTCAACTGACTATTAAATGGTAAAATACAAGCAAGCAAGCCCGCAATTGGTAAGTTTTTTCGCCAAAAGTTGGAATCCACCAATAAGCCGCACAGCCCGTAAGTTCCGAGGATAAATAGCAGGACAGTAACTTGTTTGATATCAATTATGTACTGAAGGGCGATCGAGCAAATACCCGCACCCAACATTAACAGCAGCGGATCTCGCCTTAAAACGAAATTGGGTGAAAATCCGAAGGGGCGAGCGGAGTTCCCGCTCGATCGCACTACTAATGCTACAATCAGAAAGCCAATTACTATTTTATATAGTGTGGGTATCTCAACAAACGAGGATAACAGCCACTTAACAGCCGAGATATTGGCCCAAAACCAAGCAAGCGCCAGCAAAAAAGGAGCCAGCCAAACCAAATTAACCGCAGGATGAGGAGTAACAGAATCTGGAATTGCAGAATCAGTGATATTGGTGCGCTGCATGATACCGCTTGATATTCACGTTGGTGACATCTTAGCTCAGCCAAATTGGTAATGTCCAGACCGATTATTTAAGTTTTGTCAAGCTTCGATTTTCTCTACAGAGAAGCTAGCGTTATAATAATTAATTTTATCGGAGGTAAAAATGAGCGAAAAAAGTCCAGGATACAAAATTGTTAGCGATAACCGACAAGCGCGCCATCTCTATGAAATTATAGAGACATACCAAGTGGGAATCGAGTTGAAGGGCACCGAAGTCAAATCTATTCGGGAAGGAAAAGCCAATTTGCGCGACGGATATGGTTTAGTTCGGAACGGGGAACTGTGGCTGATCAACGTTCACATTTCGCCTTGGAGAAGTGCTAGCAACTATTTTAATCACGAACCCCGCCGCACTCGTAAATTGCTGATGCACAAGCAGGAAATTCGCAAATTAATCGGCAAAGTCGAAGAAAAAGGCTTGACTTTAGTGCCGTTAAAAATGTATTTGAAAGGCGGCTGGGTAAAACTGGATATCGGTTTGGGTAAAGGGAAAAAACTGTACGACAAGCGCGAAGATTTGAAGAAACGCGAAGATAAGCGGGATATGGAAAGAGCGATGAAGCAATTTTAGTCATTAGTCATTAGTTATTAGACATCTCCAAAAAATAAACTCAAACCTTTGCTACTGGAAGGTAGAAATTTAATTTATGGAGATGTTTATTAGTCAGGAGTCATTAGTGGTTCATGATGGGTGATTGCTGATTAATGATTGGCTATTTTAAATCGATTTCGGTTCATGACTCATTATAATATTTTTCAAAATCCTCAAGGGAGGAGGTTGAGGACTTCCATCGTCACTACAAACTTAATTAGAGTTATTTCACCGCAGTCCATCTTAGGATCGCGAATTAAATAACTTACAATTTTAATTGTTATTGTGGGATGGGCTCTTATAGCCCGTCCACTCATGACGGGCTATAAGAGCCCATCCCACTTTCAAGAGTGGAAGTTATTTAATTCTCATTCCTTACAGCAAATTCTATGTTGATTAACTAAACCCCAGCTCGTTCGCTCCCCGTAGGGAAACGGCCCAGGGTAAGTCCCTCTACACTTCATAAACCTGGAATACGCTGTATCTCCTCATACAGTCGCATACTGTCGATCGACTGCTGCCTAAGTATTATTACTTAGACAAGGAGAAGAGTTCTATCTGCTTTCTGCTTCCCGGTTCTTTTTTTCTGAAAATATCCGGATGGCTTGTGGAGTCTCAGGAATGGTTAACCTATGCTCGAATACCTCTGGGTAGTGGGAACATTACCCAAGCATTCGGCTGTGGACTCACAAACTCTTATAAGAAAGGGACTCAAACCTGAGTCATTTCGTAAGATTATATGCCATTAGGGTGGCAATTAAATCTGGTCAAAAAAATATCGCCCAACTCTCAAGTTAAAAAATGCTAAAAATGACACCATTAGCTAACATTTTCAATGCCATGAAAGAGCCAGTAAAAAAGCATAATAACTCCAAGTGGGGAGCCTTCTTGCTGATGCTAGCAGTAGGCTTTGGCGGCTGGCAAATTGGGTTGCCGGAGCTGGCATCTTTTTTTAATAATAGGGCTTTTGAAAACTACAAAGCCAATCGATTCGCTGATACTCAACAAGCATATGAGTTAGCGCTCTGGGTAGATCCAAAAAGCCGCACAGCTCTTTACAATTTAGGATGGCTTTGCGAAGAGGTGCAAGATTTAGAGTGCGCCCGAGAAAAATATCTGCAAGCTGCAAAACTCGGTCTGCCTGCTGCTTACAGCAACCTGGCTAGGTTATATATAGTCGATAAAAAAAACTATCCGGCTGCAGTTCACTTCCTGTGGCAAGGTTTGAAATTAGCTGAGGACGATCGAGTAAAATATTCTTTACTCAAAAACTTGGGATGGGCTCGCCTGGAACAGGGTCGATATTCAGAGGCATTGCAGCATCTGGATGAAGCGATTAAAATTGATAGTGAAGGGCCAGCAACTTACTGCTTAAAAGCGCAAGTCCTAGAAAAGATAAAAAATACGAAGGAAGCGCTGCCGCAGTGGAAAATTTGTCTAAAGTATGCGGATTCTCAAGAATTCGATGAGGATATATGGATAGGGATGGCACGTCAACGATTAAACGAGGAAAAAACAAAAAAATGAAACGCACAGTTTTGCTTTCATCAACCATACTGGCAATTATAACGGTACTGGAGCTAAGTCAAGCCTCAAAAGCAGTGCCAACTCCTGCGACTGTTAAACCTGCCCTTAATCAATCAGTCGAAATGCTGTTGAGTTCGGATCAGTCGATGCGACAGTGCAGAGATAGAAATGGTGGAAAATATGCGTGTCCGAGATTCATCATGACTCCGGAGAGCGAAGAATAAGAGTTATTTTCAATAAATTTTGTAGAGTGTACCATCACCACTTTACAGCAACAGGTATGTAGTATGTAGTAGTAAGTATGCAGGGTGCGCCGTCCGCACCTTATAGCATTTGAGATGTGAGATTAAGAATTGAAGAATTGGAAATAACTTATGGCGATAATGGTTTGCAGCTTGCATAAAGCTGCATTCTTTTTTGGAACTGTTATAACTCTTAATCATTGCTGTCTAGGCTATTGCTGGCATCCACACCGGGCGCAGGGCTGTTTCATTCGACCAAGGGACAAACCCTGGTGAAGATTCCCGATATTTGAAACATCGATTTGATCATTCGTGGAGGGGGTAGGCATTCTTGGCACTACCCCTACAAAACGATTATTTCCCTGAGAATGAAACCGCCCTGCCACCGGGCGGGGATAAAACCCCGCCAGCAATTCTATCTACTCGCCCTCCGTCAAAGCTGAATCTTGCTGCTGGTGCGAGGTGCTGTAAAAACTAGCAATAATCGCCACCATCAACCACCAAAGCATATTAACTTCCGGCCGGTACCAAACTGTATCGACAAAACCGTGGGCCATCATGCCTGCTAAAGTGGCGATCGCCCCAATCAACCAAAACCCCTGATTCGATTTGAGATTTTGGATTTGAGATTTGGGATTTTGGGATTCTTCCTCTAAATTAGAGATGTTAAATTGTGCATCCCGCAGATTTTTGATCTGCAACAAACCATGATTGACGGTGACAGTCATCAGCCACAGGAAACACATTAAACCGATAAAACCGGTTTCTACCACAATTTCCAGCAGCACCGAGTAAGCGCTCAAAGCAGTGAATCTCGGCTTCATATAAAGCGGGTAAACTTTATTAAAAGCAGTGTTTCCCGGCCCGATTCCCAGAATTGGCCGATCGCGAATCATGTCAATCACCGCCGTCCACACATTAATCCGAAAATTGTTACTGCTGTCACCTCGACCAATAAACATACTCGAAACTCGATCGCGCAGAGGCTCCACTAAAGCCACTCCTAAAATTAACGCCCCAGCCAAACCTCCTAACCCTAACGGCAGCGCCCAAGTTCGCCAGAACCGAGGCATCAAAGGGCTGTACCAGTACCACAGCAGCACTAAAAATACCACCAGTAGAGCCACAAAACCGATCCAAGCACCCCGGCTATCCGTGTAGCGCAAACACGCGCAATTCACCACCAGCATCGTCAGCGCTAAAATTTTTGTTCCCCATCCTTTCCACACAAAAAGTGCGGCAGCGCTCAATGCAATGGCTGGCAGTAAATAGGAACCAAGCAAGTTAGGATTTCCCAGAAAGCTGTAAACTCGCGTGACATTGGCTTGAGTAGAAGTCGGATCGTTCCAAGTAGCTAATGGCGGCACTTTATCAATCCACTGCCGCACGCCGTAGAAACTGACAATTAAAGAGACGTTCAAAAATACGGCAATTAACCACGATCGCCAACGGGGATCTCGCAAGATCCGAGCCATCAGCGCAAAAAACAGCAAATACAGGGTTAGCTTGCTCCAACCAGTAGCAGCGGCGACTTTCACCGGCGACATCGCCGTTGCGACGGTGGCTATGCCCCAGTACAGCAGTACCAGCAAGTAAATCGGCCTCAAGGCGATCGGGCGATCGTCCGAAACAGTTAGCAGCACCCAAAATGCAGCGCTAGCCGCCATCAACACCCCCACCAAGGCATTGTTTACAAACGGCGCCAAACCGAAAGTCAAGGCCAGCAAAACAAAACCCAAGGGTTCTGCCCACTGCATCAGCCAGCTACTCTGCCGCCAACTGCGTAAAGAGCCGATCGCCAAATTGAATAAATAACTTCTACTTTGCCACTGAGAGAGCGGCAAATTTGCCAGAGTTAACTGTTGCCAAACTGAATTCATTTTTAGATTGATTATTGGTAATTGGAAATTGGGAATCGGGAATTGGGAATTGAGTCTAAAAGCATCGACAATTGGTAGTAACTCCCATCTTGGACTATTCTCTCTTAAGGCTTTTCTTGTCGGATCCACAAAGAATAAATTTATTGTGGGGGGACACGCGAGCCCGCGCCTAAAAGCCTTATTGAGAATAGTGCAACATCTCAGTATTAATTAACAAATGACTTGTTTCATCTTCCTTCTTCTTTCCATCCGTTACATCCGTTAGAAAATCCGTTGCCGAACTTCCTTCTTCCTTCTTTAGCCTTCCAACAATTCCGTAGCATTTGTGCAAGGCAGCCAGAGCACGTAGCGATATCCAGATTCCGGGGTTCCTTGAATCGAGAGTTGGCCGCCTTGAATTTCCACCAATTGGCAGCAAAGCAGCAGCCCCAAGCGTTCGCGCGCCCCGTAACCAGCTAACACTGGTGCACTATCCTCTGCATTCTGCGCCGCCAAAGCCGCCAACTCAGAAAACGCCAGCGTTAATCGCTGCGAACCCTGTGTCGGGAGTTGCGGTTCTCCGGGAGAGTCGGTTTCGGAGTTCGATGGCGAACCGCTACCAGATCCGGCCTTCAACAAGTAGTCGGTGTAGAGTTTAGCATGGGGCAAACTTTCCCCTAACCAAGGATGAAAAACCCACACTCCGATGTTGATACCGTCTTCTTTCCGAGAAACGTGGACTCGAATCACGCTGCCTGCCCCAGCAGATTGAATAATGCTAAAAATTAAGTGGTGCAGCATTTGCTGAACCTTATCTTTATCTACCAACCAGATGCGCGACCCGGGCCCCATCGACAAATTAATTTCTTGCTCTCGTCTACTTGCCGCCGAGGACAGGATTGTCACAACCTGCTGGGACAGAGTTTCTATATCGACTGCGGTTCGCTTCAATGTGAAAGCGGAATCATCTAGTTCTGCCAGTTCCAAAATTTCTTCAACTAGCGATCGCAAAGAGCGGCTGCTGTCTTGGATCACGTCAATATATTCTTTTTGCTTGCTCGTTAAGGGGCCATAAATTTCTTGTTTCAACACACTTGCCATGCCGAGGACAGAAGTGAGTGGTGTGAGCAATTCCTGCGCTAAATTATTTAGCAGTTTTACTTTAATTGAGTTAGTAGACAAATCGATAGGTTTGTTAGTCATCGTTAATTTTTATTGGTTCATTGTCGAGCGAGGGTTTGCGGTTCATTAGACCTATTCCCAAAGTCTATAACAATCTGTTTATAATTCACGACAAAAAAAAGTCGTGAAGAAAAATATATATTCCTTCTTCCCTAGAAGCTCTTGTTTATCTGAGTAATTAACTACCAGCCGGGAAGTCCCTCGGTATATTTAAAGGGGATTAATCTGAGCGCTGCGCGAAGTACCCCGTTGGAAATTACTCCTTGGGATGAAAGGCTCGTCGGGTGTAGGTACCCAAAGCGACAATTATTTCTGTATATCCCTTGATAATCTGGAAATACTCTGATAATATATTAGCAAGTGGGGGTGGAACTACCTCACTATAAAAAGCCTTTGAAAAAAAGGAAAAAGAAGCCTGCGGTCTAACTGTACTCAGTTGACAGTCAGGTTTGTTCACGATTTAATCATTGCTTCTAAAGCTGATTGCAAGTCTTGAGTGAGTTCGGCAACTGCTAACCTGCGGCTGGTTTGATATCCCTCCCAACGATCGCTCACTGATATGGGTTCGCCCACGGTCATTTGTACCTGCTGTTTGCCCAACTTCGGTCTGCCGAAAGGATTTCCCCCTTTGATGCGAGCCAGTACGTCCCACAGCAGTAAAGTTGTTTCTGCCAAACGTTCTGCTGTCAGTTGTTCTGCGACGTACCTGCCCGTGACAGACACGAAACTTTCTACAAGTCTCATGTGCCACATCCGAAGACTTGCTTCTTCAGCGAGGCGATCGGCTAATCCTCTTTCTAAGGGAGAAAGTGCTGCAATATCTTTGATATCTTCTCGATAGATATACTCCCAGCCTGCTTGTTCCAGACGGCGGCAGCGGTCTATTAAACTGCCTTTGGGCTTTAAGTTAAAATATTCTTCGGCTACTTGCAAACCCACGTCTAACAAAGCTTTCAGTCGAGCAATCATTACTTCATTGTCCGAATCATTTGCCGTTATTTTGGGGGGAAATAATGATGTTAAACTAGATGTAGATGACTGTATTTGCTTATGATAAAAACGGCTGTAAAACTCTTCCATTACTGCTAGCAAATGACCGCCAAGTCGAATCAGGCGTAGATATTGGAATTTATGATTTTGGTTTTCGGAATCGGAATTTGCCGTCTCTAAATTAGCGATATCGGTGCGTTCTAAGGGTGGCAGTCCGCAATCAATTTCTAATTGAGTTAAAAGTTTTTCTAGGGGTTGCCAAGGTGGATTGACATAGCGGTATTGAATGCCGATCGGCACAATTAAAACTTTTTCAGTGCGTGCGGCTTTTAGCAAATCTTCAACGCACCAGAAACCCATTTGAGCAATTCCCGGTTCGAGGGGGCTCACTATTTCATTGTGACCGTTGGTAGCGCCTTCTGGGGCGGCGGCGATCGGGAATTGGCTGTTGGCAAATAAATCGCGGGCCGATCGCAATCCGGCGCGATCGATCTTACCGCGAACGATCGGAGTGCCACCGAGTTGGGAATAAAGCCAGCCGACTCCCGCACCGGCCCACAGGGGAATGCCGCGATCGTAGATAAAGTGGGAATGTACCGGGGATTGCAGGGGAATGCCTTTGGCCCGCGCCGCCTGGGGAACGAGTTTCCAAATTAGTTGTCCCAAACAGTAGGGATCGTCTGAGTTGGGGTGGCGGAAGGCTAGCAAGAAGCGAACTTTCTGATTTTGAAATTGGTGGAATAGTTCGGCGAGGGTTTCGACGTTTTCGGCTTGAACGTGGCTGATACTCGTCCGAAATCGCAGCCACCAGGGGAGTATTTGCTTACAACCTTGCATCACTAGGGGGTTGTAGGCTGGGGGTATGAATTCCAGCGGTGGCTGAACTTGGCTAATTGAATTGGGCATTGTGCGATTTTAAATTTTAAATTTTAGATTTTAGATTACTAGGTTGGGGTGAAAACTTCCAATTTTGAGAATGCTGAAGTTTGTTTTATTAACCGCAGAGGACGCAGAGGACACGGAGGAAGAGAGGATATAGCAAAGCGTGTCGTGTCAATTTAATGTCAAAAGTATTACCTGTCTGGGATCGGATATCATGTCGAGTCGATCGACCCCAATATTTTCGTCGGGGCGAGTTTACGGGATTTCTGGCTTATATTACAACTTGGGGGTAAACCCGCCCACACAAGAATTACGATTATTTTACAGGACTAGATATGAACCCATCATCTTTTTTACCCCCCTGCCCTTGACAAAGGGGATGCGAGGAGATGGGAAACTCGACTAAAAAGGTGATTTATCCTCAGTTTCAGCCTTCAACACAGATTTTTGCAATCCCAAATCTAAAATCTAAAATCTAAAATCCTATTGTGCGGCTTCAAATATCATTTCTTGGAAGTTAATGACATCCGATCGCGGATCGCAGTGAGTGACTTTGACTTCAAACCGATCGCCTATTGCCACCGATCGACCAAATCGCATTGCCAATTCTAAACCCAAATCTTCCAATAAAATCAATCCGAGATTGCTGTCTTCCCTCAGCCAGCGAAGCATTAAGGCTTCCCAAACTTCATCGGGGTTGCGCCGCAAATATTCCAATCCCCAATAGCGGTTGGTTTGGCGTTCGACGGTGGATGCTTCTTTAACTGCGGTGCCGAGACACATCACAATGTCCTGTATTTCTTCAGCGGAAAAAGGTAGTGGTTCGCCTCGCAGGTGGGCTTTGATTTGGAAGTGAGTCAGCAAATCGGTATAGCGGCGGATCGGGGAAGTAACTTGAGTGTATAATTCCAAACCCAAGCCTGCGTGGCGTCCGGGGGTGAGGCCCATTTCGCTGCGGGGCATACACCGACGCACGGCGCAAGCGCGGGCGGGGCCTGCAGGCACGGCTAGCAATTCTTCATCGGGAGGGAGTTCGGGCTGTGGCTGATAGCGGTAGGGTATGGGCAGGCTGTGAGCTTGACCGTAGCGGGCGGCTAGTTCGCCGGCTAAAATCATCATTTCGGCGACTAGCATCCGGGCGGTGGAGTCGTCGATGACGTGGATTTTGATGTCGTCGCCGTTGACTTTGATGACGGATTCTGGCATGAAAATGCTGATTGCGCCTTGGGCTTCCCGCCATTTTTGGCGCAGTTTGGCCGCAGAGGCGATCGCTGCTATTTCTGGTTCTGCTTCGATTCCCAACTCCAGCATTTCGTCTACGTCATCGTATGTCAAGCGGTAGGTGGGTTTTATGGTGCTGATGTGGATGCTGTAATCTTGAGCCGCGCCGATTTCGTCTAAGGTGACGCTGAAGCTGAGGGCGCTGCACTCTTTGCCTTGAATTAAACTCATCGGCCCGGTTGCCAAAGCTGGGGGAAACATGGAGATCATTCCCGTGGGCAGGTAAACCGTAGTGGTGCGCTTTCTGGCTTCGAGGTCGAGTTCGTCTCCGGGGGAAAGCAAGCGGGTGGGATCGGCGATGTGTATCCAGATCCGCTGCTGGCCGTTTTCGAGGAATTCTAAGCTGAGGCCGTCGTCGATTTCGGTGGTGCTTTCGTCGTCGATCGTGTAAACCTTGAGGTGAGTTAAATCGAGACGATTTGTGTCGGAGTCGGTGGGGGGATTTTCTAGGCAGCGTTGGGCCACTTCTAATACCTTTGCGGAGAATTGTAGGGGAATTTGGCTTCGCCGCAAAAACAGGTTTTCGTGGGTACTCCAGAGGCCTAGATCGACTAGGAGGCTAAAGGCTGCTTCGGGGTTTTCGGATCGTTGTAAGCTGGCTAAAGTTTCTAAGGCTGGGGTGCGGTGCGTTGCTTCTTCTCCGAGGATGGCAAAGCGTTCTAGGGCGTCGAGGCGAGTTCGATCGCTATTTTCCCAATCTACATTTTCCCCTGCCAGCCGCTGTTTGACTCGATCCCAAAATCCTTGGGATTCTTGGTGTCGCTGCTGTTCTACTTCTTGCTGGTGTTTGATTTCGGCTACTTGGGCTGCCGATCGCGGTTCGTAGCGATCGCCCTTTTGTTTGAAATACAGTTTATCTGTTGACAGCAAACAGTACGCCGCGTAACACTGGGCCGCACTACTCTCAGAAAATAGCAGCATTGCCAGGGATTCGGGATCTGCTGTTTCTCCGTCACCGACTAAAAGTTCCCAAGCGACTTCCAAACTCGACGGATCTGAGTAGGCTTCTACTTCTTTGAGAAATTTGGGAATGTCGGAGGGTTTGTAAGTTTCTCCGACTACTTCGTAGCTGATTTGTTTGGGCGGTATGCTGTGCGGTTGACCGTTTTCGTCTACCACGACCCAGTTTTTCTTGCCGTCGGGGCGATCGGCAACTGCCAGACGGCGGTCGCCGTGCACTCTAAATTCTACTAACGTTCCCTTCTCCACTTGCCAGCTTTATATTTGAGATTTTGGATTTTTACAGTAGCCACTTATCGAGTTTCGAGCTTGCGATTTTAGATTTTGGATGTTGGCAATTTTTCTGGTCAATTGTGAAAGTTAAAATCTAAAAAGTTTTTCTTTATTCTTGCTTTTTTTTTAACTTTTGACTTGTGATTAAGACTTGCGCTGCTGCGACTCTTAATCTTATTTCGCGATTATTTCGCTGCATTCTTGCTGCACTATTAATGACAGAAAGACGTTGTTCTCGCGCAAGTCTTATTCCCAGTCCAAAATCTAAAACCCAAAATCCCAAATCCTGTTAACCTTCTTGGTTTACGAAGGGCATCAAAGCTACAATTCTTGCTCTTTTGATGCTTCTGGTCAGGTCTCGCTGCTGTTTTGCCGTCAAACCGGTAATCCGGCGGGGCAAAATTTTACCGCGTTCTGTGACGTATTTTTTGAGCAAATCTACATCTTTGTAGTCGATCGGGTCTCCTGGTTTGATGGGCGAAACGCGCCGGCGAAAGTAAGTCATGGTTTGTTGTTTGTTGACTGTTGTTTGTTGACTGTTGATTGTGAGTTTTTAGTTATTAGCCGTTAGTTGCTAGCCGTCAGGAAAGCATTGGTTAATTATCTGCTTTTCGCCGATCAATATCAATTGCCAACAACTGATGACTGATGACTAAGGACTAATGACTAATCGCTACTTGATCTCTTTGTGGGCAGTGTGGCTGTTGCAATGGGGGCAGAACTTTTTGAGTTCCAGCCGCGCCGTCGTGTTGCGACGGTTCTTGGTGGTGGTGTACCGAGACACGCCTTTTGAGCGTTTGCTTACGTTTGTACGGCACTCAGTACACTCTAGAGTAATTATGATGCGGACGCCTTTAGCCATAATTCTAAATAAATTTCGACTAATTTAAACACAATTTATTATCTTCTCACATTGCTCTGCACTTGGTCAAGCAATCTTCTAACTTTGATGTCGAGGGAGTAGCCACGGCGGGTTCCAACTACGATCGTCCCGCCGATGCGATCGTGGAAAGCTTGGGGAAACCTTTCGGCGGAGGTGAGGGCTACGCTACAGTCGATCGCCAGGGGCAGCATCAGCAGCAAGACGGCGGCGTTGGTAGATGTGAGTCCACCTATACCTGCGAAGGCTAAGGCCGCGCAAAAGCCCAGCAATGCCTCGCGCTTGCACAGTTTTTGCACTCCGGGAGTCCGTTGGAATCTGGGATCGACAATTTTCATGTCCAATGCCCAGCGCCCGAGACTTTGGCCTTGGTTTTTCCTGACGATGGCTACGCGCATGATCAGCCACAGCAAAACAAAAAATATGATTTGGACGATCGCATTAGTACCCAGAAGCAAACTGGGTAGCCAAACTGCGATTCCGTCGATGCAGAGGGCCGCGGCGCGGCGGCCGACGGATACTTTGGGAAGGAGAGGTACTAAATCGGAACTCATAGGCAAAAAGGTCGATCGCCACTAGCTACTTTTTGATCTTAAGCTCTCGATTAATCGATCGGCATCAATGGCGTGTAACTCAACTTCCAAGCCAAGCGCTAATTATTCAAGCTGAAAATGGATGTTCGCCAATTCCCAACTGCTTTTTCGACTTTTCCACCTGTTCCCAGAGTGTTTGGATCTGAGTAAATGCCTGTTCCACAGAGATTTTACCGTTAGATGTCAAGGAACTGATGTAACCCACTCGCTGAGAAAACTCTTGTAAATTCGCATTAAATACTAAATTCTCTGGCTTTACTTCACCGTAATAACGATTTTGAGGATATAAAAAATTTGAATTTGCTACCATTGCTTTAACCTCGCTTGAAAACCTTTTTTTCTAGTTATCTATATTATAAACCGCGATCCCCTTCTAAAGTTGTGCTGTAAGTAGCAGAAATTATGTGACATTTGGCGAACTTTTTTGTGATGGCAATTACACGGATAGATGAGGGCGACAAAAACCTCAGTATTTTCACCTGTACAACTTACGCAGGCGGGGTCAACAACCAGGTTTATGCCTTAAGGCTTATAACTTCGGATGTTGCGTCCAAACCAGGTTTTTGTTAGTCCAGGACTGAGTTATTGAAAGAAGTGACAAAAACCCCTGAAATGGATAATATTATTGCAGAGATAAATAGTTAGACTTTTAGTAAAAAACTGCGTAGTGTATCCCAATGCGCGTCAAGCGAAGCTATCCCGAAGGGAATCGCCCCGTCCCAAACCCCGGCTGAGGCAAGTTTTAATCAGACTTCCCATCGCCGTAATTGCTGCTGTTATTGCCTTCAACCTTCTTCACTCCTTAATTCCAGTGTTTAAAGAATCTGTATCCCAAGCAACGCCGCCACCAGAAATCCAAAACGTGCTCGCCGGCAATCGCAAAATTGTGATAGTGGGCGACAGCATCACCGAGGGTGGGAAATACCCCGGAGGTTACGTTTGGCTGCTGCAACGCTATCTCAATGCCCTTTATCCCGATCGCCAAATCGAAATCGTCAACGCCGGAATCTCCGGTAACAAGGCGACTGATATGCAAGCGCGCTTCCAGAAAGATGCGATCGACCAAAAGCCAGATTTAGTGATGATTAATGTCGGAGTCAACGACGTTTGGCACGCTTTCTTTGACTTCCAAAACCTGCGATTTTATCCGCAAGGCAAGTTGCCCACGGGAGTGCCACTGGCAGAATATCGGGAGAAAATAACTCAAATGGTGCTGGCGGCAAAAGCCGCAGGAATTCGAGTTGTACTGCTTTCTCCTACTCCTATCGGCGAAATTCTCGACGGCCCAGAAAATCGTAGGTTGCAAGAGTATATTGCCGCGATGCGAGAAATTGCGTTAGAGAATCAGTGCTTGTTTATCGATTTGAATGCGCCTTGTCGGGAAGTTATCGGCACTTATCAAAAGCACGCGGGCAAAACTCTGAATTTGTTGGCTGCAGATGGAGTGCACCCAAATCAATCGGGATATCGAATTATAGCTTTTACTATCTTGCGCGGTTTGGGCGTACCCGCAAAGGATATTGAGAATTTGGAAGTCAAAAATTGAATCTTTGATTTTAGTTAACAGTTGACTTTGGGGTGTTAATTGAAAGTATCAAAGCTACAAGCCCCCTGATTTATGTCGCGGGTGAATTATTCCAATATAACATCTAAAATCTCAAATCATTCAATCGGCGGATGATACCGCTTTAACCAACAACTACCGATAATCACCAACGCCACCACAACTATAATTTCTGTCCAAAAAAACGACAGAAAATCACTGGCAGTTCCCACCGGAGGCACCCCAGGTTGAGCATTGCGAATAGCGGGAAAAGCAAATAGCATTACACCCGTCCAACTCAGCATTCCTACTTCCGGTAACTTACCCGATTTCATCACTTTTAATGCTAGCAAAAGCGCCATAATTGACAGCACCCACATGATCACAATAATCACTAAGGCAAAGAACTTCACCGGGAGCGATCGAGTTGCAGAAACATCGATATAAATAAAGATAGATGAATTCTCTTCCATCGGCTTATAACTGATGTCGAAACCGGGAACATCGGCATGGAAATTAAATTCCAGAGGTACGGGATTCAGTTCAAAGGGAGCAAACTTTTTCCCAATCGAAGGCAGCGGGTCGATCGAAATAGCTACTTTAGCAATGTGGGTGTCAAACGGGTAATTGTTAATTTTCCCTTTGACTAAGTTAAACTTCAATGCAGGGACAATCATCGGTTTGCCTTCTTTAAAGGTAATTTCCGAATCCGGTACATTTGCGCCGTTAACTGTCATTAACAAGTCTTGAGCCGGGTAAGTTGGCCCTTTTTTATAAATACCTTTGAGTTCAAACTGCAAGCGGGCTTCTAATTCGTTTTTAATGGGGTCAACGGCAATTAATGTCATTTTTACCTCAACCAAGCCTTTCGACGCTACAGCGCTTTCTGGAGAGGGATTGTAAGGCTCTTGGGCGTTAGCATTGTGAGAGTAGATAGATAAGATAATTGCCAAGATTACGACCAGACTGCAAATTAAAATAAGTATTTTTTTGAGATTAACTTTGTTGATACTTTGCATTTAATAGGGATTTTTATGTGTTAAAATGTTGTTAGTATTTCCCGCAGTCCGCCAGGGGTTTAAACCCCTGGCTCATAGCTAAAGTCGGTTAAAACCGACTGAAGAAACTTGAGCGATAATAAATGTTGGTTTTAGTCCTCTTTTAGAGGACTTTCGCTGTGAGCCGGGGTTTTCAACCCCCGGCGGGCTGTGGCGAGCGGCGCAAGAACCAGGCGAATCAACGCGAAACTACGAACCGATAGGAAGCAGTACATTTGGTGTAAAACTTCCGTGTAAACCGTAGGGAATGTGCTGTTTTAAATGCAAGCGCGCTACAGGGCCTTTGGTAATGTCGCGAGCATCTAAAATCACTAAGGTCGATCGATGATTAGCTGCATCATACATTAAAACCAGCAGCCAGCCGTCATCCTCAGCCGTTGCACCTTCAGGCGAGACGCCTGAACCACGGGGAACAAACACCGGTTCCCCCGCAAAACCACGCGGTGCGGCACTCCAAATTTGCCTTTCACCAGTCACGAAATCAATTTTGAGGATAGCTTGCAAAGGAGCATTTCCCGTGGGAGCATCCGCAGCACCGATATACAGATATCGGTAAGGTTGTCCGACATTATTAGGATGCAAAGTTGGAAACTCGCAGCACCGAGTTTCAACAACTTGATGCTGTACGGTTTTGTCTTGCAAATTCAACTTAAACCGCCACAATTCGCCCGCTGGAATGCTCTCAAAATCAACCTCGCGAAAATCGCCGTCTGCTTCTACAGTTGGAAATGATTCGTAACAAACTGAATCCACAAAAACTTCGTCTCCTTCTTCCCATGCGTTGCAGTGGTGGAACACAAAACAAGGTTCGGTTTCTAATATCTTCACCTCGTCAGTGCCGTTGCGGGGAATTAAAATTGCTTGCGTTGGCTTGTTTGGCGAAAATTGAATGCACTGGGATGCACTCCGAAATCCTAACAAGAAAAGCAGCGGATTAAATGAGACGGGATTTTGGAAGAATATGCAGTAATTCGGGGTAATTACCATGTCGTGCAGGAAGGCAAAACCCGGTATTGCATGGGCGTGACGCTGCAAAAGTTTGCCGCTTTCGTCGAATTCGTAAATCGTGATGGTACTCGACAAACCGGGCTTGACGGAAAAGTTTACTAATCTGTCTCCTTTGCCATTTTTCCCTTTTTCAATTCTGGGGTGGGCGGCGAAGGCTTCACCGGGTTGTAAAACGCCGTCTAGGGTGTCTAAGCCGAGTGTTTCTAGGGTGCGGGGGTCGAGTCTGTAGGGCTGTGCGGCTTCCCAAAGTGCTAGCAGTTTGTCGCCCCAATAAATGATGTTGGTGTTGGCAATGTTTTTGATTTTGACATCAAAAATGTTGGCCAGCGGGCCCCCTGGCTTTTGTGTGCCGAAAACGCCTCGGTGGAGGATTTTTCCGGCTTTTTGTTCGGCGAGATAGCCTTCTGTGCGGACGAATCGGTTGCGGAAATGGGCGCGGCCTTCGGATATTGCGATCGCACAAACCATCCCGTCGCCGTCAAACGGATGGTGGATGCGCTGGCCGTTGACATCTAATAATCCGGGCCCGTTGCGAAAGAATGTGCCTTGCAAGCCGGGGGGGATTTCGCCTTCTATGTTGTCAATCCAGTAGTCGGATTCGTTGGGTTGGGATTCGTAGCCGCGCTGCCAGTCTGTGCGATCGTATGATAGGTTTTGGGCGGCTGTTTGAGGTGGGGAAAGTTGTAAGTTTTGCATGGGTGTAATAAGCTTTTCTTGATTTAACCGCAGAGAACACAGAGGGCGCAGAGAGAAGGAAATTCGGAGAATGGGGAAACACAGTTAAATTCATCCGTTAAATTCATCCGTGTATCCGTGTCAAAATCTGTGTGTGCCTGCCTTTATTTACTGTCTGCGGTGCGACTTTGTGACCTTACTGTCGGTACTAAGTCGGGAAAGTATTCGGGCATGAAATGCTGTCCGCCTGGTTTGGAACTGCCTGGTTCTGGTTCTAATACGGGAAGAGACTTTTGATTGTTTGGATCGCTGCTTTCTGTACTGTCGGCGGGCAGCCAATTTAAGAAGGGTAGGGGCAGAAGTGTGGACAGGTTTGTGATGACTATTAGCAGCCAGAGGTTATCGAAATTGCGATCGGTAATTCCTAGCAAGTGGGTCAAAAGTGCACCGCCTTCGTGGGACAAAAGTCCTGCTAAATTTGTGATTGACATCAGCAGCGCAAATAAAGTTGCTTCGACGCCGGGGGGACACAATCTGGCGGAGAGTACGAGCACCGGCATATAAGCAATTTGTCCGATTACTGTCAGGATTAGGCTGTCTCCGATGCTGAACCATTGATCGTCAATTCCTAAAGCTCTGTTGGCATGAGTTACTAATAATAAAGTAGTCATGCCTAATGCTGTCGCTATGACGGTTGACCAGCCAAAAATTACTCGAAATGGAACTGTTTTGAGGAAGCGTTGAAACAGCCAAATGCCGGCGAGGGAGGCAATGCTGGTAACGAGGCGCACTCGGCCGAGAAACTCTGGTTGAAAGCCTAATTCATTGGTGGTGAAAAAGAAGAAGGCGGAGTCTGAGCTTGGGGTGGCTTGCCAGAGGAAGAGAAAGGCTGTGGGCAGCCAAATGGTTTTTTGGGTAACAGCTTGCCGTAGTTGTTTGAATTGGTCTTTGACAGTTTCAAAGTCGGTTCTTTTGTCGGTTTTTTCTTCGGCAATTAACCAAGCTGTTGCTGATACAATTAGCGGGAAAGATGCGGTGATTAAAAAGATAGTATGAGTGCTGAAGTGTTGCAGCAGGGAACCGCTGAGGTAGGCGGTAATTAGTCCGCCGAGGGCTGCAGCGCCCCAAGACAAGGATTGCAGGGAACCGGCGTCGGTAACGGATTCTTTTCTGGCCCTTTCGACTACCAGGGAGTCGGCGATTACGTCGCTGACGGCGAGGGATAGGGAACTCAGGGCGATCGCGCCTGTAGCTGCCAGCGGTGTGTGTACAATTGTTGCGAGGCTCACCCATGCTAAGGTTCCCAGCAGCCCGGAGAGGACGATGTAAGGGCGTCTGCGGTAGCCGAATATCGGCAAACCGTCCGACATGAAGCCGAAGACGGGTTTGATAATCCAAGGCAGGGCGACGACGCCCAGCATTGCCGAGACTTCTGCCGGACTCATGCCGAGTTCGTCTTTGAGAAAGAAGCTGACGGCTAAGCGGGCTAGTCCAAGAATGCCTTGGACGAAGTAAATCAGTAAGATGGCTATGAGTTCGGGGGTTGGCTCATTCCCAAAGAATACTTTTTCTTTTAAAGATTCTTTGAGTTTGCTGACGCCGGAGGGGGAAACGAGCATTTGAGCAATATTTCTTAATGAATCTCAATATTTATAACACATTCTTAATGAGTTGCGGGAACTGTCGGAGGTGGGATGCGGAAGTGAGGGGGAGGTGGCAGGTACTATAAAATTATGATGAGCTGAAATAAAACTATGTTTTGTTCCCATAGCATAAATTTCAAACGAACCGCTTTCGTCGCCTATGACGGGAATGAAGAAAATGAAGAGAATGAAGAGAGAATTCACAACTGCTACCATGACTGTTATATGATTATCGATCCTAAAAATGTCCCGGAAATTACAGGTTCCAAGTACCCTCGGCAATTCCAATCTGCTGTTGCGGGGAGAGTTAAAAAACGCTTGGGCGATGCTGCCGGATTGCAGAATTTTGGGGTAAATTTGGTTAGACTGGCGCCGGGAAGTTGTTCTGCTCTCAGGCACTGGCATACCCGTCAAGATGAGTTAATCTATGTTCTGGAAGGGGAAGTTACTCTGATTACAAATTCGGGAGAGCAAGTGCTGAAACCGGGTATGGCGGCGGGTTTTCCGGCGGGTGATGCAGACGGGCATCATTTAGTCAACCGCTCGAATGCAGATGTTGTTTATCTGGAAATTGGCGATTCCCTTCGGGATAGCTTCGCTTCACGCACTCCGGGAGATAGTGCCGAATATCCCGATGACGATCTAATGGCAAAAGCTAACGGGAATAGTTGGATTTTTACTCGCAAAAATGGCGAGGTTTATGAGGATTAAAAAATTATGAGTCAAGTGAATCTTTGGACTTCGGCGGAACACGCTTTATGGTATCTGGCTAAGGCTGATGGTATTCCTCACCGCACTGAAGGTGAAGCGGTTTTGTTGGAGGAAGTGCCGAAAAATGTGAAGCGAATTCTGGATGTGGGCACGGGAGACGGGCGGTTGCTGGGTCTGCTTAAGTGCGATCGACCAAATGTTGAATGTGTGGCGATCGACTTTTCGCCGACAATGCTGGAAAAAGCCAGAATTCGCTTTGCTGATGACCCAAATGTCACGGTAATCGAGCACAATTTTGATGAATCGCTGCCGGATTTGGGCAAGTTTGATGCGGTTGTTTCTAGTTTTGCGATTCATCATGTAGCAGACGATCGCAAACGTTCGCTTTACACTGAGATTTTCGAGCTTTTGGAACCGGGAGGCATTTTTTGCAACTTGGAGCACGTAGCGTCCGCAACTCCGGCTTTACATGAGAGATTTCGAGAGGCGATCGGTATTAGCGATTCGCCCGACGATCCATCTAATAAATTGCTGGATGTGGAAACGCAATTGCGCTGGTTTAGAGAAATTGGTTTTACCGATGCCGACTGTTATTGGAAGTGGCGGGAACTCGCTTT
>Ga0209278_1000530_pt1 | contig 28513 bp, 19 predicted proteins | sample JI81BgreenDNA_FD_187504 | JGI IMG/M metagenome (GOLD analysis project Ga0209278, IMG submission 187504) | Wastewater effluent complex algal communities from Wisconsin, to seasonally profile nutrient transformation and Carbon sequestration -... | ecosystem: Engineered > WWTP > Effluent > Algae...
CGCCTCCGTCGGCAGCACCAGCGCCATGCTGCCATCGGGCAGGGTGAGCAGCTGGGAATTGAACAGATAGGAGCGGATGGCGTCTTCCAGGCTCACGGCGCTGGCCGGCACCTCGACATAGACCGCGTCGGGCATCAGCCGTGCCAGATCGGCCTTCAGGCAGGCCGCATCGGCAAAGGCCTGCTCGTGCGCGAACAGCACATGGCCGTTGGCCACCGCCACCACGTCGTTGTGGAAGGCGCCGGCATCGATGGCGGTCTGGCTCTGGGCCACGAACAGGGCGCGGGCGACGCCATGGCGGCGGGCAATGGCTTCGGAGGCTCTGCGGTTCTGGCGGGCGGGGAAGCGGCCGCCCTCTTCACCGTACACGAAAATCTCGAGGCCGGGCGCATCGTGGGCCGCACACAGGCGCATGAAATTGGCGGCGCCTTCATCGCCAAAGGCGGCCGGCAACGCGCCATGCACCGCAAACACCGGATCGGCGAAGGCAAGGGCCAGTTGCGCGTGGGTTTCCGGATGCTCGATGCTGCGGTGGGCCATGCGCGACAGGTTGGCGGCGCTGATGTGGCAGCGGCCATCGGCCGTATCGGGCGCCGGGGACACGGTGGCGGCATTGGCCGTCCACATGCTGCTGGCCGACGCGGCGGTGGCAAACAGGCGCGGGTCTTCTGCGGCGGCACGCGCAATCACCTGTTCGTCGCTGCCGGCAAAGCCCATGGCGCGCAGAAAACCCGCACTGGGCCGGTCCAGCGGCAGCAGGAAGCCTTGCGTGAGTCCAAGGCCCATGACGAAGCGCATCTTGGCGATGCCCTGCAACGCGGCCGCGCGCGGCCGGCTGGTGGCGCCGCCATGGCGCGCGCTGGCCAGGTTGCCGAGCGACAGCGCCGCATAATTGTGACTGGGCCCAATCAGGCCATCCAAGTTGATTTCACGGATCATGCACGCAGCCCCGCGGTGATGCCGGCGGCCAGCGTATCGGCTGCCAGCGTCGCCACTGGGAAGGCGCAATAATCGGCCGCATAATAGGCAGATGGCCGGTGGTTGCCGCTGGCGCCGATGCCACCAAACGGCGCGGCCGAGGAGGCGCCATTGGTCGGCCGGTTCCAGTTGACGATGCCGGCGCGGCTCCCTGCCCAGAAGCGGTCGAACAGTGCGGCATCACCGCCGATCAAACCGGCCGCAAGCCCGAAGCGCGTGGCGTTGGCCGCCTGCATCGCGCTGTCCCAATCCGCCACGCGGATGATCTGCAGCACCGGCCCGAACAGTTCATCGTCACTGGCCGCGCAGCCGGTCATGTCGATCACGGCGGGCGACAGGAAGGGCCGGTCTGCATGGGCGCGCACAAGCGGGCGCAGCACACGGCCGCCGGCAGCCTGCAACTGCGCCCAGCCGCGTTCCAGCCCGTCGGCAGCCGCATTGGAAATCACCGGTCCCATGAACGGCTGCGGATCATCGAACGGCGCGCCGACGATCAACCGGTCGGTGAGCGCCAGCACGGCCTCCACCAGCCGGTCGTCGCCTTGCCCAAGGATCAGCCGGCGGGCGTTGGTGCAGCGCTGGCCGGCCGAAAGGAACGCCGATTGCACCACCGTGGCCGCCGCCGCGTCAATATCGTCAACATCCCACGCCACCAGCGGATTGTTGCCGCCCATCTCCAGCGCCAGGATGCGGCGCGGCGTGTCGGCAAACTGGCGCGCCAGCGCGGCGCCCACATGCGCCGATCCGGTGAACAGCAGGCCATCGATATCGGCGCCGGCCAATTCACGCCCCACGTCGCCGCCGCCATGCACGATGGTCAGCACGCCGTCGGGCAGGCCGGCCCTGGCCCACAGCCCGCCCATGAACTCTGCCACCGCCGGCGTCTGTTCGGATGGCTTGAAGATGATCACGTTCCCCGCCAGCAGTGCCGGCACGATATGGCCATTGGGCAGGTGCGCCGGGAAATTATAGGGGCCGAGCACGGCCAGCAGCCCGTGCGGCTTGTGGCGCAGCATCTGCTTCACGCCGCCGGCCTCCCCGGCCCTTTCGCCGGCACGTTCGGCCTGCGCGGTGATGGAAATCTCCACCTTGGCGGCGACGCTGGCCACTTCGGTGCGGGTTTCCCACAGCGGCTTGCCGGTTTCGCGCGCGATCAGGCGGGCAAACTCTTCGGCGCGTGCATCCACTTCGGCCTTGAAGGCGCGGGTGATGGCGATGCGCTGGTCCAGGGGCGTGCGCGCCCAGCCCGGCGCGGCGGCGCGGGCGCGGGCCACGGCCTCGGCAACGCCGCCGGTGGCGCCCTGCCAGATCGCCTCGCCGGTGCAGGGATCGGTGGAGACGAGTTCAGCAGGCGACATGACGAATCCTCGTGCCGGGCGTGATGCCCAGCGGCTGGGCAATGGCGGCGGGCAGGCTGTGGCCATCATCGGCAAGGCTTGCGCAAAAGGCCTGGAAGCCGGTCAACCGGCCGGTGGCGACCAGGCTGGGGGTGCCTTCAATGTCGTCAGTGAGTGCGGTGATGTCGGCCTCGCGGGCGCCGCGCACAGTTTTCAGATCATCGATGCGCGCCGCCACGGTGGGGCCACCGTCGAAGATGTCGACATAATTGTCGAACGCGAAGCCTTCGGCCTCCAGCATGGCCAGCGCCCCGCGGCCCGAAGTGTGCGGCTGGCCGATGGCGGCGCGCGCCGCCTCGGGCAGCAGCGCGGTGTAGATCGGGTTCTTGGGCATCAGATCGGCAATGAACTGGTTGCCGTGAATGGCATTGAATTGATCGGCTTCCGGGAAGGACAGCCCGAAGAAGCGGGCCCCCAGCGCGTCCCAGAACGGCGAATTGCCATCGGCATCCATCACGCCGCGCAGTTCGGCCAGCACCTGGCGGCCAAAGCGGGCACGGTGCTGGGCCATGAACAGATAGCGCGACCGCGCCAGCAGCCGGCCCAATCCGCTGCTGCGCAAGTCCGGATGCAGGAACAGCCCGCCCACTTCCGACGCGCCATCGAAATCGGTAGTGAGCGACAGGAACTGCGTGCGGAAGGTGCGATCCAGTTCGCGGCTGGTCTGGGTGAGCGTGCACAATTTGTAGCTGTAGAACGGCCATTCCGCGCCCACCCGGCTGAACAGCATGGCGGTGCCGCCAATGCGCCCAGTGGCCACTTCTTCCAGCAGCAGCAGATATAATTCGTTGTGCGGTGTTTCCTCATGGCGGGCAAAGCTGCGGGCCGACCAGTCCAGCCGGCGAGCCAGTGCCGCTTCATCGGGCGGCAGGTTGGTGAAGCCGCCGCCGGTCAGCCGTGCCAGGGCCATCACCGCCGGCAGATCATCGCGGCGCGCCGGGCGCACCCGCCACAGGCCGGCTTCCGTCATCGCTGCCACCCGTGCTGCGCCACGCGCATCAGCAACAGCGCCGAAAGCCGCGCCCGTTCCTCCAGCGAATCCGCACACAGAAATTCATCGCTGCTGTGGATGGCACCGCCGCGCACGCCCAGCGTATCGACCACGGCCAGCCCCGTGGCGGCGAGGTTGTTGCCATCGCACACGCCGCCGGTGTCGCGCCAGGCGATGGCAAGGCCCAGCGCCGCGCCGCAATGCTTCACCAGATCGAACAGCCGCTGCTGGTTGGCGTCCAGCGGCTTGGGCGGGCGGGCGAAGCGGCCGTGAACATGGATATGGACATCATGCGCCAGCGCCACGGCGGCGACCGCATCGTTGATGCCGGATTCGGCGCGTTGCTGCGCATGGGCGGTGCGCGGCCGCATGTTCCAGCGCAGGACGGCGGCATCAGGCACGATGTTGTTCGGCCCGCCGCCATCGATGCGCGCCGGGTTCACCGACAGATCATCGCCGGCCAGCGCTGCCAGCCGCAGCGCCAGATCGGCGGCGGCCAGCACGGCGTTGCGGCCATCGGCGGGATTGCGCCCGGCATGGGCGGCACGGCCATGCACGGTGGCGGAAAAATTGCCCGAACCGGCACGCGCCCCGGCCAGCGTGCCATCGGGCAGCGCCGGTTCATAGGTCAGGCCCAGATGGCAGCGCTGGGCCGCATCGGCCAGCAGGGGCGCCGAACCGGGGGAGGAGACTTCCTCGTCACTGTTCAGCACCACCTCCCAGCCAAGTTGCGCGGCGAACGGGCTGGCCTCGAAAGCGGTGAGCGCCGCCTTCATCACCGCGATGCCACCCTTCATGTCGGCCACGCCGGGGCCATTCAGCGTGTCGGCATCCAGCCAGCGGCAGGCCTGAAAGGGATGGTCGACGCCGAACACCGTGTCCATGTGCCCGGTCAGCAGCACGCGCACCGGGGCATGGGGGCGCATCACCATGTGCAGATTGTCGCCGTGCGCCAGCGGCTGTTCGTGGCCGTCCGGCGTGATCTGCGTGGCTGGCGCAGCCGCCACCCGGCGGACGTCTGCGCCCAATGGCGCGAAGGCCGCGGCCAGCGTATCGGCCATGATGGCAAGGCCGTCCAGATTGCGACTGCCCGTGTTGATCGCGGCCCAGGCCTCGATCTCGGCCAGCATGGCGCCGCGTTGCCCGTCAAGACGGGCCAGAACGGCGGCTTCGGCAGGCGACAGTGCAGACATGCGCACAGCCTAACGTGTGACACACATCACCGCCAGTCATTTTTGTTATTTCGCTCACAATAGAGCCTTGGCCACGCGGGCAGCAAAGCCACCTTGACCGCAAGCCCTTTGGCTGGGCATGACGGGACGATGACACTGGCTCGTGGCCCGAGGGGATTTGGGCTGCGGCAGCCGCGCCAAGGGGATTTTCGTTGAGCAACACGTCTGGCAATGTGTGGCGGGTCAAATCGCTGGATGCGATCCTGGCAACCGCCCAGAAAAAGGCCCTCACCCGCTCGCTGGGTGCCTTCCAGCTCACCATGCTGGGCATCGGCGGCATCATCGGCACCGGCATCTTCGTGCTGACCGCCGAAGCCGCGCAGCTGGCCGGGCCGGGCATGCTGATCAGCTTCGTGCTGTCGGCCCTCGTCTGCGGCCTGGCCGCGCTCTGCTATGCCGAACTGGCGGCCATGGTGCCGGTGTCGGGCAGTGCCTACACCTACAGCTATGCCACCTTCGGTGAAATCCTCGCATGGATCGTCGGCTGGGCGCTGGTGCTGGAATATGCGGTGGCAGCCAGCGCCGTGGCGGTCGGCTGGTCCGGCTACATGGTGGGTGTGGTCGAGAATTTCGGCGGGATCGAAGTACCCGATGCCCTGGTGATGGGGCCTTACGCGGGCGGCATCATCAACCTGCCAGCCGTGATCATCGCGCTGGCGGTCACCTGGCTGCTGGTGGTTGGCACCAAGGAAAGCGCCACGGTCAACAGCGTGCTGGTGGTGGTGAAGGTGGCGGCGCTGGCGGCGTTCATCCTCCTCGCCGTGCCAGCCGCCACGGCGGACAAGTTCACCCCGTTCCTGCCGCTTGGCACCACCGGCGCCATCGGTGCGGCGTCGATCATCTTCTTCGCCTTCGTTGGTTTTGACGCGGTCTCCACCGCAGCCGAGGAAACCAAGGATCCGCAGCGCAACATCCCGATCGGGCTGATTGCCAGCCTCGCCATCTGCACCGCCTTCTACATGCTGGTGGGCGCAGGCGTGATCGGCAGCTATGGCGCGCAGCCGGTGTTTGGCCCGAACGGCGAAGCGTTGCTGCCGGGTTCGCCGGAACTGGCCGCCCAGTGCAAGACCTTCGCCGAAGCCACGCTGCCCGTGGTCTGCTCGCCCGAAGCGCTGGCGCACGTGCTGCGCGCCATCGGCCATCCAGGCGTTGGCAACGTGCTGGGGCTCGCTGCGGGCTTTGCGCTGCCGTCGGTGGTGCTGATGATGATGTTCGCGCAAACCCGCGTGTTCTTCGTGATGAGCCGCGATGGCCTGCTGCCGGCGGCGCTGTCGAAGGTGCACCCGAAATACAAGACGCCCCACGTGGTGACGATCATCACCGGCGTGGGTGTTGCGATCGCCGCCGCCTTCTTCCCGGTGGGGCAGCTGGCGTCGGTGTCGAATGGCGGCACATTGTGCGCCTTCTTCTTCGTCAGCCTGGCGATCATGGTGCTGCGCCGCAGCGATCCCGATCGCAAGCGCGTGTTCCGCACGCCGGCCGTGTGGCTGGTGGCACCGCTGGCGGCCGCCGGCTGCCTGCTGCTGTTCGGTTTCCTCAGCTGGGTGGCGCAGCTGGTGTTCATCGGCTGGGCCGCCATCGGCCTGGTGTTCTATTTCCTCTACGGCCGCACCCGTTCCAACGTGGCGCGCGGCATCACCGTGGTGGGCGAACTGAGCCCGGACGTGCCGCCGCAGGGCGTGCCGCCGCTGCCGGGCATCCATACGCCGGGCGGTAAGGACGCGTAACGCGCCGCACAGTGAAACCGAAAAGGGCGGCCTTCGCGGGCCGCCCTTTTTCCTTGCAGACGGTGTTTGGTGCTCAGCCCAGCTTGGCTGCCACCAACGCCTGCAAATCCGCCTCTGGCCGCGCGCCGAAGTGCGAAATCACCTCGGCCGCCGAAATGCAGCCCATGCGCGCGCAATCGGGCAGGCTGCGGCCCTGCACCAGCCCGGCCATGAAGCCGCCTGCGAACAGATCGCCGGCGCCCGTGGTGTCCACCACCTTGGCCACATGTTCGCCCGGCACTTCCCAATGCTGGCCGCCGCCGATCACCACCGCGCCCTTTTCGCTGCGGGTCACCACCGTGATGCAGCTGTGATTGGCCAGCTGCGCCATCGCCGCCTCCAGATTGTCGGTGCGATAGAGCGATTTCACCTCGTTCTCGTTGCCGAACATGATGTCGACATGGCTGGCCAGCAGATCGATGAAATCGCCGCGATGGCCTTCCACGCAGAACACGTCTGACAGGGTGAAGGCGACCTTGTTGCCGGCCTCGCGCGCCACGCGGATGGCAGCCTGCATGGCGGCGCGCGGCGCGGGCGGATCCCACAGATAGCCTTCCAGATAGAGAATGCCCGATTGCGCAACGAGCTCGGCATTCAGATCGCTTGCATCCAGCTCCTGGCAGGCACCCAGATAGGTGTTCATCGTGCGCTCGCCATCGGGGGTGACGACGATCAGGCAGCGCCCGGTGGGGCGGCCATCATTGGCCGGCGCGGTGTCGAAATGCACGCCAGCCGCGCGCATGTCGCTGATATAGCTGTTACCCAGCCGATCCGCCGCCACCCGCCCCACGAACGCGGTGCGCGCGCCCAGCTGCCGCGCGCCCACCACGGTGTTGCCGGCCGAACCGCCGCCGATCTCCCTTCCGGGGCTCATCGCGGCATAGAGCGCCTCGGCTTCGGCCGCATCGATCAGGCGCATGCAGCCATGCTGGATGCCGCGGCTCGAAAGAAACTCGGGCGTCTCGCTGCTGATCACGTCAACGATGGCATTGCCCATGGCGAGGATGTCGAAACGTGTCATTGCAGCTCCGCAAAACCGGTTTGCGCCCGCATAGCCGCTTGCCGCCACGCCCGCCAGACCTTAGCACCGTGGGCCATGGCCGCCGCCTTCATCCTCGCCTTTGCGCAACTGTGGGGCGATGCCCGCGTGCGCGGCGTGCTGTGGCGCGGGCTGCTGCTCACCCTCCTCCTGTTCGCCGGCCTCGCCTGGGGCGTGTTCACCCTCATCGCCCTGATCGAACCCGCCGGCTGGCCCGCCTGGGCGGTGAAGCTGTGGACCGCCGGCGGCGACGATGCCGCCGCCGTGCTGCTTTCCATGCTGCTCACCTGGCTGGGCTTCACCAGCATCGCCACCGCCGTCATGGCCATGTGGCAGGACGAGATCATCGTCGCGGTGGAACAGCGCTACTACCCGCAACACAAGGGCCACGCGCTGGGCCTCGGCGTCGAACTGGCCATGGGCGGCCGCGCCGCCATCCGCGTCGCCCTCATCAACGCGCTGCTGCTGCCGGCCTATCTGCTCCTGCTGTTCACCGGCATCGGGCCGCTGATCCTGTTCATCATCGCCAACGGCTGGGCGCTGGGCCGCGAATATCTCGAAGCCGTCGCCGCCCGCCACGTGCCGCTGGGCGAATCCCGCGCCTGGCCGGGGCAGCACAAGTGGGATTCATGGGGCATTGGCTTCCTCACCGCCGGGCTCTTTGCGGTGCCCGTGTTAAACCTCGTCGCGCCGCTGATGGGCGCGATGATGGCGACGCACATCTTCCACCGGGAACGGGAGGAAGCGGCGCGAATGAAGAAGGAAGGATAGTCTCCGGCGGGCAGGGTCGCAGACCCTGCACCCGTTTGTTTTCTTGTGCACTGGTTGGCCAGTTTGGGGGTTGAGAGCCAATGCTCTTCCCCACCGTCGCCCCGTGCTTGACACGGGGCTTGGCTTTCCTTTTCCAACGTCTTCAAGAATAGTCTCGCGATGGCAAAAGGCGGCTGGGTCTACATCATGGCAAACCGCTATCGCGGTGGTATGTATGTCGGCGTGACTGCGGATGTTTTGCGGCGGGTGCACCAGCATCGCGACGGCACGGGATCAATCCACGTTGTCGATTTCGCCAAGCAGCGGCTCGTATACGCAGAACGCCATGATGAGATTGCGCGCGCGATTGCCCGTGAAAAGCTGGTGAAGAAATGGCGGCGCGAATGGAAATTCGCGTTGATCGAGGCGGATAATCCTGATTGGGATGATTTGTGGGACAGGTGGTTCGCGCCCGGCGTGGAGCAAGAGTAGCCAAGCCCCGTGTCAAGCACGGGGCGACGGGGAACTGATGTGGCTGCAATGGGGTGGGAAGGCAACACTGGGCTCTTTGCCGCGCTGACTGCGATCGCCACCAATCCAATCAGTTGAAGCGCAACTTCAACCAAGCCACGCGCTGCATCGCTTCTGCTTCGGCGGTTTCGATAGTGTCATACACGCCGCAATCTGGACCTGGCCGCCCCCAGACAAAATCAGGCCCGTCGAGCATATTGGGGTCGGCGAATTGCATCCGATATGTGAAGTTGCCATCAATCCGACGGCACAACACCACACGCTGACTACCATCCGGACTTTCAAAAGTGGCGAGCCGAACTTCCATTTGTCTCAGATACTGCTCCCGGCAGATGTCCGCAATCGGGCAACGCCCAAGGGCAACGCGATATCCGCAAGTGGGTCACAAGCGGACATCCAATTCACATGAGCCACCGCCCCTCCCGACAGCGCACCCAAAAGCGAAAGTGGGTGCAGGGCCTCAGGCCCTGCCCGCCGGAGGCCCTGCTCCTTTCTGCCCGAAGACAGCCCCGCCCCCGTGACGTCAGACGGGCTTCGGGCCGCCCTACACGCGGGCAAAGCCCGCGTTGCAGGCTGCCCAAACCCGCTGGCCGGCCTTGCCCGAGTCCGCGTCCAGCGCGGGGCGCTGGCCGCCGGCCGGGCAGCGGCGCACAAGGTGCCGCAGCGGCAAAATTCACAGGGTTGCCGGGCTTCCGATTCGGGTTTACGTAAACGTCAACCTGAGAGCTGGGGAGAGACTCCATGGATCTGAATTTCAGCGCCGAAGACGTGGCCTTCCGTGACGAAGTGCGGGCCTTCATTCGTGATCATTATCCCGCCTATCTGAACGACAAGATCGACGAGGGTGAGGAGATGGCGAAGGAGGATTTCCTCGCCTGGCACAAGGTGCTGCACACCAAGGGCTGGATCGCCCCGGCGTGGCCGGTGGAATATGGCGGCACCGGCTGGACGGCGACGCAGCGGTACATCTGGTCGGAAGAGACTGCCCGCGCCGATTGCGTGCGGCTGATGCCGTTCGGCCTGTCGATGGTGGGCCCGGTGATCTACACGTTCGGGACGCCGGAGCAGAAGGCCAAGTTCCTGCCACGCATCCTTTCCGGTGAGGATTGGTGGTGCCAGGGTTATTCGGAGCCGGGTTCGGGGTCTGACCTCGCGAGCTTGCGCACCCGCGCCGAGCGGTTCACCGGCGAGGACGGCAAGGAATATTATCGCGTCAACGGCCAGAAGACCTGGACGACGATGGCGCAGCACGCCGATTGGGGCTTCTTCCTGGTGCGCACCGATCCGGCCGCCAAGATGCAGGAGGGCATCAGCTTCCTCCTCATCGACATGAAGACGCCCGGCATCACCGTGCGCCCGATCATCACGCTGGGCGGCGAGCATGAAGTGAACGAGGTGTGGCTGGAAGACGTGATCGTGCCGGTGGAAAACCGCGTGTTCCACGAGAACAAGGGCTGGACCTGCGCCAAGTTCCTGCTGGCGCACGAGCGCACCGGCATTGCCGGCGTTGCCGCTTCCAAGCGCAATGTGGAACGCATCAAGCAGGTGGCGCGCAGCACCCAGGACGGCGGCGAAACGCTGCTGGCCAACCCGTTCTTCAAGCGCAAGGTGGCCGAACTGGAAGTCGATCTGGCGGCGCTGGAATATACCGAACTGCGCACCCTGGCCGGCGAATCGAGCGGCAAGGGCCCGGGGCCGGAATCGAGCCTGCTGAAGATCAAGGGCACGGAAATCCAGCAGCGCCTCACCGAACTGGCGCTGGAAGCCGCCGGCACCTATGGCGCGCCGTTCTTCCGCTCGATGGGCGAGGGGGACAACAGCTTCTCGGTCGGGCCGGACAGCGCCCGCCGCGTCGCGCCCGTCTATTTCAACATGCGCAAGACCAGCATCTACGGCGGGTCCAACGAGATCCAGCGCAACATCATCGCCAAGATGGTGCTGGGCCTCTGACACGATATCAAACGCCCCGGCCCGCGCCGGGGCGTTTCACCTTGGGGACGGACGATGGATTTCAATTTCACCGAAGAACAGACGATGCTGCGCGACATGCTCTCGCGCTATCTGGCCGACACCTATGATTTCGACAGCCGCCAGAAGGTGGTGAAGGGCGGCCAGGGCTGGAACCCGGCCGTGTGGCAGGCCTTCGCCGAGGAGCTGGGCGTGCTGGGCGCGCCGTTTTCGGAAGCGCACGGCGGCCTGGGCGGCGGCGCCGTGGAAAACATGGTGGTGATGGAAGAAATGGGCCGCGCCATCGTGCTGGAGCCCTATCTGTCCACCGTGGTGATCGGCGGCGGCGCGCTGAAGCATGTCGGCGGCGCCGTGGCCGATGAACTGATCCCCGGCATCATCGCCGGCAATGTCCGCATCGCCTTTGCCGCCTATGAACCGCAGGGCCGTTTCCACCTCAATGATGTTGCCACCACGCTGAAGGGCGGCCAGTTGAATGGCCACAAGGCGGTGGTGGAAGGCGCTGCCCATGCCACGCACCTGCTGGTGACGGCCCGCACCGCCGGCTGCCAGCGTGACGACGCCGGCATTGCCCTGCTGCTGATCCCGGCCGACGCCGCCGGCATCACCCGCCGCGATTATCTCACCGTGCACGGCACCTCGGCCAGCGAAGTCTATTTCGAGAATGTCGCCGTGGGCGCCGCCCACGTGCTGAAGGATGATGCGCTGCCGCTGATCGAGCGCATCGTGGATGAAGCCACCGTGGCCCTGTGTGCCGAAGCCTGCGGCGTGCTGAAGGTGCTGCACGCGCAGACGCTGGATTATGCCAAGCAGCGCAAGCAGTTCGGCAAGGCCATCGGCGAATTCCAGGTGATCCAGCACCGGCTGGTGGACATGTTCATGGAAGTCGAACAGGCCGTGTCCATGACGATGATGGCCACGCTGAAGCTGGACAGCGATGAACGCGCCGCGGCCGTTTCGATGGCCAAGGCCAAGGTGGGCAAGGCCTGCAAGTTCGTCGGCCAGAACGCCGTGCAGGTCCACGGCGGCATCGGCATCACGCAGGAACTGGCGGTGGGCCATTATTTCAAGCGTGCCACGCTTATCGAAAACCAGTTCGGCAGCGTGGATTTCCACCTGTCGCGCTATGAAGGCATCGCACTGGCGGCGTGAGCAACGGGGGTCGCTGGAACGCCAGGAGGGCCGGGCCGGCGACGGCCCGGCCCTTTCCCGTTACAGCAGATCGCCGCCCGCCGCCGAGGCCGTGGTGCCGTGCGCCTGATACGCCTTGATGACGTTGCGGCCCACCGTCCAGCGGTGCACCTCGTCCGGCCCATCGACCAGCCGCTGCGAACGGATATGCGTGTACCAGCTCGCTAGCGGCGTATCCTGGCTGTAGCCCAGCGCGCCGTGCAGCTGGATGGCGGTGTCCACCACCTTGTGCACCATGTGGGCCAGGAACACCTTGGCGATGCTGTTTTCCTGCCGCAGGTCCAGGCCCTTTTCCGCCTTGTAGGCGATGTGCAGCAGCATCAGCCGCGCCATGTAGAGCTCGCTGGCGCATTCGGCGAGCATGAACTGTACCCCCTGCCGGTCGCTCAGGCGCTTCCCGAACGTCTCGCGCTGCGTCACATGCGCCGTCGCCAGATCAAGCGCCCGCTGCGCCATCGCGACGTTGTGCATCCCGTGGCGCAACCGGCCATAGGCCAGCCGGTGCTGCCCCATGGCAAAGCCATTGCCTTCGCCGCCCAGCAGGTTTTCCGCCGGCACCACGAGGTTTTTGATCTCGATCTCGCTGTGGCCGCCGCCCATCACCTGGCTCAGCGGCCCTTCGATGGCCATCGTCTTGATGTCGCGCTTGATGATGTAACCGGGGTTGGGCAGCTCCACGATGAAGGTGGAAAACTGCCGGTGGCGAGGGCCTTCCGGATCGGTGCGCGCCATCACCACGGCCAGATCGGCCGCACTGGCGGCTGAGGAGAACCATTTTTCCCCATTCAGCACATAATTCTCGTTGCCGTCCTTCACCGCGGTGGTGCGCATGCCCGTGGCATCGGCACCGGCGGCCTTCTCGGTCATCGAATAGCAGACGCGCTTTTCGCCGTTCAGCAGCGGCTTGAGGAATTTCTCCTTCTGATGCTCCGTGCCGTGCGCCAGCAGGGTGAGCATGGTCGCATCGTCCGGCCCCTGGCTGTTCATCGACAGCGCGCCCAGATGGCTCTGCCCCAATTCCATCTGCACCAGCGCATTGGCCAGCGGGCCCAGCCCCATGCCGCCATGTTCCTTCGGGATGAACGGCAGCCACAGGCCCTGCGCACGCGCCTTGGCCCGCAGTTGCGCCAGCACGGTCTTGTAGTCAGCCCCGTCCTTCAGCGCCTGTTCCGCCGGCCGGCATTCATCGTTCACCCACTGGCGCACCCGTTCACGCACGGCCTTGGCTTCGGCTGGAATCTCGAAATCGATCGACATGGCGCTCTCTCCCTTTTGGGCCGAGCATAACCTTGCGCCTGCCGGCCGGCAGCTATCATGTTTTGCGCCAGAAGCGGGGCCGCGACACTGGCCCGCCTTGCCCGCATGGCCCTCGCCGCCAAAAGCACGGGCATGACCATTCTCGTCCCCATCCTCGGCGATCAACTCTCGCACGATCTCGCCAGCCTGAAGGCTGTGGATCGCGCCGAGGCGGTCGTCCTGATGATGGAGGTGGCGGAAGAAGCCACCTATGTCCCCCACCACCCGCAGAAGATCGCGCTGTTCTTCAGCGCCATGCGCCATTTTGCCGACGAACTGCGCGCCGCCGGCTGGCGCGTGGATTATGTGGCACTGGAAGATCCCGCCAACACCGGCGATTTCACTGGCGAAGTCACCCGTGCCGCCGCCCGCCACGGCGCCGCGCGCACGCTGGCGGTGAAGGCCGGCGAATGGCGGGTGCTCGACGCGCAAGCATCATGGCCCGGCGTCACCCTGCTGGAGGATGATCGCTTCCTGTGCAGCATCGACCAGTTCGCGGGCTGGGCCGCCCCGCGCAAGCGCCTGGTGATGGAGGATTTCTATCGGATCATGCGCCGGCAAACCGGCCTGTTGATGGACGGCGATCAACCCGTGGGCGGCCAGTGGAATTATGATGCCGATAACCGCAAGGCGGTGCCCAAAGGCCACCGCTTCACGCCCCCCATCCGCTTCGCCCCCGATGCCATCACGCGCGATGTGCTGGCGCTGGTGCAGGCCCGCTTCCACAATCACTTCGGCTCCCTCGAAGGCTTCGGCTGGCCGGTCACCCGCGCGCAGGCCCTCGACGCCCTCGCTGATTTCATCACCCACCGCCTCGCCGGCTTTGGCGATTATCAGGATGCGATGGTCACCGGCGAGGATGTGCTCAACCACAGCCTGCTCTCGCCCGCGCTCAACCTTGGCCTGCTCTCCCCACTGGAAGTGTGCCGCGCCGCTGAAGCCGCATACCATGCCGGCACCGCGCCGCTGAACGCGGTGGAAGGTTTCATCCGGCAGATATTGGGCTGGCGCGAATATGTGCGCGGCCTCTACTGGTTCGCCGGCCCGGATTACACCCGCCGCAACCACCTCGATGCGCACCGCCCGCTGCCCGCCCTGTTCTGGGGCGCGCCCACCGATCTGAAGTGCCTGGCACAGGCCGTGGACGCCACGCGCCGCAACGCCATGGCCCACCATATCCAGCGCCTGATGATCCTGGGCAATTTCGCCATGCTGGTGGGCAGCGATCCGCACGAAGTGCACCGCTGGTATCTTGCCGTCTATGCCGACGCCCTCGAATGGGTGGAGGCCCCCAACGTCATCGGCATGAGCCAGTTCGCCGACGGCGGCCTGATGGCCACCAAGCCCTACGCCGCCGGCGGCGCCTATGTGAACCGCATGGGCGATCACTGCAAAAGCTGCCGATACGACGTGAAGCAACGCACCGGCCCCAGGGCCTGCCCGCTCAACAGCCTCTACTGGGACTTCCTCGCCCGCCACGAAGAACGGTTGAGCAGCAACCAGCGCCTCTGGCGCATGTACGACGGCTGGCGGCGGTTTGCGCCCGAAGAACAGGTGCGCGTCCGCGAGCAGGCAGCGCAGTTCCTCGCCACCCTCACCTGACCCCTGCTTCGTCACCGCGGGCTTGATCCGGGGCCTGCTTGCCCCCCCGCTCATCCTGAGCGCGCCGAAGGACGCCAACGCCGTTACACCGGCCGGCTGACGCGCGAACTGCTGACCCGAAGGGCGGCGCAGCCAAACAAGACGGCGCGGAAGAGGAAGAGCAATGCAGCCTCCGGCGGGCAGGGTCGCGGACCCTGCACCAGCTTGTTTTGAAGTGGCAATCAATGGCGGGAGTGCGCCCCCACAATCGTCGTTCGCCGGCTGCTGGCATATTCCTGGAAGCTGCCGCTTCTTGCCAGGACAGAAGCTGGAGACGTACGGGGCTGCAGCGCACAAGCATGGCGACACGCCGCGGCAAGCCCCTTGCCTCGCCTCCCGCGCAAGGCATTATGCTGCGCATCCGCAGGGAGACGGCGAGATGCTGAAGATCGGGGCGTTGATTGCATTGGCGCTGGCTGTGCCGGCGGCGGCTGGGCCATTTCGGGTGACGTTGGGGCCGGGCCAGCCGCAAGCCGCTTATGACGGCCGGGTGCTGGTGGTTCTGACAAGGGACGGCGCCATTGAGCCACGCTTTCAGGCCAACCGCAGCAACACATCGGCACAAGTGTTCGGTGTGGATGCGCAGGCGATGCGAGCCGGGCAGTCGGTCACCATTGACGGTACAGTGACCGGCTACCCCCTGGAGACGATGGGCCAGATCCCGAAGGGCCGCTATTTCATCCAGGCGATCCTGCACAAATACGACACGTTCAAATTGGCCAATGGCAAGACGGTCAAGCTGCCGGCGGCGCGCGGCGCGGGGCAGAACTGGCGCAAGGAGCCGGGCAATCTGATCAGCGCGGTCAAGCAGATCGACCATGATCCGGCGAGCGCAGCGCCGATCGATCTGGTGCTCGACAAGGTGCTGCCGGACATCACGCCGCCGGCAGATACCGAGTTTGTGCGCCGCTTCAGCTTCAGGAGTCCGAGCCTGTCGAAGTTTTGGGGCCGCGACACATTTCTCAACGCCTATGTGCTGGTGCCACGCGATTTCGATGCCCACCCCGAAGCGCGCTTTCCGGTGATGATCAACCACGGGCATTTTCCGGAAGGCTTCAGCGGCATCCGGGCCACGCCGCCCGATCCCGATCTGGTGTGCGAGCCGAATTCGCGGTTCAATGATCCCTGCTACAACCGGGTGGAGCAGCAGGAAGCCCACGCGTTCTACAAGAAGTGGATTTCGCCTGAGTTTCCACGCTTTCTGGTCGTGGAGATCGACCACAGCAATCCCTATTTCGACGACAGCTATGCCGTGAATTCGGCCAATCTCGGGCCCTATGGCGATGCCATCCAGCATGAGTTCATCCCGGCGCTGGAGAAGAAATTCCGGGGCATCGGCGCCGGCTGGGCGCGCTTCACCTATGGCGGATCGACCGGGGGCTGGGAGGCGCTGGCCGTGCAGGTGTTTTATCCCGATGAATATAATGGCGCCTTCGCTGCCTGCCCTGACAGCATCGATTTCCGGCAGACCAAGGTCGTTAACATCTATGATGATGACAACGCCTTCTGGAAGCAGGGGCGGTTCGGGAGCGTTCCGCGGTTCGTCAACCGCAACGATCTGGGCCATGCCAACTGGACCAACGAAATGGAGAATCGTTACGAACGGGTGATCGGATCGAAATCACGTTCGGGCGGGCAGTGGGACATCTGGGATGCGGTTTATTCACCGATGGGCGATGATGGGTATCCCAAGCCGATCTGGGACAAGACCACCGGCGTGATCGACAAGACCGTGGCCGCGCACTGGCGCGAGAATTACGACCTGCGTCACATCCTGCAGCGCGACTGGGCCAGGCTGGCGCCCAAGCTGCAAGGCAAGATCCATATCTACGTCGGTGACATGGACAATTTCTACCTGAACAATGCCGTCTATCTGATGGAGGATTTCCTCACCAGGGCCGACCCGCCATACCAGGGCGAGGTGACCTATGGCGACCGCGCCGAACATTGCTGGAACGGCGACCCGGCCTTGCCCAATGCCATCAGCCGGCTGCGCTACAACAGCATGTATGTGCCGAAAATCCTCGATCGAATGCAGAAGACCGCACCGAAAGGCGCGGACATGACCAGCTGGCGCTATCCCTGAACGAGGCTGGCACGCGGCGAGTGATGATCAGGAGAACGGCTCGTCCAGGCTTTTGGGCGGGGTGGAAAACCAGCGCGGCCCGGCTTCTGTCATGTAAAAACAATCCTCGATGCGCACGCCGTAGCTGCCGGGCACATAGAGCCCCGGCTCGTTGGAGAAGCACATGCCGGAAGCCAGCGCCGTTGCCTCGCCATGCACGAGATTGACCGGTTCATGGACATCCATGCCGATGCCGTGGCCAGTGCGGTGTGACAGGCCGGGCAACTTGTAGCCGGGGCCATAACCGAGCGGTTCATAGACGGCGCGGACGGCATCATCGACACGGCCTGCCGGCGCCCCAACCTGCGCCGCTGCCATCGCGGCCTCCTGACCAAGGCGAACATGGTCGAACAGGCGCCGCTGGCTGACATTGGGGCTGCCGTGGACGAGTGTGCGGGAAATGTCGGCATGATAGCCGTCGACCGTACAGCCACAGTCCATCAGGATGACCGAGTTCTCGCGCACCAGCTGGCGTTCCTTGGACCCGTGGGGAAGCGCACTGCCCTCGTTCAGCTGGATGCCGCCCGAAGGCGTCTGGCCACCAAAGCGGGTGATTTCGGCCGCCATGATCGCGAAGATGTCGGGGCCGGACATGCCGGTTTCGATCCGGGGCGCCGTGGCGCGATAGGCAGCGATGGTAATGTCGGACGCACGCTGCATCAGTGCGATCTCGGCCGGCGATTTCACCATGCGGCAGGCATTGACCAGCGCGGCGCCGGACCGCACGGCGACGCCGGGGAGCGCGCGCTGCAGACCGTCGATGGCGAAGTGGCGGACGGTCTCCTCGATGGCAACGGGGCGGCCCGCAAGCTTGCGCTCCTTCAGCCATCCGGCAACCAGCGCGTGCGGACTTTCGTCTTCCTGCCAGACCCGGACATCACCGGGGACGGCCAGCATCTCGCGAATGGACGGTTCCTCGAAGAAAGGCGTGACAACGCACAACGGCCCTTCGGCGGGGATCAGCGCTGCCGTCAATCGTTCGCTACGCCACCAGTTGATGCCGGTAAAATAGCGCAGGGACGACCCGGCCTCGACAAAGAGCGCGCCGATGCCGGCCAGCTGCATCAACGACTGGACCTTGGCCATGCGGGCAAGGCGTTCGGCGGTGGTGATCGGTGCGGCGGCAGCGATGGGCGTGCTGGCAGGAACACTGCCGATGCCGGCGTAGGCGGCGTCGGACGCCGGAAGCGCGGCAAGGGCGGCGCCGGCCGCACCATAGGCAATCAGCTGGCGGCGATCGATGCGTGACATGGACAGTCTCCTCAGGGCCTCAACTGTGAAAGGTCGCGGCGCAACCCTTCCCACATGACGGGCGTCTCGTCGAACGACTTGAGCAACAGCCACTCGCTGGTGCCAGGATCGCGTGCATGGATGAAGCGGTCCACGGCGGGGATGCCGTCACCACCAGCCGGAATGCTTGCGGTGCCGCCGGTCTGCGGCAGCGCAATGGTGGCATGCCGGCCTTCAACCTGCTCGACCCGGATCGCCACATGATTCGTGATGGGCGAGGGAGGAACAACTGCCGTTTCCACGCAAGTCAGGGATGGATAATGCTCCGGCTGCACCCGCTTGACGATCCTGTCGTTTGAAACCTGTCTGTCCGCCACCGGCCCAATGGTGGCCCAAGCGGCCGGTGGGGTGGGTTTGGACGGGCTGTGACGCTGCGAAATGCATCAAGACTGTCAAAGCCCGTTCTGGGATGGCGTGGGTTTCGGGCGGCGTAGTGACGCGTGGCTGGCCAACAGGGGTGGTGCGACGCCAGTTGATGTGGAACACCGTGTTGACCAACAAGTGACTTCGGGGAGTGGATCATGCGGCGGGTGGTGACGAATCTTGTTCTGGCGGTTGCGGTGGCTGCGGTTGCGGTGCCGGCTTCGGCGCTGAATCTTTACGTGTTCGGGGATTCGCTGGTGGATGCCGGCAATGTTTCGGTGGCAACCGGCGGGGCTTCGCCCAATCCGGCGCAGGGATATTTCCAGGGGCGGTTCACCAACGGGCTGAACTATGTCGATTATCTGAACCAGCGTTTTGCCGGTGTGAACACGGCGCCGTCCCTGCTGGGCGGGGCCAACTTTGCCTTTGGAGGGGCGCGGGCGATCGGCAACGGGTTCGGCGGCTTTCCGGTGCCCGGCCTGCCGCAGCAGCTGAACAGCTATTTCGCCGCGACCGGCGGGCTGGCGGACAGCAACGGGCTTTATGTGATCAACTTCGGCGGCAATGATCTGTTCGGCATCGCATCGGGCGATACGGGCGGGTTGACGGCCAATGATGTGGTGAACCTGCTGATCGCCAACACGGTGGGCGCGGTGCAATCGCTGAGCGCGGCCGGTGCCGGCAAGATCCTGGTGACCGGCATCCCGATCGGCGGCACGCTGGGCGTGACCATCGAAGGCCTGCTGCAATCCTCGCTGGACGCCGTGGAGCCGGGCCTGCAGGCGGAGCTGTTCCGCTTTTCCTATCTCGATTTCTATGATCGCCTGTTTGCCGATCCCGCGGCCTATGGCTTTGGCCAGGGCATCAACGTCACCTCCAACTGCCTGGCGGATCGCACGCCGGTGAACGGATCGATCAACTGCGCCGGCTATTTCAGCTTTGATGGCACGCATTTCACCGCGCAGGTGCAGCGCGGCATCTACCGCGATCTGGTGCAGGTGCTGGGCGTGCCGGAACCATCATCGTGGGCGATGCTGATTGCCGGCTTCGGCCTGGTGGGCGCGGCGATGCGCCGGCAGGCGCGGCAGGTGGCGGCTCAGTGAAAATCCCGGCTTTTGGGGATCACCCGCACGTCCCTTGGGTGGCGCGCCTTTGACGGTGGGGGTTTGCGCCCGGCCGGCCCGTGCACCAGGTCTTCACTGGCGCGGGCCAGGGGCGTGGTGGGATCGTGGGCGTCGGAAAGCCGGTCCAGCACGGCGCTCATGTCGGTGATGTGGGTGGCCATCAGGTGCATCACGCCTTCGGGGCTGCGCTGCACCTCGCCGTCCACCTGCATCAGCCGGCTGGCCATGATGGCGCGGCGGAAGCGTTCGAACAGCCGCGCCCACACCACCACGTTCACCACGCCGGTTTCATCTTCCAGCGTGATGAAGATGGCGTTGCCGCCGCCGGGCCGCTGCCGCACCAGCACCACGCCGGCCACGCTGGCCCGCCGGCCGTTCTTCGCCGCAGCAAACTGCGCGGCGGTGCGCACGCCGGGGAAATAGCGCCGCAACAGCGCCAGCGGGTGGGCGCGCAGGGACAGGCGCAGCACCTGATAATCGGCGGCCACTTCCTCGCCGGGGGCCATCAGCGGCAGATCGCTGCCTGCCTCTTCGCCCAGTTCGCTGGCCTGTGCCGCTGCGAACAGCGGCAGGCTGTCTGTCGGCGTGCGCAGCGCCTGCCAGCCGGCCTCGCGGCGATTGAGATTGAGCGACGCGCAGGCATCGGCATCGGCGAGCAGTTTGAGCGCCCGCGCCGGCAGCCCGGCCCGGGCGAGATGTTCCAGCGTGCGGATGGGCCGGGCGGCCGCGATGGCGTGGGCCCACTCCTGGTGAAAGCCGCTGATCTGGCGCAGGCCCAGCCGCAGCGCGAGGGCGGGCGCCTGCCCTTCCAACGTGCAATCCCAGGCGCTGTGGTTCACATCGACGGGCAGCACCGTCACGCCATGTTCGGCGGCATCGCGGACGATCTGGGCGGGGGCATAGAAACCCATCGGCTGCGCGTTCAGCAGCGCGGCGGCGAACACCGCCGGGTATCGGCACTTGAGATATGCTGAAACCCATACCAGCCGCGCAAAGGCAATCGCGTGGCTTTCGGGGAAGCCATAGGAACCAAAGCCCTTGATCTGGTTGAAGCAGCGTTCGGCAAAATCGCGATCATAGCCGCGCGCTGCCATGCCTTCGATCAGCTTGGTTTCGAAAAACTCCATCCCGCCATTGTGGCGGAAGGTGGCCATGGCGCGGCGCAGGCGGTTGGCTTCGGCGGGCGTGAAATTGGCCGCCGTGATGGCCAGCTTCATCGCCTGTTCCTGGAACAGCGGCACGCCCAGCGTCTTGCCCAGCACCTGGCGCAGTTCATCTGGGTCGTGCGGCGGTTTCGGGCTGGGGAAGTTCACCGCCTCCCGCCCCTGCCGGCGCCTGAGGTACGGGTGCACCATGTCGCCCTGGATCGGGCCGGGCCGCACGATGGCAACCTGGATGACAAGATCATAGAATTCGGCCGGGCGAAGGCGCGGCAGCATGTTCATCTGCGCCCGGCTCTCCACCTGGAACACGCCGATGCTGTCACCCTTCTGCAGCATGGCATACACATCAGGCGCATCGCCGGGCACGTTGTCCAGCGTGTACTGATGGCCGATGTGGGTCTCGATGAACTCGAAGGCGCGCCGGATGCAGCTCAGCATGCCCAGCGCCAGCACATCGACCTTCATCAGGCCCAGCGCGTCGATATCGTCCTTGTCCCATTCGATGAAGGTGCGATCGGGCATGGCGGCGTTGTGGATCGGCACCAGTTCATCCAGCCGCGTCTGCGTGAGCACGAAGCCGCCGACATGCTGCGAAAGATGGCGCGGCATCCCCATGATCTCGCCCACCAGCTTGCCCAGCCGGGTGATTTCCGGACTGTCGGGATCAATCCCGCTTTCGGCGAAGCGCTCGCGCTCCATCGTGCTCGCGTAACTGCCCCACACGGTGCTGGACAGGCGGCTGGTGAGATCCTCGCTCAGGCCCAGCACCTTGCCCACCTCGCGCACCGCGCTGCGCGGGCGATAATGGATCACGGTGGCGGCGATGCCGGCGCGCTCGCGGCCATAGCGTTCGTAAATCCACTGCATCACCTCCTCGCGGCGCTCATGCTCGAAATCGACATCGATGTCGGGCGGCTCCTTGCGCTCTTCGGAAATGAAACGGGAAAACAGGAGATTGTGTTTGGCTGGATCAACGGCCGTGATGCCCAGCACGAAACACACCGCGCTGTTGGCGGCGCTGCCGCGGCCCTGGCACAGGATGCCGCGCGATTGCGCGAAGGCGACGATATCGTGGACGGTGAGGAAATAGGGCGCATAACCGGCACGTGCGATGATCCGGAACTCTTCCGCCAGCAGCGCCATCAGCCTGGGCGGCACGCCACCGAGCCAGCGTTCGCGCGCCTTTTGCAGCGTCAGCGTTTCCAGCCAGCCTTGCGCGGAATAACCCGCCGGCACCGGTTCATTGGGATATTCATAGCGCAACTGATCAAGGCTGAAATCGATGCGGGCCAGCAGCCGCGCCGGTTCCAGCACCGCGTCAGGGCGATCGCGGAACAGGCGGGCCATTTCGGCGGCGCCCTTCAGATGGCGTTCGGCGTTGGGTTCCAGCCGGGTGCCGGCCTGTGCCAGCGTCACGCCGGCGCCGATGCAGCGGATCACATCGTGCAGCGGGCGTTGCTGCGGCGTCGCGAACAGCGGCGCGTTCAGCGCCAGCAGCGGCACGCCCTGCCCATCGGCCACGGCAGCCAGCGCCGCCAGCCGGCGCCGATCATCGCCACGCCCCCACATCATCGCGCCCTGCCACAACCGGTTCGGGCAAGCGCGCGCCAGTTCGGCCAGCCGGCCCTGCTGGCCAGGCCCGGGCGGCAGGGCGATCAGCAGCAGGCCATCCTGATGATCGAGCAGATCGGGAAGGTGCAGGATGCACGATCCCTTTTCGGCCCGCCGGTTGCCCAAGGTGAGCAGCCGGGTGAGCTGCCCCCAGCCGCGCCGGTGCGCCGGAAAGGCGATCACGTCCGGCGTGTGATCCGCAAACACCAGCCGCGCACCAACCGCCAGCTTGAACGGCGGCGGTTCCTGGCCCGCCTCTTTCGCGGCGTCCACCAGTTCGCGCACTGCCACATGGGCGCGCACCACGCCGGCCACCGTGTTCCTGTCGGCAATGCCGATGCCGGCATGGCCCAGCGCCTGCGCCGCGGCCACCATCGCCGCCGGGCTGGAGGCGCCGTCCAGGAACGAGAAATGGGTGGCCGCGGCCAGTTCCGCAAAGCCTTCGGGCAGCGCCATCATGCCAGCGGCCCGGTCACACGAACTGGCCGTGCACATACCAGCGCGGATGCGTGGCTTCGGCGCCATAAAGCCCGTGGCGCAGCAGCCACAAACGGCGGCCACTGGCGGTTTCCACGCGCCAGTAATCGCGCGTCAGGCCGGCACCGTCCTTCCGGCGCCACCATTCCGCCGCGATGCGTTCCGGCCCTTCGGCCGCCGCCACATCATGCTGCTGCCCCCGCCAACGGAAACGGCGCGGCGGGCCATCGGGCACCTCCGCAAGCACTTCTATGGGCTGCGGCGGATCGAACAGCCGCCAGGGCCGGGCCGGTGGTTCTCCGGCTGCGGGCACGGGCCATCGGCCGGGACTGCTGCCGATGAAGCTGGCGCGTTCGGGCACATGGCTTTCGGCCCGCGCAAGCCGCAACAGCCGCTGCCGCCCCAGCCGGGCCGCCAGCCTGTCCAACAGATCGGCAAGCCGGGTTTCATCGCCGCTATCGCCATCCAGCCCCGCCTGCGCTTCGGCCAGCGACGCCACGGCGGGCACCACCAACCGGAGCAGATCATAGCCGAATCCGGGATCAAGCGGATCATTGAGGGCCGCGATGCGTTCATCGAACAGGCGCAGCAGCACAGACACATCGCGCTGCGGCCGCCCGGTTTCCACGGCGACTTCGCATGTATGGCCATCGGCGCGAAACAGCATCAGCACGAAACGCCGACCGCCCTCTGCGCGTCGCGCCAGCTGCGCGGCACAATCGGCAAGCATGTCGGCCAGGCAGGCGTGCACGGCATCAAGGCTGGCAATCGGGCTGGCAAAGCGGCGGGTGGCGGCCACCAGTGCCACCGGCAACAACGGATCAAGCGGCTGCGACGCGGCTTCGGTGAGGGCATCGAGCGCCGTCACCAGCCCTGCCCCGAAGCGCGCGGCCAGCGCGGCGCGCGGGCGGGCGGCCAGATCGCCGATGGTCTTCAAGCCGGCGCGGCGCAGCGCGACCTGCACGCGATCCTCCTCGGTCAGCGCGGCAATTGGCAGATCGGCGATGCGCATCGCCCCGAAGCGTGCCAGCGCCAGCGCGGCCGCCGGCGTGACAGCCAGCGCGGCGCGCGCGGTGAGGCCCTGCGCCTGCGCCCAGTCCACCACCTGCTGCACCAGCGCCGTTTCGCCGCCGAACAGATGCGCCGCACCACTGGTGTCGATCAGGATGCCGTGCGGAGGCCGTGCCGCCGTCGCCGGCGACCAGCGCCGCGCACGCCGCGCCAGGCGTTCCAGAAACGCCGCGTCTCCATGCGGATCATGCGCCGCCACCACCACATCGGGCAGCAGGGCCCGGGCATCGGCCAGCGCCAGGCCAGGATGCAGGCCCTGCGCCATCGCAGCGGGATTGACGGCGCGGATCAGTTGCCGTCCGCGTTCGCTGGCAACCAGCACCAGCGGCGTTTCAGACAATGCTTCAGGCGGCCCGCCTTGCTGCAGCCGCTGGGCGGAAAGGAAGGGCAGCGCCAGCGCCAGGATGCGCCGCTGCGACTGCGGCGCCGGATTTCCTGTGGTCACGCCGGGCAAAGACGGTTCCGATCGGGATGGGGCTGGCGTGCGCCCACCCGGCAGGCAGGAATCGGCAGCGGTCACGGTTCCACTCCAGGATGGCGGAGACATCGGCCGGCCCGCCGCGCTGGCGCGCGAGGGTGATCGCCAGACGCGGCGGACCGGGGGCGCCGGCGGCAAGACGCCGGGCCGGGGCGGGATCGGCCTGCCAGCGGGTGAGCGCGGCGCTGGGGCGCGGCGGACCGTGGCGGACGATCAGGGTGAAGACGCCATGCGCCGCCGCTGCCAGTTGCAGCCGGCGGGTGGCAGTGAGATCGAGCGCCGGCAGCGGCCGGATGGTATCGATCACGATGGCGCCAAGCGCGGTGCAGCGCTGCGCTTCGGCCGCGGCGCGCAGCATGGCCAGCGGATCGGGCGCGGCCACCAGCCAGAGCCGCGCCGGATCGCCGCCAAGTTCGGCGATGCCATCGCCATGCAGGTGGCCTTCGGGCGCCCGGACATCGGTGATCCACAGGATCGGGCCGGGGCGCGGACAGGCCAGCGCCAGCAGCAACGCGAAGCCACTCGCTGCCGGGCCATGGGCTTCATGGCTGCCCGCCAGGCAAAGCCCGCCATTGAGCGCCACATCCAGCCGCCCACCATCCAGCGCCAGCCGGCCCGCCGGGACGGGGGCAGATGCAACGGGCACAGACAGGCGGACAGGCAGGGACAAGATGCGACTCGCGGAACGTTTGTTCCACTTTTGTTCACTCCTTGACGGCCAGAGTCAAGGGAGCCGCGCTGCCGCCTCCCGCACCAGGATGATACGGTCCTGCCCGAAATACATGTCGTCCCCGCCGACATAGAAGGTGGGGCTGCCGAAGCCGCCACGTGCGATCAGTTCATCGGTGTTGGCGCGCAACTGGGCCTTCATCTCCGGCGAATCGGCCCGTTCCAGCGCGCTTGCCGCATCCAGCCCGCCGGCAGCAGCAGCCTCGGCCAGCACCTCTGCTTGCGAAATGTCGCGATCCTCGCCCCAGTAAAGCTGGAAGATACGGCGGGCGACCGCCTCGCAGGCACCGGCCTCGTCGGCCACCAGGCATAGCCGCATGGCGCGCGCGCTGTTCACCGGAAAGATGCTGGGCGTCCACTTGATGGCCAGCCCGGAACGCCGGATCCAGTCGTGCAGATCCTTGGTGAAATAACGTGCCTTGGGCACCACGGGTTTGGAGCGCATTTCATACACGCTGGGGTTCACCGTGTTGAACACGCCGCCCACCAGAAACGGGCGCCAGCCGATGCTGAACCCGTCTTCGCGCGCCGCCGTCACCAGCGCCTCGAACCCCAGATAGGTCCAGGGGCTGGAACAATCGAAGAAGAATTCCACCTGTGCCGTCATGACCCTCTCCCCAAACGCTGCTTTGCGGTTACTGTGCGGCCATGATGCATCGTTTCAAACCGGTCTTTTTGCTGGCACCGCTGGCCGCCCTGCTGATCGCGGCAGCCCCCACCGATCCCGGCGCGGCGCCCGCCCGGGAGGATCGACTGGCCCAGGCCGCCGCACTGGTGGACGCCGGCAAGGCGGCCGATGCGCTGGCCATACTGGATGCCCTGCTCGTCGAATCCGATCTGCCGGCTGAAAAGGGCCAGGTGGAAGGCCTGCGCAGCTTTGCGCTGGCCCGCACCGGCAAGTTTGCCGAAACAAGGCAGGCCATCGAATTCGCAGTTGATGCCACCATGAACCCCTCCCTGCTGCTGCTGCGCCAGCTGTTCGTGCTGCGCGCCATCGGCGGCGATCTGCCGGCGGCCGCACAGACGCTGCAGCTTGTGGCTGTATCCAACCCGAAATGGCTGCCCGAATTGCCGGCGGAACTGGTGGCCGAAGTGCTGCGCGGGCTGGACGATGAACAGCAGCGCTTTGATCTGGCCTACACGCTGGTCACCGCCGGCCATGCCCCGGCCGATCAGACGGTGGGCCAGGCCGACGATCTGAAGCTGCAGGTGATCACCGGCCTTGCCCAGCGCGGCCGGCTGGAGGAAGCAGGGCCCATCATCGAGGCGCTGCGCAACCCGGTCAGCCTCGTGCGGCTGGGCATTGACCGGCGCACGCAGCCATTGTGGCCGGCAATGGAAGCGCGGCTGGGCCCGGGCGCCGACACCGCCGATGCCGCCTTCATCGCGGCCGCCGAGAAGCGCCTTGCCGAACAGCCGCAATCGCTGATCGCCCGCAGCGGCGTGGCCGAGGCGCTCAACATCGCCAGCAAGGAACCCGAAGCGCTGGCCCGCATCCGCGATATCGGCGCAACGCCCGAAGCGCTGGCCAAACTGAAGGAGCGCGAACTGTGGATCATCAACCAGAAGGCAGCCCTGCTGACCGATGCCGGCGAGATCGACGCCGCGCTGGCCGCGCTGGATGCCGTGGTGGCGCTGCCCGGTGATGCGCGGTCCAATACGCTGGCCTTCCGCATCCTTGCTGCCGACATGGCCGTGGAAGCCGGCCGCCACGACGATGCGTTGAAGCGCGCCGATGCGGTGCCGGCTGCCGATCTGAACGATTATGGCCGCCACGCGCTGGCCGCGATCAGGACCTGCGCGCTGGCCCGCTCCGGCAAGGCGGCAAACGCTGCCAAGGCCGCCGAGGCGCTGCCGGCCGGCTGGGTGAAGGGTGGCAACAATCGCGCGACCCAGATGGCGCTGGCCTGCCTTGGCCGCATGGATGCCGCCGCCGCCATCCTGATCAAGCGGCTGGAAGAAACCGACAGCCGCGATGATGCGCTGTTCGAATTGCAACCCTTCCTGATCGCCGATCGCGCCAACGCGCCCGACCGCATGACCAAGGCGAGCCTGCGCACGCTGAAGGCCAGGCCCGACGTGAAGGCCGCCTTCACGAAATGGGGCCGTGACCTGCCGGCGGCGGTCAGCCCGCCCCGTTAACGCCGGAACCGGTCGCGCAGTTCGAACTTCAGCACCTTGCCGGCGGGGTTGCGTGGCAGGGCAGTCACGATCTCCAGCCGGCTGGGCAGCTTGTAACGCGCCAGCCGTTCGGTGGCCCAGACGCGCAGGGCCTCGATGTCCAGCGACTGGCCGGGCTTCAGCGCGGCGACGGCGGTGACGCTTTCGCCCCATTTCGCGTCGGGCTCACCGAAGATCGCCACTTCGGCGATGGCAGGGTGATCGTAGAGCACGGCCTCCACCTCGGCCGGATAGATATTCTCGCCGCCGCTGATGATCATGTCCTTCAGTCGGTCGCAGATATAGAGGAAGCCATCCTCGTCGAGATAGCCGATGTCACCCGAATGGAACCAGCCTTCGGCATCGATGGCCGCCGCCGTGGCTTCGGGCTTGTTCCAGTATCCGCGCATGATGTTGGGGCCGCGCATGATCACCTCGCCGCGCGCGTTCGGGCCCAGCGGCGTGCGGCCATCTTCCCCCACGACCCGCAGATCGACGAAGAACATCGGCTTGCCGGCCGAACCCAGCTTGGCCAGCGCGAAATCGGGGCCGAGATAGGTGCCCGATGGCGCGGTTTCGGTGAGGCCATAGCCCTGGTTCATCGGGATGCCGCGCGCGTTGTAGAGGCGCAGCAGGGGTTCGGGCACCGGCGCGCCGCCACACATGATGACGCGCAGGGACGACAGATCGGCCGCGGCGAAATCCGGGAGCTGGCTGACGAACAGCAGCATCGCCGGCACCGCGAACGTGGTGGTGACACGATAGTGCGCGACATCGGCAAGGAAGCGCGCCGGATCGAAGCTGCGGTGCAGCACGACATGGCCGCCCTTCTGCCAGCACGACAGCGGCGTGACGTTCAGTCCGCCGATGTGGAACAGCGGCGCCATCACCAGCGTCACATCCTTCTCGCTGACATCGGCGCCCAGCATGCCGTTGATGTTGGCCCACCAGAAATTGCCGTGGGTGAGCATGGCGCCCTTGGGCCGGCCGGTGGTGCCCGATGTGTACATGATCACCGCCACGTCATCATCGGCGGTGGCCTCGCCGTCCTTCAGCGGCGCTGCATCGCCGACGAATTCGCGCACCGGCTGCCAGCCCGGTGCGGGCCCATCGGCCGACAGGAACCGCCGGCAGCACAGCCG
>Ga0209278_1000533_pt1 | contig 28441 bp, 3 predicted proteins | sample JI81BgreenDNA_FD_187504 | JGI IMG/M metagenome (GOLD analysis project Ga0209278, IMG submission 187504) | Wastewater effluent complex algal communities from Wisconsin, to seasonally profile nutrient transformation and Carbon sequestration -... | ecosystem: Engineered > WWTP > Effluent > Algae...
AACATCCTATGTTTGGAGCAATGGAGCGAATACGGCGATGACATCCTTCACCATGCCGGGGACTTACACGGTCACCGTCACCGATGCAGCAGGATGTACGGGTACAGCAAGTACCAATGTGACCCAGAATATCACCCCACCAAATGCGATGGTTGCGGGTATAAATAATCTTTGTGAAGGTAGCTCTACCACGCTGACAGCGAGTGGCGGAAACACCTATGTATGGTCCACCGGAGCGATGACGGCATCGATCACGGTGACGCCATCGAGCACGACGACGTACACCGTCACGGCCACGAGTGTAACGAATGGATGTACAGCGACCGCATCCAGAACGGTAACGGTGAATCCGCTACCAGACATCACGATCTCGGGTACGGACAATCTGAGCTGTGCAGTCACCAGTGTGACCCGAACAGCCAGCGGCGGTACCTTCTACAACTGGAGCACAGGAGGGAATACAGCACAATTGACGGTATCTTCACCGGGCACGTATACAGTGACTGTGACATCCACGGTGGGTTGTACGAGTACCGCAAGCACGGTGGTGACCCAAGACATCACCGCACCGAATGCCCAGATCGCTGGCTCTGACAATCTCACATGTACCGTTACCAGCGTGACGCGAACAGCGAGTGGTGGTGTGAGCTACGCATGGAGCAATGGAGCGAATACATCAGAAATAACAGTAAATACTGCAGGAACTTATACCGTGACCGTCACAGCTTCCAATGGCTGTACCACTACAGCGAGTACCATGGTGAGTGAAAATATCAATATAGTGAATGCTTCTATCAGTGGAAGCTTAAATCTGACGTGTACGACTACGAGTGTCAACCGTACCGCAAGTGGTGGTGTATCCTATGTTTGGAGCAATGGAGCCAATACGGCGATGACATCCTTCACCATGCCGGGGACTTACACGGTCACCGTCACCGATGCAGCAGGATGTACGGGTACAGCAAGTACCAATGTGACCCAGAATATCACCCCACCGAATGCAATGGTTGTGGGTACGAATACTCTTTGTGAAGGTAGCTCTACCACGCTGACAGCGAGTGGCGGAAACACCTATGTATGGTCCACCGGAGCGATGACGGCATCGATCACGGTGACGCCACCATCGACGACGACGTACACCGTCACGGCCACAAGTGCATCCAATGGATGTACAGCCACAGCTTCCAGAACGGTAACGGTAAATCCGCTACCAGACATCACGATCTCGGGCACGGACAATCTGAGCTGTGCAGTCACCAGCGTGACGCGAACAGCCAGTGGCGGTACCTTCTACCTCTGGAATACGGGAGCGAATACGGCACAGTTGACGGTATCATCACCGGGTACCTATACGGTGACTGTCACCAGCTCTGTTGGCTGTACGAGCACGGCCAGCACGGTGGTGACCCAAGACATCACCCCACCGAATGCCCAAATCAGCGGCTCTGACGACCTCACATGTACCGTTACCAGCGTGACACGTACGGCGAGTGGTGGTGTGAGTTACGCATGGAGCAATGGAGCGAACACGGCAGAGACGACGATTACTTCAGCAGGAACTTATACCGTGACCGTTACAGCTTCCAATGGCTGTACGAGCACAGCGAGTACCGTGGTGAGTGAAAATATCACAGTGCCCAACGTCGAAATCTCAGGTGAGGATCAGCTTACTTGCACCGTTACCACCGTGACACGTACTGCGAGTGGAGGCATCAGTTACGCATGGAGCAATGGAGCGAATTCGGCAGAAATCGCGATCACAGATTCCGGAACTTATACCGTGACGGTGTCCGATTCAAACGGCTGTACCAGTACAGCCAGCGCCGTGATCACACAAGATATTAGCGAGCCCAATGTCAATATTACTGGCAGCGGAAACCTCGGATGTGGGCAAACTTCTGTGACTAGGACTGCAAATGGTGGCGTAAGCTATGTATGGAGCACCGGAGCCAATACGGCAGAAATCACAATTACTTCCCCAGGTACCTATATCGTGACCGTCACAGGAAGCAATGGCTGTACCAATACAGCCAGCACCATGGTATTAGAAGAGCAGTGTTCGCAGCTAGAAGTGCGTGGTAATACCGTATTGATACCTAGAGGCAGCACCACACCAAATGCAGGTGATTTTACGGACTTCGGATTGGTCGTATCAGGACAGACCAGAGTACGTACATTTACCGTTGGAAATGCAGGGCTATCACCCGTGACACTCACAGGAAATCCGCGGATAACGGTCGACAATCCACTTTTCGAAGTGACGACGCAGCCAGGAGGTAGCAATGTATTGAATCCTGGCATTAGCCGTAATTTCAGGATTACCTTCTATGGTGACGCACCAGGTATACATACCGCGGTGGTGACGATTCCGAATAGTGAAACATCAGGTACCTACACTTACACCATACAGGCGGAAGTGAGGCCAGCAGCTATGGAGGTACGCGGAAATAATCAGCTAATAGCCAATGGAAGTATGACGCCACAATTTCCAAATCTTACCAATTTTGGAGGAGCAGTCGTCGGATTCAGTAAAACGGTATACTTCTATGTACACAATGTAGGAACGGGAACACTAAGCCTCACAAATCCTAATGCCCGAGTGGAAGTATTGCTAGCGGATATGTCCACACCATCACCAGACTTTACGGTCACTCAACAGCCAGTGGCCACTGTAGCACCAGGAGCGAATCGCGTATTCAAAATCCAGTTTAGACCACTTTCAGTAGGCCCAAAAGAAGCCTACGTCAGGATTTCGAATAATGATTTCAACAATGATCCATACGTATACAAAATCGTGGGTAATGGCTTGATTTCGGTTTCCATGCAGGGCAGTAATGAATCTATGGGATATGACCTCACCGATGCAGAGACGGTAGAATTAATGGATCGAGAGCGTGCCGAAAAAGAAGCAGTTGCCCAGATCGCCCTATATCCAAATCCTGCCTTCGATCAGGTCACGGTAAGAAATCTGGATGAAAGTGCAGGAACCACAATCTTGAGATGGTACGATAGCAGCGGCCGATTGGCGAAGCAAGAATTCTTGGATAGTCAGAATGATCGGACTATCCGTGTGACAGATTTGCAGCCGGGCGTGTACATGGTACAAATCCAGCAGGGCAACGCAGTCCACACCGTGAAGTGGATCAAAATAGAATAATTCCTTGGGGAATCAATAATGAAAAAAGAGGATCAAGACCTAGGGGTTTTGGTCCTCTTTTTTTTGGATAGGAAAACCAAATTGCAGTCAATGAGCAAAAAATAGACCAATGTAATGGCTTGCCAAGCATCTTTGCTTCCAATTCAGAGAATAGATCAAGATTAACTGTTTTGGTTAGAGCATCCACACGATGAAATAAAAAACAACGAATTTCAAATACAAAGGACCCGAATCAATACCCAAATGGTCTCTGATTGAATTCGTCTAAAAAAATTAGAAAAAACAGCACGTTTGGCCGAATTTTATCTACAAAAAGCATCAAACAGATACCATCATTTAGAAAATTTGCCCTATCATTGCAAGGATTTAAATATTTTTTGCCCTCCATGCGGATACCGGTTTCCTTCCCATTAGCAAATCTGAAATACCTATTGGCTGCGGTAGTTTGCTTTATGCTGATAGATATAAAGGGACAAAGCCTCCAATACGAAAGCCTCGGTATAGAAGATGGACTTTCACAGGGGATGATCTACGACATTGTGCAAACGAGGGATGGCTTTCTTTGGATGGGTACAAAATCTGGATTAAATCGCTTTGACGGATATAATTTTAAATCATTTACGCACAATCACTTTGATCCATACAGTATTGCCGAAAACACGGTGACAGCCCTCTATGAAGATAGCAAAGCTAGACTATGGGTAGGGTTAGAGACAAAAGGAGCCTGTATTTATGACTCCAAGCGCAATTTATTTTTTCACATACCTATATCAATTACCATTGGAGACAAGGAGGCACAGTATGAAGTCTTTGAGGTATTGGAAGATTCACCCAATGAAATACTATTGTTCATAAGGAGTATGGGCGTCGTTCGAGTCAATTTGGTGGCTGAAGACATCTCTGAGTGGACCGAAACCAATTGGTCAAAAAAATATCAAATTTCCATTATTAAAAAGTCACAATTCAGCCATTTTGGAGAGTCAGCAGCTGATCGATTTTTAGGACTAAAAAAAACCAAATCTGGTCAAATATTTGTGTACACCTCCAAAGGTGCCTACCTTCTGAATGGAAATCAAACAATTCCTTGGGAACCAAACAAAAACCTATCCCAACCACCCAATTTCTGGGCTTGTGGAGATCAAACTTTTTATCATTTTTTGGATGGCAAATTAGATAGCATCAAAATTTCTTCCAACGGTGAGCTTGAAGCCATCGCCACCATGGAGATTTCTGAAAATGAGATCTGGCTATCGATCAACAATAAAGTCTGGAAACTAAAGAACAAAGCGTTTTCACCCATAGAACCGCCAGATCTTTTGCTAGATGCCTCACCTTGTGCTGCCGTAAGGGATCGGAGTGGTATTATTTGGATAGGGACTTTGGGCTATGGACTGCGAAAACTCAATAGAAACAACGAACGATTTCGCGAAGGCGCCAAGGGCTTCAGCGTCTGGGGATTCTGGAAGGATACGGATAAAAACTATTATGTAAAGATCATCAATCAAGTAAAAAAATACGATCCTAGATCAAAACTTGTATCCGAAGGCAAGGCATTTAAGATGGGACCCAATCGAGTATTGGATATGGTGCCAAATTCGGATGGAAGTATCTGGCTATTGGGTAGGAGTGATGACGAATCAGGGGACAAGGAATTGGCTTGGGTAAAAAATGATGACCAATTAATCGAAAGATTCGTCATTCCGAAAGTTATTCCCACGAATAAAGGGAATTCGGGTAAGACCAACTTCGGCCTTTACACCTATGCAAGACTTCTGAAAGATAGCCAGCAGCGATTGCTTTTTTCGGGATTGGACTGCATCATAGGTAGACTCGATCCCAAGACTCGATCTTTTGAATTTTGGGATTACAGCCACTTATTCCAGGAGCAGGCAAAATTAGTCAAAGTGTATGCGCTCACAGAATCTAAAGACGGTTATATATGGATCGGCACCCAGCTAGGCCTCGTACGGGCTATCCCTTCGGGTCTTGATTACCGCTTTGAAAAGATGGAGTCTCAAAAAAATAATCAAAAAGGCTTGAATAACAATTCGATTTCCGCCTTATTGCCTGATCCCATCGCGGTGGATTCCGTACTATGGATCGGCACCAAAGGAGGAGGACTCAATAGACTGAATACCAAATCAGGATTGGTCACCCACTACCGAAAAGAGCAGGGACTACCAGATGAAACAGTCTATGGCATCGTGGCGGGTCAGAAGAACGAACTATGGTGCAGTACCAATCGGGGTTTGATTCGCATCACCTTGGATAGACATCGCAAACCAGTCAATTTTTTGAGCTTTACCGCCAGACAAGGTCTTCAGGACAATGAATTCAATACACAGGCCTTCTCAAAGTCATTTGATGGAGAGCTTCTCTTTGGTGGCATCAATGGGGTGAATCATTTTTATGCCAAAGATATTTTTCCAGATACGACAGCTGCCCCACTATACCTCATAGATCTGAGGGTCAATCAGGTAGCTCCTGACCAATGGGAAGAACTCCGCAATCAAGAAATCGGGGCTATTCCAAATCTAAAAACCTTGGTCTTTAGCCACGAATTAAATAATCTTAGCTTTGAGCTGGCCGTATTGGATTTTATCGATCCAAGTAAAAATCAATATCGATTTCGATTGGAAGGCGTTGACAAAGATTGGATCCATTTGGGCAACAATCGCTTCATCCACTTCACTCATTTGCAGCCCGGCCACTACACCCTCTTTGCAGAAGGGAGCAATGGGGAAGGCACATGGCAAGCAATGCAGCCCATCAATATTACCATTTATCCACCTTGGTGGCGTACATGGTGGGCTTACGGGATGTATATGGCAGTTCTTCTTTCTGTATTTGGGTTTATTTATTGGAATCAGATTCGTCGGATCAAATTGCGGGAAGAACTCAGCTTCCAGCAAAAGGAGCGGCAGCGACTCGAAGAATTGGAGACTGTAAAAAATAATTTATTCAATAATATCACCCATGATTTTCGTACACCACTGACGATGATCATCGAGCCGGCACAGCGCATTGTAGAATCTAGCAATACACCAGAAATCAAAGATCAAGCCCAAATGATCACCAATCAGGGCAGACAATTGCTCACTTTGACCAATCGTCTGCTCGAATTGGCGAAGCTAGAAAGCGGCGTCATTCAGTATGACTATCAGTTTGGAGATATACAAGCATTTTTTGAGGAGCTAGCATTGGATTTTGCTCGGGCAGCAGCGGATAGCGGACTTCAGTTTCAGACTGAGATCGCTTTGGAAGAATCCCACGGCATCCTTGATTTTTCGAAGACAGAATGGATCGTTACCAATTTACTATCCAATGCACTCAAATATACCCCAGCGGGAGGGCTAGTCAAATTCTGCATTCGTTCAGAATCCAAGTCCGGAAAACTTTGGATCCAAGTGAAAGACAATGGCCCCGGCATTGCTCCAGAATACCAAGAAAAGGTATTTGATCGCTACTTCCGGATAGGTGGTGCCGTAGATCAGCCCATGGGTACCGGAATCGGTCTATCCATCGTCAAAGACACGGCTGACTTGCTCCATGGAGAGGTGCATTTGAAATCCGAGACAGGTCTAGGGACAGAATTCACCGTTGTCTTACCCCTCAAATCCGAAGTAATAAGCGGTCAGAAGGTCAAGGAAATCCTTTCCAAACTTGATATTCCGCCCTTAGATTCCATAGAGGAAATGGAACTCAGTATCCAACTACAACCTCCAAAAATCCTATTGGTCGAGGACAATCTTTCTTTGCTCCAGCATCTTCAGGGTATGCTTTCTTCAAATTTTGAAATCGTGACAGCTGTCAATGGCGTGGAAGCACTCGAAAGGGTATTCGAACATATGCCTGACCTTATTCTATCAGACATCCACATGCCGATTATGAATGGCATCACCATGTGTCAGACCCTAAAGGATGATCCCAGAGTAGGGCACATTCCCATTGTCTTTTTGACCGCAAAGATAGCGGCAGCAGATCGATTATTGGGGTTGGAGGTAGGCGCCATGGCTTACATCACCAAACCTTTCGATCGGCAAGAACTCCTGCTGACGATCCGAAATATTTTTGAACTAAAACAAAAGGTCGGTCAGTCATTGCGACCAAATGGCCCCACAAAAGTTGAAATAAAACTGGAGAATGCAGTTCCGCTTCCCAATGTGAGTTCTCATGTTTTTCCCGAGCAGGAACTTCAGCTCATAAAATCGATCCTAAACTTTATTCACGAGGCCTATCAACAAGAGGAGCTCTCCTTAGATATGCTTTGCGATAAGTTTAAAATAGGGAAGACCAGCCTCATCCACAAGTTTAAAACAAGTCAGGGCACTACACCAATACAGTACATCAAAAGTCTAAGGATGGAAAAGGCACAATCACTACTCCAATCTGAGCCCCATCTGAGTGTGGCCGACATTGCCTATCAGGTCGGATTCAATGATCCAAAACACTTCTCAAAAACCTATAATGTCCACTTTGGATATCCGCCATCTAAAGAAAATGATCGGAAGAAGTAAGAGTATAAATCAATGAAAATCAAATCCATAGAAGGTCGTGAAATAATTTGCACCTAGAGCTGGAATAAATTGCACCTAGTAATCAGGGCGTTGGTTTAGGTTTGGCGGATCAAACTAAAATCAGATCATTATGCGTAGATCACGACTTCGTACTTCAATACACCAGATTCTAAATAATTGGATCTCGTACACCCTATTCTTACTTATGGCCACCCTAACTAATTTGAATGCTACAGCTCCAATCGTACGAGCGTCAGGCATGGATGTAAAGGGCTTGGATATGCTCGGAGGAAATAAATCCGACCTCAGTGGCGTAAAGATTCTGAAATATTCAGGTCCCAAAGGAAAGAGCAAAGTACAAAGTGATGTTGTATCGAGTGTACTACCGAATAGTGTGCAAACCTTTCATGCAAATATTACACATGGTGGAGGAGCTTGCGAAAATGCGGTGCCGATTACCTATGAAGATGTGTCTATGGAGCAGCCCTTCATCACCCGCTGGGATTTGTCTAAATCAGCTGGTTCGGGTGCTACGCAAATCATATTTGCCGTTGGTACCACGGGTATGGTGAGTTACACTTGGATACAGATTGGCGGTGGCGGTGCCACAGGATCGGGTACGTTTTCGGGCAGCGTAGCTAACATACCTGGGCTACCCAGCGGTGGCGTCATTGACCTGAGCATCAGCCCCACTAATTTTACGCGTTTCATCATGAATAATGGTTTGGATGCACCACGCTTGACAGAAATCAAACAATGGGGTTCTGTGGCTTGGGCGAGTATGCAAGCTGCTTTCGCAGGTTGCTCTAACATGATCCTTACCGCCACTGATATACCCAATACTGCTGCGGTAACCAATATGAGTTCTATGTTTGATGGTTGTAGTTCCTTCAACCAACCCTTACCCGAGGGCTTCAATACCACTGCTGTAACAGATATGGGATTTATGTTTAATGGCTGTAGTGCCTATAACCAACCATTACCCGCCAGTTTCAATACTGCAGTAGTAACCAATATGAGTTTTATGTTTAGAAGTTGTAGTGCTTACAATCAACCCTTACCCGCCAGCTTCAATACCGCATCGGTAACTGATATGAGATTTATGTTTAGGGATGCAACTGCTTTCAATCAAAGTCTGGCTGGGTTTCAGCTGAATGCCAATGTACTCTTAGCTAACTTTTTGGATAATAGTGGGCTAAGTGTAGAAAACTATGACGCCACCCTCACGTCTTTCAGAAACCAAAATGTAACGGGCAGAACCATGGGAGCCGCAGGGCTTAACTACTGTGCATCAGCTGCTGACAGAGCCAATCTTGTATTGCCAATCGGCAGTGGTGGTAAGGGCTGGACCATCACCGACGGGGGACAACAATGCCCAGCTCTTCCCTTTATCACGCGTTGGGATTTGTCTAAATCTCCTGGATCAGGCGCTACCCAAATCACTTTTGGCGTGGGCACCACAGGAACGGTGAGCTACACCTGGACGCAGATTGGAGGTGGTGGTGCCACAGGATCGGGTACGTTTACAGGCGGCACAGCTACGATCACCGGACTACCCAGCGGGGGTATTATTGACCTGAGCATCAGCCCTACCAACTTTAACCGTTTCAACATGAATAACGGTTTGGATAGAGCACGCTTAATGGAAATCAAACAATGGGGTTCTGTGGTCTGGGCGAGTATGGAAGGTGCTTTTTGGGGTTGTTCCAATATGATCCTTACCGCCACTGACGCACCTAATACGGCAGCGGTAACCAATATGAGTCGAATATTTTTTGGTTGTAGTTCCTTCAATCAACCCTTACCCTCGGGCTTTAATACGGCGGCGGTAACCACTATGGAAGGAATGTTTGCAGGATGTAGTTCCTATAACCAACCCTTACCTGCGAGCTTCAATACGGCGGCGGTAACCACTATGGAAGGAATGTTTGCAGGATGTAGTTCCTTCAACCAACCCCTACCTGCGAGCCTCAATACGGATGTGGTAACCAATATGAGTTTTATGTTTGATGGTTGCAGTTCTTACAACCAATCCTTGCCCGCCAGCTTCAATACGGCGGCGGTAACCACTATGTTCGGCATGTTTGATGGTTGTAGTTCCTTCAACCAACCTTTGCCCGCCAGCTTTAACACATCGGCAGTAACATCTATGAGCTTTATGTTTAATGGTTGTAGTTCCTTCAACCAACCCTTACCGACCAGTTTCAATACCGCAGCAGTGAGCAGCATGTTTTCCATGTTTAATGGTTGTAGTTCCTTCAACCAACCCTTGCCCGCTAGCTTCACTACTGCAGCGGTAACCAGTATGTTTCAGATGTTTGGGAACGCAACGGCTTTCAACCAAAGTCTGGCAGGGTTTCAGCTCAATGCCAATGTGGATTTAGCTAACTTCTTGGACAATAGCGGCCTGAGCGTAGAAAACTATGATGCCACCCTCACGGCTTTCAGAAGCCAAAATGTAACGGGCAGAAACATGGGAGCAGCAGGGCTTAACTACTGTGCATCAACTGCTGACAGAGCTAATCTTGTATTGCCCATTGCCAGTGGTGGTAAGGGATGGACGATCAATGACGGTGGACAACAATGCCCTGCCCCTTCCTTCATCACCCGTTGGGATTTGTCTAAATCTTCTGGCTCGGGTGCTACCCAAATCAGCTTTGGTGTGGGTACCACAGGAACGGTGAGCTACACCTGGACACAGATTGGCGGTGGTGGTGCCACAGGATCGGGTACGTTTTCGGGCAGCATAGCTACCATTACGGGCCTTCCAAGCGGTGGCGTCATTGACCTGAGCATCAGCCCTACCAATTTTAACCGTTTCAACATGGATAACGGTTTGGATAGAGCACGCTTGATGGAAATCAAACAATGGGGTTCTGTGGCTTGGGTGAGTATGGCAGGTGCCTTTTGGGGTTGCTCCAACATGACGCTTACCGCTACTGACGTACCTAATACGGCTGCGGTAGCAAATATGAGACAGATGTTTTCTGGTTGTAGTTCCTTCAATCAAGCCCTACCCGAAGGCTTCAATACTGCTGCGGCAACCAATATGAGTCGTATGTTTGAAGCTTGCACATCCTATAACCAACCCCTGCCCGCCAGTTTCAATACAGCGGCGGTAAACTTTATGAATGGGATGTTTGATGGTTGTATAGTCTATAACCAACCCTTACCCGCCAGCTTCAACACGGCAGCGGTAACTGATATGGATCAGATGTTTAGGGAGTGTAATTCATTCAACCAACCCTTACCCGCCAGTTTCAATACAGCAGCAGTAACCGATATGACTGGTATGTTTTTGGCTTGTAATTCTTATAACCAACCCTTACCCGCCAGCTTCACTACGTCGGCGGTAACCGATATGACTGCTATGTTTTTTGGTTGTAGTTCCTATAACCAACCCTTACCCGCTAGCTTCAACACGGCAGCGGTAACTGCTATGGATTTTATGTTTTTTGGTTGTAGTTCATTCAACCAACCCTTACCTGCCAGCTTCACTACGGCAGGGGTAACCGATATGAGGTCTATGTTTAGGGATGCAACTGCTTTTAATCAGAGTTTGGCAGGGTTTCAGCTCAATGCCAATGTGGATTTAGCTAACTTCTTGGACAATAGCGGCCTGAGCGTAGAAAACTATGATGCCACCCTCACGGCTTTTAATGCCCAAAGTGTGACGGGTAAAAACATGGGGGCAATAGGCCTTCAATACTGTGCTTCAGCTGCTGATAGAGCCAATCTTGTATTGCCCATAGCCAGTGGTGGTAAGGGCTGGATGATCACTGGTGATGTGCAAATATTTAGTTGTCTTTCCCCTGAGATCAATGTCAAAGGAAACAATGTTAGCATTGCCGATGGTAACACCACACCGAGCACAGCAGACCACACGGATTTTGGTTCACAGCCTACGACATCTGGCAACATTTCTCGGACCTTCACGATTGAGAATTCGGGTTCAGGTGTCCTAAATCTTATCGGAACTCCACGGGTGAGTATATCTGGGCCGAATGCAGCAGATTTTCAGGTGACTGTCCAACCAAATTCACCTATAGCAGCGAATAATGGCACGACGACCTTTACGGTAGTCTTCGATCCATCGACGGCTGGTGTAAAAAATGCAACGATCAGTATAGCCAATGATGATGCAGATGAGAACCCATATAATTTTGCGATCCAAGGAACGGGAGTAGATGTGAGTACTTTTTTCATTACCCAATGGACCTACCCAGACGCTACCACACAGATACGCTTTGATGCCCAGACGGCTGGGGGACCAGTAAACTATACGTGGACAGCTAGTCCATCAGGAAATAGTGGTGTAGGAAGTTTTACTCAAACTAGCCCTGGTTTGGTAATCCTTACTGATTTAAATGTAGTCATCGGAGATTTGGTTACTTTGAGTATGGAACCTCAGAATCTTAGAAGATTTTTTAATGCAAGTGTTACGGATGCAGTACGATTAACCGACGTAAAACAATGGGGAGCGGTCCCATGGAGTAGTATGGAGAATGCCTTTTCTGGATGCTCCAATTTGAATATTTCAGCTACAGATGTGCCAAATTTAAGCGGTGTACAATCTATGAGTGAGATGTTTGGCAGTTGTTTTAATTTTTTTGGGCCATTAAATATAGGAACTTGGAACACCAGCACCATTACCAATATGGATGCAATATTTTTCCAAGCTTCAAATTTCAATCAACCTATTGGCAGCTGGAATACATCAGCGGTAACAACCATGCAAGCGCTTTTTTCTGGTGCCAGCAGCTTCAATCAACCCTTAAGCAATTGGAATACGGCTTTAGTTACCAATATGCAAGAATTATTTAGTAATGCAAGTAGTTTTGATCAACCCATTGGAAATTGGAACACAGCAGCTGTAACCAATATGCAGAGCATGTTCTCAGGAGCAAGTAGTTTCAATCAACCTATCGGAAATTGGAACACAGGGGCTGTAACCAATATGCGCAGTATGTTTTCAAGCGCCAGCAGCTTTAATCAACCTATCGGAAATTGGGACACTGGGGCTGTAACCAATATGTTCAGCATGTTCAGTGGTGCAAGCTCTTTTAATCAGCCCATAAGCCAGTGGAACACAGCTTCGGTCACTCTTATGGATGTGATGTTTTTTGCAGCAACAACGTTTAATCAGAACATTGGAAGGTGGACTTTAAATTCTGGCGTCTCAATGGGGAATATGCTATCTTTTTCTGGGATGAACTGCGCCAATTACTCTGCAACATTAAATGGATGGGCAATTAATAATCCAACCGTAACGGGTGTTTCGCTTACGGCTACAGGCCGCCAATACGGAACCAATGCAATCGCCGCAAGAAACCTATTAACAGGTACACGTGGCTGGACCATAAGTGGCGATAGCCCTTCAGCAGGAACTTGCTACACATCAGATGTTTTTCTAACCCAATGGACTTTTCCAACTGCTGCCACTCAAATTCGCTTCAATGCTGTGACAGATGGTGGTACTGTAAATTATACATGGACCGCCTCTCCATCGGGTAACAGTGGGATTGGTAGTTTTACCCAAACTAGCCCTGGATTGGTAACCCTTTCTGATTTGAGTATTTCAGCAGGAGATGTGGTGACTCTAAGTATGGAACCGCAAAACCTAAGGAGATTTTACATTGCAGATGGTGTAGACCGACAAAGATTAACAAATGTTTTACAATGGGGTACTGTAGGATGGACAAGTATGGAAAATACGTTCTCAGGATGTTCAAATCTTAATATTACGGCTTCCGATGTACCTAATCTGACCACAGTTACCAGCATGGAAAGGATGTTTGAAAATTGTACAGCACTAAATGGACCTGCAAATATTGGAAGTTGGAATACATCGGCAGTAAACACGCTACGTGGGATGTTTATTAACGCCACCATTTTCAATCAAAACATTGGCGCATGGAATACGCAGTCTGTTACTGACATGAGCGGCATGTTTTTTCTTGCTAAAAACTTCAATCAAAATATCGGTGCATGGAATACGCAGTCAGTTACAGACATGAGCGGCGTGTTTTTCAATGCTGAGAGCTTCAATCAAGATATTGGTGCTTGGAATACGCAATCTGTTACAAATATGACAGGTATGTTTTGGAATGCTTTGAATTTCAATCAAAATATTGGCAATTGGAATACCCAAGCAGTTACATCTATGGAAAACTTGTTTCGTAATGTTATCAATTTCAACCAAAATATAGGTAATTGGAATACGCAGTCTGTTACAACTATGGAAACCATGTTTGCAGGTGCTACCAGCTTCAATCAAAATATTGGCAATTGGAATACCCAAGCTGTAACAAACATGAGCGGTATGTTTTTTAACGCTACCAGCTTCAATCAAAATATTGGCAATTGGAATACTCAAGCTGTTACAACTATGGAAATTATATTTCAAGGTGCTACATCTTTCAATCAAGATATCAGCAATTGGAATACAGCCTCTGTCACAAATATGGCATCGATGTTCTCTGGTGCATCTGGTTTTAATCAGAATATTGGCAGCTGGACCATAAATCCCAATGTCAATGTCAATGGCATGTTGGATGGGTCCGGTATGGACTGCGACAATTACTCAAATACGCTTATCGGCTGGACGGCCAATAATCCTTCTGTTACAGGTAGAACTCTTGGAGCAAGTGGTAGAACATACAATGGAGTAGCCTCTAATTCCAGAGACATCTTGGTTAATAATCGAGGTTGGACCATTACGGGGGATAGTCCATGTGCAAGCCCAGACTATGAGATTTCGACCACTCCCACATCGATAGTCATTTCAGATGTCTCGGGAAACGGTGATTTTATTAGTTTATCTCAGAATGGCAACAACCTAAGCATCGCGGTAAGTCCTAATACCAGGCTTTTCTCTATCGATGGTGGAACCCCCACTTCATTTTCGACCCCAGCATTGGTTTCATTGGTAAATGTGCAAACCATACTAATTCAAACACAAGAAGGAAATGATACCATTCAGATCAATAGTTTTTCAAATGCCTTTCCTTCACTCATCATCAATGGTGGACCAAACTTTAATGAGGTAAGGTTTGATGGATCTGTAACCTACGCTTCAAACAGAAACCTGCAAGTACTCAATGTAGAGAAAATTTTGGTAAATGGACAACAATCCCTCTCGGGCAGCGGCACCATAGATCTTGATGCAAATACTGAAATTACAGTAAGTGGATCCCTCACGACTGCTCAAGGTAATATCACCCTGACTACCGAAGGAGGCCAAGATATCTTAGTGCAAGCAGGTATCTCGGGGATAAATTCTAGCCTTGGCAATACAAAATTGGTATCAGGAAGGGATATAAGACTCGGAAGCCCGTCAAACTTTGGAGATACCAGAGGTCAAAAGCTAGAGCTAATCGCAGAAAGAGATATTCTTATTTCGAATACTACTTATGCCCAAGCGGATGGGGCAGGAGGAGCATTCGCCACAGCAGGCCAAAACATCACTATTAGTGAATCTAGCCTTCTGAATTCGAATGGAGGTATGGCCGCAATCCAATTGGAATGTGGCGAAAGCAGCACGCTAACCATAAATTCAGGTGGGAGTGTTGGTGCCAATGAAGGTCCAATTACCATCATTTCAGATAGAATCGTCATCGATGGAATGGTGACTACTTCAAATAGCGTCAGTATTCGACCAAAAACCATTGGTAGAAATATTGATTTGGGATCGAGTGTAATGGGTCAATTATCTATTCTTCAGTCTGATTTTAATCAAATCAACGCTGGGACCATCATCATCGGAAATAGTCAAAGTGGGGACCTGACGATCAGCAATGCGATAAGCCGAAGCACGAGTACCAATATACAGTTGAATAGTGGTGGAGATTTGATATTTAATCAAAACTTGAACACCGGAGGCGGCGACTTGGCATTGACCACGGGTGCATCACCAAAATCTGTCAAGCCAAATTTTGGGGGTAAAGAGGTTTCAGCAAATAATTTGTCTGTCAACGGTAGAGTTTCTATTGCAATCAATGGAACAAGTCTCGGTACTTTTTCACAATTTGGTATAGATGGAGAAGTAAATCTAACTGGAGTCGGATTAAATCTAAGTGGTAGCCATACACCAGCAGTTGGACAGAGTTTTATTATTGTAGAAAATGATGGTCTAGATCCAGTTCTTGGAGAGTTTACAGGATTATCAGAAGGAACAGTTATTCTAAATTTCTTGGGGAGTCCGCTACCTGCTATCATAAGCTATCAGGGGGGAGACGGAAATGATGTGGTGCTTACGGTATTAAGCAATTGTACACCAATCACCTATGATGTAGCCCCAACTGATGCCTGTGGAATACCAAATGGTGGATCCATCACATTTAGCAATGTCATGGGTGGCACCTCACCCTATGAATACTCTATTGACAATGGAAATAGTTATCAATCGGTCGCGACATTTTTAAATTTGGCGCCAGGAAATTATTCTGTTCTGGTCAAAGATGACGAGGATTGTATCAGCGACCCGACTACCATCGAAATTACAAATACCGTCGTGAATGCCCAGATCTCCGGCTCTGCCAACCTAACCTGCGCCCAAACAAGCGTGACAAGAACAGCCAGTGGCGGTACGAGCTACGCCTGGAGTAACGGTGTAAATGTAGCAATGAATACGATCACCACGCCTGGAACCTACACCGTAACGGTAACAAGTGCCAACGGCTGTACGAGTACGGCAAGCACAGTGGTGACCCAAGACATCACGGCACCGAATGCCCAAATCAGTGGAAGTGACAACCTCACCTGCGCCCACACAAGCGTGACAAGAACAGCAAGTGGAGGCACGAGCTACGCCTGGAGCAACGGCGTAAATGTAGCAATGAATACCATCACTACACCCGGTACTTACGTTGTCACCGTGACAAGTGCCAACGGCTGTACGAGCACAGCAAGCACAGTGGTCACACAAGACATCGCAGCACCAAATGCCCAAATCAGTGGAAGTGCCAACCTAACCTGCGCCCAAACAAGCGTAACCCGAACAGCCAGCGGTGGCACGAGCTACGCATGGAGCAACGGCGTAAATATGGCAATGAATACCATCACCACACCCGGTACTTATGTTGTCACCGTAACAAGTGCCAACGGCTGTACGAGCACAGCAAGCACAGTGGTCACCCAAGACATCACCGAGCCAACACCAATGATTAGTGGTGGTGCACACCTTACCTGTACGACCACCAGCGTCACAAGGACAGCTACTGGCGGTACAAGCTACGCATGGAGCAACGGAGCGAATACAGCAGAAATTTCTGTATCAAATCCTGGTACGTACACAGTCACCGTTACATCTGCCAATGGATGTACAGCCGCTGCAAGCACCATGGTAACGCAAGACATTACCCCACCTGTGACGATGATTTCGGTAGAGGAGACATCAGGAACAGCAGCGAATGATGGGATCATCTGTGGAGGAGAAGCAACACCGGTACTGTTGACAAGCAGTTTTATAGGAAATACCTTGTGGTCTACAAGTGCGACCAGTCAGCAGATCAGTGTGACAGGAGCAGGCACCTACACGGTGACGGTGACCGGAAGTAATGGATGTACCTCGAGCAGTAGTGTGACGATATCTACAGAAGATTGTGATCGAATAGAGATCAGAGGCAATGGACTGAAGATAGCGAATGGAACGACGAGCACGAGTGCAGCGGACTTTACCGACTTTGGAACTATTGTGACAGGAACGACGAAGCAAGTCACATTTACAGCGGTGAATATCAGCCCGGCTGTAGCAGTACAGCTGACAGGCAATCCAAGGGTAACGACGGATAATCCGCTCTTTACAGTATCCCTACAGCCCAATGCCTCCATCCCAGTAGGCATGAGTCGGAATTTCCGAATACTGTTTACCGCGAGTGCGATAGGGTTCCACGAAGCGGAAGTGCGAATCGAGACGAATGATCCATTCAACTCTGTCTATACCTTTACTGTCAGTGCGGAAGTACTCGCTGCGGCAATGGAAGTCCGCGGGAATGGAAGACTGATCAATGATGAAGACATGACCCCAGAGTTTATAGACCTGACGAATTTTGGAAGTGCGGTGATAAATTTCAGTAAGACGGTGTGGTTCTATGCCCACAATGAGGGCGCGGGAAGATTGAACCTGCCGAGCACACCGAAGGTGAGAATCACGGGAAGTGGAGCGAGCCAATTTACGGTAACCCAAGATCTACCGAGCAGTATCAATACAGGTGTGAATAGGGCATTTAAGATAAGGTTTACCCCGACCATACTAGGTACCCACGAGGCCATTGTAGAGATAGACAACAATGATTTGACCACGGGAGGCTGCTACCGGTACAAGATTGTAGGTACGGGACTAGCTACGGTGAATGGTAAACAAGCCAAAGATGAAGAACTGGGCTGGATGCTGGGTGAAGTAGAAGGTGAGTGGACCACAGATCGAGCCGAGGGAGAAGAAGAAGAACCAGTGACGACGAAGATCTACCCGAATCCGAGCTATGAGCGATCGTATGTAGAGCTAGGGGGCTATGCATTGGGCAGCGAACTGAGCTTGAGGCTGCTGGATGCAGTGGGCCGCTTGGTATGGAGTAAGGAAGTGTTGATAAGTCAGAGGAGGGAAGTGATCGAGATAGCATTGGAGGGCTTGTCATCAGGGGTCTACCAGCTTGTAGAAGAAAATCGACAAATCGTACCACAGCGAGTGATCAAAGTGGAGTAGATAAGAGAAGGAGCAAAGTTTGATAAGATGGGCCCCTGCGAAGCAGCTTCGTGGGGGCTCTTTTTATTTCAAATCCATGAAAAGCAAAATTTCAAATGTTATGAGGTGGGTACATAACACAAAAAAGGACTGAATCGACTATATAAACTATAAACGATGTCTATGGGCTTAGAAAAAAATAATACATTTGTCGGAAGAGCCAAATTGATAGAATAACATGGTTTTTTCTTATCGAGTAAACAAAAATTGCCAATAGTTTTTACAAGTGCCTATCCTAGATTACTTAAGATTAGATTCGATGAAAGGAATGTCCATGGTGCGGCTGGGATTTCTTTTGGCATTAATTTTTCATACCTCGAGTCAATTATCTGCATCAGACTACCCCGAAAGCCCCGTCACCCTAAATGAGGATTTCACTTCAGAAAATATAACATCATCCGTATTTATCTACCAGGCCAAAAAACCTACCAAAATACAAGATCTCCGGGATGCTGATTTTACAAAAGTGAGTTCCCCGCTGTTGAACTTTCAGTTTTCAGACGATGAATTTTGGCTTCGGTTTTCCTTAAAAAACGAATCCCAAAAATCAAAAGAAGTCATCATACAGGCTAGGAATTGGTTTTTGGATGTGGCGGACCTATATACCCTCAATGAAAATGGCACGTTCATTACTCAAAGTGCGGGGGATTGGGTGCCCATGTCTCGGAAAGAAATCAGGTCGAAGTACCCCAGCTTTTCCATTGATTTTGCTCCTATGGAAGCCAAAACCTTCTACCTCAAACTAAAAAACACCAATTACAACCAGCTGGACGTTTTTATAATGGACAGCAAGATGTTTTTCCGATCGCTGGAGACCGGAAGCTCGTGGGAGCTCGTCGTGGGATTGATCCTTATGCGGATTACTTTTCACATTGCGCTACTGATTGTGGTCTTTCGGGACAGGCGTATCCGAAGTTTTAATTTGTTTGGGATTTACCTATGTGCGGTGTTTTATTTTGCAAGTGGCTATGGGGGTTTTTCTTTTCCAGAATCACCATACTGGACCAATAAAGCCTTCTATTTCATCCTTTCGCTCGCCCCAGCGGTTATTTGCTATTATTTGTACGCAATTTACCGCTTAGATATCCACCTACCGAAGATCAGATGGATCTATATTCCTGTGGCATTGGTTGGTGTAGTCAATATTCTTTACAATTTATTTTTCCAATCCGCTTATGTATCTTGGCTGTACATATGCTTTATGTTTGGATTTGTTTTTTTATCCTTCTTGAGCTTATTTTTCTTTTACAGAAAGTATGAAAAGCCTTCATTTTGGTATCTTTTTAATGTAGGTCTGTACCTGCCCGCCTTTACCTACATGTATAGTAGAAATGCAGGTTTGATCCAAAGTCCGTATGATTTTAATGTGATTCAGTTTGTCTTTGTTATCGACTTTTTGACAATCGGATTTATCCTTGCGGGAATGTTCAAACTTTCCCAAAAAGAGATTGTAGAACTGACCACCGAGGTAGTCGTTAAGCAAGAACAAGCCCTTGCACTAAGGGAACTAAATAAAGCCAAGTCAAGTATTTTTACCAACATCACCCACGAATTACGAACACCCTTGACCCTGATCTTATCCCCATTGGAGCAACTAACTTCAAAATTACCACATCACCAGGAGCTGAATCTTATTTCAAAAAATGCCCATAGATTGCTCGAGATCGTCAACCAAATGCTGGAAGTGGCCAAACTAGATGCGGGGATGATGGTACGTCAAGACCGATATGGAGAAATAGGATCCTATTTTCAACATTTGGTGGATCGATACAAAACCATGGCGGATGAAAAATCCATCGACTTGGTCCTAGAAAAAACTTTCAGCAGATACCCTAGCTATTTTGACCAAGATATCTTCGAAAAAATATTTGGAAATCTCATTTCCAATGCCATCAAGTTTACGCCAAAAAATGGCAGCGTATTCGTCTATCTGGGGATTACAAGTCCTCAAATGCTGACGGTGGAGGTGCGAGATACGGGCATCGGTATTCATGATAAGGACCAAGACAAAATTTTCGATCGGTTTTTTCAGGGCAGTAATTCGGAAGATAATACAAAGCCAGGTACTGGAATAGGTCTTTCTATTGTCAAAGATATGGTCCATTTTTTAGAGGGCAGAATCGAATTAAGCAGTACACCCAATGAAGGGACTAGCTTCACCGTACAAATTCCGATTGCTGAGATGATCTCAGAGTCATCCGAAAAGCATGAGAACCTGGTCTTTGAATCTGAAACTGTAGGTATCATACCATCTCAAGAAGCCGAATTCCGAAGACTTCTCATCGTAGAGGATAATGATGATCTAAGAAATCACTTAGTCGATTTATTAGGAGAAAAATTTGAAATTACCACCGCCATCAATGGATTGGATGGTCTGGAAAAAGCCAAAAACTGGATGCCTGATTTTATTATTTCGGATATCATGATGCCTATCATGGATGGGATCCAACTGTGCCGCCAGCTACAAGAAGACTTTGCCACCAGCCATATACCTGTCATCTTTCTTACCGCCAAAGTGGAAGATTCAGACAGGCTCCTTGGCTTGGAGGTAGGCGCCGTGGCCTATGTGACCAAACCATTTTTGAGATCCGAGTTACTCTTCACCCTTCAGAACATTGATCGGGTCAAAAGACAAATTATCACCAATATAGGTGGAAGCTTATTGTCCGTGAAGGAATTATCATCTGATATGCTCGAGGCTGTTATTCCCGAAAATGTCAGCACTCAGCCCATTTCACCGAAGGACCAAGATTTTATGAAGAAGATCATTTCCTACATTGATCAGAACTACGTAGAGCCAGATTTGGATCTTGAGAAGCTATGTACATTGGTGGGTTTAGGGAAGACCACGCTTATTCACAAATTCAAAGCACACCGAGGGATCACCCCCATTCAATACATCAAACAATATCGCCTCGAAAAAGCCAAAGAACTTTTGGAAGCAAAACCACTGATGCAGATTTCAGATGTCGCCTATTCAGTAGGATTTAATTCACCTAGATATTTTTCTACAGCGTTTGGCGAGTATTTTGGATATCCACCATCAAAAAAAGAGTGATATTTTGTAGAGATTTCTCTTGCTAATCGGCTTGTTATCAATTCGTTAAATCCGACTGAAATTATTTGAACCATGGGGTTGAAATAATTTGGAGCTCCTTGTTTGGGTGTTGATTTATGTTTGTTCCATATCAAACTAAAATCAGAAAACCATGCTTTATTCAATCAGCCGAGCCTCCTCCATTCATGCCCTCAAAAGTTGCCTAGCCCTTATCCTTATCTTGGTGTTGATCATTCCCTGTAAGACTTGGGCGGATACGCCGACTAGAGATGAAATCTCCGAGATAAGCGAAAAATTTGTTGTTTCTGAGCATGATAAGACCATCAGCTTGGAGGAAAGAAATCTCAAATCTAAAGGACCCCAAGGTAACTCCAGAGTCCAAAGTGATAAGATTTGGACGGGTGCCATTAGCAGCAATTGGGCCACCCCTGGTAATTGGTCACCGAGTGGAGTACCGACTTCAGCTAATGTGGTAATCATCGATGACACAACGAATGATCCGATTATAGGTACTGGGACCAATGCAGCAGCAGGGCTTATCTATGTTAATGCGAATGCTACGCTTGCATTGAGTATAGGGAGCGTATTAACGATAAATAATACAATAGTATCCATCTCACTTCAAGGTGGAAATATTATCAATGACGGAGCCATTAATGTTAGCGGTGGTGGAAGTGGAGTTGGGATTAACTTTAGTGCAACTGGAAGTATCATAAATAGAGGCACTATAAATACCAATAACGTATTTGGAATAAACGTGAGTATTATGGCTAATTTTTCTTTTACCAACGAAAGTTCTGGAATCTATAATGGAAGTTTAAGAGTTATCTCTACGAATTTAGTTAATTTTTCAAATCATGGAACTATGAATTATTCAGGGGATACGTTCGGCTTATCTTTAAATTCTGGATCGAATGTTATTAATTCCGGAACGATAAATATAACAAACGGAAGCGGTGTCTCAAATCCAAGTGGTTCGTCCATAACGAACAATGCTTGTGGCAAAATAATTATGACTATGGGTGATTACCAAAATGACGGTAGTACCACCAATGCCGGCTTGATACAGCTATCTAGTGGTTTCAACAATTCAGGCGTCTTCACCAACAACGGCGTATTAAAATACGGTAGCTTAATTGGTAATGCCATCGTCAACAATCAAAATAGCTCCATCATCGTCAACAATGCACCTATTCCTATATTCTCATACGGTGGCACGTACAATGGTGCCATTAATGGTATTTTCACCAATGCGGCAGCGACCATCTCGGCTGGTACTTTTACCGCCCCCAACACATTCTCACCCAGTGGCTTACCGAATGGAACCCAAACGCTGTACGCTAAGATCACACCAAGTGGTGGAGCATGTGAATACATTGTGCCATTTACGTACGATAATGTACCTGATGGTCAGCCCTTTATCACCCGCTGGGATTTGTCTAAATCTACGGGCTCAGGCGCTATGCAAATCACTTTTGGTGTAGGCACGACGGGTACGGTGAGCTACACCTGGACGGCGGTACCTCCCTTTACTGGTTCAGGATCGGGCACCTTTTCGGGCAGCACAGCTACCATCACCGGACTGCCCACCGGTAGCGTCATTGACTTAAGCATCAGCCCCACCAACTTTAACCGTTTCAACATGAATAACGGTTTGGACAGAGCACGTTTGACGGAGATCAAACAATGGGGTTCTGTGGCTTGGGCGAGTATGGAAGCTGCTTTTTGGGGTTGCTCCAACATGACACTTACCGCCACTGATGTACCCAATACGGCTGCGGTAACTAATATGAGTTTTATGTTTGCTGGTTGTAGTTCCTTCAACCAAGCCTTACCTGAGGGCTTCAACACGGCAGCGGTAACCTCTATGGTCAGTATGTTTGCTGGTTGTAGTTCCTATAACCAACCCTTGCCCGCCAGCTTCAATACGGCATCGGTAGTCAATATGAGTTCGATGTTTAGACTTTGTACTTCCTACAACCAACCCTTGCCCGCCAGTTTCAATACCGCATCGGTAACCAATATGTTTAGAATGTTTAGTGCTTGTTTGGAATACAACCAACCCCTGCCCGCTAGCTTCAACACCGCATCGGTAACAAATATGGGTGAAATGTTTCTATCTTGTTTTGCCTATAACCAACCCCTGCCCGCCAGCTTTAACACATCGGCAGTAACATCTATGAGCTTTATGTTTAATGGTTGTAGTTCCTTCAACCAACCCTTACCCGCCAGTTTTACTACGGCATCGGTAACCAATATGTCATTAATGTTTTCAGACGCAACGGCTTTTAATCAGAGTCTGGCGGGATTTCAGCTCAATGCTAGTGTGAATTTAGCTAACTTCTTGGATAACAGTGGCCTTAGCGTAGAAAACTACGATGCTACCCTTACGGCTTTCAGAAACCAAAATGTAACGGGCAGAACTTTGGGTGCCGCAGGACTTAGGTACTGTGCATCTGCTGCTGATAGAGCCAATCTTGTATTGCCAATCGGTAGTGGAGGTAAGGGATGGACGATCACTGATGGCGGACAACAATGTCCTGAAGATCTTTTCATCACCCGCTGGGATTTGTCTAAATCTACCGGATCAGGTGCTACGCAAATCAGCTTTGGCGTGGGTACTACGGGTACGGTGAGCTACACCTGGACGGAAGTAGGCGGTGGTGGCGCCGTAGGGTCAGGTTCGTTTACAGGCAACAATGCTACCATCACGGGACTGCCAAACGGAGGGGTCATTGACTTAAGCATTAGCCCTACCAACTTTACACGTTTCGTCATGAATAATGGTCCAGATGGACCACGCCTAACGGAAATTAAGCAATGGGGTTCTATGGCTTGGGCGAGTATGCAAAATGCTTTCGGAGGGTGCTCTAACATGATACTCTCTGCTTCTGATGTACCCAATACGGCTTTGGTAACCAATATGAGTGGCACTTTTTTCAATTGTAGTTCCTTCAATCAAGCCTTACCTGAAGGCTTCAACACGGCTGCAGTAACCTCTATGGGTTCTATGTTTAGTGGTTGTAGTTCCTACAACCAACCTTTACCTACCAGCTTTAATACATCATCAGTTACGAATATGAATCAGATGTTTGCTGGATGTAGTTCCTACAACCAACCCTTACCTGCTAGCTTCAATACATCTTTGGTCACCAATATGAATCAGATGTTTAGTGGTTGTAGCTCCTACAATCAACCCTTGCCCGCTAGCTTCAATACATCTTTGGTCACCAATATGAATGCGATGTTTTTTGGTTGTAGTTCTTACAACCAAGCTTTGCCTGCTAGCTTCAATACAGCTGCGGTAACCATGATGGAAGGCTTATTTTTGGATTGTAGTTCCTTCAACCAGCCCTTGCCAACTAACTTCAATACATCTTCGGTCACCAATATGAATGAGATGTTCAGGAATTGTACAGTCTTCAATCAACCCCTACCCGCTAGCTTTAATACGGCTTCGGTAACCACGATGAGATTTATGTTTTTTGGTTGTAGTTCGTATAATCATTCCTTTCCAGCCAGCTTCACTACAGCATCAGTAACCGATATGGGTTTTATGTTTAGGGATGCAACTTCTTTCAATCAGAGTCTGGCAGGGTTTCAACTCAATGCCAATGTAAACTTAGCTAACTTCTTGGATAATAGTGGCCTAAGCGTAGAAAACTATGACGCCACCCTCACGGCTTTCAGAAGCCAAAATATAACAGGCAGAACCATGGGTGCCGCTGGAATTAACTACTGTGCCGCCGAAGCGGATAGAGAAGCTTTGGTAAAATCTACGGCCGAGGGCGGTTTAGGCTGGACGATCACCGACGGCGGACAACAATGTCCTGAAGATTTCTTCATCACCCGCTGGGATTTGTCTAAATCTACGGGCTCAGGCGCTATGCAAATCACTTTTGGTGTAGGTACGACGGGTACGGTGAGCTACACCTGGTCGGCGGTGCCTCCCTTTACTGGTTCAGGATCGGGCACCTTTTCGGGCAACACAGTTACCATCACCGGACTGCCCAGCGGAGGCGTCATTGATTTAAGCATCAACCCTACCAACTTTAACCGCTTCGTCATGAATGATGGATTGGATAAAGGCAGGTTGATGGAAATCAAGCAGTGGGGTTCTGTAGCTTGGGCGAGTATGGCACAAGCTTTTTTTGGATGCTCCAACATGACGCTTACCGCCACCGATGTTCCCAATACGGCGGCAGTAACTAATATGGCTGAGATGTTTAGGGGTTGCAGCGTGTTTAACCAACCCTTGCCCCCTAGCTTAAATACAACGTCGGTAACAAATATGAGTGGTATGTTTAGAGATTGTAGCACTTATAATCAACCCTTGCCCGAAGGCTTCAATACTTCGGGCGTAGTTTCTATGTCCTTGATGTTTGCTGGTTGCAGTTCCTATAACCAAGCTTTACCTTCCAGCTTCAATACAACATCAGTAACCAATATGTCATTTATGTTTAGAGATTGTGTTGCCTTCAACCAAGCCTTACCCTCCAACTTTAATACGTCAGCAGTAATCAATATGTTTCAGATGTTTTTGGGATGTAGTTCTTATAACCAGCCCTTACCTACCAGCTTCAATACAGCATCAGTAACCGATATGAGATCAATGTTTTTGGGATGTAGTTCTTATAACCAGCCCTTACCTAATAGCTTCAATACAGCAGCTGTAACCGATATGAGGTCAATGTTTTCTGGATGTAGTTCCTATAACCAGCCCTTACCTACCAGCTTCATAACTTCCGCGGTTACCGATATGTCTTTTATGTTTAATGGCGCAACGGCTTTCAACCAGAGTCTGGCTGGTTTTCAGCTCAATGCAAATGTAAACTTAGCTAACTTCCTAGATAATAGTGGCCTAAGCGTAGAAAACTATGATGCCACCCTCACGGCTTTCAGAACCCAAAATATAACGGGCAGAACCATGGGTGCCGCAGGGCTTAGGTACTGTGCTTCTGCTGCTGATAGAGCTAATCTTGTATTGCCAATCGGTGATGGTGGAAGGGGCTGGACCATTACGGGTGATTCACCAACAGTTGGTTGTTTTTCCCCCGAGATCAACATCAAAGGAAACAATGTCAACATTGAAAATAATGACCTCATGCCAAGCTTGGATGATCACACTGATTTTGAGCTTGTCAATATAGGAGGAGGTAGTCTAACAAGAACCTACACCATAGAGAATTTTGGTACGGGAGCATTAAATCTGACCGGTACGCCATTGGTGAGTATATCAGGCCCTCATGCTTCGGATTTTATGGTAACGGTTAATCCAAATACTACCATAAATGCCAGTTCTTCCACAAGTTTTACAGTAAGTTTTGATCCAAGTTTCGTAGGAGTTAGAAATGCGACCATCAGCATTGCAAATTCAGACTCTGATGAAAATCCTTATGTATTTGCTATCCGCGGTACGGGAAATTGTGATGCTGGTTCTTTACCTGCCGCCACGATCTCCGGCTCAGACAACCTCACATGCGTCCAAACTTCTGTGACACGTACAGCCAGTGGTGGCACAAGCTATGCTTGGAGTAACGGCGTAAATGTGGCTTTGAATACCATCACCACACCAGGTACTTACGTTGTCACTGTGACGAGTGCCAACGGCTGTACGAGCACGGCGAGCACGGTGGTCACCCAAGACATCACGGTACCAAATGCCCAAATCACTGGCTCTGACAATCTCACCTGTACCCAAACGAGTGTAACCCGAACAGCCAGCGGTGGCACGAGCTACGCATGGAGCAACGGCGTAAATATGGCAATGAATACCATCACCACACCAGGTACTTACGTTGTCACTGTGACGAGTGCCAACGGCTGTACGAGCACGGCAAGCACAGTGGTGACCCAAGACATCACCCCACCAAATGCCCAAATCAGTGGAAGCGATAACCTAAGCTGTACCCAAACAAGTGTAACCAGAACTGCCATCGGCGGCACGAGTTACGCATGGAGTAATGGTGTAAATATAGCATTGAATAGCATCACCACACCAGGTACTTACGTTGTCACTGTGACGAGTGCCAACGGCTGTACGAGCACGGCGAGCACGGTGGTCACCCAAGACAATGATGTACCAAATGTCCAGATCAGCGGCTCAGCCAATTTGACCTGTACCCAAACAAGTGTAACCAGAACAGCAAGTGGAGGCACAAGCTACGCCTGGAGCAACGGCGTAAATGTAGCATTGAATAGCATCACCACACCTGGTACTTACGTTGTAACCGTGACAAGTGCCAATGGTTGTACGAGCACGGCGAGCACGGTGGTGACACAAGATAATGATGTACCCAATGCACAAATCAGTGGATCTGATAACCTCACTTGCGCCCAAACGAGTGTAACGAGAACTGCGAGCGGTGGCAATGGTTACGCGTGGAGCAACGGAACGAATATGGCTACAACGGATATCACGATGCCGGGCACCTACACGGTCACAGTGACGAGCGCCAATGGCTGTACAAGCACGGCGAGTACGGTGGTGACCCAAGACATCACGGCACCCAATGCCCAAATCAGCGGCACAGACAACCTAACCTGTAGCATTACGAGTGTGACGAGAACGGCGAGCGGTGGTAGTGGCTACGCTTGGAGCAATGGTACAAACACGGCGGAGACGACGATAAGCGCTCCAGGGACCTACACGGTTACGGTCACGAGTGCCAACGGCTGTACGAGCACCGCGAGCACGGTGGTGACACAAGACATCACGGCACCAAATGCCCAAATCAGTGGAAGCGACAATCTGACCTGCACCCAAATAAGTGTAACCCGAACAGCAAGTGGCGGTACGAGCTACGTTTGGAGCAACGGCGTAAATGTTGCAATGAATACCATCACTACACCCGATACTTACGTTGTCACCGTCACCAGCGCCAACGGCTGCACGAGCACGGCAAGCACAGTGGTGACCCAAGACATCACGCCACCAAATGCGATGATTACTGGATCAGAAAATCTCA